>Ga0105097_10001401_pt1 | contig 11524 bp, 9 predicted proteins | sample PPLLak12cMay2015_FD_87035 | JGI IMG/M metagenome (GOLD analysis project Ga0105097, IMG submission 87035) | Freshwater sediment microbial communities from Prairie Pothole Lake near Jamestown, North Dakota, USA - PPLs Lake P7 Core (1) Depth... | ecosystem: Environmental > Aquatic > Freshwater >... | reverse complement strand
TTTTTTTCTTAGAGAATTCATGGATTGCTGAATTGTTGACTGGTTTGCTAATATTTATAATTTTGAGGAAGTTTGGAATTTGGAATTTTGATTTTGGAATTTAATCCTTTTAATAATGGTCATACTTTCTTCCATGTTTATCACCCTGGCGCTGGTGTTCTATTCGCTGGGTATCTGGTCCGAAAGGATTGCAAGGTACCTTAAGCCCTGGCATGTGGTCATGTTTTGGACGGGATTTACCTTTGATGTGCTGGGCACCTTGCACATGCATTTCATTTCTACCAAACCTTTCAGCATCCTCGATCCGCATACCCTCTCCGGACAAATTGCCCTCTGGCTGATGCTTGCTCATGCAATCTGGGCAACGTATGTGATCAGAAAAGGCAGTGAAGACCTTCATAAAAAATTCCACCGCTACAGCCTGGTTGTCTGGTTGGTATGGCTCATCCCTTACTTTGGTGGCATGTGGCTGGCGATGGGGAGGTAGAAGAAGGTTATAATTGCATTCTGAATATTCTATATGGTTGGTTTTATCACTGCCGCTAATAAACTTGGCCAGTTAATATAGGTCATTCATTAATCATTTATTCTTAATCCTTTGGAAAACTTACAACCAATAACCTAAATTTAATTGTAAAGATTTTAGAAAAATTTATATCTGATTCCCATGTTTTGATAAGAAAATTCATTTTTCTTTACAAATGACCTTTGCTTTGTAAAGAAATTTGATGCTTTTACAAGATGAATAAAATAATAGAATCCTACTGCACTACAAACCTTTCAACTTTACCAAAGTTTTCCGATCCTAAGCGCAGGAGGTAGATTCCGGAAGGAGCATACGACATGTCAAATTCATACTCATATTTGCCTCCGATATTTGGTACCCGGTTGAAGATAACAGTTTGCCCCTGGAGGTTCACAACCGAGACGAAAAGTGTTTCCGTCATAGTAACTGTTGCGAACAAAGCTACAAACTGATTATTCCCTTTATTAACAAGGATTAAATCGTTGGGCTCGTTGTTGTGAAGTCCGACTCCGGTTCCAACAACTATATTCACAATGTAATCTTCGGTCTCACCGAACAACGTAGCTTCACAGGGATCGGAAGGCACACTGGCATTGTAGTTAACTTTTGCCCGAAGCATATGTTCACCCAAACCGGCAATATCCGGAATTCCAAACGGCATGGTTTCAGTATAGGTACCGGTGCCCATACCGGCAGCAATGACATAATCGTTTACAACAATTTCGTCTGGTTCAAAATTAAAGTTATCATTAAAATCGATCCACACTTTCACATAAACGCTTCCATAACCGGTGGTGATAGTCAGGTCGTTTGTCGATCCCTGCCCTAAATCAGTCGACTGGTTGGTATAATTACCATAGCCGTTCGGGTCGCATCCGGTATTGTTACCGATCGTTCCCAACTGGAAATCGAAAATCCCGACACCCTGGGTGCACATAAGATCCGGCTGACACAGGCTGTTGATAATGGTTGCGGTATCAGCATCGTTTGTGGTATTGGCATCTCCCGGAAGAGAAGTGGTGACTACCAGTTCATGATAGCCAATAACCGACAGGTCAACCTGATTGGTAAATGAATACTCCAGTGACGACTCGCTGATTATGGGGCCGGCAACTGTTTCTGTTACAGGTGTGCCACCGTCCAGGATATAGGAAATATCAAAATTAGTCTGGTTGTAAGCGCCAAAATTTTCAATGTTTACAGTCACAGTTTCATTGGTTAAGTAAGTGCCCGATACCGGTGAAGTGATATCAATTACACCAATATCATCACCATAAAGATGTGTTATGTAGGTTGAAACCGTATCGTTTTCAAGATTCTGATCACTGCCTAAATTAGTGCGGGCAAGGATTTGATAAGTTGCTCCCGGAACAGAAAAATCACCTGTGGCGTTAAAGGTATATTGTACGTTGGTGTTGCTGGCTACTGAACCGGTAAAAATTTCATTAACCACGTTTCCTCCGTCAATCTGAAAACTGACCGGGATATTAATTTGATCAATAACACCAAAATTCCTGATAGTAATTGTTACAGGTTCAGCATTTGTCAGGATACCATTTGCAGGTGAATCAACGCTGATGATCCCAACATCATTGGACAGGTCGGGGGCTATTTTAAACACACCGACAAGGTCTTTCCTTGATCCGCCTGTAAAATATTCGCCAATCGACCAAAAAGTTTTATCATCAAGGGGGTCGATGGTCATTTGTGAATAATCGCCATACCGGGAGGCTGGATCCGATTGTGTTCCTTCAGCAAAACTTTCTTCCAGGATGGTCATTACATTCAACGGATCAGTCGAAAAGCGGCCTGTATATCTTAGCGAAGGAACTTGTGAATTACTGACAACTGTATAAGCCAGAGCAATATTTCCATTGGCATCCAAACACATAGTTCCCGAAAAAGCGCTGTGGCCATCGGGTTGGGCATACGTTCCTTCCTGGTATATTTCCCAGGGGTCGCCATCGTCGTTTTGCCGTAGTTCATACCATCGTATTCCCGAATGGTCATCACCACCATCCAGATCTACAACGAAATTAAATACAACCGAGTTATGACCTGCATACCTGTGGTATTGTGCCATGTACATAATAGTAGCCTGCAATGCATCGATATCGGGCCCGGATGGCTGGGGCAGATTGGAAAACGATCCGCCATCGAACAAACCATCAAAAGGCTGTGTATTGAGAATTTGCGGATTGGAAATAGTAGAACTTCCGGGTGTGTCCCAATCTACATTGATGCTCCATATTTTCAAATGGTCAAAAGAAACTCCGGACCATTCATCATCCTGCATATATACAATAGGAGCATTTCCCGGAGGGGGCATTTCACCACCACTCACATTGAATCCAAGCGGGCTGTAAAAGCCGCTCGTTTGAATGGTGGGTAGCGGAAATCCGATTATCTGAACATCGGGATCACCGGTCAGCATTTTGTCACGCTCAATAGCAAATACAACATTGACTGAGCCTGCACTGCCTGAGTCTTTATTGGCAGTGATGTAATAGCCATCCGACCAAAGGGAAAATTTTGGGTAATCAGGAAAGGAATTGGTGGGAAATTGATAAGTAAACCAGCCATCGTTCACAGGGTCGGGCCCTTGCGAAATGGCAACTAAAAAGCCGTTGAAATAAAACTCAGTCACTATGAATCTGTCAGCAAAAGGATCATACATCACGATCGGATCGCCCATAGTTTGACCTGGAAAAATAGTTGCTAAGGATGCTGCCGGTGTCAAAGGATTTCCGGTTTTGTCCCAAATCCTGAAAGATGAATTCCAGGAATTGAGGAAATGATTTGGCCCGACGGCTCCCGTAGGATCGGTGGGTGTTACGCCTGAACTGGCTGCCACGAATGTAAGAATGGGTTCCTTGCCTTGTATTTTGCCGGTCTTCGATTGTTGTTCCCAGAGCGGATCCTTGCCTTTTGGTAAACCTTTTCCGGGAACAGCCTTATTGCCGTCACCGTGTTTTGGGTTAACTTCGTTGCTGAGTTCTACTGCCTGAACAAACTGCCCGGATGCCAATTGCGAAGCAATGGATGGGATTTCTATCATGTTTTCGGCCTTCGAAATGAGTGTTGGTGATTGCGGACCCTTTATTTGCTGGGCTGTAACACTGAAAGTACCTGCCATAAGTATTGGCAGAATGAACCATGTTTTGATTTTCATACTGATAAGGTATTATTACGTGCTTGTTATTGAATAGGACATTACAAAAATAAAATTTGATGCATCAATTAAAATGTTTTAAGCTATAAATAATGTTAAGTTAACACTTGAAATTAATTTTTGTTTGCAGAAATCTAATGGCTTAAAAAGAATGATCCTGCTTTGTTGGCTCAAATCATTTCGCAACATTTGTATTCCTTATTCCAAATTCTGATCAGGAGGTTTATTTTTCATTTTAGAATATCATAACTGTGATATTTGTAATTTTGACTTCCAAAAGGGGTATTAGCTCAGTTGGTAGAGCGCTGCAATCGCACTGCAGAGGCCACCGGTTCGAATCCGGTATGCTCCACGAAAAGGTTCAAGGTTTCAGGTTCAAAGTTTCAAGTTCCCCCTTTGATGAGCTTGTCCCGGCTTGGCGGGAGGGCAGGGGAATTAGGCAAAATTACAGGTTCCTTTTAAAAATGCACGACTACACCTGGTCCGGTAGAAGTCATCCCAAGTTCTGCCTTAATCTTTATGAAAGCAGTTTTCGACAGATTTTGATTGTAAACGCCAATTGCCCTTATCATATTTCTTTTTGCAGTCAGGTGAAGAGGTATTGAAATAGCCATCAAAGGAAGACCAATCCAGACACCGGCAAAAACCCTCTTTGGCTCGTGGTTTTCATTGGCCAGCCCAACCGCTATTATACTTCCAATAAGTAATGAGACTCCACCCACCACAAGAAAACCATTTCCAACTGTCCTGTTTGTATTTGCCCATTGGTAATAATCGCAGGCTATTGAGTCGCTTTCTAATATTCTCCCAACAGCTGCAAAACTCTGCTTTTTGCCATGATACATATAGCCATATCCTGCTGTTTTATAAATTATTTTAATGGAATCATTTTTCTCCTGACATTTAGGAGAATGGTATGCAAATACAAACAGGAGAATAACAGAAAAACGGACCAATTTGCTAATGATTATAATAGTCAATTGAACTAAATGATTATTAATATCTGAAAACCTGTCAGATTCGAAAAACCTGTCAGGTTTATTCAATCGGTAAAAAAAAGGACAACGGTTTAAGCACCTTATCAAAGACAAAATACTGTATCAGCACAAAATCCCGGTCCTTATTCACCAGTGCATAGGCCCTGTCGAGGTCAAACACATAAACCTTACCCTCCAAATCAAATTGGCGTTCATCGTTGGGCTTGTAAAAGGTCTTCATGACTGTTGTATCACTCCTGGAATCGACCAGGGTAATGATGTATCTGGGGAGGGAATTGCTGATCGAATCTATTCTTTGGGCATTGATTTCGTTGAGGAGCGCTTCAAATCGCAGGTCGTTAAAAGCGGTCATAAAGTTGAGCAGCTTAAGGGTATCAAATTGCCTCACAGGTTCCTGGTTTTGCAAGCGGAGCAGGTTCACTTCACCGTTTTGATTGTTGATTTTAAATGAGTTTTCAGGTTCAGCGGGGATTTCCATTGTTATGCTCCGGATGTCGTTCAGCCTTGTCCGGAATACCGTATGGTCGCGCCAGTCTTTTTCCTGTGTGGAATAGCGCGGACCCACAAACCCCCTGAGCCCCAGCAGATGAACAACGAATGGAACTTCTGCACCTTCCATCAGCATAAAGGTGCCCATGTTATCCTGTGTGGCGCCTCCAACATAATACGTCTTTGTCAGTTTTTCGTGCGGGAAAAGCTTTATCCCGAAGAGGCGGATGCGGTAAACCTGCTGATAGATTTCAACCTTTACCGAACTTGCTGCCAGCTGTGTGATCACACTATTGTAAGCCTTTTTCGGTACAGGAAATTTCGGTACAAGATTGGTAAAGGTCTCAAACAGCATTTTGATCCCTGAATTCCTCGCCCGGTAAGTACCGTTCAGCAGCCAGTCGCCAGGCGCTTTTCGCTCGAGGAGGATCGTATTGTTGTTTTTATCAGCTAAAAAGACTTTGGTAATACTTGCAGTATCTGTTACAGCAAAATCCTTCATCCCGCCGCCGAAGGTACCGCTGCTTTGCCTGATCACAAGAAATGCAGCAATGATCAGAAGGATAAGGGTGATTACGAGTATAAGAATATTCTTTTTTTTCATTGTTCTTTCTGATTTCAGGTATATTTCCTTTTACGATAGATGAACATCACAACACCCATTATAAATACAATTGTTACGGGTACGATGGTATTGACCATCTGCCAAAACAATTTACTTTCGTTTGTTTTTGTCCGGTCAAGTAATCTTAACTTCAGCTCTCTTGAACGGATTGAAATCAGTCCGTTTTCATCCACAAGGTAGTTCATGGCATTCAGGATAAAATCCTTATTGCCAAAAGTCTGTCCTGTATACCGGTCGTAACCTAGCGGGTAAGGCTCTATCCCTGCGTTTGTCGACCGAAGCTGATTTTTAATGATGTCGCCATCAGCCACAACGATCATTTTACCTGGTTCGCTTTCTTCAAGGAATCCGACATCACGATCATCCCTGATTGCAGGAGGTAACCTGTTGCGGTATAGGGATTCCCATTTCCCTTCCAGCAATACTGCCACCGGAATGTATTCTTTGTTGTAAAGGCGGCGGTCAGGCTCTTTATTTAAAATGTCGAGGCTGATCAGGATAGGAGTATTAACAGTTCTCGAATATTGAGACGAAGTGAGCAGGATAGTCTTTTCAATTCCCTTTTTATTAAGGGTATCGATGCTGCTGATGAATTCAGTTTTGATGGCATTCAGGTTTTTTACAATAGGATGGTCGATCAGCGGATTCAGGACAGGGAAATAATACCATGGAAAAAAATCAATCTGTGGAGCGCCTCCCACTTCACCGGTTTTCAAAGGAATAGGCAGTGCGCTGAGGTCCATTACAAGGTTGGTATTGAGTCTTACACCGTAATTGAAAAACTGGTCGGCAATGTTCAGCTCGTTGATGACACCAACGGTGGCATCCGAAAATTGTATGCTATCCATACTGGCAAAAACAGGATCGATGAGCCACATTACTTTTCCACCCCTCATGATGAACTGATCGATGATGAATTTATCCTTTTCATCGAAAACCGAATCAGGTCCGGCGATGATGATGGCATCATACTTATTGCGGATATTTGTCCGGGCCGAATCAACCACACTGCGCTCAGTAAGGCTATTAAGTTGCCCGTTTATTTTCACCCTATTGATACTATAATATTCACTCAATGCAAATGCGGCATCCGCTGTTTCATTCCGGCTAAGTTCCCCATGCCCTTCGATAAAAGCAACCTTTGGCTTATTGGCAATACTCAGTTTGCGGATTGCATTAACAAGGTTAAATTCAAGGTTTTGAATGGAATTGTTCAATACCTCTTCAGGAGGCACTCCCATCTGAGAGCTTAACAATTCTAATGGAATTTCTTTATTTTTATATGAAACAATGGCGCCCGGGAAAATGATTTGCTGGCTTGACCCGTCATTGGTTTTCACCTTAAGATCGGTCGGGCTTAACCCTCTTTCGACCAGCCTCTGGTAAACAGCTTTCCTTTCATTCTGGTCGGAACTTGCCAATGGATTGATGAACTCATATCCTATATTATCCGAATAAGCCCTGAACTGGTCGAGCATTTCTTTGGTCTCCCGCTTCAGTCTCTTAAAACCTGCCGGGAATTCACCTTCAAGGTAAATCTGGAAAAAAACAAGGTCATCGAGATTTTTCAACATCTTTTTAGTGGGTTCAGAAAGGGAATATCGTTTTTCGGATGTAAGGTCGATACGGGTAAACACAAAATATCCGATAATATTGATCAGGACAATGATCAATAGCCCAAGACCAAGCTGGATCAGGTTGTTATGTCTGATATCCCTTTTTCTATTTTCTACGGGAATGATCTTGGATTTTGTGTTTTTCGTTACCATTTCCTGCTTTCGATTGAGATTTTAGTTAACAGAATAAAGATGGCAATAAGGCTCAGAAAATACAAAACATCCCGTGTGTCGATCACCCCTTTGCTCATATAAGAATAATGAGTGCTGATGCCAAGGGTTTTAATGAAAAGGTCGAGATTGCCGAACAGATCAAGGTTGTAAATGAACTCAAATCCCAGGTAAATAAATCCGCATAAAACAGCACCAAGAATAAAGGATATGATCTGGTTATCGGTAAGCGATGAAGCAAACACACCAATGGAAACAAAGGACGCTCCAAGAAACAATAAACCGATATAAGAGCCCCACATACCGCCGGTGTCGATGTTTCCTTTAGGAAAACCCAGCTGGTAAACCGAAAAGAAATAAACCACGGTAGGGATAAGCGATACCAGGACAAGTGTCAATCCAGCCAGGTATTTCGCCATGATCACCTGCAGATCGGTAATGGGTTTGGTCATCAGCATCTCGAGGGTTCCGCTTTTTTTCTCCTCTGCAAAAAACCGCATGGTGATGGCAGGGATCAGAAATAAAAAGACAAAGGGAGCAAGGGTGAAAAGCCCGTCGAGATTGGCATAACCGAAATCCAGAATGTTGGATTCAAGCGGGAAAACCCAAAGGAACAATCCGTTTACCAGCAGGAAAACAGCAATGACAATGTAACCCAATAATGAGTTCAAAAAACTGCTGACTTCCTTTTTGTACAATGTAAACATCCTGCAGGGAAAAATTTGACGGGCAAAAATAACTAATTTTAAATGACAATCTTTTCTGTGATATTGTGTGTATCTATTGTTAACAAAGAAAAATATGCCTTACCATATGAATTTTGAGAAAAAACCATTTTATTAGGATAAATTAAAAATGTTACCATAATTTTGTTCGCCTTAAATTTAGTATCCGTTAAATAAATAAATCAAGAGGAATTATGGCAGATTTACGAACCAAATACATGGGGCTTTCGCTTCGGAATCCAATCATTGTCGGCAGTTCAGGACTGACAAACTCGGTGGATATGATTAAAGAGATTGAAAAGCTGGGTGCCGGAGCCGTTGTGTTAAAATCTCTCTTCGAAGAGCAGATCAGGTTCCAGGTAAATAAGTCGGTTGAACAAAGCGAATCTATTTATTCTTACCCGGAGGCTGAAGATTATATTGGCAATTATACCAAAGAAACCAGCGTTTCAGAGTATCTTGAGCTGATCCGAAAGTGTAAAGCATCCGTCTCCATTCCTGTAATCGCAAGCATTAACTGTGTTTCATCTGCAGAGTGGATTTCGTTTGCCCGGAAAATTCAGGAAGCTGGCGCTGATGCAATTGAGCTCAACATCTTTGTCCTGCCATCAGATCCAAAACGAAATTCGGAGCAAAACGAGCAGGTATATTTTGATATTGCTATGGCCATTATTAAACAAGTATCTATACCTGTTGCACTCAAAATCAGCTATTATTTTTCAAGTTTCGCCAATACTGCTTTAAAATTATCCTGGACGGGAATAAAAGGGATGGTGCTGTTTAACCGGTATTTTTCTCCCGATATCGATATCGATAAATTTGAGATAACCTCTTCCAATGTCCTGAGTTCGCCCGAGGAAATCTCCAGTTCTCTCAGGTGGGTTGCAATGCTTTCCGACAGGCTGCATTGTGATATAGCCGCTTCAACCGGTGTGCATGACGGTGCCGGAGTAGTAAAGCAATTGCTGGCTGGCGCTAAAGCGGTCCAGATTACATCATGCCTTTATAAAAAGGGAACAGGAATCCTTCCTGAAATGATTAATTTTATTGAGGGCTGGATGGATAAGCATGAGTTTAAAACCACGGATGAATTTATCGGTAAGATGAGCTTTAAAGAGGCTGAAAATCCTGCAGCTTATGAGCGGGTGCAGTTCATGAAGCATTTTGCCGGAATAGAATAAAGCATTATTTATTTTTTCCAAATACTTTTTTCAGAATATCATTTACCCTTGCAAGCGGGTCGGTTCGGATGTCTTTTTCCTCATCGCCGACTTTAACAAACAATCCATCAAGGGCTTTCACGGTAACATGCTCATCAAGTTCTGTATTGACAGGGGTTAATCCTGCTAACTGACCTGCGATGGAGTTTGCCACCTCATTATACAAACCTGTAACGGATGCCCAGGTTTCACTGGCTGAAATTCCGCCAACCAAAGGCTTATCGAGAGAACTTGCAATTTTTGGTTGAAAAGTACTTTTCAGATCCCCATAGGTATTTTCCCTTAAATAATGCGTTGCGGAAGTGTCATCACCATCCAGAATATTAAATGCTTCCTGAATCGTCATCGCAGTGATGGCATCTACAAAAATAGGTATTGCCTCAGTGGCAGCGTCCTCAGCAGCCCTGTTCATTTTAAGGATGATGTCATCAATTAAATCCTGCATCCCGATGGCAGCCAATAATGGATTATCTACATTATCAACAATGATGTCGGCTTCCGGAGGTAAATAAATTTTAATCAGTTCATCAAGATAATAACCATTCACTTTCGAAACGATAGAGACTGCGGTATCCATCCCGATTGTGAGTGCGCTTTTTAATCCGGCAACGACTTCAGCTTCCGTTAATGGCGGATTTTGAATAATATTAATGATTTCGTCTGTATTATCACAAGAAGTAATAAACAGCGCAAAGAATAAAAGAATGATAACAGGTTTGTTCACAATTAATTATTTGGTTTTAGAAGTTTTGTTTTTGTATTGCCGGGAGGCCCTGACAAAATCGACGAAAAGGGGATGAGGCCTTGCCACAGTGCTCTTAAATTCAGGGTGAAACTGAACACCGATAAACCAGGGATGATCTTTAATTTCAATAATTTCCACCAGGTTATCCTGGGTATTTATTCCTGCAGGAATCATCCCTGCTTTTTCATAGGTATCAAGGTATTCGTTGTTGAACTCATAACGGTGCCGGTGTCGTTCCGAAATATTCACAGTTTGGTAAATTTTATGCACTTTTGTCCCTTTGTTAAGCCTGCATGGGTAAGCTCCAAGACGCATTGTACCGCCCATTCCCTTAATCTTCTTCTGTTCCTCCATCAGGTCGATAACGGGGTATTTGGTATCAGGATTCATTTCGGTTGAATGTGCACTCTTGAATCCAAGTATATTTCTGCCGAATTCTATCACAGCGCATTGCATACCGAGGCAAATTCCAAAGAATGGGATGTTGTTTTCCCTTGCATAACGAATGGCATCTATCTTCCCTTCGATGCCGCGTAATCCGAATCCCGGAGCCACCAGGATACCATGCAATCCTTTTAATATCAATGCAACATTGGATTGATTGATATGTTCGGAATGAATGAGCTTTACAACAACCTTGCATTCATTTTCGGCGCTGGCATGAATAAAAGATTCGTTAATGGATTTATAAGCATCCTTGAGTTCAACGTATTTTCCGATAAGGCCAATGGTTACTTCATCGGTAGGGTTGTTTAGTTTGTATAAAAATTCTTCCCACTTTTGAAGATCGGGTGAAGTCTCGATCGGCATCATGGTTTTCCTTAAAACTTCAGTGTCAAGATTTTCGTCCCTCATCATCAAGGGTACTTCGTAAATCGTTTTAGCGTCAATGCTCTCGATTACCGAAGAAGGTTCCACATTGCAGAACAAAGCAATTTTTTCTTTTAATCCCTGGTTAAGCGGCTTTTCGGTTCGGCAGACAATGATGTCAGGTTGCACCCCTGATTCAAGCAAAGTCTTGACGGAGTGTTGAGTCGGTTTGGTTTTAAGTTCACCAGCTGCTGAAAGAAACGGCACCAGGGTTAAGTGAATGACAGCACAATCCCGTCCCATTTCCCACCTCATTTGACGGACAGTTTCTATGTAGGGCAAAGATTCAATGTCACCAACGGTTCCTCCAATCTCGGTAATAACGAAGTCGTATTTACCGCTGTTTCCCAAAATTTTAATCCTCCTC
>Ga0105097_10001399_pt1 | contig 11528 bp, 10 predicted proteins | sample PPLLak12cMay2015_FD_87035 | JGI IMG/M metagenome (GOLD analysis project Ga0105097, IMG submission 87035) | Freshwater sediment microbial communities from Prairie Pothole Lake near Jamestown, North Dakota, USA - PPLs Lake P7 Core (1) Depth... | ecosystem: Environmental > Aquatic > Freshwater >... | reverse complement strand
GGTGGGCGGTGGGTAGGCCCAGGCGCCGGCGATGTGGGACAGGGCGCCGTTCTTGTGGGTCAGGATGACCAGCCCATAATCGATGGAGGCTTGTGGGTGATGAGTTGAGACGCGCCGGGCATACACCGTCTGTACATCGCCGGCGATCCAGCGGGCATAATCGTAATCGTGAATCATAAGGTCCATCAAGATGCCGCCCGATTTGGACTCGTCCAGGAACCAGTTGCCCACCGGCTTCTTGGGGCGGTAGCTACCACGGTGCAGGCGCAGCACTCCCAGCCGACCAATTTGGTCCTCAGCGACGGCAGCCTTGGCCAGGGCATATTCCGGAAAGAAGCGCACCACGTGTGCTACCAGCAGGTGTACGCCGGCAGCGCGGCAAGCCTGTACCATCTGACGTGCTTCGGTCACCGTGCGGGCCAGTGGCTTTTCGCAGATAATCTGCTTGCCGGCCGCGGCCGCTTGAAGGACCATTTCGTGGTGCAGGTGGGTGGGGGTGCAAACATCGACCACGTCCACTTCCGGTAGCATATCAGCCAGCCGCGGGTAAATTCTTGCTCCGGTCTGTGTAGCCAGTGGTCCGGCTTCCTCCACGGTCTCGGCTACCAGGCCGACGAGTTCCGGTTTCGGCAGCCCGTCTCCGCCGGCCGCTGCCCATCCGGCCGCGTGGGTGGTACCCATAAAACCGACTCCGACAATCCCCACTCTCATACAAGGCCTCCTTGTACTACTTGATCGCTCCAGCGGTAATGCTGCGGATCATCTGGCGGGAGAAGATGAAGTAGAAAATCAGAACCGGAACCATCGCCAGAGTCAGAGATGAGAGCACAGCATTCCAATCGCTGACAAACTGGCCCAGGAATTGCTGCACCCCCAACGTAACGGTAGCGGTCTTTTCGCTGGGCGCCAGGATCAACGGGAACCACAGGTCGTTCCAGATCGGGATCATGGTGAAGATGCCTATCGCACCCAATGCCGGGCGGATTAGCGGTACGATCAGCCAGAAGATGCGGTATTCGCTGGCACCGTCAATGCGAGCCGCGTCTTTTAACTCTGTAGGCACCTGGCGCATAAACGATGTCAAAATAAAGATCGTGAGAGGCAAAGCCTGGGCGATATACACCAGGATCAGGCCGGTGAGCGTGTTGACCAAGCTAAGCGTAACCATCATGTTCAGAATGCCGACTGTCCCCAGTCGGATGGGGATCATGATTCCGATGGAGAGATAAAGCGCCAACAGCGTGTTGCCCAGGAAGCGGTATTCCGACAAGGCATAAGCGGCCATCGAACCGATCAGCAGGGTCAGCACCAGGGACATAGCAGTCACAATGATGCTGTTCATGAAGTTGGTGGCGAAATCGGCTCGCTGTAGGACGGTTTCGTAACCGACCAGGCTGAAAGTTTCGGCATTCGGCAGCTGGAAAGGCGCGCCAAAGATAGCGTTGCGTTCCTTGAACGAGTTCATGATGATCATGTAGATGGGGAAAAGGGCGATCAGCATGTACCCGAACAAGATGATATGCGGTGCAAAGGCCCGCAGCGATTGGCGCAGGCGGTACCACCAATGTGCTTGAATGATTTTAGGTCCGGCAATGGGAGTAGACATGCGGGAACCTCACAACTCGTAAGATTGAATGCGGCGCTGCCAGGTAAACAGGTAGATCAGTACGCCTACCAGGATAATCAAGAACATCATCGCGGCGACGGTAGCGCCCATCGATGGATTGCCAAGCTGGAGCTGCTGTCCGAAATAGGTGCGGTAAAAAAAAGTGCCCATGATATCTGTGGAATATTCCGGTCCGGCATTAGCACCTTTGATGGTATAGATCAAGTCGAAGGCATTGAAGTTGCCCACATAGGTCAGGATCCCGACTATACCGACGGTAGGTAAGATGAGAGGGAACTTGATGCGCCAGAACGTCGACCAGCCGCTGGCGCCATCCACGCGGGCTGCTTCGGTCAGCTCTTCCGGAATGCCAATGAGTGCGGCGTAAAACAGGATCATGGGGATACCGACGAACTGCCAGACAGAAATGAGCGAGACTGTTACCAGGGCAGTGCTCTCCAGCCCTAGCCAGGGTTTAAATAGCTGCTCTAACCCGACCCATGACAGCATGGTTTCGGCTACCCCCCATAGCGGGCTGAGGATCAGATTCCAGATAAAGCCAATGATAACGACTGAGAGGATAGTGGGCATGAACAGAGTGCTGCGATAAAACCCGCGCCCGCGCCCGCCGGTGGCCAGCAATGCTGCCAGCAGCAGGGCGATCGGGTTCTGCACCAGCATGTGAACCAGGAAAAATACGATATTGTTGCCCAGTGCACCCCAGAAACGAGGCGCAAAATTCACATTCGTAAATAAATTGATGTAATTGTCCAGGCCGACGAAGGTTAGCTGGTTTTGCGGTCCGGTCTCGTAAAAGCTCAGGCGCAGTGAGTTGAGCAGCGGAACCACCATGAAAAGGGAGTAGATAATGACTGCGGGCGCCAGAAAAACCAGGACATGGGTTGGAAACGGTTTGCGGGCTTTGGTTTGCTGCATCGGAATCGCCTCGCTTTATTTTATATACAAACCCGAAAAGGGGTCTGGCGGCGGGTTTGCCCGCCGCCAGGCTTACAAACGGATAGAGCGTTTATTGAGCGGGTGTGTACCAGCTATCCAGGCCTGCCTGGATTTCCTCAGCGGCCTGTTCGGGGGTGAGCGTGCCGTTCATCACAGCGGCGCTGACGCGCCATAGCTCGTTCTCTAGGTTCGGCTCGCCGCGGGACAGGATCTGGTAGGAGTTGCGGATTGTCTCCTCGCAGGTCTCACGCCAGCTGAGGAATTCCTTGGCCAGGGGATCGGTGAGTTCAACCGGTTGGTTGGACAGACTGAAGAAGCCCGGCAGTGAGTTGGCATAGATGGTGGCAAACTCAGGGCTGGCAACCCATTCCAGGAACAGCTTGGCCTCATCGGGATGTGCTGTGGCCGCATTCATACCCAGGGCGATGTCGGTGTGGTCGCTGATGTAGCAGGTATCACCGGCATTGGGCAGGTAGGGCGGGAAGATGCCCAGCTCGAATTCAGATTGCTCCTCAAAGACCGGGATTTCCCAGGAGCCGGTGGGGTAGATGGCGCCCTTGCCCAGGGTAAACAGGCTCTGGGCATCGGGGTATTTCACCGCTTCCTTGCCATCCGGCAGGTAGGCTCCCCAATCGGCCAGTTCTTGCCAGGTCTGTACGTAGGGCTCATCGCTGTACTTGGCGGTGCCGGCAATGAGGGCTTTGCGGCCTTCTTCACCCTTCCAGTACATGGGGCCGATATTCTGGAAGCCCATCGTGGCGGACTCCCACAAATCAGCGGTGCCCATGACTATCGGTGTGTACTTGCCGTCTTCTTTGATCTTATCTAAGACCGCGAAAAACTCCTCGCGAGTAGTAGGCTCTTGTAGGCCGAGCTCATCGAAGATGGTTTTGTTATAGAAGAAGCCGTGGATGACGGAAGCCATTGGGACGCAGAAGACGGTCGCGCCGTCATCGGTGATCCAGGCGCTCTTGGCCACGTCGCTGAAGTTCTCCATGCCGGGCAAGTCTGTGATCGGAGCCAGGTAACCCTGGTCGAACAGCGACAGAGATGCATCGAACGGGCGGCAGGTGATCAGATCGCCGGCAGTGCCGCCTTCCAGCTTGGTGTTGAGCACGCCGTTGTATTCTGCGGGGGCGCTGGGGCTGAAGACGACGTCGATGTTGGGGTATTTGGCTTCGAAGGCCGGGATGATTTTATCTTCCCAGATCTTCAGGTCATCGTTGCGCCAGCTTTCGATCACCAGCTGCACCTTTTCGCCGCTGGGGGCAGCTTCTTCGACCGGAGCGGCTTCTTCGACCGGAGCGGCCGTTTCCACGGGTGTGGCTTCTTCACCACCGCCGCAACTGGCCAGCAGCAGGGCGAAAGCCAGGAACAAAACGAACAGAGTATTCTTACGCATATACTTCTCCTTCGGATAGTTGAGTTTGGTGTTTCCAGGATAGCCTTTCAGGTCAATTATCGTTTCAGTCGATCACCTCCTTTCTGATTAATTGGTTTTCTTCTTGTAGGTACCACACCAGGCTGGCTGCGCCTACTGCGCTCGACTCGACCTGGGATGGCAAACAGGTTAGAGATTGGAGGCTGGCCGGGAGGGTTCGCCGGGATAGCTCCAGTAGAGCCGGCGGCTTCAGCTCATCGAATGCAGCCAGTCCCAGACCCCCGCCGATCACGAATCTGCGCGGGTTGAGCACTGCCACGCAGGCGGCCATGATCATACCCAGCCAGCCTCCCAGCCGCTCCAGGGCTGCGCGGGCCAATTCGTCGCCGGATCGGGCAGCGTGCAGGATTAGGGATGTTGTAAGCGCCGGGTCAGCCACCAGCTCGGAGCGTAGCCGGCCTTCTGCCAGATACTGACGCACCAGATTTAATAATCCCGGGCCGGAAACGATTGTCTCGGCACAGCCGCGCAGGCCGCAGGCGCAGATCTCCCCGTCCGTGTCGAGAGATAGATGCCCCAACTCGGCGGCATTCCAATCTGCCCCGTTGATCAGGTGACCGCCCGAAAGGATGCCACCTCCCAGTCCGGAACCGATGCCCAGGTAGACGAAATCCTGGCAGCCCTGGCCGGCGCCGAAATAGTATTCTCCCAAAGCGCTGAGATTGGCATCTTTTTGGATGAATACCGGCAACTGCTGTTCCAATCTAAGCTGGACTTCGGCTGCCAGGTGGATTTCATCCCAACCTAAATTGACGGCATTTCGGACGATCCCCAGCCGGGAATTGACCTGCCCGGGAGAGCCGATTCCAACCCCGCTGACCAGGCCAGGAGACCGGCGCAGCAGGTCATTGACCTGAGCGGCGATGCGCTCCAACACGGCCAGCGAGCCCTTGGTAGGTTCCGTGGGTGTCTGGTTGGATGCAAGAATCCGCCCGTCGGAAGCAACCAGTGCGGCAGCGATTTTCGTCGCGCCCAGGTCCACACCAATCGTCAGTCCGTCAGTCGCAGGCATCATAATCCCTAAAAGTGGGGATTCCCAGAACGCCATTCGGCCAGCAAGCCTTCATTATGTTGGCGCGCTCCGGGAACGTTCAGGCTAATAAATACCGGGGGATTTTCCCCTATCGATTTCAGTTGGTATGCAGCTTCGGTGATCAAGCAGTTCCAGATCAGGGCGGTAATGACTGTCGTACCCGGACCGACACGCCAGTCTGTGCCTGCGATGGGCGCCAGGGCGTCTCCTGGGGGGCAGCCGTTGTCGATGGCCATATCGGCAACCTCGTCCAGCCGCTGCCCTAATGCCGAGAGCGGGGCGACGAGAGCGTAAGCGAATGAGCTGATCGATACCACTAGCAGCTCGTGGGATGTGGCTGCGAGTGCCATTTCGACCGGCAGATGGTTGACTCCGCTGTTTGAGACAATGAAAATCATTTCTCCGGGCTGTGGGTGATAGTTGGCTAACAGGCTTTCGGCCAGTCCGGGGGTGCGTTCCACGCGGCTGCCAAACTCAGGATGTTCGTGTAGCATCAGGGCGGAAGAGAAGATTGGAACGACGGCAGCCAGCCCACCGGCACGATAAAAAGCTTCTTCGGCCAGCATGTGTGAGTGACCGGTGCCAAAAATGAAGATGCGCTGGCGGGCCCGAATCCGTTCCTGCATGGCGGTTGCCACTTGAATTAATAGAGGTCGCTGGCGTTCGACGACGCGGACCTGCAACTCCAGTGCTGCTGAAAAGTAAGTGTCGATCCCCGTGCCATTCAGGTTAGTTGTCATCCAGTGACCGGCGCCATCCTGATCAATATCTGCGCCAGGATCGAGAAGGGCGCAGCGACTATCTGGTTGAGTGCTACTTTCCGGCTAGATTGTAGTGTCCTTTGGGGAAAAAGTCAACGATTTGACGCCGCGCCTGCTTGACAGTTAGTAGGGCGGGTGTTATTTTTATCTCCGGAAGGAGACAAGCCGTTGAATGTGGACAGCCTTGATCAAGCCGCCGGGTTAGAAGAAAGCTACATTGAGACGAACAGCATCCGCCTGCATGCAGTCATTGCCGGTCCGCAGGAGGGTGATGTGGTGATCCTGCTGCACGGCTTTCCGGATTTCTGGCGCGGCTGGATCAATCAGATCGTTCCCCTGGCCCATGCCGGTTTTCGTGTCGTGGTCCCCGATCAGCGCGGCTACAATCTGTCGGATAAGCCCAAAGGTGTGCGGGAATATGACCTGGATGCATTGGCCGGGGATGTCCTCGGCATCATCCAGTCCACCGGGCGCTCGAAAGTCCACCTGGTGGGTCACGATTGGGGCGCAGCGGTTGCCTGGCACACGACGATCCAATATCCCGAAATGATTGATAAACTGGTGATCTTGAATGTGCCGCACCCGGATATCATGCAGCAAACCCTGATGGGAAGTTTTGGCCAGCTGCGTAAAAGCTGGTATATATTCTATTTTCAAATCCCCTGGCTGCCGGAAACTTCCATTAGCAGAAGTAACTTTGCCGGCGGCGTGTCAGCTTTACGGCACAGTGGTAAACCCACAACTTTCTCTAAAGCGGATATTGCAGCTTATAGAGAAGCCTGGAGTCAGCCGGGAGCAATGACCGGGATGATCAATTGGTACCGGGCAGTGTTCCGCAGGAGTCTGCGGAGCGGTCTTAATACGAAGCGGTTGCAGCCGCGGCCGGTGCCAGTGCCCACCCTGGTGCTGTGGGGTAAAGATGACATAGCGCTGAGCCTGGAAATGGCCCAGCCCAGCCTGGAACTGTGCGCCGGGGGGAAACTGGTGGTATTCGATGACGCCTCTCATTGGGTGCAGCGCGATTGCGCCGCCCAGGTTAACCAGGAGATGTTAGCATTCTTGCAGGGCGGATAAGGAGGCAAGATGGAATTTCGCGTCATTCGCTGGGAAGAGAAGCACCTCCCAACAGAGGCTGAGCTACGGGAAGCTTACAGCCGGGAGGGGATGTCGCCATACGCCTGGTCGAATGGGCCGTACGATAGCTATGCGGCGCATGCGCATGCATACCACAAGGTTATTTACGTGCTGCGCGGTTCGATCACCTGGATATTGCCTCACTTAGGGCAGGAAATTGACACGCATCCCGGTGACCGCCTGGAGCTGCCGCGCGGCACGCTGCATGCAGCCCGGGTCGGCCCCCAGGGAGTGACCTGCCTGGAAGCGCACCGGGATTAGTTTGCCTGGGAAGGTTTCAGGCAGATAAAATGGATGATCCCCTGATCGCCGGTTTGTTGCTGAAGGATCTTGAAGCCGGCCTGCTGTAATAGTGCCTCCCAGGTGGCGAGGCTGAACAATCCCAAGATATGATGGTCGAGCTCAACCTGTAATTTTCCGGCGCTGCGGATCAGGTAAATCAGGGTGTACTCGTAAGTGGTGTCCTGACCATCGGGATCATAGGTATTATCGATCAGGGTAACTTCCAGGTCACCCCTTGCATTTGTGTCACTGGTGGTGGCGTTCTGGACAAAACGCTCCCGGTATTCTTCCGCATAAGTGAAAAAGATGCCGCCGGGATTCAAGTGGGTATAGGCAGTCGTGAATGCCTGGAGCAGATCTGTGTCGCTCAGCATGTAATCGATGGAGTCGGCGATGAACACTGCATCGAAGGTTTCATCCAGGCGGACAGAGCGCATATCGCCTGCATGGTAGGTACAATCTGGATTTAGCTGCCGGGCCAGGTCAAGCATTGCCGGACTCAGGTCCACGCCGGTGACTCGGAAGTGTTGCTTGAGCCAGCGGTCGTTATGTCCGCCGCCGCAGCCCAGGTCGAGTAGCGTATGGACTGGAATTTGCATGTGTGCCTCGATCAGGCGGACAGCCTGCTCGACTTCCTCGGCGTAATCCTCCGGCGGGCTGAGCACAGGCCACAGCCAGGCCAGATCGCTGTACAAGCGCATGATCTTCTTCCTTATGGGTGGGGTTTTTCGATGGGTGGAGTCGATCGGGTTTTGGGTTGTATCATTTTTAATGCCAGCCGGTTGCGCAGGCCGACGGCTGTCCGGCGGATGGGTGGCAGGCGGCTGATGAGCAGCAGCACAACGACCAGCCCGAAAGCCAGCGGCTCGAGGATATCTCCCTGTAAGCGCAGGACATCTCCCTTGATCGACCAGGAGTAGTGGATCACCACCAGAGGTGCAGCCAGGTATACCAGGCGGTGCAGGCGCTGCCAGTTCTTGCCCATACTCTTCATCCACCACTTAAACGAAGTGATCGCCAGGGCCAGCAGGATGGTGAGGGCCGTCAGGCCAAGCAGGATATATGGCTTTTCAAAGATCGCCCCACGCAGCAGGTTCCAATCCAGGCCGTAATCTATCACGGAAAAGGTCAGGAAATGCACCCCGGCAAACATGAAGGCGAACAATCCCAGCGTCCGGCGAACTTTAAGTGCCGGGCGGAATCCAAACCAGGTATTGAGCGGCGTGGCGGTCAAGGAGAGCACCAGAAAAACCAGGGCATAGTACCCGCTGCGTTGGATGGTTGCCTGGATCGGATTGATTGGGTCATCGAAGAAGCTCCACACCAGCCAGGCAAGTAAGCCCCAGGCCAGGGTGTGCGCGGCAATACGCAGTAAACCGGCAGGTTCCAGCCACTTATTTTTGCGTTTCATATCGCGGGGCGATTGCGGCTTAGTAATGGACGCTTAAATCCATGTTCTCGTAGAGAGTGGCGACTTCATCACCGTAGCCATTGAACATCATAGTCTCGCGCCGCCCCAGCTCGCCAATGCGCCGCTCGCTGGCCTGAGACCAGCGCGGGTGAGCGACATCGGGGTTCACGTTGGCGTAAAAACCGTATTCGTTAGGGGCAACTGTGGTCCAGAAGGTCTCTGGCTCATCCGGAACCAGCTCGATCTTCACGATGGCTTTCAGGCTCTTGAAGCCATATTTCCAGGGCACCACCAGGCGAATCGGGGCGCCGTTTTGCGGTGGGAGCGGCTTGCCGTACAGTCCGGTAGCCAGCAATGTCAGGTTGTTCATCGCCTCATCCAGGCGCAGCCCTTCCTGGTAAGGCCAGGGCCAGAGTGAGCTGCTCTGTTTGGGCATCTGCTCGGGGTCGAGCAGAGTCTCAAAGCGCACGTAGCGGGCGTCCGAGGTTGGCTCGACCGCCTCCAACAGGGCGGATAAGGGAAAGCCCATCCAGGGAATGACCATCGACCAGCCTTCGACACAACGCAGCCGGTAGATGCGCTCTTCCTGGGTGAATTGACTCAACAGGTCCTCCAGCGCGAAGGTCTGCGGCTTGTTGACCAGCCCGTAAACCTGCACATCCCAGGGGGAGGTCTTTAAATCCTGGGAGGATTGGGCTACGTCTTCTTTACCCAGCGAGTACTCGTAGTAGTTGTTGTAATTGGTGATCTGCTCGTAGGTATTGAGAGGGTCGCCCAGCTCGTCGGTTTGCGAGCCTGTTGTCAGGTCCGCCGGAGCAGTCGGGGAGGCCGGGGAGGCTGCTTCCGTCCCACAGGCAGCCAGAAACACGCCAGCGCCGACGACTGCCGCTGTTTTCATGAAAGCTCTCCGGTTGAGATAGACATGCTCGGGTGTAATCTCGGAGGGGTGAACAGGAAAGGATTTATATTTTGAATAATCGGTCATACCAATAACTCCTTTAGCAAGGTCCGCTTAACAATCAATGAAGTATAAGTCAAAAAAACCCAAGAATTCTTACAATTCCGTGAATACTGTATTATAAATAGCTGATACTCTGTCATGAAACACGATTTAGAAGATCATTCCCCAGATTCCCAAAGACCCGGCTCAGCGCTGCGGGTGGGCATTGATATCGGTGGGACATTTACCGATTTTGTCGTCTATCATCCCAGCCAGCAGCGCTTAGAGACCTTCAAGCTGCTCTCCACACCACATGATCCGGCGGAAGCGGTATTGCAAGGTCTGGCGAGGATTGCCACCGGACAGGTCGCCGGGCTGGGATTAAACATCATCCACGGCTCGACGGTGGCGACCAATGCGCTGTTAGAGCGCAAAGGCGCGCGCATGGCGCTGGTGGCAACGGCCGGCTTCAAGGATGTGCTGCAAATCGGCCGGCAAAACCGTCCCGCTCTGTACGATTTGCGTGCCGACCCGGCACCGTCACTGGCGCCGGCCGGGCTGCGCTTCGAAGTGGATGAGCGTGTGGATGCACAGGGAAATGTGCTGCTGCCGCTGGAACCTCATCAAGTGGAGATGCTGCTACCGCAGCTGCGCACGGCGGGTGTCGAGTCGGTGGCAGTGTGCCTGCTGTTTTCTTTCCTGCGTCCCGAACACGAACAGGCAATTGGAGAAACGCTGCGCCGGGAAGGCCTGTTTGTCTCGCTGTCCAGCGAAATCCTGCCGGAATACCGCGAGTACGAGCGCGCCTCCACGACAGCGGTGAATGCGTATGTCTCGCCGGTGTTGGATCGCTACCTGTCTCACCTGGAACAGGCCGGTGCGCAAGGCAGCCACTCCCGCCTGCGGGTGATGCAGTCCAACGGCGGGAATATCAGTCTGGGGGAGGCGCGGCGTAACGGTGTGCGCTGCATCCTCTCTGGCCCGGCAGGCGGCGTGATCGGAGCGCAGCATGTTGCCCGGCTGGCTCAGCCAGGGACAAATCAGGACCTCAACATGGTCACCTTTGATATGGGCGGCACCTCAACCGATGTCGCTCTGATCACCACTGCACCGCAAATGACCACCGAAGCGGTCATCGGCGGCTGCCCGATCCGCATCCCGGTGCTGGATATCCACACCATCGGAGCCGGCGGTGGCTCGATCGGGCGTGTCGACGCAGGGGGCGCTTTACGGGTAGGCCCGGAGAGCGCCGGCGCAAACCCTGGCCCGGCTTGCTACGGGAGCGGCGAGCTGCCTACGGTTACGGATGCCAACCTGGTGCTCGGGCGGCTGGCGCCGGAAATGTTCCTGGGCGGGCAGATGCGGCTGCAGCCCGATCGGGCACAGGCTGCGCTGGAACTCCTGGGCCGGCAGCTGGGTCTGACCGCCAGACAGGCTGCACTGGGCATGATCCAGGTAGCCAATGTCCACATGGAGCGGGCGCTACGGGTGATTTCGGTCGAACGCGGCCATGACCCACGCCGATTCAGCCTGCTATCTTTTGGCGGGGCGGGCGGTTTGCATGCTGCCGACCTGGCGCGGCGCCTGGGGATCCCGCGTGTGCTGGTGCCGCCCCTGGCCTCGACGCTGTCTGCCTTTGGTATGCTGGCGGCCGAGGTGATCCGCGACTACACCCTGACCGTGATGCTGGCTGGCGATACGAGTGCTGACGAGCTTGCTGCCCGGTTGGATGTGCTGGCTAAGCGCGGCCGGCAGGAAGTTGAGGCGGAAGGAGTACCCCCTGCGGACATACACATCGAGCGCTACCTGGATATGCGCTACCGCGGCCAATCATACGAGCTGCTGGTGCCTTTCACGGCGGGCCTGCTCGAGGATTTCCACCGGCTGCATAGCGCCGCCTACGGCTATGCCCATCCAGAAGCGGCTGTAGAAATCGTCAACCTGCGGGTGCGGGCGGTAGGGG
>Ga0105097_10001398_pt1 | contig 11529 bp, 11 predicted proteins | sample PPLLak12cMay2015_FD_87035 | JGI IMG/M metagenome (GOLD analysis project Ga0105097, IMG submission 87035) | Freshwater sediment microbial communities from Prairie Pothole Lake near Jamestown, North Dakota, USA - PPLs Lake P7 Core (1) Depth... | ecosystem: Environmental > Aquatic > Freshwater >... | reverse complement strand
TCGATTGTGCTTCTGTCACGCGTTTTTTTGCGGAGTACTTATTATGGCGCTGGTTCTCGAAGGCGCTATTCATCCGGAGGCAAAGGGGGCGGGCAGGGAGCTGCCGTTATCTTGATAATTGCTCTTGTCGCGGCCATTCTCGCACCGATTATGGCTCAGCTTCTTTATTTTGCACTTTCACGAAAAAGAGAGTATCTGGCAGATGCAGGAGCGGCCCGTCTGACACGTTATCCTGAGGGCCTGGCAAGCGCACTGGAAAAAATTGCTATGGACAATTCACCCAGGCTTGCCTCCGCGAATATGGTTACCGCCCCGATGTATATAGCTAATCCGCTGAAAAAAGAAGGAATGGCACTTTCAAATCTTACAAGCACACACCCCCCGATTGAAGAAAGAATAAAAATCCTGCGCAAAATGGCGCACAGTCCGTCCTTTAAGGAATACGCTCTGGCTTATTCTCAGGTGACCGGCACAAAATCGATTATTCCTCCCTCAGCACTAAAGACAGATGAGCAAATTTCTTTTCGCCCCCCTTCACCGGAATCAGCGTCAAAACAAAAAATCGAAAAGCAGACACACCAGGTCGCCGACATCATCCGGAGAGTAAACGGCTTTTTATTTCTTCCCTGTGCCTGCGGCCTCACATTAAAAATCCCTCCCAACTTTTCACGCCCGAACGTTAATTGCCCCCGCTGCAACAGAAATCTTACTATCCCACAGAAGTAAATTTTTTACTACAAATATTGATTAGCTTTTGTTTTTTTAAGCACAATTACAGTTAAATATGATTTCCTGCAAGGCCGATTTCGCGAGCGGCGGTTTTCATTCCTTCTATGGTGTCGGCAACCAGGCTCCAGAGGTCAACACCGAGCAATTGAGCACCTTTTTCTATGACTTCCCTGTTGACACCGGCTGCGAAACGTTTGTCTTTCCATTTCTTTTTTACAGAGCTTACCTCCATATCGAGAACGCTTTTGCTCGGCCGGACAAGTGCGGTTGCTGTCACAAGGCCGGTCAATTCATCGATAGCGTATAGGGTTTTTTCCAAATCAGTCTTCGGCTCGACGTCGCTGCAAAGCCCCCAGCCGTGACTTACTACTGCACGGATATAATCTTCGGGCCAGTTATGCTGCCTTAAAATCTCAGGCGTTTTTTTGCAATGCTCTGTTGGAAACTTTTCGTAATCGAGGTCGTGAATAAGCCCTATTACTCCCCATTTCTCCTCATCCTCGCCTCTTTTGCGTGCGCTGTATCTCATAACCGCCTCGACAGCAAGGGCATGCTTAATCAAGGCCTCATTGCTGTTATATTCCTTAAGCAGCGCAAACGTCTGCTCCCTGTTCGGTACAACATCTGTCATCTTAATCATCTTCCTTTAAAACATATATCCTTTTGACCTTTTCATTACTCAGCCAATGTTAATGTCTGGCCTGGCTTCATAACGGTTACTTTGCAGGCGGCTTTGATGGAGAACTGGTCGGCGTCCTGTTTAGAGCCGATTATGTCACCCCAATGATACGGAACAGCCTGTTTTGGCTTGAAGTTTTTGACGGCTTCAACAGCATCCTTCCAGTCCATTGTGTATGTCCCGCCAATCGGCAACAGCGCCAGGTCAATATCTTTTAGCTCCTTCATTTCGCTTGTCAAATCGGTATCGCCTGCGTAATAAATCCGCGTCTTGCCGGCTTCTATAACAAAGCCTACCCAATTGTTTGACTTCTGATGGAACTGTTTTGTATTGTTATATGAAGGCACTGCTGTGATTTTTAATCCGCTTATGTCAATAGTTTGCCCCGGTTTTACATCTTGTCCCTTGCCCTGCTTTTGAATAACATCGTTTGGCCCGACCAGTTTCGTATCAGGTTTCGAGACCCTCGCGATATCATCTGCGGAGTAATGGTCATAGTGGCTGTGACTGACAAGAACAATCGACGCATTATGAGCAGCATCTTTTATTTTCCATGGGTCGATGTAAAGTGTAACATCGTTATAATCAATTTTGAAACTGGCATGACCAAGCCACTGCAATTTAACAGGCATAGATTTCCCCTTTCCCGCCTCCTCAATTTTTGTCAGCTCGACAATTTTGCCCCACATCCTGAAACTGACAGCACCCTTTTTTTCTTTGGCTGTGAATCTGACCTTCATTCCGTCCTTTTTAAATTTATCCGGCAGATTCGAAGGGTCATACTTTTGACCGGTATCACCAACTATTCCGTAAAAGCCCCCTTCAAGATTAATGAATTTAACAACACCTGTTTCCATTTTTGTTTCCTCCGCCGGTTTTTTGTCTTTGAGAGGCTTGTTTGCATCTTTTGCTGCCTCTTTTTGCGTACAAGCCGCTGAACTGCAAATCACTAAAAGAATGACCAATCCCCCTATCAAGCATTTCTTACCGGCCATCATAAAAATCACATCCCATTAACTTAAATTTCATAATTACTTGCGATACCGAATACTTCGACCTCTTTTTTTACAAATACTTTTTTATTTCTTCATAAATTCGCGTGGATTTGGTCTCGCTGCCGAAAAATCCAACCCGTATCGAAATTTTTGTGGCATCCTTCTCAGCAGATACCAGCTTTACGGTAATCTTCTTGTCTTCGGCATCTCTGGCAGTAATTACAGCAGTCATCGCATCTTTTGACTTTTCAATGACAGCAAGTTTGAGGCTTGCCGCAGCCTTCTCAGCCGCCCGATATACTGCATCGAGGCTTGAATCCTCGACCGCCTCCAAATCGCCTCTGACATAGGCAACCGTTCCAGCTCCTACTCCCAGTGCAGCTACAGCAAGACAGCCGCCCAAACCAATAGCTGCCCCAGCCAGAATTACAGCGAAAAGAATTTTTTTCATCATATTCACTTCCCTTCCATAAAAAGCTTTTATTACACGATTAAGGTAATTCTAAAATAACCGGCTGTCAACAGCATATTCAGTCTGCCTGCAGTCTTTTGCTCTTAATTTTACAAAAAAATTTTTGCCGGCATTGACAAAGATTTTTGTTTGATGTACTATGTTCCGGCAACAGTTTTTTAAGATTCTGCTGCCGGGAAGGAAAATTGTGAAAATTATAACTTGTATTCCTGCTCGTTACGGTTCTGTAAGATTCCCCGGTAAGGTTCTCGCCAAAGATACCGGCAAATACCTCATCCAGCACGTCTGGGAAAAGGCCCGAGGAGCAAAACTGCCCGACCGTGTTATTATCGCAACCGATGGCAGGCCTGTTTTGGAAGCCGCAAAATCCTTCGGCGCCGAATGCGTCCTCACATCGCCTGACCTGCAGAGCGGCACAGACCGTGTTGGTGCAGCCGTGAAAGATTTGAATGTCGATATCGTAATAAATTTGCAGGGTGATGAACCTGAAATTAAATCGGAATATATCGATGTCCTCGCAAAGCTTATGCTGGATAATCCTGATTACCAGATAGGAACGATTGCTGCACCATTCGAAGACACCAGTCAAATTTCAAATCCCAATATCGTAAAAGTTATTACGGACTCAAACGGCTGCGCAATATATTTTTCTCGCTCGGTAATACCCTACGACAGGGAAAGTGCAGGTGTTGGAAAAGTCGAACAGTATTTGCGCCATCTTGGTATATATGCCTATAAGAAGGATTTTCTTTTGAAGTTCACCGGATTGCCGCAGTCGAGACTCGAACAAATAGAAAAGCTCGAACAGTTGCGGGCAATAGAAAACGGGATTAAAATAATCGTCGGTATCGTCGAATCCGGCACAGAAGGCATTGACACAGCCGAACAATATGCCGAATTCGTCAAACGCTATAATAAAAAATAAATTGAATCGCAGAATTTTTTTTGACAATTTATTGACGGATTTTTAATTTCGTAATTCGAGTTTCGAATTCGAGTTAAGAGGATATAGTTATGGATAATGAAAAAGACCTGCTGGCATCGACAAGCGATGCATCAGTTGAAAGCGAATTTTTCTCGCCCTTCCCTCCCGGTTATAAAAAGGGCAAGACCCGCTACTGCATAATTTTCGGAACTGTGATGAGCGGACTCGGCAAAGGAATATTCTCCTCCTGCCTTGCCAAATTAATGCAGGACAAGGGCCTTAAGGTTTCGCCCATCAAGCTCGAAGGCTATCTTAATATCGATTCAGGCACGCTCAATCCCCTCCGCCACGGAGAGGTCTTTGTCCTCGACGACGGCATGGAATGTGATATGGACCTCGGAACTTATGAGCGAATGCTCGATATGAACCTGACGCGGGATAATTTCGCAACAAGCGGGCAAATCTTCAGGTCTATCCTGCACAAGGAGCGTCACGGCGATTACCTCGGCAGAGATGTCCAGATGATTCCGCACGTTACCGGCGAGGTTAAGCTCAAACTCCGCTCGCTCGCCCAGAAGACTGATTCAGACATCGTCTTCGTGGAAATCGGCGGCACGGTCGGCGACCTCGAGAACGCATACTTTATCGAGGCAATCCGCGAGCTTGCATACGAGGAAGGACCGAATAGCTGCTGTTTCGTGGCTCTGACATACATCCTCGAGCCGAAGACTTTAGGCGAGCAGAAATCCAAAGCTGCACAGCTTGGCATCAAGCAATTGCTGCAGCTCGGTATCCAGCCGGACATTATTGCCTGCAGGGCTGCGAGTCCCGTTACAGAAAAGGTCCGCCAGAAAATCAGCGTTTACAGCAACGTCCCCATCGAGCGGGTTTTCAGTATGAGCGATTCAAGCAGCATTTATACTATACCATCGTCGCTCAGAGAAAGCGGCGTGGATTTTCAGGTTATCAGGCTGCTTAAGATAGAAGATAGAATCAATCTCCACCACGAACGAAAGGCCTGGGCGATTTGGTCCGATTTCATGGACAAGATCGGCACCGCAAGACGCGAAGTCACCATCGGGATAACCGGAAAATACACTTCAGTTCGCGACAGCTATGCATCCATTATCAATACCCTTGAGCATGCCGGCATAGTTCTCGGAAGCGATGTTAAAATCAAATGGATAGACACAACATCGCTGACAGATAAAAATGCAGCGGAATATCTTACAAATGTCGATGGCATAATTGTACCCGGGGGGTTCGGCACACGCGGCGCAGAAGGAAAAATCGCCTGTATAAAATATGCACGCGAAAACAATGTTCCTTATCTGGGGCTTTGCTTCGGCTTCCAAATGGCCGTCATTGAATTTGCACGAAACGTTTGCGGGCTAAAAGATGCCAACAGCACGGAAATTGAGCCAAATTGTCCGCAACCAGTCATCGACCTTTTGCCCGAACAGAAAAAAATCGAAGGGCTTGGCGGAAGCATGCGGCTGGGCGGAAGAGATGTCGAATTGAAACCTCGCACTTTTATCTGGAAACTTTCCGGCAAGGAAAACACCGTGCGGCTTCGTTTCAGGCATCGTTATGAGGTCACACCGCGGTATATAGAAACACTCGAAAAGGGAGGGCTTGTTTTTTCAGGTAAAGCACCTAACCAGCCCATTATGCAGATTTTGGAATTGCCGGGCCATCCGTTCTTTGTCGGCACTCAGGCCCATCCCTGTCTTACTTCCAGGCCGCTGCGCCCTCAGCCTATGTTTGTCGGCCTGGTCGCTGCTGCAATGCACAAACACTATCCTGACCAAAAACTGCCTGAGTGCGTAAAGGCTGTCCAGAAAATATCCGCACCAGGCCAGTAAATAAACTATCCTCTTTATTTTTTGAGCTCTTCTATCTGTTTTTTAAGGGCCGCGTTCTCCTCCTGCAGCTTTACATTCTCCTCGAACATTTTCATAAACTCATCTCCAAGTGCTTTTTCAGAATCCTCAGATTTATTCTGAAGCATTCCTTTTTCGTCCTCACATTTTTTTATAGCTTCCTTGAGAGAAGCAATTTGCTTGTCTTTGAGTGCTATGGTTTTCTGTAAGTCGGCACTTACCAGCCTGGCTTGTTTTTCATTTGCATCCTGCTGTTTGGCACACCCGCAAATTAAAACGGCCAAACCTATACAAAATGCCAAAAACACAATCTGTCGAACTTCCCTTTTCATTTACTTATCCTTTCAATCTGTTGATTATTCATTTTTATCATCTAATGTGTTCAATCAAATTCTCTCAAGGCCTATTCGAACAGGCTCAAATAATATCAGGGAAAAATTGCCTGTCAATACCCTAAGTCATTCAAAGAGCGGCGACAGGACTTTTCGCCGAACCCTGCTAATTTTCTTTTCTGACGTCCAGACCGCAAGCTGAAGGCTTTTTCTGCAGGAGCAATTTTCATCAGCAAGCTCATTTCTACTGTTCAAAACAGATTTGATGAGACTGAGGCAATTTTCAGTTGCCCTTTGAAGGTTTGCCACAATTTCCCGAAGCAGGGTCTGTCTATTTTTTTCATTATGCGGCCGCCAGCAGTCATAATCGCTGACAAGCGCTATTAATGCATAACACATTTGTGCCTCTCTGGCCAGCTTTGCCTCCGGCATCGCTGTCATTCCGATACAATCGCCGCCCCAGAGCCTGTGTAATTGAGATTCTGCGCGTGTAGAAAATTGCGGCCCTTCCATGCAAATGTAAGTGCCCTTCGAATGGACTGTAATATCGAGTTTTCCCGCTGCTTTTACAATTTCCCCCCTCAGCCTGTCACAAACAGGATTGGTCATTTCACAGTGGACAGCGCCGAAGTCCTCGAAAAAACTTTTTTGTTTTCTGTATGTCTTATCAATGAACTGGTCAGCCAAAACAAGCTGGCCGGGTTTAATCGTTTCACGCAGTGAACCGACTGCACCGCTGCTTATCAGGATATGGACGCCGAGCTTCTTGAGGGCAAAAATATTCGCAGCAAATGGAATCTTTGCAGGTGAAAGCCTGTGACCGTCACCGTGGCGGTTAATGAATGCAATAGTTCGCTGCCCGAATTTTCCAACAACGATATCGCTGCTTGGTTTGCCGAATGGAGTGCTGATTTTTTTTCTCTTCACATCTTTAATCTGTTTTATGATTGCGTCACCGAGCCCGGTCCCGCCGATAATCCCGATTATTTTCTCCGGCATATTAATTACACCTCTCTAAAAAATCGTCATTTCTTTTATTATGATAAAAAAACTTAAGACATCTTCCAGCCCCAGATATTATACCAGGCGGCCCAGAACGAAACTATAGAAGCAGCCGAAAGAATAGATAACGCGAAACGCTTGCAGTATATTGCCACCAGTATTCCCACCAGCGCCTTGACAATGACGGCAGATACTGGTCCTGCTACCGGCCCCAAAATCCATAAAGATACAAGCCTGATAACAGGATGGAATTCCATGTCGGCTCCTTCTGACATCATAAAATAAATGGTGCTCGCGCCATCGGCTGATAAAGCTAATACGAATATCGCCATCAGCGGCCAATACTTCCCCAAGACTTCCCTGTAATTGGCCTTCAATCTTTCTATTATCAGGTTCGCCACATCCTGACCTTTCAATTGGCTTTTATTTCCCATAAACAGGCTGAATATAGTAATTGCTTATCCGGTGATTTACAACTCTTTAATGATTTTAATCCGCCGATACGCTATAATCGAAAAAAACAAGAAAATCTTTTATATACACAGTTGAAGCTATGAATTTGTCTGAAAAAGTAAAACAAAAGGCTTTCGAACTTGGTTTTGACCTCGTGGGAATCACATCTGCCGAGCCGCTCAATCCCCTGGAGGCTTCTTACTTCAAGCAATGGCTCGAAAAAGGCTATGCTGCACAGATGGATTACTTTCACAAGAATTTTGATAAACGGCTTAATCCATCTCTTTTGCTTGACGGAGCAAAATCAGTAATCGTCGCAGCAATAAATTATAAACCGCCGCCCGAAGCCCAGAATACATTGTCGTATCCTGCAGGAAAAATCGCATCTTATGCCCAGTACAAAGATTATACTAACTTCATTGAAAATAAACTTAGAAAACTTGCTGATTTCTTATCATCCATTGCCAGCAGTGAACATAAATTCAAAATCTTCGCAGGCTCAGGTCCTGTTGCTGAAAAGACAATTGCTGCCCGAGCAGGCCTCGGCTTTATCGGGAAAAATCATCTTTTGATAAATCCCCTGCTTGGTCCCCAGCTTCTGCTCGGTGAAATCATAACCACAATCGAATTGAAACCAGATAAGCCGCTCCAGCCCGATTGTCAAAACTGTGATAAATGCATAAAAAGCTGCCCAACCGGTGCTTTGTGCTCTGACGGATTTCTCGATGCCAATCGATGTATCAGCTACCTCACAATCGAACGCAAGTCTGACAGACCTATCGACATCACTTTCAAAATCGGCGACCGCCTTTTCGGCTGCGATGAATGCATTCTTGCCTGTCCGTATTATGAAAAAGCGCCTTTATGCTCCAACAAAGAATTTAAATTTAATCCTGCCCTGGCACACCCTGATTTGAACGAAATTCTCAGGCTGACACAGGAAGCCTTCGATGAAAATTTTTCTAACTCACCGATAAGACGCATCGGCCTTCAGCGATTAAAAAGAAATGCAAGAATTTGCCTTGAAAATGAAAAGCGAAGGACTTGGGAAAAGAAATTTTCGAGCCTATGAAAGCAGGAAATTAAAGACACCGGGAGATATTACGGCGCCACAAAGACATCATCCTCGCCCGTCGGGATTTCAGTGCCGTGGTATAAAGTTGTGCCCTGCAAAGTAAACACATCGTCTCCATCGGATTCGATAAATCGTGTCTTAATGAATGTCACACTTCCGTCACAGAAGAGGATGTTTTGGCCTTTTTTATTGTGGTTGCGGCTGTTGATTTTCAGAAGGTCCTCATTAATCTGCAGCTTGAGGTCATCTAAAGTCTCAGGCAGGTCACAGAAAATCGGGTTCATATCTGTCATTAAAACCTTACGGCCCGTATTAGCTTCGGTTTGGGCCTGCGGGCATCTGATTCTGAAACTGTAACTTACATGCTGTCTGGAAGGAAAATCGCGCAAGTTTGCAACCTGTACTCTATCGTAATTCAATCCTGAGGCACTTTTTACGCCCGGACAAACAAATATTGCAGGCTTTGTAATATAACCGCGCCTGACTAAAAGAAAGATGTGTCTTGTATTCGAAGCATTTTCATTACTGTCAGGCCTGTACCCGACCTTCCACCACGGATCGCCTGCCGCAGTCGCTACCATAGGCAATCTGCCGTTATTGTCACCGCGATAGCTTTGAAATCCTGCTCCCACACCCGCCAGATTTGACTGGCAGATTGTCTTCTGTGCATGAAATCGCATATGCTGAACTGTAGAACCCCATACACCGGCGACAATTAAAAGAACAGCCGCGACTGAAACGAATCGGCTGACATATCGGAAAAACATTTTCGGCTGGGCCTGCTGCTGGGCTTGTTCGTAAGCTATTAATTGTCTGAGCCTGACCTGGGCGGATTTAGCGGCCAAAAGTCTCGACACAGTTTTCTCTGCAAGCTCATCTGAAGCCGTTTCAGGCCCTAAAGTTTCGAGAGGGGCAAATGCTTTCTTGAGGCTCAAGTGAAGCTGCTGGGCTTCCTGGTTTGTAATTATAAGTTCTTGTGCCCGTTCGGATTCCTCTTCTGATGCGATTCCAAGACAATAATCGAAAATAATCTCTTGTTCCTGTTGTGTTAACTTAGCCATTTATTTCCTCGGTGTTCCAACTATTGATTTCCAGTCTTTTGTAAACCTGCTGACTGCGGCGTGCAGCCTGCTTTTTACGGTTCCAATAGGTATATTCAATACAGCAGCCATTTGTTTGTAAGAAAACTTATTAAAATAAGCCAGAATCAAAATTTCTCTAAGATTCTCCGGCATATTCGCTATAATCTCTCTAACCTGAGCAGCTGTTTCATTCCTTTCTAAACTTTCATAAGGCACGGTATTATCAAAAGCTATGTTCGATAATACGTCCTCAAAGGACATTTGTTCACTGTCTGCAACGGTTCCGATTGTCATTGCGCCGGTGCGCTGCTGCTTACGCATAGCGTCTTTGGCCTTGTTTGCAGCGATGGTAAAAAGCCAGGGGCGCAGAGGGCGATTGGGGTCGTAGCTTTCACGGCTGGTGAAGATTTGGAGGAATGTTTCCTGGAAGATGTCTTCGGCCATCTCCTTATTATTCAAGAAGCGCCTTAGAAATGCGTAAAGGTCGTTTCTGTAACGGCTTACGATTTCGCGAAAAGCAGCTTCATCGCCCGCCATATAGCGTTTTAGGAGTTCGGGTTCATCATTTTTTTCGATTTCTTGATTCATCGCACGCCTGAAAAAAACCGCACGGAAAAACAAACTGACTTTTTTTAACTTCTGCAACAGCCGGACATTACGGAGTCCGCTTCCGAAAAAAATCACCCCAGCAAGTTAAAAAAGTCGGTAATATTATACGAGATTCTGCGAAAAAGGGCAATTTTATTTGCTGCTGATGAAAAATACAGGGAAAAATGCGATTTTTTTAAATAATTTCAGATTTTAACCGCCAAGGACGCAGAGGAAAATTGAGGTAAAAAAACAATGGGGATAAAAGACAATCGGGACGCAGGATGACAGCGGGGCCGAAAGGGGAGGATTGTAATGGGAGTAAGAATTTGGTATGATAGCGGCGATTAAAGGGCTGGTGTGCATACCGGCTGACGTTTTTTTGCTAATAATTTTTAAAATTGAGCAGGGATAATAGTAATCCTGCATTAACTTTTTCCTTGTTTTTGGAGTAAAAAGCGTGATTGAGTTTAGAAAAAGCAGTATTTTGTGCATTGGTATTCTTGTTTTATCAGTTAATTTTGCACAGGCAGAGAACTGGCCGGCGTGGAGAGGGCCTCGCGGTGACGGAACGAGCATAGAGAAAAACATCCCGAAAAACTGGGAGCCTAATAATGCGGTTTGGAAGACACAGCTTCCGGGGAAAGGACACGCATCGGCGATTGTCTGGGGGGAGAGAATATTTACGGTAACGGCTTCGGCTGAGACGCAGGAGCGAATCCTTTTGTGCTTAGAGCGCAGCAGCGGCAAGATCCTGTGGCAGCAGACGGTTGTCAAGGGGCCGCTGGAGAAGATTCACAAGGAGAACAGCTATGCATCGGGAACGCCTGCGACGGACGGGGAGCGGGTCTATACGGCTTTTCGGGCGGGAGATGATATATTCGTTTCTGCGCACGATTTTAAGAGCGGCAAGCAGATTTGGCAGGTGAAGGCGGGGACGCACGAAGGCGAGTGGGGATTCAGCAATGAGCCGGTGCTGTTTAAGGGCAAGGTGATTTTGGACGGAGACGGCAAAGGCGATTCGTTTTTAATTGCACTGAACTGCAAAGACGGCAAGACAATCTGGCGGAACGAGCGGACTAATAAGGGGATAAGCTACAGCGCACCATTGATTGGGCAGATGGCGGGACGGATGCAATTGATTCAGTGCGGCGACAGGAGCGTGACGAGCTTTGACCCGGAGAGCGGAAAGGAATTGTGGAAGGTTGACGGGCCATCGGATGAAATTGTCACGACGCCGGTTTACAGCGAAAAGGCAGGGCTGGTTTTCATAAGCAGCAGCTGGCCAAAGCAGGTGCTGCTGGCGATACGGCC
>Ga0105097_10001395_pt1 | contig 11544 bp, 7 predicted proteins | sample PPLLak12cMay2015_FD_87035 | JGI IMG/M metagenome (GOLD analysis project Ga0105097, IMG submission 87035) | Freshwater sediment microbial communities from Prairie Pothole Lake near Jamestown, North Dakota, USA - PPLs Lake P7 Core (1) Depth... | ecosystem: Environmental > Aquatic > Freshwater >... | reverse complement strand
TCGCCCGCTTCATGATAGAAAATCACGAATTCGCGGAAGTCCGAACCGCCAGCCACAGCGATCATGGCTTCCCAGCCGCTCGACATCTCCTCACCCGTGAACGGGCTCAAAAACCGCGAGCCGCGCGGCTCCACGATAAACGACCCGATCATGCCGAGCGAATACTGATCCCGGCTCGCATGGCTATGGAAGGCACGACCACCTTCCTGCATGTCGATCGGAATGTACCACTCGAACTCCCCGCTCTTGCCCGGCGCCACCATGGCATCCGGATTTGTCGCGGAAGCGGGTTTCCCCGTGCCCGCCACCAGCATTTGCGAGCCATTGATGATCATATTCGTGGCTTCACCCTCGATCTGATTGCGCAACGTCATCTTCACGCAATCACCCTGGTTGGCCCGAATCACCAACGGCTGAATCAAATCGCCTTGCAGCCCGTTGGAGAGCGCCCCCGCCGAGAAGGTCGGGTCATCGCTGTCGCGCGCGGTCCGATTCTTCTTTTCTTCCTCACGCACCCCGGCAACATTTTCCGTCAGGGCGTACATGTACCCCGGATAGAAATCGCCGAACCGGTTCACGGAGATTTCCACGTTCATCGCCGTCACATCATACTTCCGCACGGGCGCGTTCGCGGGGCACCGGCCACCCTGCGTTACCTGGACCTTGTCGGGATCATCCGCCACCAGCAACACACCCTGCTGCATCGCATGCGCGCTGGCTCCCTGAAAAGGCCCCACCGACTTTACTTGCCGCTCAATCTGCTCGATCGCCTTGGACATCCGGTCCTGCAACACAGGCCCAGCCTGCGCATGCACCGGCGTCGCCAGATCAGCATGCTGATCGGCGGCCACATGTCCGTCATGGGACATGACCGCATCTGCAGGCACTGTCCCGGCTAATCCGAGACAGGTCGTCAATCCCAATACTCCTGCTTGCACCCACTTCCTTGATACCCCCATACGTCCAGCCTCCTCCATGAAACAAACCGTCCAGGGACCACTCACGCTACTGACTCTCAGCACCCGGCTCTATCGAATTCGAAGTCTGGTGAAGGCCAACATTCGTTGGAGGGATCTTCAGGAGGCCGGTCCTTTCGCTCCCACTCCTTCACCAGACAGTGCTCGATTTCTCAAGACGGACTGGCCACGCATACTTATGCCGACAGCGCTTAGAGCAAATTGCGTTCCTCCGGTGCATTTCTGAACCGTTGTGGGATTTTGCTGAAAGACGGAGATAATTAACGGGTGACGGAGAATCCTATTGGGGCGTCACGATCCCATCGAACATCAACCCTGCAGGAGCAAATGCTTATCACTCAACAAACACTCAATGCCTACAAAGCAAGGCACAGTGGGGCGGCAGCGCCCCATCGAACCGGATTCTGGGACACGACAAACACACTCACACCAAACTCCTTCCGAAATCTTGCGCAAGCGGCAGGCGCGCATTATAGTGACGCCCTCGCACTGACCACGCGTCACCAGCATGCTGAATTGTGACTACACTCCAGAACGCACAGATCCATTACCGGCCGTTCGGCATCTCATCGCCGCGGCCTTCGGCGCGCTGCTCATGCTCGAACCTGCGCTACCACCCGCACTGGCAGCGACAGTCGAAATACACAGCCGCGTTGATGCCATCGCCGCACAAGCCGAACACAGCTCCATGATGTCCGTGACAGAGGGGTTCTTCTTCATGGGCACCACGCGCATCGGTCATGAGCCGTTCAGCCTCACGCTGCAATACGACGATACCGAACAGCCCCAGCGTCGCATCTGGCTCGACCGCTACGAGATCGACCGGGACGAGGTGAGTCTCAGCGAATTCCTCCGGTGGCTGGCGCAGCGGCACCAACCGATGCCTGTCGAGATCCACAAACTGATCGAGCACGTCATGACCGTCCATGCCCTGACGCCGGACACATTGGCGCACTGGCCCGCGCTCTACGTGACCTGGACCGACGCGTCGGACTTCTGTCGCGCACAGGGGAAACGGCTCCCGACGGAAGCCGAGTGGGAAAAAGCCGCGCGCGGAGAAGAGGGGCGACTGTTTCCATGGGGGCAACACCCCCCTACTCCGGCGCTTGCCATGTTCGGCCAGTACCATGTGCATGAGATTCCGATCGTTGCATCCGTCAGGAGCGGCGAAGCGGGGAGCAGTCCGTATGGACTGCGTCATATGGCGGGAAATGCCGCCGAGTGGGTCGCAGACTGGTTCGGGATCGACTATTACATGACCATGCCGGACCGCAATCCTCAGGGACCGTCCACCGGCCGCTACAAAGTCATCCGCGGGGGATCCTGGAAAAGCACGCCCGCGTTACTCCGCAGCGCCACCAGGAGCGGCGCACCGCCGGAGCAGCGTGCCGCCACCATCGGCTTTCGCTGCGCGCGATCCGTCGTTCCCTCCACCCTTCCGACTCCATGAGGACCGCTATGTACAAAATCTGCCTGCTGTTTGCGATGGGATTCAGCCTCTGCACGATGCCCTCGGCATTGTCCGCCGCCACGACAGACCGCGAACATCCTGGGTGGAGAAGCTACACGAACGCCCGCTTCGGATTTTCTGTCCGCTATCCCGATACCTGGAAGCTGGGCAACCCGCTGCCGGACGGCATTGGCAACGCCTTCCAACCGCCGATCGACCAGAGCCTGGTCGCTCTCTCCGGCCATATGAATCTTCTGGAAGGATCGAGCCAAGACAAGCGGCAGACGCTCGGCGAATTTGCCACCGCGCACCGCCGCATCATCACCGACCTCTTCGAAAAGAAGAAGGTCGCGCTGACCTGGCAGAAAGAGCAGGACATGACGCTGGCCGGATTTCCCGCTAGGCGCCTGGCCTTCACCTATCAGGATGAACACCAGACCCCAATGCTGGAGGTCCACATCTTTACGCTGGGACGGAATGAAGGACGCGGCGTGCGGATCAAAGTGCCAGTGAGCGCGCAGGGGGATCTGCTGCCGCTCGTCTCTCAGATGCTAGAGACCTATCAGCCTGGACGGGATCAGAACGCCGTGAGTCCCCTCGCCCCAAAGCCCGATACGTCGAAGGCTGCACCCCAATCATGATCGGATACGGGCGAGAGGTGCCGGCCCCCCATCATACGTCACAAACCTTACCGCGCTGTACGCAACCGATCCGGCAGATGCGTCAGATCAATGAGCGATCGGTCGGCAAGCACCGCCGCATGTTCGATGACGCTCCGTAGCTCACCAAGATTACCGGGCCAGGGATAGTGGCGAAGGCGCCGTCGTGCCCGGGGCGTGAAGTCCTGCCACAACAGATGTTCGTTACCACCTTGCACCTGACACGCCCGCAGAAACCAGTGGGCCAGAACCTCGATATCGTCGACTCGTTCGCGCAACGGATGCAGCAGAATCGGAACGACATTCAGCTGCCAATAGAGATCCTCACGGAACACGCCTCTACTGCAAAGGGATTGCAGATCCTGCGTCGATGCGGCAATCATGCGCAGATCTAACTCGTAATACTCTTCCTCCCCGACCCGGCGCCCACGGCGCTCTTTCAACGCGCGCGCGACTTTCGCCTGCAGCCGGGGACTGAGGCCGCCGACCTCGTTGAGAAACATGGTCCCGCCATTCGCCGATTCCAGCAGGCCCGCTTGCGAACCGGATGAACATCTGGCACCGAACAGCTGCGCTTCGAACGCGGACTCATCACCGGCGATGCAACTGACCGGCACAAACGACTTCGTGCGCCTCGCACTGCGCGCATGGATTGTTCGCGCGAGGGATTCCTTGCCTGTACCGGTCTCACCGGAAATCAGCAGCGCCGCGTCCGTTACGGCCACACGCTCAACGACCTCACGCACCCTCTGAGTGGCCGTACTGTTTCCAATCAAGACCCCTTCGTGAGCAAGAGCGTCACTCTCGGCCAGATTCTTGGCCGGAGCGAGCTGCACATCCTCGCGGGCACTCGCATCACCATCTTCTCGACTGAGCGCGCGCTGTACCACCGTCCGAAGTTCCTGCCCGGTAAACGGTTTAGCCAGATAATCGAACGCGCCGTGCCGCATGGACGCCACAGCGGTCTGGATAGACGCATAGGCAGTCAATAGGACCACCTTGATCGCCGGATCAATACGCTTGGCGGCTCTCAATAATCCGATACCGTCGAGGCCCGGCATCCGGAGATCGGTGAGCAGAACCTGAGGCCGCTCGCGCTCGATCACCGCCAAGGCCCGACTCGAGTCTGCTTCGACCACGCAATGGTACCGATGCCGACTCAGAATCCGTCGACAGTTCTCAATGGCGTCAGGCTCGTCATCAACGATCAAAATCTTCTCTGGTGCCATAATCTCCATACGGCCCTCATTCGTTGTCGCAAGTAGATGGGGTCGAGCATGTTCAGCTGCTCAGCACTCGAGTGCATGAAGAGCTCCAGCCTCTTTTGCTAAGCAATTGCGATGCCGCCGAGAACGAGAACATGGGACGATGACGCCCCATATCCGCATGCAGATGTGACTGAGGAGCTCTGGCGAGACACACATGAAGAATGGAGCCGTCGGCTCATACTGACCGAGGAGGCAGATGGGATTCTGACTAGCTGGGCTCTCGAAGACCGTGCCGTTTCACCATCCGTTCGATCGTCTTGCGGTCCACGCCGGCTTCCTGCGCCGCATTGCTCATGTGCCAGCCATGACGCTTCAGGAGTTCCAGAAGGAAACTGCGCTCAAACGAACGAACGACTTCCTGCTTAGCCTGCTTGTAAGATCCCGCTTCCTCCGCATCGGGCTCATCCGATCGCACAGCGCGAATGCGTTCAGGGAGATGCTCGACCTGAATCGTGGGTCCATCGGCCAGCGCCGCCACCCGCTCGATCACATTTTGAAGTTCACGGACATTGCCAGGCCACGTATGCGCCTTCAAACACGCCATCGCCGCCGGATCGAAGGATGGCGCGGCCTCAGCCCTCTCACCCCCTCGCCCACGAAACCGTGTCAAAAACTCCTGCGCCAACACCTGCACATCGCCCTCCCGTTCCCGCAACGAGGGCAGCAGGATTGGAATCACATTGAGACGGTAAAAGAGATCTTCCCGAAACTCTCCCTTGCGGCAGGCGTCCTCTAGATCACGATTGGACGCGGCAATCACTCGAACATTGATATCCGCATAGCGCGTGCCGCCCACACGGCGGACATGGCGTTCCTGCAACACGCGGAGAAGCCGCGATTGCAACGTCTGACTCATCCCGCTGACTTCGTCCAGAAAGACCGTGCCGCGATTGGCTACTTCGAACAGGCCGACTTTCGCCGCATGCGCGCCGGTAAACGCCCCCTTCTCATGGCCAAAGAGCTCAGATTCCAAGAGGGAGTCCGGCAACGCCACGCAATCAAGCGGCACAAAGGGCTGGCTTGCCCGATCGCTCTCGTCATGAATGGCACGCGCCACCAACTCCTTGCCTGTCCCACTCTCGCCATAGATCAAAATGTTGGCATCGGTCCGCGCGACTTTCCTGACGAGATCCTTCACGTCACAGATTGCCGAACTGTTCCCAAGAATGAACCCGATGCCGCTCTTCCTGAGCGCACCGACGCCTGCGGCCGGACGATCAAGACCCGCCACGGATGGACTTCCAGTGCGCGGCTGTCCGTGGTGTTCAAAGGCCCGTTTGGCCACGTCCTCCAGACTTTTGCTGGTATAGGGCTTCAGCACATAGTCCAGGGCGCCATACCGCATGGAAGCGACCGCGGTCTGCACGGTGGCGTAGGCGGTCATCAAGACCACGTTGATCTTGGGATCCACCCGCTTCGCCTCGACCAACAAACCGATCCCGTCGAGACCCGGCATGCGCAGATCCGTAAAGACCAGATCGGGGCGCTCCGCCTGTATCCGCTGCACGGCGCGAACGGGGTCGTGCTCCGTCGAACAGTCATACCCCAACCGGCTCAGGATACGGCGACAGTTATCCAGCGCGTCCACTTCATCGTCGACGATCAGTATCTTCCCTGCTCCCATCCGGCCTCCTGATGCGATTCCGTTGCCAACACAAGCGCGGGAAGAAAGACGGATGCCACGGCCCCGCGCCGGCCGTTCTCGATTTCAAGGCGTCCACGATGATCGGCGACAATCCCATAACTGAGGAATAACCCCAGGCCAGTGCCCTGCCCTTCATCCTTCGTCGTAAAAAACGGGTCGAAGATCCTGCCCAACATCTCCTCCGGAATACCGGATCCCGTATCGCTGATCCGTACCGCAACCAGGTCGCCCTCTTTGCCCGGACATCCTTCGGAGTGAACCGTCACAAGGCCGGGAGGGATGCCGTCTTCAGCCGCATCGATCGCATTGTTAATCAAGTTCAACATCACCGTTTCGATCCGGTCACGATCGCCCATAATCGGCGGCAGACCCGGTGACAAGACCGATTCGATGCTCACCCCCTTGGCCGCCGCCCGGTCTTTCGATGCTTCAATGCAGGATCGAAGCACACAATTCAGATCCATGGGTTTCAACACGGTAGCCGACCCCCTGGACAACGCCAGCATACTCTTCGTAACCCGTGAGATGCGATCCGCCTGGGTCTTGATCGCCAGCAAGTCCCGCTGCTGCTCATCCGACAAACGCAGCTGCGCCGCTTCAGCCTCCATACACTCGATCCGGTTCAGAATAATCCCCAGCGGATTGTTGATTTCATGCGCGATTCCGCTGGCCACTTTCCCGAGCGTCGCGAGCCGTTCGGCAAACTGCAGCTTTTTCATCTGCTCTGTCACTTCGGCAGTTTTTTCCTCGACGCGACGGGCCAGATCGGCGTTCAACGACTCCAGCTCCACGCGTGACGCCTTCAGCCGGTCGGCCATCCGGTGGACAGCAGCGGCCAGTTCTTCAAATTCATCGCCAGTCTGGATATTCAATGGACGGTCATAGGTGCCCAGGCTGATCGCCTCAACGCCGCTCTGGAGAATTTGAATCGGACGGGCGATCCTCGCAGCCACATAGCGCCCCATCGCCCAGAGCAACCCCAACATGACCAGGCCGATCGCCGCCAGGTTCCTCAGCTGATCGCGAATCGGCGCATAACTCTCCCCTGGCTGTTGCCGCACAAAGATATGCCAGGAGTTGTCCGGCAAGGGGAGGCCGGTGACCGGCGCAAAACCTACGACCGTATCCGTCGCCCCGTGCCCGTCGTCCTCCGCGATGCCCCATCCCGGCTGCGAAGACACGATCATCGTCATCAATTGACCGGGAATACGATGGGCCTGTCGGGGCAGGATGGGACAGACGAGCGGATTACCCGCCGCGTCGAAGAGCATGGCGTGGCCGGTTTGTCCGATCCGGATCTGATTGATCATCGCGAAGAGACTGTCGAATCGATAGGAGGCCTTCACCGCTCCGACCACCGTATGCTGCCGATCGTCGAGAATCGGCACGGCAATATCGATGGTTTCCTCGGGCGTTCTGAAAGAACCCTCGTGCGCGGGAATCAGCCCGCTGACATAGACCTGATCGACGCCCCCCGCATGAATGGCCGCCCACCAGGGCTCCTGTTCGAATGAATAGTGGTCCGGCTCGGAACTCGCCGCCACCAGAGCCCCGTGCCGATCGGCAATCAACAAACCGACGACTTTATCGCCGTCGCGCACCTTGGTTTCCAGCAGAAAGCGGGAGAGTTCGGCGTTCAACAGCCGCCTGACACCATCTCCTCCTTTTTCCCACGCCTGCATCCGCTCCGCGATCAGCGCCTGCGACTTCTCGCGATCGACCGGATACGACTGGTTGGCGGCCTCGACCGGCTGACGCACTCGCAGCGGCGCCGTACCAAGCAGCCGCACCCCCTGCACTTCGCTCTGAACCAGCATCGTGACGCGATCCGCAGCCTGAATCGCCACCGCCTGGAGATTGCCGCCGATGACATCGCGCAACGAACGCATGCCCGACACATAGGCCAACACAAGACCGATGAGCAGAGGGATACAGCCCACCAGCACAATGGCCAATACGATACGTCCGCGAATGGTTCTGATTTTCATCGCCGTTTTCTCATGCCGTGCGTCATTGTAAGCAACGAGCAGGAGAAAACTCTAGTCCGGCGAAAGAGGAGAACGCGCTACTCGTCGTGGGTTTTTTTGAGTCGCCGATCCAGGGCGAAGCGGGTCATCCCGAGGTGTTTGGCCGCCAGCGTCTTGTTGTAATCGGCCAGCCGCAGGACTTCCTCCACAATCGCTCCCTCGACATCGGCGAGCGACTGCTGCCCCAGCTTCATTTCCACGCGAACGACCGGCTCAGGTCCCGGCGCCGTAGTGACCGCCACCTGTTTGCCGGATTCGCGCAGTTCCGCCGGCAGACAACTTGGAGTCAGCGTCCGTCCCTGGCAGAAGATCATGGCCCGTTCGAGAATATTCTGCAGCTCGCGAATGTTTCCGGGATAGTGATACCGCTCCAACAATGTGCGGGCCTCCGGATCCAGCTCAGGCACCTGTTTCCCGAACTCCTGAGCGAATCGGACCAGGGCGCGCTGACAGAGGGAGAAGATGTCTTCCACTCGATTCCTCAGCGGCGGCAGCTCGAACGAGACCACGTTGAGTCTGAAATACAGATCCTCGCGGAATGCCCCGCGCCCCACCTCTTTTTTGAGGTCGCGGTTCGTGGCCGTGATCAGACGGAAATCCACGCCGATATCGTCGGTCCCTCCCAGGCGCCGGAAAGAGCGCTCCTGGATGACGCGCAACAATTTGGCCTGCATCGAGAGATCGAGATCCCCGATTTCATCGAGAAACAGGGTCCCCCCCTCCGCTTTTTCGAGAAGCCCGAGCTTGCGCTGATTCGCGCCGGTAAAGGCGCCCCGTTCGAACCCGAATAATTCGCTCTCAAACAGCTCCTTGGGAATCGCCGTGCAGTTTACTCCGATAAACGGTTCCGAAGCCCGGGCGCCGTTGTGATGAATCACGCGCGCCAGAAATTCCTTCCCTGTTCCGGTTTCGCCGAGCAACATCACCGACGACTTGGGGTTCTCAGCCACTTCACGAACCTGCTCGAGCAACTGCTTCATCACGTGGCTCTGCGCGACCAGATGGCTCAATTGATATTGACTGTCCCGGTGCTCGAGCTCGGCCTCCAGACGACGGCGGAGGCTCACGACGTCCAGCACACGGGCGACCACCGGATCGATGCCCTCCAGATCGACCGACTTGATCAGAAAATCGTACGCCCCCAGCTTCATCGCTTCCACGGCATCCTGCACCGTCCCGTACGCCGTCAGCATGATCACCATGGCGGACGGGGCCAGCTGCCGCAGATTCTTCAAGGTGTCGAGACCGTTGAGACCGGGCATCTTCAGATCGAGCAGGACGAGATCGGGTAGCTCGTGCCGGAGCGCCTCCAGCAGCGCTTCTCCGGATTCATACCCGACGGCACGATGCCCCTGCCGGGTCAGCCGCTTGACGATCGCGGCACGAATCGCCTGTTCATCATCCGTGACAAATACCACTGCACGCATCGATCAGCCTTTCACCGCCTGAGAATCCTGACTCAGCGGAAGCCAAATCCTCACGGAGGTCCCTTTGCCGGGCTCGCTCGTCATGTGAATGTCCCCGCCATGGCTTTCAATAATATTTCTGCAGATCGCCAACCCTAATCCCGTCCCATGTCGTTTCCCCGTCGTATAAAACGGCTCGAACACGTGCGGCAGCACCTCTGAGGAAATGCCGACGCCGGCATCTTTGACCAGCACCACGATGCCCGGCCGCTCCTGGCTGGACAACTCGAACGCCGTGACCTCGATGGCCGCCCCATCGATCGGAGACGCATCGATCGCATTGTGGATGACGTTCAAGAGCACCTGTTTGATCTGATCCCGATCGGCATGCACGTGGGCGGCCGTCGGAGACAACGACGCCCGAATGCAAAGATGTTTCGCCTGCAGCGGCACATCGAGCGTTTTGACGACTTCGGCAATCAACTCGGACAGGTCGAAACGAACCGGCGCCAGTTCGCGCGGCCGCGCATATTCCACGATTTGATTGACGATGCGATCCAATCGCTTCGCCTCTTTCAAAATCACATCGATATCTATCCGTCGCGGGTCATCGCCCGAGAAATCATCCAGCAGAAGCGAGGCGGTAGAACCGATCCCGACCAGGGGATTCCTGAGCTCATGCGCGATGCCGGCCGCCACCTGTCCCAACATCGCCAGATGCTCCGCCCGGCTCAACCGGGACTGCAGATCCTCCAACGCCGTGATATCAACATTGAATCCCACGTAGACCTGCGGGATCCCGTCGCCGCCGGAAATGGGCAACCGACGGCTCAAGACTTTGCGTACCCTCCCGTCCTTGTGCAAAAAGCGGAACACGGTTTCGCACGACTGTCCCTGCGTCACCGCCTGTGAAAATTCGGATAGTACCCGCTCTCGATCTTCCGGATGAATCTGCTCTCTGAAGGCATCGGGATCCATCGGATTATCGGGATCGAGGCCCGCCAGTTCCTGATTGTAGCGATTGCTGAAGGTGATCTGCATCCCCTTCGTGGTGAAAATCCCGAACGGCGCATGATCGACGAGGCCTCGATACTTCGCCTCCGACGTTGCCAAATGCTCGTTCAGTTGGCGCAGAGCGGCCTCGGACTTCTCCATCTCGTTGAGATGCCCGCGAATCTGCGTGCTCATGTCGTGCATCACCCGCGTGAGATCTCCGATCTCGTCGGTGCGCTCCAGCACGGCGATCGCCGGCATCAGTCCCGCGGGCGAAGAACCGACCGTCGTGGCCAGATTGAGCAGCGGAGCCGCAATCGAGCGGGCGATCAGATACAGCGCGCCGACCATCAATCCGAAGGTAAAGACGCCGCCGCCCAACACAACGAACAGCGTGGAGGTGCGATCCTGGCTCAATTGCGCCAGCTTTTCGGTGACACTCTGCTGCTCAAACCGGTCGAAGATTCCCATTTGCCGCCGGATCTCGACCATCAGTTCCCGCCCGCGCCCTTCTTCGATGTAGTGAAAGGCATCCTGCTTGTGGCCGTCCTTGATCGCGCGGATCAAGGCCTCTTTCTCCGTCACCAACTGAACGACGAGCGTCTGAATATCCCTGAACCGATCCGACTGCTCACCTGAAATGCGCCCTACAAGATCACGGCCGATGGCATCGATCCCTTCCTGCGCGACGCGATAGGGACGCAGATACCGGTACTGTTCTGTCAGTACATAGCCCCGGAACCCGGTCTCCAGATCGACGACCAGCCGCATGTACTCGGCCGCATTCTTTTGCGTCACATAGAGACTGTCCAACTGCTCTTCGTCCTGCGAAAACGTCTGTATGCTCTGATAGGTCATCACGCTCAAGACAATGAGGGCGACCAGGGGAATGAACGACGCGAGCAGAAGCTTGCGATGAATCGGAAGATTGTTGAACAGGCGGGCAGTGCGCTCTCGCATGGACTCTCCATGAATCGGTGTCATCCTAGGAGTGAAATCCCTGCCCTGTCAAATGTCCTGCCGGCTCATAATCAGCTCTCTCTCAATCGCACTGTGCGAGCCGTGCGAAACCGCTCGATACCATTTCAGCGCGAACCATGACCAGGACTATTGCGCTGT
>Ga0105097_10001394_pt1 | contig 11547 bp, 10 predicted proteins | sample PPLLak12cMay2015_FD_87035 | JGI IMG/M metagenome (GOLD analysis project Ga0105097, IMG submission 87035) | Freshwater sediment microbial communities from Prairie Pothole Lake near Jamestown, North Dakota, USA - PPLs Lake P7 Core (1) Depth... | ecosystem: Environmental > Aquatic > Freshwater >... | reverse complement strand
GCCCAGTATAGCATACCTGAAGAAGACATCTGGCTTGATCCCATTACTCCCCCTATTAAAATGCAACAATTGCAAATTCAAGGTTGTACTGAGTTTGTCATGATGCTTCGGGAGGCTTTTCCAAACTGTAAATCCATCTACGGAGGTTCTAATATTTCGAATGGAATCCCAGGACCCCTAAGGGGGATTCTCAACAGGACCTATCTGATCATGCTCAAACGGTATGGAATGTATTCAGCCATTGTTGATGCATTCGATTCGGAGTTAAAGGCCATTGCAAAGGGGCAAAGACCTGAGCTTGAAAAGCTTGTTTACAAAGTAATGGACGGAGAGGCTCTTGACACTTCAATACTTTCAGAGGAGGAGATAAGATACGTGAAGACGACCCGTGTTCTTCTCGGGCAAAGCCTCTATTCTGACTCTTGGCTGGAACTATGAGTCTTTAGTAGTTCCAGCAGTTTTTCTACCTGATACTGCGAATTCTCCAGGGCCTCGTAAAGGGGTTCCATGAGAAACATTGCTTTTCCCATTATTACCTCCTTGTCTTTCCGGCCCATTAATGTATCACAACTGATCTTTACTGATGTAACAAGAATCATCCAGAAAATAAGGCCTTCAAAGGCTTCTTTGTTGAACCACAGGATATCCATATGCCGGTTTATCTGTAAAAAGTCACGGACCTCATTGTCACGAAGAAGATTTGAAATAAGGTCGTAGGAGTTCACATAATCCGTACACCAATCCTGATAGCTCGTAAGAAGCTTTATAATAGTTACTTCCCGGGAAGCTGCTTCCCTGTTAAAACTCAGGTCTGTAAGGGTCTGGATGATGAACCGGCCAAGAAACCATTCATCGATCCAACTTCGGCTCAACTCGCGTATATCTTTTTCGGCGTCAAACACAATCGCCCCAAGAGAATGAACAAAGGTCCAATGACAGAGTGTATAGAAAACCAGGTCATCATTTCTGAGATTCTCATCGATCTCAGCGATATTTCTCAGGAAAATCTCTTTGTCATAAGGTGGGATATATGTCTGCACGTCAAAACCTGTCACCAGGCAATTGATAATAGAGTTTATTTTTTTTGCCTGTTCTTCAATGCTCCCGATACCATTGGTATGACGTTTTACTTCTGAAAACAGGTTGTTTGCTTTTGTCTCAATATCGGACAAAAGGTTTTCTGGAGGGGATTCCAGCTCTTTGTTGAGGATGGCACACCGTATATCCCAGAGCTCCCTCAAAAATTTTGCATTTGAAAGTTCGGAAAAACTATGATGAATTGGTTGCAGAAAGATCTCACTGAGCGCTTCATCGATATTCGGCACTCCTCTTCCATTGAGATAGTGGGTAAGTCGGGCATAGTGATGGTGTTCGTCATCCACAAGCTCTCTGAAATCCAGGAAAACATGATATTCATATGGACCTAGCTCAACATAAAGGCCTTGCTCGCAGAGGTCGCTATTTTGGCGAATATACTCAAGCCTTGACTGATGGTCGCGAAAAACTGTGAAACGGTTGTCTGCAGGAGGGATGGCCAGACCTACGCCCAGTGTTTTTTGCACGAGAATGCGTTTTCCGTTTTCCGGATCTTTTGCTGAATACATGACAGATGTCCTTATCCAGCCGGTTGCGTGACCATTTTTGTTGTGGTAGGCCACTATGGATTTTTCCGATCCAAAGCTGTTGGAATAGGCAAACACATCTTCATTGACCTTTCCGTCACTGGTGAAGAAATCGTAGAGGAGAAAGTTTTCAACCCCGGCGAAAAGGTGTCTTCGGTGTAGGAGAGGAAAAATTTCTCGATCATGACGTTCGATGAGTGATTGGTCAGGATACTCATCCCAGTATGCGCGACGATACTCCATACCATATTTTTCTGCATAGCCCTCTACTTGTCCATGTCCGAACATGGGGAGCCCAGGGAGAGTAATCATGAGGGTACAAACACCAAAATACTTGTTGTCCTTGCCAAATTGATCCACTGCAGTCCGCTCGTCAGGGTTATTCATGAAGTTAACAAAACGACGTAATATCTCGGGATCGAATTCAAGTGTGTTTTTCAATACCAAACGGTATTTTGAATTGTCTTCATCTCTCAGCATATTCATAAAAGCGCTATTGTAAACGCGGTGCATGCCAAGGGTACGTACAAAATACCCTTCAAGAAGCCAGAAGGCTTCAGCAAGTAAAAGCGTGTCTGGTGCCTCTGAGGCTAAACGGTCCACAACTTCTCTCCAAAATTCGTTTGGCATGGCTTTATCAAATTCCTGTTTACTTATGCCGAATTCAGTCCGTGTTGGGATTGCCCCGCCTGTGCCTGGTTGGGGAAACCAAAGTCTCTGAAAGTGGCGCTTCGTGAGTGTCATGGCTGCATCAAAGCGGATTACAGGGAACTTTCTGGCTACGTGGAGGATGGTCTGGACCATTGCCTCACGCATTTCAGGATTGAGGTAGTTCAGTTGTGCCGTATCGTTCCACGGCATGCTTGTTCCGTCATTGCCATGATAAACGTATTGTTCGCTGCCGGTCCACCGGTCGACACGTTTGAACACCACTGCAGCATCAGTACGGCTGTAATAATGATCCTCAACAAAAAGGCTGACTCTTTCATCGTGTGAAAGGTCCGTACCACCATAGGTGTACCAGGGAAAAGGATTGTGTGCTAATGATACAAACCAATCTGGATGTTCAACAACCCATCGGGAATAAATGCCGACGTGATTCGGAACCATGTCGCTGGCTAGTCGAATGCCGTGGTTTTTCGCCTTATCTCGGAAATCCTGATAAGCGTCTTCTCCTCCGAGATCTTCTGCGATCTGGTAATCATATAAAGAATAGGCAGAAGGAACAGCTTCCGGGTTTCCACATAGTTGCTTGATTTTTTGTGATGCAGGGCTTCGTTCCCACAATCCTATGAGCCAAAGACCTGAAAATCCTCTATTTTGTAATGTTCCAAGTTCTTTAATAGGGATTTCATTAAGTTTCGTGATGGATCGACCGTATGCTTTGGAGAGTTGGTCAAGCCATACGTATATATTCTTGGCTATGAGCACGAGCCTTGGCATCCAATCACGGTCGGGCGTAAACTGCTCCGGCTCAAGCTCAAGGCCTTTAAACTTGTATACCTCTGCTGGCCCGGGTCCAAGGAAGGTTATTTTTTGTTCTTCTTTGATGAGATCAAGGCTGCTAAGCAGCTTGGAGAGATATTGGCTGAGAAGAAAACCCCAGTGTTGGCGGATATACTCCAGTTGACCTGACAGGGAATGGGGAACTTTTACAGCTGGGCTACGAAGCATTTCTATGAGGGGCTGGCTGTAAGGACCAAATGAAGGCATTTTCTCGAAGAATTTCTTCAGGTATGTGATAATTTCAAGATACGCTGTATTCCTCTTCAGATTTGAATCGTCAAATAGTTCGCGGAATAGAGAGAAGGCAGGATTCATGTTTGCAAGCCAAAGGAGAAGCATCTCCTCCAGAGCAATATGCTTATTCAGAATCCCTTCGGTTTTTCCTGCAAAGTATTCTTCTACAGTTAATTCCTGTTGGTAGACCGCCAGAGGCGGAAACTCATCGATAAATATCCTGATAGCTTTATCAACATTCTCCCTGCCCTTAGAATCATATAGTGAGGTAAGGGCTTTTCCCATAGTTTCAGCGTTGATTTCCTGTCGATAGAGAAAAACTACATGGTGCAGGATTTCATCAATCAGCCCCATTGTAACAATCTGCCCGGTTTTTACGGCCTGCTCTGGAAAATTGAGGAGGTCTCTTTTTTGGTTCATTTTCTGAACAAAAATTCTGGCACTGTGAAAATTAATAAATATGATGTTGCCGGTTGTTGAAAAGAGGCCATCGCCGAATCGGTAATGATCCCTGGCCTGACGCGAGACATGAAATTCCATTTTCGGCATGTGTTTCATAATGTTCATAGTATCACATGGCATCGTATGGGTCAATGAATGATTGTTTAATGTGATTTTTTTAAAAATGAAAGGTAATAGTGCTTAAAAAAGATACCATATATAATAGCTGTCAAAACAATGCTTATACCAAGAAGGGGATAGGTACTCTCAGTGATTATCTTTCGTGTGAGGGTAATAGACAAAAGGAGGATTATGCCAGCAAGAAGGGATCGCGAAATCTCCCGTATAGTTCCTTTTTTTATAGAATATCCTATCTTTTTCTTCAGTAATACGTAGAGCATGACAAAGTTATAGAATGAGACGATCGAGGTAGCGATGGCAATACCGAGATTTTTTAGGGGAACCATAAGGATTGATGCCAGTATAGCATTCATGGCAATAGATGTTATCCCCACTATTGCAGGGGTTTTCATGTCATGAAGTGAATTGAATATCCTTACAAATGAGATAGACAGGGCATAAAAAATAAGACCGACACTGTATCCGAAGAGAGCCCGGTTTGTCATAAGGGTATCATTCATGGTAAAGGCCCCCCGTTCGTAAAGAAGCCTTATTACAGCATCACCAACAGAACAGAGTAAAACAGTGCATGGTATGAGTGTGATTGCAATAAGTACCATCGAGCTGTCAATATGGGTATTGATTCCTTGCCAGTCTTTATCGTGAAAGAGTTTCGATAGTTTTGTAAACATTACCGTGTAGATAGGTACTGCAAAGAGGCTAAAGGGGAGGATAAATATCCTGAATGCATAGGAGAGTGCTGCAACTTCACCATGAGGGAGATAGGATGCAATCACACGACCAACAAAACTGTTTATTGGTACAATTGATGTTGCTATAAGGGCACCTGTAAAAAGGTTCTTTGCCTCGATCAGGGCAGGGTGATGCATGTTAAGCGTCATTCTGTATCTGACATTGAATTGTCTCAAGTAAGGTATCTGCATCCCAATCTGAAGAAAAGAACCGATTGTAACACCGATGGCAAGACTGTAAATGCCGAATCTGTCACGAAGGAATAATGCAGAGAGTATGAAGGCAATGTTCCATATAATTCCCGAAAGCTCTGGTGCGGCAAAATGTTCTTTCGCATTGAGAAAAGCCTTAATAACAGAAAGAATGGTATGGAGGGAGATAACGGGAAGCATGATTACAAACAGTATTCTTGTTATATGCTTTGCCTCTGAGCTGAAACCTGGGGCAATTACGTTGATAATGCCATGGCTGAAGGCAAGGAAGAGAAGTGAAATGGAAACGGTTATGATGATAGCAAGGTTGATAAATGTGGAATAAATTGATGAGTACTCTTCGTGGTCTTTCATGTAGCGAACGCATACTGGTACAAGGAATGCACTTGTAGCTCCTGAAAAAAAGAGGGTTTGGATTAATTCGGGAAAATTAAAGGCCACAATAAATGCATCAACAAGGAGTGTTGCCCCGAAAAGGTATGCCTGTATTGCCTCGCGAATATAGCCGAGAGGCCGACTGATCATTGTGATGATTGTAATAACCGAGCCTTTTTTAATTATATCAGTGGTTGAGGTGCGTGAAGATTCGATATCAGATATTTTCTGTTCCAATATTCCTTCTTTTTACGATACGGCGGAGTTTATTGATTGATTTTTGTTCGATCTGTCGAATTCGTTCTCTGGTAACGCCAAATACCTTTCCTATTGACTCAAGGGTTTGTGGTTCTTCACCATCAAGGCCGTACCTGAGAATTATAACTCGCTTCTCATCATTGCCAAGTGTGTCCAGCCAAGAGGCTACCTCTTCAACCCTTCGTGTCTGCTCGAAAGCTGAGAGTGGTTCCTCTGCTGTGGTGCTTGCCAAAACTTCTTCGAGTGTTAATTTGCCATCTTCATCAATGATTGTTTCGAGGGAATAGGTTTTGACTACCATAGAAAAGAGGTTTGTGACAAAGTCAAGAGGTAGGCCCGAGATTTCAACTATCTCTTCTGGCGAAGGTTCATTTCCATTTTTCTCGACGTAGTTGCGTACAATCTTTGATATGCGGTAAACTCTCGAAGAAATGTGGATAGGAAGTCGTATGGTGCGCGAGAAATTAGCTATCGCCCTCTCAATAGACTGTCTGATCCACCATGTTGCATATGTAGAGAACCTGCAGTTTCTGGAAGCATCGAATTTTTCAACCGCCCGGATGAGTCCAAGGTTTCCTTCTTCGATCAGATCAAGGTGGGAAATCCCCTGGTGCATGTATTTCCTGGCAATTTTAACTACGAGCCTGAGGTTGGCCTCAATCATTTTTCTCCGTGCAACAGGGTCTCCTTTTGCTATGCGCCGGGCGTATTCTTTCTCTTCCTCCATGGTAATGACAGGAAGTTTTCTTAGATCCTTCATGTAGAGTTTTTCAGCTTTGAATTCCTCATCCACAAGGAGATACGACTGTTCACGTTCTTCTGTTATTCTCTCCAACCTTGTTCTCCAATCAGCTTCACAAATCTACAACCGCCATAACTTTCCTTGCTATAATCTTTATCACTATCCCTGATATATAGTGTCAAGTCCTGGGTGAATTCATCGCCTATGGGGATGATAAGCCTCCCACCTACTTTTAACTGTTCGAGAAGAGTTTTTGGAGGATAGGGGGATGCAGCCGTGACGATGATCCCATCATAAGGACTATGCTCTTTCCAGCCAAGGGTCCCGTCGCCTATGGTAATAACGATATTGGCATACTTTAGCTCATCAAGTATTCTCCTGGCACGTTTCGCTATTGAGGGGAGCCTTTCCATTGAATACACCTGTTCAGCGAGTTCCGCCAGGACCGCGGCCTGATAGCCGGATCCTGTCCCTATTTCGAGAATTTTCTCAGTGCCGCTCAGTTTCAGCGCTTCCGTCATGATAGCAACAATAAAGGGCTGAGAAATGGTCTGCTTCTCACCTATGGGGACCGGGTGGTCTTCGTATGCCTCTGGCCACAAGGCCTCGTCGAGAAAAAGGTGTCTCGGAACCTTTCTCATGGCAGCAATAACCCGAGGATCCTTGATTCCCCTTGGTAAAAGTTGGGTTTCAATCATTCTCTGTCGTTTTGAGGTATACTCGTTAAACATTACAGAGAGAGCTCCTTTGACCTTTTACACGTTTCTTCAATTGCCCGAATCACAGTACCCCTAAAAGCCCCTCGCTCCATCGTTGCAAGACCGGCTATGGTGGTGCCGCCAGGAGATGTTATCATTTCACGCATTAATGTGGGGTGTAGACTTTCTGCCTCGAGCATCTTTATTGTACCTTTAACGACTTGAGAGGAGACAGCCGTAGACTTGTCTCTCGGAAGACCCAGCTTTACACCAGCATCAATCATTGCTTCGAGGAATAAAAGAACGAAGGCTGGCCCGCTTCCACCCAGGGCTGTAAAGGCGTCCATGAGTTCTTCGCCGAGCTCTACGGTTTTTCCCATAGAAGAAAACAGAGTCTTTACTGCCTCAACATCATCAACCCCAACAAGCTTGTTTGAAGTTACACCCATTACTCCTTCACCAACCTTCACGCAGATATTTGGCATAATCCTTACAACCTTTATAGCTTTACCAACAATTGACAGTATGTTCGATGTGGTAATTCCAGCCATAATGCTTACGAGAATCTTCTTCTCATTAAACAAGGGGGCTATCGACTGCAAAACGTTTTTCGAGTCCTGCGGTTTTACAGCGAGTATTACGAAATCTCTCTTTGTGACGACCTCCTCGGGATTTTCAAGACATTTGATGCCATATGGTTTCACGATAAAGCTTACCCTTGCTGACTGTGTCTCAGCACAGAGTACGGATGTTTTTTTTGTACCGTTTTTTAAAAGGGCCTTCAATATTGCTTCACCCATGTTGCCCATACCAATGATCCCAATCTTATTCATTTGACGCCCTCCTCCTTTATTGGGGCTTACGTCGCCCCCTCCACCAGCAAAGCTGTTGAAGCCTCCCCTTCACGCCCAAGAATGGGTTGGTTTAATCCCTATCCCTTTAATCCCTTAATCCTGCCTTATTTCTGGGGCTTACGTCGCCCCCTCCACCAGCAAAGCGCCACCCGCAAGCGGGTACCCGGGCTTCCCCTTCGTGCCCAAGAATGGGCTGGTTTAATCCTTATCCTTATTACCGCATATCTCTAAACCTTAATCATGCCTTTTGCAAAGAACTGTCAACCAATAATATGCATCCGTTTTTTAACGGGGGTTTTTTTGAGGAGAATATAGGTTGCTCCGGGACCACCATCACACATGCGGGCACTCGAAAAGGCAGTAACCCATTTCCTATTCATTGCCCGTATAACCCATGCTTTCAAGTTTTCTTTCAAAACAGGAACGCTTTTGGATTTAAGGCCTCTCCCGTGAACAACCTTAACACAATTGAGGCCTGTCTTGATAGAGTCGGCGATGAACTCTTCGAAGGATATTTTCGCTTCATCTAATGAAAGGCCATGGAGATCAAGGATTTTTTGTACAGAAAACTCACCATTTTTTAGCTTATCTAAAGTCACGGGATTTATTCCTTCGGCGTATCCCTCCATGTACTCCGGCATGTTTGTCACGTTCAGCTTTCGCTTGTCAGCCACCGCTTTTTCCAGTAAATGTCTGGGATCATTTTCCGCAGTGACGCAACGAACTTTCATTACAATAGGACGTCTGATCAAAGTCTTATCATGTGCAATTTTCTGAACACCTTCCATCGCCTCAGCATACAAGATTTTTTCGTCTCGCGGTGAATCTTTTAATAAAATTTTCTTGTCCTTAACAAAATTCGGTAATTCCGAAAAAACCGTATAGATGGAAGTTGCCCTCTTCATATTAGTTAGTTTTACTCTAAAGAAGAAATAAGTTCAAGAGTATGTATAGAAAACAGGCATAGAGTTTTGACAATAATGGCTGTTTATACTAGATTAACGTCATGGAATGGCTTAGCTATTTTATAGATTACGGTATAATCGGGCTCCTGGTGGTTATGTCTATAGTTTCCCTAACCATTTTTATAGAGAGGTATTGTTTTATAAAAAAGATAAATCTTGATGAGTATTCAGGAAATAAAAAAAGCCTGGAAATTGTCCTCACAAAGAGGATTTCTGTAGTCGCAACGATAGGGAGCAATGCGCCTTACATCGGGCTTCTTGGGACTGTGTTGGGAATTATGCTCACTTTTTACACAATTGGCATTGCAGGGTATGTTGATGCTACAAGAATAATGGTCGGGCTTGCGCTTGCGTTGAAGGCAACGGCAATAGGCCTTTGTGTTGCAATACCATCGGTGGTTTTCTATAATCTCCTCTTGAGAAAGATCAAAGTAACGCTTCTCGAATGGGACGTACGGTATGGAAGAGAAGGAGTTTGATTGCATCAACATGATACCTTTTATAGATATTATGCTCGTACTCCTCACGATTGTCTTAATGACAAGCACCTTTGTGGTAGGTGGCATAATACCAATTGAACTGCCACGGGTGGTTGCGGAACATGAGAAAGCGATGAAGTCGCACATCGTAGAAATTGACAACGCGGGAATCATTTACTATCAAGGCAAGAAAATCACCATGCCTGCCCTCAGGGAAAAGGTATTCTCTATCCCACGGGATGCATCTTTTCTTATCAGAGCAGATAAAAACATACCACTGCAGAATTTTGTTGAAGTTATCGATGTGATAAAAACCATTGGTTTCAAAAAGATTAGCCTTCAAACAGAGAAAATTATAAACAAATGAAAGATTTACAAAAGGGTCTCTCCATCTCTATTTTGGTCCATATTTTGATACTCGGCGCTGTTTGTTCGGCTTGGATTAACAAACCAGCACAGCGTAGAACCATTTCGCTCGATTTTTCGCTAATAAACTTTGAAACATATGGAGACAGGGCAGGAACTCAGATCGTCGACAGACATCAAGGGCGTGATGCAGCTGTAAAAAGAGGTAATAAGGCTGAGAAACCTAACACAACACAGGGTGACACAGAAACAAAAACAACTGGGCCTGCTGCATACCTTTCATCCTTTAGTCCACCTATCTCTGACGGCACAACGGGGATTATGTCTGACACGGATGGGCAGGTTGAAATCACCGGTAAGAAAGTCTCTTCCACAGAATTTGGAGAACCCGGAATAGGCACTTCTTCTTTGGCAAAAAATGGGCAATCATCTGTTGGGGGACAAAATGTCAACAGCGAAGGTCGTACTATACGGTATGGCTCTGGAAGCGCCTATGAGAAAAGCTTCAACTATATCAGGGAAGATATTCTAAATAATGTCAGGTATCCGGAAAAAGCACGGAGAAAAGGAGTACAAGGGAAAATAACTCTGTCATTTACGGTAACAGAGACTGGATTAACACGTGATGTAAAAGTTATCAATGGGTCTGGATTCAGCGAACTCGATAACAGCGCAAAAGAGGCTATTACACGGACGACATTTTCTCGGAAGATTCCATATAAATTATTCATTATTTTGCCCATTGAATACAGATTGGAATGACATACCCTGTATATGATGATAATACTAAAAGGATGATTGTGGAAAATGATTTCAGAAAACGGATACGTATTAATAATCTATAAGGATAAGAGGTATTTTAAAAAAATTGAGCCAGGAAAATCGTTTCATGGCATAGGCGGTGTGATCAACTTCTCTGAGCTCATTGGCACTGAGTATGGGGTTAGATATGGAAGCTACGAGATCTATGAACCAACTCTCGAAGATATCATTATGTATGGTCTCCGGCGTGAAACACAGATTGTTTACCCCAAAGAGGCCTATCATATTTGTTTCAAACTGAACATCAGAAATGGATCAAGAATCTGCGAGGTTGGTGCGGGAAGCGGAGGATTAACTTGTATATTTTCCCGAATGGTAGGGCCTGAGGGAAGGGTAGTAACGTTTGAGAAGGAAGAGAGACACTATAAGAACTCACAGAAAAATATTCTTCGTTTCGTCGAATGGAATAATGTTGACCTTCGCCAGGGAGACATCATGGATTTCGATGAGAATAATTTTGATGCTGCGTTCATTGATATCAGAGAACCTTGGTTGATCCTTGATAAGGTGAGGGGTTTTGTTAGAAAAAGCGCTTATCTTGGTATTATTGTTCCAACAGCAAATCAAATTATTGAGACCCTTCATGCACTCAATAATGGTTTTGGGGATATAGAGGTCATGGAACTCATGCTACGAAGATACAAAACCATTCCGGAACGGGTTCGTCCTGAAGACAGAATGGTAGCCCATACAGGTTTTCTCATCTTCGCGAGAAAACTGGGGGATTAATCCTTAAAGATTGTATAACCCATCGTCAGCGTGTTTTAATCTTGCCTCCTTTAAAATTCGTGTTGCGGCAAGCTTAGATATAACAACAATGTCCTCCAGGGGCAAATAGGCAGGGATTGTTGGATCAAAAAGTGTTCTTAGTAATGGTGGGAACTCTGCATCTCCCTCCCAGAGGATAAATGTAATTGGTATCCTTGGTAAGACCTGAAGGGTAAAAGATGCATCACCATATTCTTGCTGGATTGCTCCCAGGGAAATCCCGGCCTCAAGAAAGGCATAACGATCGTTACCAAAGGCAGTCTGAAGAGGTTTTAACACCCTTTTCTCATAGACAGGAAAATAATGCCTAAGGCCAGGTATGTCCTCATAGG
>Ga0105097_10001392_pt1 | contig 11552 bp, 15 predicted proteins | sample PPLLak12cMay2015_FD_87035 | JGI IMG/M metagenome (GOLD analysis project Ga0105097, IMG submission 87035) | Freshwater sediment microbial communities from Prairie Pothole Lake near Jamestown, North Dakota, USA - PPLs Lake P7 Core (1) Depth... | ecosystem: Environmental > Aquatic > Freshwater >... | reverse complement strand
TCCCGCCAAACGGAAGTTGCTGCCTTGGCTCAATTAACCTATCTAACTTCGTTGAGTCTGGGAAGCTAAATACGAACAGGCTAACTAAGGTTATCAGGATTGCGGTTAGATTCCTTGATAACATGATAACGCTGAACGTCTTCCCTACTGGGTCAACGAGAGAGTGGTCACTACACAATAGATCGATCGGCCTTGGGGTAATGGGGTGGGCAGATGCCCTTGTTAAAATGAATCTGCCGTATGACAGCGACGCTGCGGTTGACAAGGCGTCGCTCGTAGCTTCGCTTCTTAGGAAGGTTGCGGAGTCAGAAAGTATTTCTCTTGCGGAAGAGAAGGGTGGGGGTATATGGGACGGGAGGAGAAACAATGTACTCCTGTCAATCGCTCCCACTGGTTCCATTAGCCTACTCGCTGGGTGTTCACCGGGAATTGAGCCGCCATTCTCTGATAGAATTGTCAGGACAGACAAGACTGGTACGCATGAAATAGTTAGCCCACTGGCTGGGAATCGCAACTTTAGAAAGGTCGCTGATATTCACTGGTCGTGGACGATTAAACACGTCGCCGCGTTCTCGTCTTATGTCGATAATAGTATATCCTACACTGTTAACCTCCCGAACGCGTCAACCGTTAGCGATGTAAAGCAAGCGATAGTCTACGCGTGGGAGATGGGCTGTAACGGGATAACTATTTACCGAGATGGTTCAAGGGTTAGACAAGTATTAAACACACAATCCCTTGCTATCGGAGGGGTTGAGTGGACTGTACGACCTGACGTTCTTGAGGGAAAGACTTACAAGTTCTCTGCACGTGTAAACGGCGAAAAGAAAAGCGTATATGTTACCGTGAACAGAAGGGGCGGGAAGCTCTTTGAGGTATTTGTACTAACTCCGCAGGTCGGGAATATGGAGGAGCTACAGGCGATTACTACAGCGACAAGGCTTTCTAGTCTCCTGCTTAGATATGGTACCCCTCCAACTGAGGTAGTTAAGCAGTTGAGGCGCATTGAGGGTGTCTCGATACTAAGTGTGCAATCTGCAATTGCCAACGCTATAGAAAAGGATCTTGCTGCGGTAGATAATATCTATCCGGTCTGCCCTGAGTGTGACTCCAGGATGACGTTTAATGGGGGGTGCAGTTACTGTGAGTCATGCGGACACACGGTCTGCCTATAAGCAAGGCGTACTCCCAATCCGCCTACAGCTTGAGGACACGGTAAGAGAAAACAGGCGGCTGATAGAGTGCTGGCTTGGGATAAGGTATACTGACAGCATAGGCGATGTTTTCTGCGTTGACTGCCAGTACCTCAGTGAGTGCAAGGGCTTGTATAAGATGATTGCTGGTACACGGAGAAGGCATCCTGCAATCATAGCCCGTAAATTATTGGTATTCTTCGGTATAGATAGTGATTACCTAAAGCCCGTTGACCAGGAAGAGGTCTACGTTGAGGAATAGTGCCGACTCAGTAACATATTACGTAACAATTGCAAGGGATACTGATTACAACGGGGTTGTCCGTTGTCAGTCATGTGGCGGAGTCGCGTGTGATGTTCACGAGATAGTCCCAAGATCGTATCTTGGTAGTTCCAATGAGGAGTTATTGTTTAGCGTGGAAAACCGTGTGTGCCTGTGCCGGGAGTGCCATGGCAAATTACACAATGACGCTGGGCGCGGATTCCTTCTTGGAGTGCTGTATAGGAAGTACAATTATAGCTATGGTGGGATACATTTATGGTTATTGGAAGAGTTCCTGACGGAAGCATAAAGGTTTGCTACGAAACCCCTCAGGAGATGCTCGTTGCAAGATCGTGCTCAGCGTGTGAGTTTTTCAAGGGTGGAGGGTGTGCCTTCTATTCACGGTGCCGCGCTGGTAAGAGATCGTTTGATAGGCCAATGTTGTTTACTCCGGTAAACTACGCAAAATTAGTTAACATATTCAATAGAGGAATAAATGGATCTGAATTCATTCACGTTTACAGGGCACCTGGGCAGCGATCCGGAGATGAAGTATCTCTCTAGCGGCACTGCAGTTGCCACGTTTAGAGTCGCGATTAACTCGCGCAAGGACAACCCGTGCTGGATTGAAGTCCAGTGCTGGGGCAAGACGGCGGAGAACGCAAACCAGTATCTTACTAAGGGTTCGCTTGTTGGCATAACCGCAGAACTGCAGATGCAGTCATGGGAGAGCGACGATGGACAAAAGCGAGTTCGGTACATAGCCAATGTGCCTGGGCCTGGTGTTGTTTTCCTTGGGCCTAAGAGTACCGAGTCATCGCACGGTGAGACAAAAGAGGAAGAGCCCGATACTCACCCCGCGCAACAGCAGGGTAAGAAGGGTAAGTTCGTCAAGCAGAAGCCAGCAGACGAAGACCTGTTCCCGTTCTAGGTTGACAGATGAGTGACTCGTTAATCAAGAAGCTTGAAAAGAAATACGAGTCGCCAATACTTAGGCTTGTGGACAATGGCCCAGTAGAGAACGTTAAGTCGATTTCTACTGGGCTAGTCCCACTAGATATAGCTACTGGTGTTGGCGGTATACCGCTTGGTAAGTTCGTGGAGATATACTCCCAGGAGGGGGTGGGCAAGACTACCCTGTGTATCCAGATAAGTGCACGCGCCCAGAGGTTTGGCTACCCAGTGGCGTATATAGATATGGAACATAGGTTCGATCTTAATTACGCAAGGACGCTTGGCCTTGACTTATCCAAGATGCTATTCACGCAGCCACCACACGCAGAAGCTGCACTCAATATCGCTAGAGAGTTAATTGCTGGCGATATCTCAAGGCTAATAATTATAGATAGCGCAGCCGCCCTAGTCCCAAAAGCTGAAGTTGAGGGACAGGTCGGAGACCAGTTCCCTGGATTACAGGCGCGTATTATGTCTCAAAACCTCAGGATAACAGCGCCTCTAATCAAGGAAAAGGAAGCTACTGTAATATTCATCAATCAGCTTAGGGCAAAGATGGGTGGAAACCAGAGCTTTGCGTATGGGCCTCAGGAGGATACCCCTACTGGCAAGGCACTGAAATACTATACGTCCATGCGTATAGAAATGAAGAGGATTAAGACTCTTCAGAAAAACAATGTACCCTATGGGCACATAGCGAGAGTTACCATAAGAAAGAACTCAGTGGCCGCACCGCTTAGATCCGCAGATCTCACGTTCCGCTACGGCGTTGGGTTTGATGCCACCGAGAGCATAATCGATCTGGCTATACAGCTTGGGTTTATAGTCCAATCTGGATCATGGTTCGAGATAGGCGGTGAGAAATACCACGGCAGAGACTCTATATACTCGCTACTTGAGGGTAATGAGCAGATGCGTGAGTCGCTCATGGAAAAGATATCCACTGATTACACACCATCAGTTTCCATGGATGGTCAGGAAGATGACGAATAAGCTATATCGCGTCATCATCGCAGATCCACCGTGGCAATACAACAATAAGAATGTCCGTGGTGGCGCAGAGAAGCACTACAGCACGATGAGTACCACGGATATATGTAATCTAGGGGTACGAGACATATGCCACGATGACTCCATTCTTATAATGTGGGCAAACTGGCCAATGCTGCCTGATGCGTTTAGGGTAATAGAATCGTGGGGGTTTACGTATAAGACTGGGTTCCCGTGGATCAAGCTCCAGAAGGGAGCGTTGGTCGATGGACTCGGTAATGTATCAGCTAAGCCAGTATGGGGTACCGGGTGGTGGATAAGAAGCTGTTCTGAGCCAATCCTTGTGTCTATAAGGGGGAACATCAAGCACGCAGACAATCCACCACTTGGGTTGATATCAGAGAGATTTGAGCACTCGCGGAAGCCGGATGACTTGTACCAATATGCAGAGCTATGGCCAGGGCCTTACCTTGAGCTATTCGCACGAAGGTCGCGAGACGGGTGGGACTCATTCGGTAACGAGATCGATGATACCGTAGATATCGGAGTATAAAATTGTACGTTAAACTTATCGGAATTACGATGCCCATACTTAATGGGATCGACAATAGTGCAACTGGTGGCCCTGAGCGCATGATTGAGATTGCGAGTAGGGTATGCTACGATAGCCAGAATAATATGGGTGACGATTTCTCTAGTGGAGAAACAGAGAGGTATGTCAAGGCCCGCGTGAAGGAAGGGCATGAGTCTGTAATAGAACACGCGTTCTTTACATTCGAGATAAGTGGCATATCTCGCGCCTGTTCTCACCAATTAGTCAGGCACCGAATTGCGTCATATTCACAGAGGTCGCAGAGATATGTCGATGAGTCTGGCGTTAAGTTTGTAACCCCGGAGTCTATCTCTAGGAACAAAGAGGCGCTGCACTTGTATAGCGAGCATATGTGGGACGTATCTGATACTTACGACGCGCTCCGTAACCTTGGGATACCGAAGGAGGACGCACGATTCGTTCTCCCGAACGCGACGGAGACTACGATCATCATGACGATGAACGCGAGAAGCCTAAGGCACTTTATAGATACGCGAACGGTTAAGGCCGCGCAATGGGAGATAAAGGAGCTTGCACTTGAAGTGCTTAGTGAGGCGCACAAGGCTGCTCCGTCTATATTCTCCGACCAGTACAGTCGGCTTATAGCCAATGGGAGCCAGTGAGTGTAAAGTCGGCGTTTGAGAGACAGTTAAACTGGCGGCAACTTGGGTTTGCGTACAAGATCCCGGACTCTGGCCCAGCCATAAAGCCGTTCGATTACTTCGTCGCTATCCCAACTGGCGGCATACTTAGGTTTGTCGCAATAGAGGCAAAGAAAGCGGACGGGTGGACTCTTAATAGGAACCAGTGGCAAAGTCACCAGAGGTATGCACTCGACATACTCTCTGGGCTTGATGCTGATTCCGCATGGGTGGCAATAGGGTTTCTCGATATACCTAACATGAAGCTTGACCACTCAAGGAAGAAGATGGTGGGCAATAGAAAGAAGGAGGCTTACCTTATTCGGTGGATTGATTACCTATCCATAGAGGGAGAGTCATCTGCGCTGTATGATGATATTGCATCCAGGCTCGGTGACTGCTCTTTGGCGTGGGGAAAGTACAAGAATTCATATTGTTGGTTAGTCCCGAAGCATCATCCAATTATAAAAAATGGATTTACTCCTGTATAATGAGTGTGGTTGGCAATGCCAACAAAAAATCCTAGGAGGCACATAAAATGGCAGAAATCAAGGCTGGGGATACTCTCCTCATCAACATCGTCGGAGCACGTGACGGGGGCGCTGGTCGCCAGATGCAGCTCGTCTCCGCCTCATTCGACTGCGCACAGTTCGTCGCGCAGTACGGGAAAGAGGCAGTGGCATCACTTCCCGACCAGGAAACGATGAAGGCTTGGCAAAAGGCCGGAGTCGATTTCTTCGTCAAGAAGATGGCCGAACTCACGTCGGCTATGGCATCCGGTGGCAACACTTCGGCCCCGTCAGAACGGATCATCGAAGCGGCGATCAATTATCTCGCGCAGAGCGGCGTCGTCGTGACCGAGAGCGATCCGGGCGAGAAGTTCTACGTCAAGCCAAGCACCCTTCGGGTGACGGCGACGCCCGTCCCCGGCGACGGGACGCTGTGGACTCTTGTTCACGCAGCAGTGTTTGGCGCTCAGTAGTTAATAAATCGCACCCGGCGAGAAGAAGGGAGCCAACTACACAGTTGGCTCCCTTTTTTTTAATCCAACAAGGAGGTGGTATGTATGGCTGCTATAACACTGGTCGATGGCCGCGTGAACAGGCTCTATGATTTAGAGTCTGGGAAGATTGTACCGATAACTCTTAACCAGCACGCGATGAGACTTCACGTGTGGGACAACACGACGAATACTGCTACTGAGCACTTCGAGACTATGGACCGCGCCATTCAGGATAAGGTTCTTAGGGCTCTCCGGTCCATTAGCGCGGGAGAGGTATACTCTCCTTCTACATGGGTTCACGTTCGGAACAAGAGGACGGAGATGTGGCCCGCTGGCAGGTTCGCCGCACTAGCGGAAAGGGAGCTTAGTGAATTCTGGGGAGACAAGGTGAGGATTACCGGGACGAGTCTCCGGTATATATACTATGTCTCGGACGGAACGATGCGGACAACGCCTGATAAGATCGGAGCGTACAGGGGTGCCCCACTTATTTACAAGGGGTATGCGGTCGGAACAATCGTTACTATAGGAGGCTACGATCCACTTGCAAACTCGGCCAATGTTATATACTGGATCACCCGTGGGCAATGGGAGAGCTTCTTTGGTAACTACCGTAACAAGCAAAGAAAGCCAGCGGGAGAGACGAACTTCGTGTGCTCGAACTGGTGTGAGCGCGATCCTTCACACACGAAGAGTGAGGGGATCTACCTCATATCAATGGAGGGCGATAAGACACTAACCGCGTGGACGCGCACTTCGCTCGTTGCCAACTATAAGGCAATTGCAGGGGTAAGCCTACTGCCCAAAACGGTAGAGTATGCACCAAAGGCAGCGGCAAGCAGCGTGCTTACAAAGAAGAAGTTTGAGGCAATAGTTAAGGATAGCCTAAAGAAGTCCGGAGTCACTCCTGTCAGCGAAGCCCCGTGTGGGGAAATCGGGACAAGGTGTATCTCGTGCGGCTCGAAGATGAATCACAACTTCGGTACGTGCGATACGTGTGGTAAGTGTAACTGTATCCAGTGCTTGTCGATGAAGTACCTTTGCGCTCCGTGTGGCGTACCATCAAGTATATGCGGGTGCGGCGGGAAGGAAACAATATATACGAAGGCGGAACTCCAGTTACAGGCTTCGTATCTCAAGACTCATGGAGGTGCGTTTTGAACAACATCATAGTTATTGGTGCTGGACTTAACGGGAGCATACTTGCGGATACGCTTGTAGCGCACATGATCTCGGTTGGGTTCTCCTACGATATGGTCGTGATCGATCACGACACTGTGGAGATGAGGAATAGCCCAGGGAACCTAGACGCTAAGGCCAATGCCGGGAAGAAGAAAGCGGAAGTGGTTTCCGATATGTTCCTGAAGAACGGGATAGTGTCGCGTGCGGTAACGCAAAAGATTACTGAAAAGAACGTCGGCGCGTTAATCCCTCCGGGAACGGCGCTCGTGTTTGGCGCAGTAGATAACATCAAGGCTCGAAAGATCGTGTACGAGTATGCCGTTAATAACGGCGTGCCGTATATCGATCTTGGAATCAGCGACACGTCTGCGAGTATCACGTGGGCGACTGGCGGCATCACAAACTTCCCGTTTTCAGGGGATGGGGCAATCGTCTACTTTGAGCAGGAGGATGTCAAGAAGCCTCCATGTGAGCTAATAGCTTCGAGAATCATGGCTTCGATGGCTGCGGAGTGCGCGGCTACATCGGCGTGCATCTTTCTTCGCGGCCACGATCCAAGGGGTACGGTCTTTAATACGATAGGCGTCCAGGCCATGAAGGGGGACGTTGTTTCTTGGGAAATCGTACACGCCGGGAAGGTAGTCAAGGCGGACTCGATATACCTTGGGAGAGTGGAATATGACGACGAAGGATGATAGCGAGAAGCCAAAGGGGAACATATATCAGGCGACGATGAATCAGGTCACTAATCCTGCCGTACTCGTCGTAGACTCCCTTGGGAGAATGTGGGAGGGGACAACTTACCTACTCGAATCCCTTGAGGACGGAGAAGCGAAGGTTGCAAAGAAGCTGCAGCACGGAAAGAAGGAAGTCCCGGTATACATTATAGACAAGGAGGTATGGACATCGAAAAAGAAGACTAAGCCGACTCCAAACGCCTGTGTCTACAATGCAACAAAGGAATACATGGAAGCGATGAGGCTAGGAACACTGACCTCCGGGGATAAGACTTGGTTCAATGAGCACCCACACACGGAGAGCAGTGGGGTTGGCGCTGGATTCGCCCTTTCGGTTATCCATGGACTCGTTGTCCCGTGGGGAGCCGGGATAAGTAGGGTTTGGGTACCCAAGAACTCGGCTCTAACTGAAGACCAGAGAAGGTTCCTTGGTGCCCTTGGCTGTAACCCACTCGGCGTTCTTGACCACGCAACCAGCAACGATGAGTTTGTGGAGGCGATGGGATTCAGCGCTGAAGACGCAAGATCGATTCTTGGTATGTGTAGATTCGAGTTTGCCGACTACCCGGAAAAGCCGTGCATCGTCTTATCGGCATACGGTAGCACTTCAGCACCAGCAAAGGCGAATAACGGGAACGTTGTTGTGTACGGGGTTAACGTATCCGGGGAGATGGGCCACGCTACAGTTGCTGGCCCGCGTGACTTTATCGGCGGAGACAATTGGCAGATAGCGTGCAGAGTGGATGAGCTTGACAAGATTAACTATCTTAACGGTGCTCTCGATGGGCTTGACGGGTACGAGCCACAGGAGGCAACGGAGATAAAGGAGTTATCGCTCTTCGCGTGCACAATCGGAGGGGTAGTCCCGAGTAAGGTTCCAGCCCGCACAAAGGCAGTAACCTATAACCAGTCATCGTTCGTCGGTGGCCGAGTTGGTTCGAGTAATATTGATGACGATAAGTTCCCGCGTGTAGAGCAGAGCGCGGAAGGGTTAATGTGTTTAAGCTGCGGTTCTTCGTATATCGGCGTCGTTGTGTTTAACGAGAAGGCAGATGGGACCGGGTACTTCTGCTGGGAGTGCTCTGAGACAGGAAAGGACAGGTTTAAATCGCCGGTGCTTAGCACGGAAGAGATCGCAAGTAGTGATAGCGCGGGTGCGTCTGGTAAGTGTGATAACTGTGCGTTACTCGATTGCCAGAATTGCGATGTCTTTAAGGCACTCATCAACGAATCTATCAAGTCCGGAGACAGCGGTACTGGGCACGGCTTGGTTTCGGAGAGGGTGTGCAGAACTTGCGAGATAAAGTTAACGATTGACGAGATAAACTATCCATTGTACTGTAGCGAGTGCCGACAAATAGAGATATCGGTTGGAGACGTTTGCCCGCTATGCTCAACGACGCTCACCGGGTTTATCTGTGACAACTGTGGCTTTAATGACTTCCAGTTCATTAGGTCAAATGATTCATGCGGCGAGCACCCAGGCTCTGCCGTGTACGAATACATAACTACAATGACTGGACAAATATTCGTGGTGTGCGCAGAGTGCGCTTGGCGGTCAGGGCTAAATGAGGTAGACGAGATTACCTCTGACCTGTGTAACATAGGAGGGAAAGATGATTCAAAGGTTCTACACGAAACCGCACGACCTTGAAGTTGCCAAGCTGCTTGAGTCGGTCCTTCCGGGGAGACTTCCTCCTGCGTATGTTTTCGACATAAGGAGAAAAACGTACGTCCACGGTAAGGGGCTGAATATTGCCGACTATAGCGGCATGGAAAGGGGAGTCGCACTCGTTGGCGGTAACATCTACTACGCTGCAGTTCGGGCGTCAATAGATGCACTCGAAGCTATGTTTGATGAAGAGATCATGGATATAACTGGCGGTAGCAAGAGGTTTGCGGAGCACGTCAGGAACAAGTTAAATATTAAGTTCGAGTCGCAACTGAGTTCACGGCTCCCTGAAATCCGCCCAGGCGTACATCACGGAGACTGCAAACTTGTTCTCACTGGGGTAGTCCCAAGGGTGGCGCGTCGGATTAGCAAGGAGCGGAGGCTTAGGTTAGCACTCCCGGTTGGGCACCTTAATGAATATACGTTCCCCGTTGGCGCTGGGTGCCTTGGCTCGGAGCCACAGGACTGGGTAATATTCGTGGTTGATACTACCCGCGAGAATGGCTACAGCCTTAGGAAGTTCTGTAAGAATCCAGGGGCGTACGTGAAGGCCATGGGGGAGAACATCGGCAGAATCGATATAATGTTTGCGTCTCCCTATGATAGCCACCATTTTTTCGGACCATATAACACTAACAACGTAAGGACGTTTGATCCATCACTAATGGAGAGGGTGGATTCCGGTATCGGCTACGGTAGCGTACTCGAAACCGTATACAACATAATCGAAGAGGCTTCATATAGCGGGCCTATTCTCTCTAAGGTTAAGGTCGTGCTGATCGCTTCATCCGGAGAGGATCCAGACGACTACTCAGATCCAGAGAGTGCGGCAAGAAGCCTTATGTCCGTTGCAGATATCTATGTAAGTAAGGGTACTCACGTGAGCTACTACCTTTCATGGCTCGTCAAGTACGGGGCCATGGAACTGGCTCCACTTGGCTACCCATTCGCCGTAAATGAAGGATTCACGGTAATCAAGTCACTTGATAACGGCGGAGGTATTGCGGACCTGTGCGGTATCCTTGGTGTTGAGCCTGGGCGGGTACTAGTCCAGAGTACAGACGGAGAGGACTTTATCTTTGACGGAAAGACACTATTCTATATTGAGGATAACCTGTTTATGCTCGATAAGCCAGTGTCATTCTTTAAGAGAGCTACGGCTGATTCCGTGCTTACCGATATGATGATAGTACTGCATGACGATATTCATAATCTAAGAGAGGTACAATTCTATGTCTAATCACCATGTTCGGCCAGGAGTGAATGCTGTTACGTGTGACGTGTGCGTGCAGGACGCGAAGGTTAGGCGTTTACAACTGAAGATTCCAGGTGTAGTGTTTATCCCGGTTACGATGGCAGACTGGGCCAAGGTAGCATCCGGCATTGTGCTTCAGTTTGCTGGGCGTTGCACGAAGGGACATAGCGTATCAATGTCACTGGAGAAGTGACGATGCCTAGGAGAAACAGTCTAAGAAGCTCAAGGCAGTCGTCCGTCCAGCATACGGTGTCCGGGAGGAGAACGCGGGTTAACCCTTCGCGTGGAATAATCAGTTATGTAGAGAGGAGCGAGTGGCTTCTGAGGAAGCACCTTAGCGCGGTAACGCTTACGAATCTTGATGCGCGAGATATGCTCCATGCTGTACTGTGCGGGGTTCCGTATGGAACTAGGTCTAGGATTCTAGGGTGTACGTGCCAGAGCCGCGTGCAAGACTCGGAGTTCGGGAATGGGAAAAGGCAGCACGTGCTATATAAGACGCATTATGTATGTACCATATGCGGAAGGAGAAAATAGAATGAAGGTTAATCTTGGCGGGGTAGACTACAGCGTTGTAGTGGAGAGCGGAGATATCGCGTGTGTTGTTACGCCGGAAGACGAAGACGGGTGCGTTACCGCTATTGTACAAAGGGATGAAAAGAATACCTATGGCATTGCGCTTATGAATAGCGGCCTATCAGGGGAAGTGCTGCGTGGCGCTGGTGCGGTCGCGAGTATCGTCGGCCAACTACTAATCAACGAGCCATTTAGTGTCCACACTGGAATGTTCTTCCACGTTGGGACAGTAATAGAAATGGCAAGCATAGTAAACGCAGTTAAGAGTAAGTTCGGGAGTGGGGTTAAGTTTAACAATATCCCTGATAAGTTCCCGTGCGTCGTACTGTATACAGTCTCGTTCTACCCGGTGGCCGGGCCGACGTGTGAGTTCTCTTGGGCTCCAGATGAGAATATCGCTGAGCTAATTGGAGGATAGTAATGGATACCTATCGAAGACGCGGGATTGACGGGAATTACGTTCCAGTCCTGGGGTGCGAGCTAGTCGATGAGGGG
>Ga0105097_10001391_pt1 | contig 11563 bp, 10 predicted proteins | sample PPLLak12cMay2015_FD_87035 | JGI IMG/M metagenome (GOLD analysis project Ga0105097, IMG submission 87035) | Freshwater sediment microbial communities from Prairie Pothole Lake near Jamestown, North Dakota, USA - PPLs Lake P7 Core (1) Depth... | ecosystem: Environmental > Aquatic > Freshwater >... | reverse complement strand
CGTGCCGAGCGGCTCGCGTATCCCGTGCGCGACGGCGTCCCCGGCATGCTCGAGGAGCAGGCTCGCAAGCTCGATTCCGAAGACCCGTTGCTCGCGGACTAGACGTGGGCTTCCACGTCGTCATCCCGGCCCGGTACGCCTCGACGCGGCTCCCCGGCAAGCCGCTGCTCGACATCGGCGGCAGGACCATGATCCAGCGCGTCGTAGAGCAGGCCTGCGCGAGCGGCGCCGACGAGGTCCTGGTCGCCACCGACGATGCGCGCATCGCCGCCGCCGTGCACGACCCGCGCCGGCCGGGCCGTGCCATCGCGGTGATGACCGACCCGAGCCTGCCCTCCGGTACCGATCGCGTGGCCGCCGTCGCCGCGGAACGCGGTTGGAGCGACGACACGCTGGTCGTCAACGTCCAGGGTGACGAGCCGTTTCTGCCTCCATCCCTCGTCGGCCAGGCGGCGGCGCTGCTCGAGCGCGATCGCGCCGCCGGCATCGCCACGCTCGCGGTGCCGATCGAGAGCCTGGAGGAGTTCCTCGATCCCAACGCCGTCAAGGTCGTGGCCACGGCCGACGGGACGGCGCTGTATTTCAGTCGCGCGCCGATCCCGTGGTCGCGCGACGGGGCGCCCGCCGGCCTCACGAGCCAGCGCGAGTTCGCCGGTGCGTGGCGGCACGTCGGCCTCTATGCCTACCGGATCGGGGTGTTGCGTGATCTCACGAGCTGGCCGCCCTCGGAGCTCGAAAAGCGCGAAAAGCTCGAGCAGTTGCGCGCCCTCGAGCATGGGGTGCGGATCGTGGTCGGCCATTGCCTCGAGCGACCCGCGGCGGGCGTGGACACCGCGGCCGACCTCGAGCGGGCCCGGCAACGAGCCGCCGCGCAGGACTGACGCACGTCGGAGCGAGCAAACATGGACCAGGTGCTGTTGACGGCCTTCGGCGTGACCGTCACGCCATGGAAACTCGTGGGCTACCTCGGCGTCGCGCTGTTCGCCGGGCGGTGGTTCGTGCAGCTCTATTACTCGCGAAAGTTGCGCCGGCCGGTGGTGCCCACGGTGTTCTGGGTCATGAGCATCTCGGGCAGCCTGCTGCTGCTGTCGTACTTCGTGTTCGGGAAGAACGACTCGGTCGGCATCCTCTCGAACCTCTTTCCAGCGGGCATTGCGAGCTACAACCTGTACCTCGACCTCACCAACAAGCGCCGCCGTCGCGACGCGGACCTCACTTCAGGCTGAGCGTCCGCCGCTGGGCCGGCTGCAGGCCGCGCAGTTCGGCGGCCGTCAGTGGTCGCCACTGGCCCACCGGCAGCGCACCGAGGTGCACGTGCATGATGCGCACGCGCTGCAGGCGGCGCACCGTGTAGCCGAAGTGCTCGCACATGCGGCGGATCTGGCGGTTGAGGCCCTGCGTGAGCACGATGCGGAAGGTATTCCGGCCCACCTGCGTGACGCGGCAGGGGTTGGTGACCGTGTCCAGGATCGGCACGCCGGCGGCCATGCCGGCCAGGAACGCCGCGGTGAGCGGGCGGTCCACCGCGACCACGTACTCCTTCTCGTGCTCGTGCTCGGCGCGCAGCACGTTGTTGACGATGTCGCCGTCGTTGGTGAGCAGGATGAGCCCCTCGGAGTCCTTGTCGAGCCGGCCGATGGGAAAGATGCGCTCCGGGTGGCCCACGAAATCGACGATGTTGCCGGGAACGTCGCGATCGGTCGTGCACTCGATGCCGATGGGTTTGTTGAGGGCGAGATAGATGCGCCTCGGCTTCGCGCGCAGTGGTTGCCCGTCGACGCGCACCTCGTCGCCCTCGTCGACCTGGGTGCCGAGCACCGCCCGCGCGCCGTTCACCGCGACGCGGCCGGCCTCGATCCACTGGTCGGCCTCGCGGCGCGAGCACGCGCCCGTCTCGGCGAGATACTTGTTGAGGCGCATCGCGCTCGGTGTCAGCCGCCGGAGCGCTTGACCGAGTAGCCGAGCTTGCCGAGCTCGGCCACCAGCGTGTCGCGGTGGTCGCCCTGGATCTCGATCACGCCCTCCTGCACGGTGCCGCCCGAGCCGCAGCGCTTCTTGAGGCGCGTGGCGAGTTCGTCGAGCGCCGCGCCGGCGAGCGGAAGTCCCGTGACCACGGTGACACCCTTGCCCTTGCGGCCCTTGGTCTCACGGCCGACGCGCACCACGCCGTCGCCCTTCGGGACCGGTGCTTGCGCCGGCTTGCTGCGCCGGCAGCGACAATCGGCGAGCGGGCGGGCGCACTCGGGGCAGAGCCTGCCGGGGCCGGTGGAGTAGACGAGCCTGCCGTTCGACATCGGAGGAAGTGCCCGGGTTGCGAGGCGCGTAGTCTGGCACCCGGCGTGCGCCGCTCCAACCGCTCGCTGCGGCTGCAATCGAGTATCTTCGCGGCTCGATCAGAGGGGCTTGCGGCCCATTGGCCGGGGACGGTCCACATGCACAAGAGCAGGCTCGCCGGATTCATCATCGACTGCCGTACCGACGACCTCGCTGCCGCGGCGGATTTCTGGGGCCGTGCGCTCGGCATGGAGATCCGTGCGCTGCCGGCGGAGGAGGGCGAGAAGTACGTGCGCCTGGTGGACCGATCGAGCGAGTTGCACATCGAGGTGCAGAAGGTGGATCACCCGAGCCGGGTCCACCTCGACATCGAGACCGACGACATTGAGGCCGAGGTGCGGCGACTCGAATCGCTCGGCGCGCGCCGCGTCGCCGAAGTGCACACGTGGTGCGTGATGGAGGCGCCGACCGGCCAGCGCTTCTGCGTGGTGCGCAAGAGCTCGACGGGTTTCGACTCCGGCGCCAACGAGTGGCGCTGATCAGCGCGCCGTGCTCACCCGGTAGATCACGCGCGCGTAGTCGTCCGACACATAGATCGCGCCGTCCGGTCCCTCGGTGACGAAGCCCGGACGACCGATGATGCCGTCGGGCCCGAGGAATCCCGTCAGGAAGTCCGATTCCTCGATCGTGCCGTCGGCGCGCCAGCGCAGCGCCACGACCTTGTACCCGTCGGGAATATTCCTGTTCCAGGAGCCGTGCAGCGCGACAAGCGCGGTCCGCTCGTAGCCCGCGGGCAGGCGCTCGGAGCGCAGGAACCGAATTCCCAGCGGCGCGTTGTGCGGGCGGAAACCGTGCACCGGGTCCGTCGGCGTGGCGTCGCCCGCGGGCTGTCCGCCGAACTCCGGGTCGGGCAGACCGAAGCCGTGCACGTGCGGCCAGCCGTAGAAGTGACCGACCTCGACGCGGTTCAGCTCGTCGGGCGGGAGATCGTCACCGAGCAGGTCCCGACCATTGTCGGTCGCGTACAGCGCGCCGTCCCACGGCGCCCAGTCGAAGCCCATGCTGTTGCGCAAACCGGTCGCGTGGATCTCGGCGCTGCTGCCGTCGGCGCGCAGTCGCATCATCGTCGCCCGGCGCGGATCCTGCTCGACGCAGACGTTGCAGCTCGACCCTTGGGAAAGAGACAGCCAGCCGTCCGGGCCGAAGCCGAGCGTCTTGGTCTGGTGGAAGCCGTCGGACGTGAGCCCGGTGAGGATGTACTCGTAGGGACCCGTGACGCGACCGCTCGCTGCGTCGAAGCGCACCCGTCCGACCGCCGTGCGCTCGGCGACGTACAGCCAGCCGTCGTGCAGGGCGAGGCCGTGCGGGCCGTCGAGCGCGTCCAGCAGCACGCGATGGCCGTCCGCGGCGCCGTCGCCGTCGCGGTCGCGCCCGAGCAGCGACACGAGGTTGCCGCGCGTGCGACTCACGATCAGGTCGCCCGCGGCCGTGAGCACCATGACGCGGGCCAGCGGAACGTCGCTCGAATACACCTGGACACGGAATCCGGGCGGGGCCCGGAGCCGCTGGACGACCGTTGCCTCGTCGGGCGGCTCGATGCCACGCCCGAGCAGGAAGTCGAGCATGACCCGCTTGTCGGAGACCGGCACCGGTCCCCACCACACGAAGGCTGCCAGCACGGCGACTAGTGAAAGCAGGACAGCGAGCGCGATCGACAGCAGGCGGCGGCCGCGGGTGGTCAGGTCGGCGGGGATCCTCGGCCACGGTTCGCGGCGGGCGGACGGGAATGGTCGAGTCCCGGTCCGTCGCGACCCGTCACGATCAGGATCCTGTTCGTTCGCATGGGCAACAGCTGGCGCGGTTGCTGCGCGGCGAGGCCGCACCTGGCTCCTCAGTTGCCGTGATCCGCGACTTGGGTCTCGACCGCGTCACAGTCTCCGCAAGCGTAGAAGCCGATCGCCTTGCGCTGCGGCGGATCCTTGTCACAATGGGGTCGATTAGGTTTTCGATCAGGGCAAACGTGCCGCAAGGCACGGACGCAAAGCCTCCGGTCCGTGGGACGAAAGTCCTGGATAGCGGGGTCGCCGGAACCGGGCCGAAGGTGTAGCTCGAGAGTGCGCACCCGTGGGGCCCCCGGAAAACCCCACATCCAGCACCAGCGTGCCGCTTGATCTGAGGCTGCGAGAGGGCAGTCTCGGGCATGAAGTCATTGTTGCGGTATCGCCGGCTTTCCATCCTGGTCATGGTCAGCGCGCTCGCTGCCTGTGGTGGAGGTGGCGGTTCCAGTCAGCGTCCCTCTGGCGACAACGGCGCCGCCAACACACCGCCGGCCATTCTGGGCACGCCGCCCGCCAGCGCCAGCACGGTCGTCGCCGGCAGCGCGTACCAGTTCGCGCCGACCGCGACGGATCCGGATGGACAGGCGCTCACGTTCAGCATCGCCAACCGCCCATCGTGGACCCAGTTCGACACGGTCACGGGCCGCCTCTCCGGGACGCCCACCGCCGCGCACGTCGGGTCCTACGCCGGCATCACCATCTCGGTCTCCGACGGCATCGTCTCGGCCAGCCTGCCGGCATTCACGCTGACCGTGCTGGCGGATACGCCGCCGCCAGTGAGCAATCAGCCGCCGACGATCTCGGGCACGCCGGCACAGGCCGTCACGGCCGGGGCGGCCTACCTGTTCCGTCCGCAGGCCAGTGATCCGGACGGACAGAGCCTGACGTTCTCCATCACGAATCCCCCCGCCTGGGCCAGCTTCAACGCAGTCACGGGCGAGCTGAGCGGTACGCCCGGGGCCGTCCACGTGGGCCAGATCACCAACATCGTGATCAGTGTGACGGACGGCGAGGCCAGCGCCACGCTGCCTGCGTTTTCGATCACGGTCGCGGACGTGCAGACGGGGTCGGCCACGGTGCGCTGGACGCCGCCGACGCTCAACGAGGACGGTTCGCCGCTCACCGACCTGCGCGGCTACCGGCTGTACTACGGCACGAGCTCGACGAACCTCGATACGGTGCTCGACCTGCCGAACCCGGGCCTCGCGAGCGCCGTGGTCGAGAACCTCTCGCCGGCGACGTGGTACTTCGCGGTCAAGGCCTACAACGCGGCGAACGCCGAGAGTTCGTTCTCCAACATCGCGAGCAAGACGATCCGCTGATCGCCAGGGCCGTGGGCTCGGAGCGGGACGGTGCCACCGGATCTCGAATCCGCGAGCGGCAAAACGTCGGACCCGGTCCAGACGCCCCCGCACGATCGACGCGAAGAGGTCGCCTGGACGGCGGTCGGACCAATTGGAACGCAGGTCACGCTCTCTTTACGCCGCCGCATCTACGATGGCGCGCGCTCGTCGCACAGATCAAAGATTGACAGTCGCCGTTCGCGCGGCGCTTGGGAGAGCCGAAGTGAGTTTCCGATCCTGCACCCTGTCCCTGCTGGCCTGTGTCGCCTTCGTCGGTGCTTCCGCGGCCGTGTCGGCAACCGAACTGGTGATCGGCGATCCGAAGGTCTACCCGGTCGGGCAAAACGCCTTTCCGTTCAGTTCGCTGCCCGCGTACTACGGCCATCCGAGCACGCGCTACCAGCAGGTCTACGCGGCCTCCGCATTCGACGGGCCGATCGACATCCACAAACTGGTGTTCTACGCGACCAGCAACACCCAGGCGCCGATCCCGGACAGCACGATGCAGCTCTTCCTTTCCGTGACGGATCGCGGCGTCAACGAAATCAGCTACCGCCCATTCGACGACAACCTGGGTGCCAACACGCGGCTGTTCGCGAACTGGAGCGGCGGCTTGTCGCTGACGAACGACGAGTTGGTCATCGGCGGTGTCCCTTTCTACTACGACCCTGCCCAGGGGAACCTGCTGCTCGACCTGCGGGTCAGCGGTGCGACAGCCGGCCAGACCGGTCCGTTCTTTGCCGCGCTGACGGGCGACGGTCCGGGTCCGATGCCATTCAGCCGCTGGCACGATTTCGGGATCGGCTTCGACAACCGGGGACTGGTGACGGGCTTTCGCAGCAAAGTGACGGAACCCGGCACGCTCGCGCTGCTCGGCCTCGGCCTTGCCGGACTGGGAGCGATCCGCCGACGCAAGGCCGCGTAGCACGACGCTCGACGCGACCACGAGCCCGGCCCCGTGCCGGGCTTTTTGTTGCTGCGATTGCATCCAGCCGCCCGGCCTGCGTGCCCGGCGCGCCGCTCTGCCGGGCGAGTTCTTTACTCGGCTGCATGGTTTCGTGATATCGGCGCTTCAAGCCGCGCTTGAAAAGCGGTGAGTCCGAAAAAAAGGGGAAGCCCTCATGAAATTCTCGATTCACTCGCGTGCCGTGCTCGGCGCGCTCGGCCTGTTTGCGCTGGGTCCCGACGCAGGCGCAGCCTCCGTGATCGCCAACGGTTCCTTCGAGCTGCCGGCGTTCACATTCGCCGCGAACGTCTACGTCATCCGGAACACGACGAACCCGACCGGCTGGAGCCGGACCGGTACGTCGATCGCGTGGTACACGGACCACCTTGGCTTCAATCCGAGCGACGGCATGCAATTCCTCGAATTCGAGGGTTTCACTGCGCAGCTCTACCAGTCGTTCCCGACCACCCCGGGGGCCGAGTACACGGTCAGCTTCGACTACGCGCCGAGCGGAAACACGTCTGGCGTCGACGACGCCGTCAGCGCGCGGATCGATGGAGTCGAACGCCTCTACATCGATGGGACGACGACCGTAAAGACGCCGCTCACCTGGACGAATCAGAGCTTCACGTTCGTGGCCACATCCTCCAGCACCGAGCTTCGCTTCGTCGATGGCGGACCCGTGGCCGGGCTCGACGGCGGGTTCCTCGACAACGTCAAGGTGGGGCCCACCGTGGATCCGGTCGCACTCACGCTCAGCGTCGCGACGGTGGCCGGCTGCAAGAAGGTGACGGGCACGGCCACGCTTCCGGGACCGGCTCCGACCGACAAGGTTGTGACGCTCGCCGACACGCTCGACGCGGCGACGACGCCGGCGTCGGTCACGATTCCGGCGGGTGCGACGACCAAGAGCTTCAGCATCGGGACGGCAGCAGTCGCCTCGAATCAGGCGGGCACGGTCAGCGCGACTCTGGATGGCGCGACGGCGAGCCAGCCGCTGACCATCCGCCCGATGGGCATGCAGGCCATTACGTTCAAGCCGACCTCAGCGGTGGGCGGGGCGCTGCCGGCGGTGGTGGGCACGGCCAAGCTCGAGTGCAAGGCGGGGCCGGGGCCGGTCACGGTGGATCTCGCATCGAGCAAGCCGGAGGTGGCCTATCCGGTCGCGGCCAGCATCGTGGTGCCGGTGGGCCTGCAGTCGGCGCCTTTCGACGTGATGACGGAGCAGGTCTACGCGAAGACCCCGGCACCAATCTCGGCCACGGCCAACGGCATCAGGAAAACCAAGTCGCTGACGGTGTATCCGTGGGCGTCGGTGAGCCCGACCAGCCTCAGGTTCGGCGGCGTGACGGTCGCCACGGTCAGCGGGACGCTGAGCGCGACGCTCAGCAACAAGGGCGTCGGGGCGGTTTCGGTCGACGGCATCAGACTGACGGGCACCGGTGCCGCGTGGTACGCGCAGACAAACGACTGTCCTGCCAGCCTCGCGCCGGGGGCCTCCTGCAGCATCGCTGTGACGTTCACGCCGGTCGCTGCGTTGAGCAAGTCGGCGAAGCTGACTATCGCAAACAGTGCGACCGGCACGCCCCTGAGCGTGTCGTTGTCGGGCACGGGTTTGACGCCGCTGTAACCTCGGCCGCTTCAGTCTGGATGGCCACGGGACCCCGCTGCGGCGGGGTCCTTTCTATTGTGGATGCGCCGGACATGGCGCGCGGCGTCGTGGCGGGCGATGTCCGTTCCCGCGTGGTGGCGGGGCGGGCGCACATCCTCGCCGAGGTCGAGGCGATCCACCGGCGGGAGACTGCATCGAGGGACGCTGCCAGCTGGTTGGGATCGGCTAACATTCCGGCGGCGACATGGCGCTCAGAGGTCGTGCGGCGGAATGCATCAAATGCGGTGCCGACGGCGTCGAGGAGCATTCTGGTGACGCTTTGATGACAAGCAGTGCGGCTGCTTGCGGAAAAAGGCTGAAAAGTGGCGACTCATCGAATCCTGTTTGTGTGCATGGGCAACATCTGCCGCTCGCCGACCGCAGAGGGCGTCTTCCGGCGGCTGGTCGAGGAGCGCGCACCGCAGTCCGGGCTCGAGATCGACTCGGCCGGCACGCACGACTATCACGTCGGCGAGCCACCGGACGAGCGCGCCATTGCCGCCGCCGCGCGCCGCGGCATCGATTTGCGCCGGCTGCGTGCGCGCCAGGTGGAGGCGGCGGATTTCGAGCGCTTCGACCTGATCGTCGCGATGGATCGACTGAACCGCGAGACGCTGCTTGCGAGCTGTCCCGAGCCGTACCGGCCGCGGATCCGGCTGTTCATGGAGTTCGCCGGCGACAGCGAAATCGAGGACGTGCCCGACCCGTACTACGGCGGGCCGCTCGGCTTCGAGCAGGTGCTCGATCTCGCCGAGGAGGCCGCAGCGGGCCTGCTCGACGACCTCATGCAGCAGTTGCCGCCCCGGCGCCGTCGTTAGCGACGGCGCCGGGCGCATTCGTCTAAGGCTCGCTGCGCGGGCCTTCGCGTGTGGCGTCGCTGGGCGGAGTGGGTGTCCACTCCGGCCGTGGCGCGGCCACCACGACGGGCGCCGCTGCGGCTTCGCGCGCGGGCGGCGTTGCTTCCACCGGGCGTGGCGCCGTCGAAGGCGCGGGCGCGCGCTCGAAGTCGAACGACTGCGGTCCGGGCGCGCCGTCGTCGCGCGAGGCCTCGGGGCCCTCGCTGCCGGCAGACTCGGGTGCCCCGCCGGCTTCGCCCGGCTCGCGACGACGTCGTCGACCGCCGCGACGCGAGCGGCGTCCGCCGCGTTCGCTGCGCTCACCCTCTGGCCGCTCCGTACGTTCAGCACGCGAACCGGTCGTGGCTTCGCCGGCGCCCCTGCTGGCAGTCGCGTCCAGCGCTTCCTGCACGACGACCGGCAGCAGCGCGGCCGCAGGTGCCGCGGTTGATTCGCCCGAAGCGCTCACCGGAGGTCCGGGTGGCTCCACTCGCGCCGGCGGTTCTGGACGCGGCGGCTCGCTGCGCGGCGGCGGCTCCTGGCGAGCGGCCTGGTTGCCGCGTTGGGGCTGGCCCTCGGGCCGCTTCTCGCGCGGACCTTCGCGGTTTCCATCGCGGCCGCCGTCACGCTGACCGTCACGCGATCCCTCACGCTGTCCTCCCTGGGCCTGCGACTGGTCGGGGCGGCGACCGCGGTCACCCCGTTCGTCGCGACGCGGCGGCTCGGGTCGGCGTTCTGCGTCGCGCCGCTCCGCGCGCGGTTCGTCCCGACGACCTGCGCGCTGGGCCTGATCGTCCCGGCCACCGCGCTCGTCGCGACGTGCGTCGCGCCGCGGTTCCTCGCGGGCGCCCGCGCGTGGGTCGCGGTTGCGGTCGCCGCCGCGGTCGCGGCCTCGATCGCGATCGCGACCACGGTCCCGGCCGCGCTCGTCGCGAGGACGTGCCGGCTCGACGCGGACCGTTGCCGGTTCCGGCGCCGGCGCCGGCGCGCGCTTGTCGCCCACCAGCCAATGCCACAGTCGCACGAAAGCGCCGTCGCGCGGCCCGTACTGCGGTACGACCACGACGGGGGCGGCTGCGACCGGTGCGGCCACAGGCTCGGGCGCCGGAGGCGGGGCCGGCGTGCTCGGCACCACGGTCGTCACGGCGGGCACCGGCGGGGGCGGGGGTGCCTTCTCTTCGGCGGCGATGGCCTCGAGATCGATCTTCGGCTGCACGGCCATCTGGTGACTGATCACCGCATACTCGGGCAGGCCGAGCTCATCGTCGCGCACGCGGCGGATCTCGTAGGCGGGCGTGTCGAGGTAGCGATTCGGCACGAGGATCACGTCCACCTCGCTGCGCGCCTCGATGCTGTGCAGCCACTCCCGTTTCTCGTTCATGAGGTAGGTGGCGACGTCCACCGGCAGCTGCGCGATCACCTTGGCCGTGCGGTCCTTGCGCGCCTCCTCGCCGATCAGGCGCAGGATGGCGAGCGCCAGCGACTCGACGCTGCGGATCACGCCCATGCCGTTGCAGCGCGGGCAGGTGATGTTGGTGGACTCGCTGATCGAAGGGCGCAGCCGCTGGCGCGACAGCTCGAGCAGTCCGAAGCGCGAGATGCGCCCGATCTGGATGCGGGCGCGGTCCTGCTTCACCGCGTCGCGCAGGCGATCCTCGACGGCGCGCTGGTTCTTGGTCGACTCCATGTCGATGAAGTCGATGACGATCAGTCCGCCCACGTCCCGAAGCCGCATCTGGCGGGCGATCTCGTCCGCGGCCTCGAGGTTGGTGTTGAGAGCGGTGGTCTCGATGTCGGTGCCGCGGGTGCTGCGCGCCGAGTTGATGTCGATCGAGACCAGCGCCTCGGTGTGGTCGATGACGATGCTGCCGCCGGAGGGCAGGTTCACCTTGTGCGAGTACGCCGACTCGATCTGGCTCTCGATCTGGTAGCGGGTGAACAGCGGGACGTGGTCGTCGTAGAGCTTGAGCTTGCGCTGGTTGCCCGGCATGAAGCGCTGCATGTACTCGCGCGCTTCCTCGCAGATCTCCTGCTTGTCGACGAGGATCTCGCCGATGTCGTCCGACAGGTAGTCGCGCAAGGCCCGCAGGATCGCCTTGCTCTCCTGGTAGATCAGGAACGGGCCCGCGCGGCCCTCGGAGGCGTTCCTGATGGCGTTCCAGACGTCCACGAGGTTGTTCACGTCCCACTGCAGCTCGTCGGCCGTGCGGCCGACGCCGGCGGTACGCACGATGGCGCCCATGCCGTCGGGGAACTGCAGGTTCTCCATGGCCTCGCGCAGCTGGTCGCGGTCGTCGCCCTCGATGCGGCGCGACACGCCCCCCGCGCGCGGATTGTTGGGCATCAGCACCAGGAAGCGGCCCGCCAGGCTCACGAAGGTGGTGAGGGCCGCACCCTTGTTGCCGCGCTCTTCCTTCTCGACCTGGACGATGAGTTCCTGGCCCTCGGCGACCAGGTCGCGCATGTTGGGACGGCCCTCGCCACCCCCGTCCTGCGGCTTGAAGTACTCGCGGGAGATTTCCTTCAGCGGCAGGAAGCCGTGGCGCTCGGCGCCGTAATCGACGAAGGCCGCCTCGAGGCTCGGCTCTACGCGGGTGATGCGACCCTTGTAGACGTTGGCTTTCTTCGTTTCCCGGGACGGGATCTCGATGTCGAGGTCATAGATTCGCTGGCCG
>Ga0105097_10001390_pt1 | contig 11564 bp, 6 predicted proteins | sample PPLLak12cMay2015_FD_87035 | JGI IMG/M metagenome (GOLD analysis project Ga0105097, IMG submission 87035) | Freshwater sediment microbial communities from Prairie Pothole Lake near Jamestown, North Dakota, USA - PPLs Lake P7 Core (1) Depth... | ecosystem: Environmental > Aquatic > Freshwater >... | reverse complement strand
GCCGCCGCCAGAGCCGCCTCCGCCGCCAGAGCCACCGCCGCCGCCAGCGCCACCACCGCCGGCGCCGCCGCCGGCACCACTGCCACCAGCCCCACCACCGGCGCCCGCGCCGGCGCCACTACCGGCGCCAGGCCCGCTTCCAGGTCCAGGGCCTGTCTGGCCTTGCGACTGAGCTTGGGTCTGCGAACGTGACTGCTCACGAGCTTGCTGCTGCACCTGCTCGCGGGTCTGCTGTTGCGTCTGCTGTTGCGTCTGCTGACGTGCGGGCGGCTGAGTCTGCTGCTGAACCTGCTCGCGGGTCTGCTGCTGCACCTGCGTGCGTGTCTGCTGCTGCGTCTGCTCGCGGGTCTGTTGCTGGGCCTGCTGCGGCGTGCCCGGCACCGGCGCCGTCTGCCGCACCTGATCCCGTGTCTGATCGCGCGCCTGATCGCGCGACTGGTCTTGAGTCTGCGCAAACCCAGCTGTCGCTGTCATTGCGACCGCGGTGGCGAGGATCTTCAGAAGTTGCTTGCTGCGGGTCATCTCATTCTCCTTGCTGAGTAAGAGCGCTCAGGAACAACGAGATCCCTCCATCTCTGGTCGCCCTTCGCACGACAATCGAACTGCACGCATCCCATCCGGTCACTTCCCGCTGCCACCGTCATCGCCGGAGTTCGCCGACAGACCGGAGCCGCCGGCAGTCCTCGGGCCCGAAAGCGTCACACCGCGTTCGTTAGCGCGCGCCTGCATCTGCGCGTGGTGCGCACTGCGGATCTGCTCGCGCTCCTGCTCCGTGCGAGCCGCACGAACCCGCTCGCGGAACTCCGCGCGTTCCCGTTCCGTCATCAGCTGGTAGCCGTAGATGTCGCCATTGCGTGCCTGGCTGGCCGCGCCGTTGCGCACCTGCTGCTCGGTCCGATCACGGACCTGCGGCGGGGAAGCGGCCTCCGTCACTGTCTGCGCTGAAGCCAAGGCGCTGAGCGTCATCAACGCCAGGCCTACCGCTACCCCGCAACTCCTTGATCTCATCGCCATTGCCGCCATTCGCCAGTGCCATGATGGGCTGCCATCACGACTGTTCCACCCTAGGCGGTCTGTCTGAAGCGAATCTGAAGACGCACGAGATCATGCGGCTGCTTCTCGTCGAAGACGACCTCACGCTGGGCGATGCCGTGCGCGAGTTCCTGCGGTCGCAGGGGCACGTCGTCGACTGGGTGACCACAGTGGCCGACGCGCGCGCCGCATTCGAGGAAAAGTTCGACGCCATCCTGCTCGACTGGCGCCTGCCCGACGGCTCGGGCGTCGAGTGGTTGCGCCGGCTGCGGGCCAAGGGCGGTGATCACGGGCAGACGCCGGTATTGATGCTGACCGCGCGCGATGCCCTGAGCGATCGCATCGAGGGGCTCGATGCAGGCGCGGATGACTACCTGGTCAAGCCCTTCCAGCTGACGGAACTGGCCGCCAGGATCCGGGCCATCGCGCGTCGGGCGTCGGGACACGCCGGCGCAATCCTCACGCATGGCCGAATCGCACTCGACCCCGCGGCCTGCCGCGTCACGATCGAAGGATCATCGGTTGATCTGACGGCGCGCGAATATGCGCTGCTCGAGGCATTCATGCGCCGCCCGGGACGCATCGTTTCGCGCCCGATGCTGGAGGAGCTGCTCTATGGATATGAAACCGAGGTTGCGAGCAACACGGTCGAGGTCCACATCGCCAGTTTGCGCCGCAAGCTGGGTTACGACACGATCGACACCGTGCGGGGCATGGGCTACCGGCTGAAAGCGTGACGCGGATGGCCGCCGGCGCACGCCCTCCAGTGCCCTCCATACGCAAGCGGCTGCTGTGGCGGGCGCTCGCAGTCGTGCTGCTCGGCGCGGCCCTCAGCGCGATGGCGGCCGCACTGGCAGTAAGCGTGGTGGTCCGGGATGTAATGGAGTCTTCTCTTGAAGAGACGGCTCAGGCGCTGGTGGTGCTGGCCGAGCACGAAGTCGAGGTCGAAGCAATTTCGCATGGCCGCGCATTGCCCGCGCCGGCACACAGCGAAGCGATCCAGTGGCAGCTGCGCGCTCCCACCGGGCGACTGATCGCGCGCTCTCACAGTGCGCCGGACACTCCCTGGCCGGTGGCGCCACTCGTCGAGGGGCACGTACGGGCCATGGGGCTGGCCGTCTACACGATCCCGGGACAGGATCTCTGGCTGCAGGTCGCTCAGCCGCTGGCAGAGTTCGAGCACGCACAGCGCACGGCGGCGATGGCGGCCGGAGGCAGCGTGATGCTGCTCGGTCTGCTCGCGGCCGCCGCCCTTGGCTGGAGCATCCGGCATGAGCTTCGACCAATAAGCGAATTCGCGCATAACATCGAACGCGTTGGACCCGAAACCGCCGCACTCGCGGAGCCGCGGATTCCTCGCCGCGAGCTGGTTCCGGCGTACAGCGCCCTGTCTGCCCTGCTGCAGCGCCTGCAGGCCAGTCTGCGCAGCGAGCGCGCCTTTGCCGCACATGCCGCCCACTCGCTGCGCACGCCGCTGGCGGGCCTGACGGCTCAGCTCGAAGTGGCAAGTGCGAAGGCTCCGGCTGAGATCGCACATCGACTGTCGCTGGCGACCGATGCCGCACAACGACTCGCCGGTGTGGTCGATGCTTTGTTGACGATGGCCCGCACTACCGAGGGAGTCCGGTGGCGCGCCTTCGATGCGACCGAACTGGCGACCATCGCGGCGGGCCCGCGAATCGACGTGGACGCAACGCAGCTGGCGGCGGCGGGAACGCTGCTTGGCGATTCGGACCTGCTGGCGGTCGCGGTCGCCAACCTGGTTGACAATGCCGCGCGTCACGGCGCACAACGGGCTCGGGTACGCGGCACGCGCTCCAGCCAGCAGCAGTGCATTGAGATCGAAGACGACGGCCCAGGCGCATCGCCGGAGCGACTGGCGTTGATCGGCGCCGCGCTGGAGCGCTTCGAAACCAAGGGCGAGATCGATCCCGCAATTGGGCTCGGACTGACCCTCGCCGCTTCGGTGGCGCGCGCTCACCGGGGCGGCCTTTCAGTTCAAAGCAGCCCTGCAGGCCGGCGCGGCTTTGTCGCGCGACTCGAGTGGCCGACGGAGCCCCTGCAGGACAAGTAGTTCGCGGCACGCAAGTGGCCTGCCGTCACGGCGTAGCGCATCGCAACCAACGGCGACGGAACCAGAAAGAGGACCGCTGCAGGCCGCTAGTTCAGCGTTGCACTGACCTTGGCGACGCGCCGCGGCGACTTGTCGGCGGCCGCATATAGAGCCGCAAAGTGCGCGGTCTCGCTCGATGAGGCAACCGACAGTCCGGCGACGTGACGCGGCGGCGCGGCCTGATAGAGCAATTCGACATCGATCGACAGCGGCGCCCGCGCGCTGCCGGTGGCGATCGTGTACGTCAACTGGTCCCGTCCACTGCCAAAGTCGGTGTCGCTCGCTACGCCGATGGGCCGTATCTCGGGGTCCGCCACGTCGCGCGACATGCCATCGGGCAGCAGGCGATTGTCCTTCAGGTACCGCGCTGCATGCATCAGGCGCAGCGTCGTCCGGTTGCCGATGTCACCCATGACCGCCTCATACACCTGAACCTGGTCTGGCCGCTGTATGGTCTGGTAGTGTGGCTCATACTCGGTATCAAGCCCGATGATTTCGCCCCGCGCATCAGCGGCGCCGGACTCAAAGACCACCGCCCCCGCAGCATCCACCACTTTCACGTGCAGCCACAGGCGCCGGTTCGGGTATCCGGTCGGCAGCTTGTGTCCCGTCAGGTTGGTCACCGTCACATCGACGTCCAAAGAGGCGGCGCTGCGACACGCGTTCAACGCAAGGGTTGCCGTATTCCTGACCAGGGCGTTTTCGGTGCGGGCGCTTGCCGCCTCGAAATTGCCGGGCTCGGCAATCAACTGCAGGGAGTTCGCCGCGGCACGATCCTGCCGCAGGATGCCCAGCATGAAGACGTTGCCTCCGACCAGGTGATGCTTGCCGAACGGCACTTGACTGCGCGCAGGGCCGAGATTCGACAGGCGCATGGCACCCGCACCCGTCGGAAGATGACACCCCTGGCACGACATCTTCTGCGCAATGCTGCTGACGAGCCACTCCTTGTACGGCATCTGTTCGGGGAAGACCACCCCGCTGGGCTGCTGCGTCGCCGGGTCGACCGCCTCGGTGCGCAGGGTGTGGCACGCAGCGCACAGCCTGCTTTCGCGTACATGAGCAGCGTAGGTCGGCGTCATCGATACACGGTTGACCATGGGATTGACCGCGACGTCCGTAAATGGGCCATATACGCGCCGGGCCGATCCGGCCTCGTCACCGACGATGAAGTTGCCCGAGTACGTCGCATCGCTCCCGAGCCCCGTCGCTTCGATCCGATGGCACAGGGAACACGAGACACCATCACGTCCGAGTTCACTGGCATACAACTCCGTGAGGCCGAACACCGCACCCTTCCGGCGGGCTTCATACGACGCCATCGGCGCATGGCAAGTGAGGCACTTCTGCTGGACCGCCGACGGATCGGCGATGACCGTCATTTCCGCTCTCAATGCTGCCAGGAAGTACGGGTCGCGCGCGGCATTGGCCATCATCGTGCCGGCCCAGTCGTTGACGATGCCAACCGCCTCGCCGCTCGTCAGGTCGACATTCGTGGCGGGGTTCGTGGTGGTGTCGGTGCGATGGCACGCCGCACAGGCGCCGGAGCCGGCAAAGCGTGTCGAGGTGACAACAGCAAGGCCTGCGGGCGCCACCGCCGCAGCCACGGCAGACGCTGCCGGTGCCTCTGAGTTTGCGGCCACACATGCAGACGGCGGCATCGCTGGCGTCGTCGGCGTCGTCGGCGGCGTCGGCAGACTTGGTGACGCCGGGGGCGGTGGCGTGCCGGGTTCCGGCGAAGCGGACGTCGGTGGAAGCGGCGCTGACGTGGACGCCCCATTGCCGCCGCCACAAGCGCCGACCGCGAGTGCAAGCACTAACGCCAGACCCCGGATGCACCACAGCTCGACGGCAGACACGACCAACACCCCCAACCTCTCTCAATCCAGAATGGAAGGGCGCCGGGCGTTTGCCTAGATCAATATCAACATGGAGTGACTGCCCGGCAATACACAGGACTCGCCCGGGAACGGCTGAAGTCGCTTCGAGGTAGGCGACGTGCCTACGGGCGCACGCACTGACATGGCCTTCGCCGTGCGCACGCGTCAGCGGGCGTTCCCATGCCGCCCACGCGTTCGCGACGCGAGCGCCGGGCGATCAGGGAACATTCACCGGAGAAGTGTCGAAGTCCCCATGAGGAATTCGTCAACGGCACGGGCGCACTGACAGCCTTCACGCAACGCGCGTGGCAACGCGCGTTCCCCAGCCAGCCCACGCGCTCGCCAGGCGAGCGTCGGGCGATCCGGGAACATTCACCGGGGAAGCGTCGAAGTCCCCATGAGGAATTCGTCGACGGCACGGGCGCACTGACGGCCTTCCCGGATCGCCCACACCACCAGGCTCTGCCCACGCCGCATGTCGCCGGCCGCAAACACCTTGGGCACGTTGGTCACATAAGGGCGCGGTCCACCCTTCGTTTCCTCGGTCGCAGCGCGCGCATTGCCGCGCGCGTCCTTCTCGACGCCGAACGATTCCAGCACCGAACCCACCGGCGCCACGAATCCCATCGCAAAGAGCACGAGGTTGGCGGGCAGCTCGAACTCCGAGCCGGGCACCTCGACCATCTTCTGCGCTCCGGTCACGGGGTCCTTCTGCCACTCGACACGCGCCGCGACGAGCGCGCGCACGTTGCCCTTGCCATCGCCTTCGAAACGCTTGGTCGTCACGGCCCAGTCACGTGCCACGCCTTCTTCATGCGAGCTGGAAGTCCGCAGCTTCACCGGCCAGTACGGCCAGGTGAGCTCCTTGTTCTCCCGGGCCGGCGGCTGCGGCAGCAATTCGAACTGGGTGACGGACTTCGCGCCGTGCCGGTTGGACGTCCCGACGCAGTCCGAGCCCGTGTCGCCGCCGCCGATGACGACGACGTGCTTGCCGGTGGCAAGGATCTGCTCCCTTACCTTGTCGCCGGCGACGACCTTGTTCTGCAACGGCAGGAACTCCATTGCGAAGTGCACGCCCTTCAGTTCGCGCCCGGGCACGGCCAGGTCGCGCGGCTGCTCGGCTCCGCCGGACAGCACGACCGCATCGAACTCCTCGAGGAGCTGCTCTGGCGCGACCGTCTCCGAAGCCCAGTTCGTGACGCCACCATTGAGCTTCGATTTGCTGACGAGCATGCCGGTGCGGAACGTGACGCCTTCGGCCTCCATCTGCGCCACGCGCCGATCGATGTGTGACTTCTCCATCTTGAAGTCCGGAATGCCATAACGCAGCAGGCCGCCCACACGATCGTTCTTCTCGAACACGGTGACGTCATGGCCCACCCGCGCCAGTTGCTGCGCGGCCGCGAGGCCCGCCGGCCCGCTGCCGACCACGGCGACCTTCCTGCCGGTCTTCGCCTTCGGCAGCTGCGGAACGACCCAGCCCTCTTCCCAGCCCTTGTCGATGATCTTGTGCTCGATCGACTTGATGCCGACCGGCGCGTCGTCGATGTTCAGCGTGCAGGCCGCCTCACACGGCGCCGGACAGACTCGCCCGGTGAACTCGGGAAAGTTGTTCGTGCTGTGCAGGACATCGAGCGCACTGCGCCAGTCCTGCCGGTACACGAGGTCATTGAAGTCCGGAATGATGTTGTTGACCGGACAGCCGTTGTTGCAGAACGGGATGCCGCAATCCATGCAGCGCGCGCCCTGGATCGCCGCCTGTTCGTCACTCAGGTGGACGACGAACTCGCGCCAGTGCTGCTTGCGCGACTCGGGCGCCTCGGCGGCCTCTTCGAGCCGCTGGAATTCCATGAAACCGGTGACCTTGCCCATCGCTATCTCTTGTCGTCGTTAAGTTGTCGGTCGATGCCTCGCGGCGATCGCTCGAGGAAGTCGCGCAGCCCCGGTTCCGGAACCGCAGGGTCGCGCCGCAGCCACAGCCACGCGAGTGTCGCGTTGACATGTGCGCCGAGCACCGCGCCGGCCAGCAGCGTGCCGCCCAGCCACTGCAGCACGTCGGGCACCGGTCCCTGCGTATGCAGCCACATGTAGAGCGGTACGGAGACGGTCGCGACCAGGACCATCGCCGGCACGACCCAGGGCAGCGCGAGCAGTACGGCCGCCGTGGCAACTGCCGTGCGCAGGTCTTCTGGTGCCGTGCGCAGGTTCCACAGCAGCAGCGCCAGCGGAACGCTGAGCAGCAGCCCTGGCAGCCATCCGCGGAATGTCGCAGGCCACAGGGGAAGCGGCGCGCGCATGCAAGGTTCCCACTAGGCCGCCATGCGTTCGACGGGAGCCTGCCGCGGATTCATCTGCTTGAGTGCTCGCCGGTATTCGTGCGGGAACACCTTGACGAAGCGCGTGCGCATGCCGGCCCAGTTGTCGAGCAGCATCCGCGCCCGCAGGCTGCCGGTATAGCGGAAGTGGCTTTCGATCAGGCCCCGCAACAGGAACTCATCGGTTTCGCCCAGGTGCCAGATGGCCTCGTCGACCCGGGTTTCCTGTTCGGCCGACGGCAGCACGGGTTCGAGATCGCACATCGCCTGGTTGCACTTCGCGGTGAAGTCACCGTGCTCGTCGAACACATAGGCGATCCCGCCGGACATGCCGGCGGCGAAGTTGCGCCCCGTCGCGCCGAGGACCACGACGGTGCCCTTGGTCATGTACTCGCAGCCATGATCACCGGTGCCCTCGACCACCGCCGTGGCGCCCGAGTTGCGCACGGCGAAGCGCTCGCCGGCCACGCCGTTGAAGTAGGCCTCGCCGGCGATCGCCCCATAGAGCACCGTGTTGCCGACGATGATGTTCTCGGTGCCCGCGCCGCGGAAGTCGTTCGGGCAGCGCACGATGACGCGGCCGCCGGACAACCCCTTGCCGGTGTAGTCGTTGGCGTCGCCGACGAGATCGAGCGTGATGCCGTGCGCGAGGAAAGCGCCGAAGCTCTGACCCGCCGTTCCGTTCAGCTGGATGTGGATCGTGTCGTCGGGCAGGCCGCCATGGCCAAGCTTGCGCGCGACCAGCGACGACAGCATCGTGCCGACCGTACGGTTGATGTTGCGGATCGGCGTGATGAAGCTGACGCGCTCGCCCCGATCGAGCGCCGGCTTGCTCTGCTCGATCAGCTTGTGGTCCAGCGCCTTCGCGAGCCCGTGGTCCTGCGCCTCGACGACGCGCCGTGCGACATCCGCCGGCATGGCCGGCCGGTAGAAGATGCGGCTGAAGTCCAGCCCCTTCGCTTTCCAGTGCTCGATGCCGCGCCGCGTGTCGAGCAGGTCAGCGCGGCCGATCAGCTCGTCAAAGGAGCGGATGCCGAGCTGCGCCATGATCTCGCGCACTTCCTCGGCGACGAAGAAGAAGTAGTTGACGACGTGCTCGGGCTGGCCCTTGAACTTGGCGCGCAGCACCGGGTCCTGCGTCGCCACACCCACCGGGCAGGTGTTCAGGTGGCACTTGCGCATCATGATGCAGCCCTCGACCACCAGCGGAGCGGTCGCGAAACCGAACTCGTCGGCGCCGAGCAGCGCACCGATGACGACGTCGCGACCGGTCTTCATCTGGCCGTCGACCTGCACCGCGATGCGCCCGCGCAGGCGGTTCAGGACCAGCGTCTGCTGCGTCTCGGCGAGGCCCAGTTCCCACGGCGTGCCAGCATGCTTGATCGACGACACCGGTGACGCACCGGTGCCGCCGTCGTGGCCGGCGATCGTCACGTGGTCGGCCTTGGCCTTGGCCACGCCGGCCGCCACCGTGCCGACGCCGACCTCGGACACGAGCTTCACGCTGATCGAAGCCTGCGGGTTGGCGTTCTTCAGGTCGTGGATCAGCTGCGCGAGGTCCTCGATCGAGTAGATGTCGTGGTGCGGCGGCGGAGAAATGAGACCGACGCCCGGCACCGAGAAGCGCAGCTTCGCGATGTATTCACTGACCTTGTGGCCCGGCAGCTGGCCGCCTTCGCCGGGCTTTGCGCCCTGCGCCATCTTGATCTGGATCTGGTCCGCACTGACGAGATACTCGGTCGTGACACCGAAGCGGCCGGACGCCACCTGCTTGATCTTCGAGCGCAGCGAGTCGCCCTCCTGCAGCGGAATGTCGACTTCGATCTGATCGCGGCCGATGACGTCGGCCAGCGTCGCGCCGGCCTTGATCGGGATGCCGCGCAGTTCCTGCTGGTAGCGCGCCGGATCCTCGCCGCCCTCCCCGGTGTTGCTCTTGCCGCCGATGCGGTTCATCGCGATCGCCAGGGTGGAGTGCGCCTCGGTCGATATCGAGCCCAGCGACATCGCGCCGGTTGCGAAGCGCCGGACGATCTCCCGCGCGGGTTCAACCTCGTCGAGCGGGATGGCCTTCTTCGGATCCAGCCGGAACTCGAAGAGCCCTCGCAACGTCATGTGGCGACGGCTCTGGTCGTTGATGATCTGCGCGTATTCCTTGTAGGTCTGGTAGTTGTTGGCGCGGGTGGAGTGCTGCAGCTTGGCGATCGCATCGGGCGTCCACATGTGCTCCTCGCCGCGCACGCGCCACTGGTACTCGCCACCGGCTTCCAGCATCCGCGCCAGGACGGGATCGTCCGAAAACGCCGCCTGGTGGGTTCGTACCGCCTCTTCCATCACCTCGAACAGTCCCAGGCCACCGACGTTGCTCGCCGTGCCGCGGAAGTACTTGTCGACGAGGTCGCGCCGCAGCCCTACCGCCTCGAAGATCTGCGCACCGCAGTACGACATGTACGTGCTGATGCCCATCTTCGACATGACCTTGTTCAGGCCCTTGCCGACCGCCTTGATGTAGTTCTTGACCGCCTTGGCGGAATCCGCCCCGTGCAGCCTTTCGAGCGTCTCGAGCGCAAGGTACGGGTGCACGGCCTCGGCGCCGTAGCCCGCCAGCAGTGCAAAGTGGTGCACCTCGCGCGCGGAGCCCGTCTCGACCACCAGTCCGGTCGACGTGCGCATGCCGACGGCAACCAGGTGCTGGTGCACGGCACTCGTCGCCAGCAGCGCCGGAATGGCGACGTACCCGGCGTCTAGCGCGCGATCGGTGACGATGAGGATGTTGTAGCCGGCCTTGACCGCGTCGACCGCCTGCGCGCACAACGACGCCAGCCGGGCCTCCACGCCCGCCTTGCCCCAGGCCAGCGGATAGCAGATGTCGAGCTCGAATGAGCGGAACTTGTTCGACGAGTAGTTCTCGATCGAACGAATCTTCGCCATGTCCTTGAAGTCGAGCACCGGCTGGCTCACCTCGAGGCGCATCTGCGGGTTGATGTTGTTGATGTCGAGCAGGTTGGGCTTCGGCCCTATGAAGCTCACCAGTGACATCACGAGCTGTTCGCGGATCGGATCGATCGGCGGGTTCGTGACCTGGGCAAAAAGCTGCTTGAAGTAGCTGTACAGCGGCTTCGTCTTGTTCGACAGCACCGGCAGCGCGGCGTCGTTGCCCATCGAGCCGATCGCTTCCTCGCCCTGCAAGGCCATCGGCTCCATCAGCAACCGGATGTCCTCCTGCGTGTAGCCGAACGCCTGCTGGCGGTCGAGCAGCGGCACCTCGAGCCTGGCGGCCGAGTCAGGCCTCTCGCCGGCGCCTACCGGCAGGTCATCGAGCTTGATGCGGATGCGCTTGATCCATTCCCTGTAGGGCTTGCTCGACGCCAGCTGCTGCTTGAGTTCAGCGTCATCGATGATGCGGCCCTGTTCGGTGTCGATCAGGAACATCTTGCCGGGCTGCAGCCGCCACTTCTTGACGATGCGGCTCTCGGGAATCGGCAGCACCCCGACTTCGGATGCCATCACCACCATGTCGTCGTCGGTGATGACGTAGCGCGCGGGCCGCAGGCCATTGCGGTCAAGCGTGGCACCGATGCGCACGCCGTCGGTGAATGCGATGGCCGCCGGTCCGTCCCACGGCTCCATCATCGCCGCGTGGTACTCGTAGAACGCGCGGCGCGTCTCATCCATCAGCGTGTGCTGCTCCCACGCCTCGGGAATCATCATCATCACGGCGTGTGCGAGCGGGTAGCCACTCATGACCAGCAACTCGAGCGCGTTGTCGAAGCAGGCCGTGTCGGACTGCCCTTCGTAGATCAGCGGGAAGAGCTTGCCGAGGTCCTCGCGCAGCACTGGCGACGACATCACGCCTTCACGCGCGCGGATCCAGTTGAAGTTGCCCTTGACCGTGTTGATCTCGCCGTTGTGGGCGATGAGTCGGTAAGGATGCGCAAGTTCCCACGACGGGAAGGTGTTGGTCGAGAAGCGCTGGTGCACCAGCGCGATCGCCGATACGACACGCGGATCACCCAGGTCGGCGTAGTAGCGGCCCACCTGGTCGGCCAGCAGCAGTCCCTTGTAGACAATGGTGCGCGTCGACATCGACGGCACGAAGTACTCCTTGCCATGCTGCAGCTTCAGGGCCTGGATCTTGTGACTAGCGGTCTTGCGGATCACATAGAGCTTGCGTTCACGTGCGTCGGGCACCATGACGTCCGGCCAGCGCACGATGAAGATCTGCCG
>Ga0105097_10001388_pt1 | contig 11565 bp, 8 predicted proteins | sample PPLLak12cMay2015_FD_87035 | JGI IMG/M metagenome (GOLD analysis project Ga0105097, IMG submission 87035) | Freshwater sediment microbial communities from Prairie Pothole Lake near Jamestown, North Dakota, USA - PPLs Lake P7 Core (1) Depth... | ecosystem: Environmental > Aquatic > Freshwater >... | reverse complement strand
TGGACGACGCGCTTGAGTTATCAGAGCAGACGGAGGTGTGAAGCCATATCCGGCAACCCACTATTAGGGTTGCCCTTCTGTGGGCATGCCTGCTTCAGTTTGGCCAATGTCCGCTCTTGGGTAGGATAGCGGCCGTAGCTGTACCACTTGGATACATAACGATTTAGCCCCTTCGCACCTCATTGAGGACATTCCCCTTCCCCCAGTAGCAACCTATTACACAATCCCGACACGTCCCCATGACCGAGCAAAGATTCTGTTCCTGTCGGGCATCTTCAGGGTGTAGACCACCTGGCCGGTGGAACTGAGTGAAAGGCGGGGAATCGCCACCGTGGGTCTGGCAATGTACCGGCACAGCCGTTCCCGTTTATTTCGCTCGTGTCCCTCGCAGCTCACCCCGGCGTGCAGGGAGAAGCCATTGGCCTTGGCCACCCGCTCTAGCCCGGGGTCCAGTCTGTCCAGGGGCCGAATGGTGCGGATCATGAACGCTTTTTGGCCTTGCTGTGGGCCCAGAGCAACCCGATACGACTGCATGGATGCAGGAGGTAGAGCAACGCAGGAGCAGTTGCCGAGGATATGGAGCTGCCCATAATGTTTGGCAGGGCATCAGTGTCGTCTGCGGGTTCGGGTTCGAGTTCCAGCCAGGCGCTCTCGGCATCCTGCTCCAGCAAGCCCAGCCGCTCCAGGCAACGGCCTGCACGTTGGCTAATCAAGTGAACCAGATCCTCCAGCTCACTTTTATCCGGCGCCCTGACGCGCTGGAACTGAGGAGGCCAGTTGTCGCGATAGACATATGCCCCATCGAGAAGCAGGATATGAAAATGTAGCTCGCGGACGCGGTCAGGTGATTCACCGGGTGAGAATACGAGCGACACGAGTTCCACTTTATGGTGAAATCCGCACCACATTGGCATTGAACTTACGAGCTCCCGCCCGACATGGAAGGTAATCGATGAAAACAACCAATTTCCTTGCCGGCCTCAGCCTCCTGCTGGGCACGGTGACAACGCAGGCAGCAGACGGCCTCGACCGAACCGTCCTGCCGATCGCAGAGCCGCTGCGCCAAACCACTGCCACGCTCGACGTCCGCAACGCCATCGCGCCACCGCGCTTCGAGGTCAAGGCACCCGACGGCGCACCCAATGTGTTGCTCGTGCTCATCGACGATCTCGGCTTCGCCGGCACCAGCGCCTTTGGCGGACCGGTCGCCACGCCGAGTTTCGACCGCATCGCCGCCGCCGGTTTGAAATACAACAATTTTCACACCACCGCCGTCTGTTCGCCCACCCGCACCGCGCTCAAGAGTGGCCGCAACCACCATGTCAACAATATGGGCGGCATCATCGAGACCGGCACCGGCTTTCCGGGCAACACCGGCCAGATCCCCCAGGACGTGGCCCCGCTCGCCGAAATGCTCCGCCTCAACGGGTTCGCCACTGCTGCTTTCGGCAAATGGCATGAAACCGCAGCCTGGGAGGCCAGCATGGCCGGCCCCTTTGACCGCTGGCCCAGCCGCCAGGGCTTCGACAAGTTCTACGGTTTCCTCGGTGGCGAGACCAACCAATGGGCACCCTTTATCTATGACGGCACCCATCAGGTCGAGCTGCCTGACGATCCGAACTACCATTTCCTGACCGATATGACGGATAAGACGGTCGCCTGGATTCGCCAGCAGAAAGCGATGACGCCCGACCGCCCCTTCTTCGCCTACTTCGCTCCCGGCGCCGTCCACGCCCCGCACCACGTCCCGGCCGAGTGGATCGCCAAATGGGATGGCAAATTCGACCAGGGCTGGGATGTCATGCGCGAGCAGATCCTCGCCCGCCAGATCGAGTCCGGCGTCGTCCCACAGGGTACGAAACTCGCCCCGAGACCCGAAGCCATTCCCGCATGGGACTCGCTTTCCGATGATGAGAAAAAGCTCTTCATCCGCCAGGCCGAAGTGTTCGCCGCCTTCCTCGACATGACAGATCACTCGGTCGGCCGCATCATCGACGCCATCGAGCAGACCGGCCAGCTCGACAACACCCTCGTTATCCTCATCTACGGCGACAACGGCACCAGCGCCGAAGGCGGCCGCAACGGCTTGTTCAACGAATACACCTACTTCAATGGCGTCACCGAGACCGTGCCCGACATGCTCAAGGTCCTCGACAGATGGGGCGGGCCGGACACCTACCCGCACATGTCAGCAGGCTGGGCCGTGATGTTTGACACCCCCTACACATGGACCAAACAGGTCGCCTCCGACCCTGGCGGCACCAAGGTCGGCATGGCTGTGAAGTGGCCCAAGGGCATTCAGGCCAAAGGCGAACTGCGCATGCAGTTCCACCACGTCATCGACGTTGCCCCCACCATCCTCGAAGCTGCCAGGCTGCCCGAACCCAAAGTGGTCAACGGCATCGTGCAGCGCCCGATGGACGGCGTCAGCATGGCCTACAGCTTCGACGACGCCTCTGCCGATGAGCGCCACACCACGCAGTACTTTGAAATGTTCGGCAACCGCGCCATCTATCACGAGGGCTGGTTCGCCCGCGTCATCCATAAGGCACCGTGGGAACCCAAGCCCCGCCGTCCGCTCGAAGACGACTCCGCGTGGGAGCTTTTCGACACCACCAAGGACTTCAGCCTCGTCGACAACCTCGCCGCCGAGCATCCGGAAAAACTCGCGGAACTCAAAAAGCTGTTCCTCTTTGAGGCCGAGCAGAACTTCGCCCTCCCGATGGATGACCGCACCACCGAACGCATGAACGCGGCCCTCGCTGGTCGCCCCGACCTGATGGGTACGCGCACCTCCATCACCGTTGCGGAAAGCATGACCGGGATGTCCGAAAATACCTTCCTCAACATCAAGAACAGGTCCAAAACCATCACTGCGGAAATCGAAATCCCCGAGGGCACCGAGGCCAACGGCACCCTCATCGCCCAGGGCGGGCGTTTTGGCGGTTGGTCTCTTTACGTCAAGGATGGAATTCCCGGCTACCACTACAACTACCTGGCGATGCAGCAGATCTCCATCGTCGGCACCGAAAAACTTCCCGCCGGCAAGCACAACATCCGCTTTGAGTTCGCCTACGACGGCGGCGGCTACGGCAAGGGCGGAACCGGCACGCTCTTCGTCAACGACAGGAAGGTCGCAGAAGGCAAAATCGACCAGACCCAGGCCATGGTCTTCTCCGCCGACGAAACAGCCGATGTCGGCATCGACCTCGCCACACCCGTCGTCGAAGCGATCGGCGCAGAGCGCAAATCAAAATTCAACGGCCGCATTGCGCAGCTCACGGTCGAGGTGAAGTGATTCGCTCGAGCATTGCTATTTGGGAAAGACCAGCGTGTAGGCAAGCCGCCAACCCCAACCCTCGGGCCCGGCGTCGTCGGGCGTATCGGCCCAGTAGCGGGCTCCGAGTTGGATCTGCATGGGCTGGTTGCCAATCATGAAGACCTGCGACACCTGGAAGTTGACCGGCACTGACCACTCGTTCGCCTCCCAGTTGTAGGTGGATTCGGTGCTGATCAGGAATGTCGTGTAGGTGGGCAGTGTGTACCCGATAAACGGCTGCAGAAAGGTGGCGTTGATATCCGGTCTGTCGCCATTGCCCGCATAGGACCATAACTGATTGGTCAGACCGCCTACCGTCCATCCATTCGCCTGCTTCAGCGCCACCGCAGTCGGCCCGGCGGCCCATTTGCCAGAACCGAGCACCCGGTCCGTCGCTGTATCAAGCAACAGCGCAGGGCCCACACCCCAGGTCCAGCCGTCTGCTGTCAGTGCCTTGGGTGAGAAGAACGCACTCTGGGTAACATCAACGATACCGTCCTCGTCATTGCCCGGAGGAATATCCTCCAGCCATTTGACGGGGAGGATTGTTCGCGAGATCACGTTCCAGTCGTCGTTCAGGCTGATAGGGATGACTGGCTGGATATTGACGTAGGTGCTCTGGCCTTCTTCCGTCGGGCCAATGTCCTTGTCGTAGTTGAACTGAAAGGGCACGCTGATCATGGCGGCTATCGGGTTGTTGAGTTTTTTGGCGATTTCCGCCGCGCTGTCCTGCGTCAGGGCGTCTGCTTCCAGGACGCTGATGAGAATCGCCAGTCAGACAGACAGAGTCGAGGGGCCCCGAAGAATGCAATCGCCATCGCTGATCATGTTTTGCTCTCTTGTTGTCACTGTTGGAATGTAAATCCAAACTGTGGAGATCACGATGAAACAGTGCTCATCGCCTTCTCGATAACACGCCTCTCTGCATTCAGAACTGGATTCCAACGCGCACACCCACTATGTAAGTCGTATCCAAATCCTGGAAATCGTTACTCGCGTCGAGCGTCTTGTTCAGCGCGGGATATATGATCTGGACGTTCGGGGTGATGTTCAGCCAGGGCGTGACCTCTGCGTTATAAAATATCTCGACAGCGTCCTCGTGGTCGAGGCCGAGATCGAACGTGTCGCTCAGTGCGGGAAGGAAGTCGTCACTGAATTCCGTGCGCACCCAGCCGATCCCGAAATCGTCGCGCGGCCGGCCTGGCACCACGCCCTTGCCTGCCAGTCCCGCGGAATAGGCGTGCTTGATCGGATTCGCTTCCCCGTCGCTCACGCCTGCACTGAAAAACATGCCGATGCCGCCCGTCGGGTTGCCGGCGGGCTGCCAGAGATACTGTTCAAACCGGTAGATTGCCGACCAGGCATCGCTCTTCTCGTTCAGTGGATCGGCGGTTGGCGGTATGCCAAGTTTGTCGAAGATCTCGATCAGGATTGGACCCGGGTCTCCAAGCAGTGGAAATCTCGCGTCAAGGAGCAGGCGTCCAACGTTCGCCGGATTCTGGTCCAGTGCGGTGCGGTCCTTGTTGCTGTAGGCGAGGATCACGCTCTGGTGGCCGTGAAGGCCGTACGGCTTGACCTTGAGATCACCGAAGAAGAGCGACATCACGCCGCCCTCGAAGGCGTCGTTCAGATCATCATTGTCAATAGTGCCATTCGGGTCCAGCACCATGCCCACCAGGGTGACCTCGGGCGAGGGCAGGTAGAGGGCGGTTGCACCATAGGCCGAGAGCGGTACCAAAGCGAGCACAAGGGGGATGTTCAGACCGATATTCTGGAATTGGGTCGTGTAGTCGCTAAAAAACTCGGCGGTCGGTGCGATACCATTGATCTTGCCCAGGGTCACGCCGAATTGATGGCTGAGAAACTGTGTGTAGGTGAATTCCTGCAGGCCGGTCGAATTATCGACGGGTTTTGGCAGCAGCCAGGTCATATTGGCGGGTACCAGGGCACCGGTATCCTGTAAGAGGCTGTCCCCGAAGCTGGTGACGGTCTGGATCTTGACGAAGCCACCCGGCCAGAGGCCGGCCTTTTGCGTATCCATGTTGAGCGTGGCGATGGCGTTGCCCCAGGCCTCGCTGCGCTCGTCCTTGCCGCTGCTCGTAATTTTCTGCGGCATCCAGTAGGTGTCCAGGTCGAGCACCACGCCCTTTTTAGCCATGTCGTCCCTGAACCCTCCCCAGTCGCCGGTGAGCCTGGGACGTGACGCCAGATCACCGCCCCATGTCTCCGGCGTGTCGTAGGGCATGGCATGCAGCGGGAGGGCGGTGCCGAGTGCGGACAGCAGGGCGGTCAGTCTGAGCATGTTCATAATGGTCTCGATCTCGTGCAATTTTTCATTCTAGGACACGGCAGCAGATATTCCGTTGATTTAGTTCATATTCAGTCTGCTGCGAAAAAGATTAACCTACAGAACGCTAGATTGCTCTCTTAATTGTGCCACAATAATCTCCGCATGCGTTCCGTGTTCCTGACAACTGACGTAACAGGACTTTCTGAAAGAGGTCGACGACGGGATGCAGTGGCAATATCTTCTTCTGAACCGATCTCGCCAGCGTGGGATTGGCGGCGAAATAAGCACATGGTTCACCCATCATCTGATGGAGATGGGCAAGGTCTGATCAGGGATACATCGGATGTTAGTCAACAGTACGGCTTTTGGCCGCTTGAGGAAGAAATCATTCGCTTCAACCGAATTTCGCAGGGCTGTGTTCACCTGCATCGCCCTTATCCTCACTGGATGCACAGCCACCTACCCGGTTAACCCGCCGCTGACGAAAGTCGCGCCGACCGAGGGGTACTATCTAGACAATGCGATAAGACACTCGGCTGGAACAAGCGAAATCCTCCTGATACTGGCATTCTCTGGCGGGGGCACCCGGGCGGCCGCGTTTTCCTACGGCGTATTGCAGGAAATGGCGGACACTACGATTGGCAAGCCTGGCAACGAGCGCCCTCTGACGCGGGAGATAGACTTCATTTCGGCGGTCTCCGGCGGCAGTTTCACGGCGGCCTATTTCGGTCTGTATGGCGATCGCACGTTCGAGGACTACGAACGAGTATTCCTGCGCCGCGACGTGCAGGGGGAGCTTACCGACCAGCTTCTCGATCCCTTCAACTGGCCGCGCATTATGTCTCCCTTCTACACCCGAACCGAGATGGCGACGCAGTTGTACGATGAAACCATATTCAATCACGCCACGTTCAAGGATCTCGGTGAAGCCAATGGGCCGTTCATTGTTATCAATGCCACCGAGATGACACTGGGTACGCGCTTCCAGTTCACGCAGAACTACGCCGATATCATCTGTACCGATCTGTCCGAAGTGCCGGTAGCGCGTGCCGTCACGGCATCGTCGGCGGTGCCCTTGCTGTTCAGCCCCGTCACGATGGTCAATCGCGCCGGAGAGTGCAATTGGCAGGAGCCGGCCTGGGCCTCCCACGCGCTGGCCGACCGGAATCGAAGCAGCCGCATTTATAACTTCGCCACCAGCATCATGGAACTGAACAACCGGGAGGATCATCGCTACCTGCACCTGTTTGACGGTGGACTGGCCGACAATCTGGGCCTGCGGGCCGTAATGGATGGTGTGATGACCCAGGGCAGTTTCACGCAGACGCTTGAGGCACTGAATTTGCCGCAAACACGCAAGGTGGTTTTCATCCTGGTCAATGCCGAAACCGCGCTAGATGTCGAATCCAGCCGCAAAATGGAAACCCCGACATTTAACGCATTGCTCAACGCTGCTACATCAGTGCCATTGCAGCGTTACAGTTTTGAAACCGTTGCCCTGCTCAAGGATCAGCTCGGGGAGTGGCAGCGACAGTCTCATGAAGCGGAGTGTGGCGGCGCCCAGCCCGCAGCGGTGCAGAGCGTGAAATCCAGCGGCGAGGACGCATGCAAAGGTGTTGGTTTTTACTTTATTGAAATCAACTTCAGCGAGCATCCGGACCCGGATGAGCGCAATTACCTGAAGCGATTGCCGACGTCGTTTTCATTAACGGATGAAGCGGTCGATCGCCTGATTGCAGCTGGGAGGCAGATTCTGCGCGACAACAGCGATTACCAGAGTCTGCTCGAATAATCGCGCTTGTAACAATTCTTTACGCACATAAAAGGCCTGTTGAGAGTAGATTTCCTGACTGACTCTGATAAATGAACTTGCTGACCCATGAGCCCTTTGAATTCTCACTACTGTTTATGACCGGAGTTAGGTGCGACGTTCGCCCTCAATGCTCACGGACGACCGCTATGCAGCACAAAGCGGTAGTAACCAGGCTGTCCAGTGACTGCTTCAGAAAGGGCGCACCTCAAAAAGGCCTTTAGCCCAGAATAGATTTCAATAATTTAAGGGGTAGAGATCGCGATCCGGTAAGACACGGAACTGCCCAGGAGGCTAAAGATTCAGGCTATCGACAAACAACGATGCATTCCATAAGCTGAATGACAAATTCGAAGCTCACAGCGAGACGATGACATGGCAGACGAACTTTGGCGCAAATCTGCGCATGAACTGGCGGCCATGATACGCGGTAAGCAAGTATCCAGTCGTGAGGTTGTGACCAGTCATCTGGAGCGTATCGACGCAGTCAATCCCAAGATTAATGCGGTTACGGTGACATTGGCGGAATCAGCCCTGGTGGCGGCAGACAAGGCAGATGCCAGTGAGTCGACGGGGCCGTTTCATGGTGTGCCCTTCACCATCAAGGAAAACATTGATTGTGCCGGTTCCGCGACGACCATGGGCATACCGGTGCTTGCCGAAGCCATGCCCGTCGCCGATGCACCCGTAGTGGCGCGTATGAGGGCGGCCGGTGCAATTCCCCTGGCCAGAACAAATCTCCCGGAAATGGGGTTGCGGATCACCACAGATAATCCTTTGCGAGGTCGAACGAACAATCCCTGGGATATCACACGAACGGCAGGTGGCTCAAGTGGAGGGGAGGGGGCCTCCCTGGCGACAGGTATGAGCCCTATCGGTCTTGGCAACGATATCGGTGGCTCACTGAGAAATCCGGCCTATTGTTGCGGCATTGCAGCGTTGAAACCCACTACGGGCAGAATCCCCTTTGTGCCATCGATACCAGGTGCTGCCCAACCCAACTCATTTAGATTGATGTGCGTTGAGGGCCCAATGGCAAGAGCGGTCACCGATCTGAAAATTGCCTATCGTGTCCTGTCAGGCTGGCATCCACAGGATCCTTACTCAGTTCCCGCAGCACTGGAGGGCCCTGCGGTGGCAAGGAAGGTTGCGCTCGTCACCCAGATGCCATACTCACCACTGCCCGCTGTTACCATGGCGGCGATTCATCTGGCCGGGGAGCATCTCAGGGCGGAGGGCTGGCAAGTGGAGGAGGTCGCGCCGCCGGAACTGGCTCGGGTGAATGAAATCTGGGCACGGGTGTTGGTCTCGGATCTACAGCATATTCTACCTTTGATGGCGTCTATTATGAGCGAGGGCACGTTGGACGCCCTGACGCATTTTGTACAAGAAATCGATCCCGCCGCCATGAACGGCACCCAGTTGTATCTCGAGCGGGATCGACTAGCGGTGGCGTGGTCCGCGTTTTTTCAGCAACACCCCCTGGTTATCGGACCTACCTGGGCAGATTTACCTTTCCTCCATGACGCAGACATTGATCCGGACACTGGCATGGAGACCATGATGCGGCGACTGCAATTCATTACCCCGGGTAACTTGCTGGGCATACCTGCGGTCGCGTTACCGATGGGAGTCGTCGACGGCTTGCCGACCGGTGTGCAGATCTATGCGGATCGCTGGCGGGAAGACTTGTGTCTGGATGCCGCCGGGCTAATCGAGGCGCGGGTTGGGCATATAACGCCGATTGATCCGAAGTTCTAGCACGGTCAGCTGTATGCCGAACCAGGTGTGGCTCGGTTTTGGTGATCGGTGGTCGTAAGGCGAAGAAGCGTAAGGATTTTTCTAAACCGAACCAGGGCCGAACCTGATCGGCTTACTGTTTGAATCCTTTGGTGAATCACCAGTTCGCAATGCACAGGTTCGGGAGAAGCTGCTATCCGAGCTGGCCAGACGAAGTATAAGCAATATAAATGGGGTATTGGGAAGAAATCCACTCGCGCCCCCCAGATCTTTGACCCGAAGATGACGCTCAATCATCCTTAATCATCTCGAAAACGCGCTCGTATCGGCTCCCTCACAGATCTTTTCCATCCATCCCCGGACAGAAGCACACAGAAACCTATGCCAACTATCGTTCAGTGGCGTCCCTGCTGATTGACCTGTGAAAACGGAGGCTCGGCTACCGCGCGCCCTTTCCCACGAAAAGAGGCAACGCGCAGGTGGAGACAGTAAATTTTCTCTAACGCTAATGACCGGAGTTAGGCGTAGACGGCAACTCCTCCAGGCAGATGTATGTCCGCTCTTGGTAAAAGCGGATGTCAGCTGAATCAAAAAAATGAATGCGTCGCACTATTCCGAGTGTGCCGAAATCGCGCTTGCAGCAGAACAGATGCAAAGCAGCCGCTAATATAACCAGTACAACACCGCCTTGATCACCAGCGCATTGGCGATATCCAGAAAGAAGGCTACCACCAGCGGTACGATCAAGAACGATCTGGGCGCGGCCCCGAATTTTTCGGTGATGGCTGTCATGTTAGCAATCGCGATAGGTGTCGCCCCCAGCGCGAGCCCCATATAGCCGTCCACCGTGACAGCAGCCTCGTAAGTGCTGCCCATCGCGCGAAACAATACCAGCACCGAAAAAAGCGTGACCACGAGGACCTGCACGGATAGTAGCAGCAGGATGGGCAAGGCCAGATCCACCAGCGTCCACAACTGTATGCTCACCAGCGACAATGGCAGGAACAAGCCTAGCGCGAGATCAGCAACCAGCGCGAGCGTGGGCGTGCCTGCGATGCGCGGCAGGGAAGGGAGCAACAACGGCAACAGATTGCTGACCAGAATGCCAGCAAACAGGCAGGTGACAAACACTGGCAGTTGCTAGCCCAGCATTGCGATTGCACCCTGCAAATACATGCCCAATGCCGCGGCCATACCAATCTGCAACAACACCCACAACACCGAGTCCACATCGATGCTCGGATGACTGTCGTACCGAAAACCAACGGTAATCGGCTCATCGCTGGTCAACCGCAATTGGTGCCGCTGGATAAGCCAATGCGCGACAGGCCCGCCCGCCACACCACCCAGCACCAGACCGAACGTGGCGCAGGCTATGCCGATTTCCATCGCGTTAGGAATGCCGTACTGCTGGACAAAGACATCGGCCCCCGCCACCGCTGCACAACGTTTCTACGCGCGTCGGCTATGAGGGAATAGTGGAAATTAAGAGCCATAGTGACAATGTCGCAGCATTGTAATAAAAGATCGTCGAGTTCCGTATGAGCATCAATCACCCTCCCCCTCGGCCGCCAGCTTGCGCCGGATTGACTGCAGGATTCTGCGCTGTTTCGCGCTGACTTGTGGATAGGCCAGCTTCAGATCAGAGAGCACATCGAGGATAACCTGGGAGATGATCAGCCGGGCGTTTTTCTTGTCGTCGGCGGGAATAACGTACCAGGGCGCGGTGCGCGTACTGGTGGCCTCAAGGCACTGTGCATAGGCTTTCATGTAGTCGTCCCAGGCCTCGCGCTGCTCTATGTCGGCCGTGCTGAATTTCCAGTTCTTATCGGGATTATCAATGCGCTCGATGAAGCGCCGGCGTTGTTCCTCGCGGGACAGGTGCAGGAAAAACTTGATAACGCGGGTACCGTTGCGATGCAGGTGGCCCTCGGAGTCAACGATGGAGCGGTAGCGGCCTTCCCAGAATTTCTTGTCGTTGAGAACCGATGCCGGCAGGCCCTGGGCCGCAAGGATTTCCGGCCGCACTTTTGCAATCAGCACTTCCTCATAATACGAGCGATTGAAAATCCCGATGCGGCCGCGCTCCGGCAATGCGAGGTGTGTGCGCCAGAGGAAGTCGTGGTCGAGCTCCTGTGGACTTGGATGCTTGAAGCTGAAGACCTGGCAACCCTGTGGATTGACACCGGACATGACGTTCTTGATAGCGCCATCCTTGCCAGCGGCATCCATGGCCTGGAAGATCAGCAACAGCGAATAGCGATCGTGTGCGTAGAGCAGGCGTTGCAGTTCACTCAGGCGCTGCGTGCTCGCGGCCAGCTGTTCTTTGTAATCACTGTCCGAATCGTAATGCGGTGCACTTCGCGTCGGCCACTTTTCGAGCCTGACCTTGCTCCCGGGTTTTAC
>Ga0105097_10001387_pt1 | contig 11569 bp, 5 predicted proteins | sample PPLLak12cMay2015_FD_87035 | JGI IMG/M metagenome (GOLD analysis project Ga0105097, IMG submission 87035) | Freshwater sediment microbial communities from Prairie Pothole Lake near Jamestown, North Dakota, USA - PPLs Lake P7 Core (1) Depth... | ecosystem: Environmental > Aquatic > Freshwater >... | reverse complement strand
TGATCTCGGGGGTCGTTCACTGTAAAGGCCGCATAGCTGCCCGCTCCGGGCTGGGGGCTGTGATGGGCTCCAAGCGCTTGAAAATGGTGGCGGTGCGCGGCACGTTGCCAGTTCCCCTGGCTGATCCGGATGCGGTGAAGGCTTTCAACCGAAAATATGTTAAAGAAATCACCAGCGGGGTAGGTTCTTCTAATTTTTATCGAGAAACCGGCACACCCGGTTATACCCCTTCGGGGGCTCGCAACGGCGATTCGCCCACCCGCAACTGGGGTGTCAGCACCGACCATTTCCCGGACGCCAGTCCGCTGGAATATGAAGAGCTGCTCAAGTTCCGTGTCAAACGCAATTCGTGCTATAAATGCCCCATCTCTTGCTGGGGAACCAGTCAAATTGAATATGAAGGCCAGGTGGTTGAAGCACACCAGCCCGAGTATGAAACTGCCTCGGCGTTTGGCACCATGTTGCTTAATAATAACTACCCAGGGATTATCAAATCCAACGAATTATGCAACCGCCTGGGATTGGATAGCATCTCGGCTGGCGGCTGTGTTGCGTTTGCCTTCGAGTGCTACGAGCATGGATTAATCACGAAGGAAGATACTGGTGGGATCGAGTTGAACTGGGGCGATCACCGGGCGATCAACTTGCTGCTGGAGAAAATCGCGATGCGGGAAGATATCGGCGACCTGTTGGCCTTAGGAGTCAAACAAGCAGCCGAACGCCTGGGTCCAGCCTCCGAGCCTTTTGCGATCCATTGTGGAGGCGAGGAACTAGCCTATCATGATCCTCGCTTTGAACCGGGGATGGGCGTGATTTACCAGATGGATGCCACACCAGGCCGACATACACAGGCCTGCCAGTATCACGTGCCTCCGGGTTTTCCATCCAAGCGCCCGATTTTTGGGGATGAGCCGATGCAGCAGGAAGGGCGTGGCCGTTGGGTGAAAGAAGCCAGCTGCCTGCACCACGTCAACGCCATTGCGGGCACCTGTTTGTTCGGCTATCTTTCCACGCATGTAACATTTATCCCCGATTTTCTCAGCGCGGTGACTGGGAGATCTTTCAATGTCCAGGATATGCTGGAGGTGGGGGAGCGCGTCGCCAATATTCGGCAGGCTTTCAACGTGCGGGAGGGGATCAACCCGCTACAGCAGCCGGTCCCTGGGCGGGCCTTCGGCCGACCGCCACTGCCGGATGGGCCAACGGCCGGCGTGACGCTAAACATAGAAGCCATGGCTCGCGAGCATCTGGAAGAGATGGGCTGGACGCTGGATGCAGCCATTCCTACCGCGGAGGTATTGACGCGCCTGGGGCTGCAGGATGTAGCCCGCGACTTGTGGGGTGTCCCTACCAGGCCGAAATAAGAGATTGTTTATGCTGAGCCTGATCATTCGAAATGCATGGATCGTTGACGGCAGCGGAAATCCGAGTTACCGCGGTGACCTGGCTGTCGAAGCAGGGCGAATTGCCTGGATTGACCATAATCCGGAGGCGCAGGCCGATCAGGTAATCGATGCGGCTGGCAAGGTGCTTTGTCCGGGCTTTATCGACGTTCATACCCATTCGGAACTGGCTATGCTGGCAGGTGAGCATACCGCCGGCGTGCGGATGGGGGTTACTACCGAGCTGATTGCTCCGGATGGCTTTTGTTTTGCGCCTCTCCCGGCCGAGAGGCTGGCAGAGTATCGGCGTTATTTATATGGAATTTATGGTGATGCCGACGTTGGCTGGGATTGGGGTAGCTTTGCCGAGTACCTGCAGCGCTTTGAAGGGCAGGTGTATAACAATATCGTACCCCAGGTGCCGCATGGCGCACTGCGCCTGGCCGTCAAGGGCTGGGCGCCCGGTTCGGCTTCGGAGGAAGAACTGGCCGCGATGGGCCGGCTGGCCCGCGAGTGCATGGAGGCCGGGTCGGTAGGGCTGAACGCCGGACTGGATTATGCCCCAGCGGCACAATCGGACTTGCGCGAGCTGGTGACGCTCTGCCGGATTGTTGCGGAGTACGGGGGCGTGTATGCTGCCCATATCCGCGGTTATGATGATGAAGCGCGCGAAGCGGCGATCGCGGAAACCGTAGCCATCGCCGAGCAGGCGGGGATTGGGGTGCACATCTCACATTTCTCGGGCACGCCGCAAATCTTTGCCAGCACTGAAGCCGCCCGGGCACGCGGGATTGATATTACCTTCGATTCCTATCCCTACATGGCCGGCTGCACTTTCCTCACGTTCACACTGCCCAGAACTTTCATCGTATCCAGCACGGACCAGGTGGCTGATCAATTGAAAGGGCCTGAAGCGCGCCAGGTGGTGAGGCGGACGCTGGATTGGAAATTGCCGGAAGATAGCCCGGCGTATTTCGCCAGCCTGAGTCAGCCAAAAAATAAGTGGATGGAAGGAGTGCCTGTCCGCCAGGCATGGAAAGAAAGCGGTCAGACCGGGCAGAGTTTTGTTGATTTTGTGTGCGATTTGTTGGTGGAAGAAGAACTGGCCCCGGTACTTATCTACCCTTGGGGTGGGGATATGGAGGCAAATGAAGCGCGCATGCGCTATACATTGACTCACCCATTGCAGATGATTCTCACTGACGGGATTTATCGTGGGCGCTTTACGCATCCACGCGGTTGGGGCACCTACCCGCGTCTGCTGGGTACTTATGTGCGTGAAAAAGGTTGGCTGAGCCTGGAAGATGCCATCCGGCGGGCATCCGGCTTTCCAGCCATGCGCTTTGGCTTGAATGACCGGGGGCATCTACGCCAGGGCAAGGCTGCCGACCTGGTAGTCTTTGACCCGCAGACTATCGCGGACCGAGCGACTTTCCTGGAGCCGCGCCTGCCCCCGATTGGGATCGAACAGGTATTTGTCAATGGTGTCCCCGTAGTCCGCGATGGGGAGCTCATCCCAGGCAACCGGCCTGGGCGGATAGTCCGGAGACATGGAGGCTAGCCTGATGGACGCAGTTGGGAAACCCCTTACAGCGTTGGACACACCGGCCTTGTGGGTGGATCTGGAACGGATGGAGGCCAATATTCGCTACCTGGTCGCATACTTTAAGGATGCAGGAGTTGCCTGGAGACCGCACACCAAGGGTATCAAAGTTCCAGCGATTGCCCAGAAGCTACTGCAGGCCGGGGCAATTGGTATCACCTGCGCCAAACTGAGCGAAGCCGAAGTGATGGCCGCAGCCGGCATCCAGGATATCCTGGTTGCCAACCAGGTAGTGGGTGCGCAGAAGATCACCCGGCTGGTCAACCTGAGGCGCCAATCCGATGTGATGGTTGCGGTGGACAATTTGAGTAATGTGGCGGAAATCTCTGCTGCCGCTTTGGATGCAGGTGTAAGGGTGCGCGTACTGGTTGAAGTCAACTCCGGCATGGATCGCGCCGGGTTGGAGCCAGGGATGGGCGTAGTGGATTTTGTTCACCAGGTGATGGAGTTTCCAGGGGTTCAATTTTCTGGGCTGATGGCCTGGGAAGGACACGTGGTGGGGATTGCCGATCCAGAAGAGAAGCGGCGCCGTTGCGAAGCATCGGTCGGATTGCTGGTGGATACGGCTGAATGCTGCCGCCAGGCCGGCTTGCAGGTGCCGATCGTCAGCTGTGGGGGCAGCGGCAGTTTCCCAATCACGGCGCACATCCCCGGCGTGACGGAAGTGCAGGCCGGGGGGGCGATTTTCGGCGACGTCACCTACCGCAAGTGGGGGGCAGGCACGCAGGAAGCGCTCTGCATCCTGGCAACCGTTACCAGCCGCCCGGCTGCCGGTCGGGCGGTGATTGATGCCGGGCGGAAGACCATGAACGGTGAGATCTCGATGCCGGAGGCCAAAGACCTGCCCGGCATCCGCTTGGTTTCGCTCTCAGCCGAGCATGGTGTACTTGCGCTGGACGATGCCGCGCCGCAGCTTCAGGTTGGGGACAAGCTGAGCTTCATTGCCGGTTACGGCGATTTCACCATCTTCCAACATGACCAACTGGTGGGCGTGCGCGACGGCGTGGTTGAGCTAGTGTGGGAGGTACAGGGGCGGGGAAAGCTCACCTGAGCGGTGAAATATGCCAGCGCATATAGGGAGTCACCTATCCATTATCTCCCGCCAGCCGGGCGATCTGTAAGGCGGCAAAACGAATCCCATCCTGCTTTTCAGCGGGCAGGGTGCTTTCTTCGATCTGGGCAATGCGCTCGACATCATTGAGCGCCCGGATGATGCTCACGGGCACCTCGATGCTCCCCTCGGTAAACGCGCTGAGGTATTCGACCGCTCCCACCAGGAACTGGCGCATTTCATCATCTGCCCGGGCGGTGCGGATGAAATCGGCTAGCGCAGAGGGCAGTTTCGCTCCTCGCGCGGTCAGCGAAGGGCCGAAAGAACGCGTGGCTGAGAATGAATACAGGGCTGTGGCCAACTCGGTGAAGCTTTGGACGCGTTGGTTAATTGAGTCTTCCAATACTTCCCAGATGATCGAGCGCCAATAGCGTATTTGCTCCGGCAGCTGCAGCAGCCGACTGACCTGATTGCGCCAATCTATATCCGCTGTGCCGTTAAGCAACGGGAGCGGGTCGGTGTTGAACAGGTTATTTTGCAGCAGTACCGCCAGGTCTGGCCGCAAGGCAGGCAGCAGTTCGGGGATGAATTTGCCATTGGATAAAAAGTCGCTGACACTTAAGCCGTGCCGGCGTAGCAGCTCCTGCTGGAATAACGGCAAAAACCGCTCCATCGCGTCCTGATCTTCCCGCAAGGCGACGAATGCCGAATTGCCGGCCGGGAAGGCTGTTTCTACACGCTGGATGAACTCGCCCTTCCAATCCTGATAGATGCGCAGGGTATGCAGGATCTCGTAGACCGGCAGGTGCGGCAGGATGCGCTCGGCGATCAGCCGGTCGCGTTCGGCTTCGGGGAAGGCCTTCTGTGCATAGTATTCCAGGGCGCGAAACAACCCCGTGGTAAGCTGGTTGATGCCCAGGATGCTAGTTTGCGCCTGGTTGTGTGCGATGGCGCGCAGCAGGCTGCCTTGCTTCGAAAAAGGGATGATCTCAGCAATGTTGGCCAGGATTTGCTGGCCGCGCTCCGCGCCAGCTGCGTAGCGTGGCCGGGAGGTCGGGCGATCGCGCAGCTGGGGCATCGACCGGCCGATGAAATAGGAGATGATATGGATGCCAATCACATCCTCCGGGCGGCCGTAAAGGATGTGGCGGAAATGTCCCGTCAGCTCCTCCAGGAATCCGGCGTAGATGGGATCGTTGACTCCAATGGTTAGCCGTTCCAGCTCCTGGATCGTCCGGCTCTGTGTGCCCAGGCGGCTTTCGGCAATGGTCTCGGCGGCGCGCACCAGGTTATTGCGATGCGACTGCTGCGTTTGACGAACATGATGCAGCAGATTGGCGAGATCGTCCACCGCGATATAGCGGAGCTGCTCGGACAGGCAGCCCTGGAAGGTACGCAAATCTCCGCCTAGAAAAATCCCCTGCAGTGGTGTGACGGCATAGGCGGTGCTCTTTTGGGCCGCGGCAGGCAGGTAGGCGGAGAACCGGCGCCGGTTAGCTTTGTGCCGGGGGAAGGCGGGCCGGCCGGCTACCTGTGAATAATAGCCTCCCTGGCGCTGCATTGGCTCGCCGCTGCCGATCTTGACCCGCACCGCTTCGGTCACACCGTGGTCAGCCAGCCACATCTGGAGGTTGTACTTGGCTTTAAGATACTGATAGGCGCCGTGCGCCTGACTGATTTGCTGGCTCAAATCCGAGCCGGCGATAAAAATTTCCGCCAGCATCACCTCAAATCGGCTGTGCGGCGACTGGTCTGTGTGGCGGCTTTGGTTGGCATAATCCCACACCCGGTCCAGGAAGGACGGGATGTTGTTCACGGCTTCAATATCTTCAAAGAGAGGGATCAGCCAGATCGAAGGCAGCTCCACATCAGGGTTTTCGCGATGGACCTGTTCTGCCTGGATGCCCATCTTGCGGTCCAGCGAGATCAGTGCTTCCGGTTGGGAGGACAGGCTGATTTGCAGGCCGAGGGTCATCCCTGGATTGCCGTATTTCCCGGCGATGGAGTTGATCTCCTGGAGGTTGTACACGGTCGTGTTGATGGCGAAGGAGTCGCGGGCGGTGATCATGCCCTGGTGGATGCGCGGCGTGATCACCATGCGCTGCAAGAGATCGTGGTAGCCAACTGCTTCTCGCAGCAGGGGCTTTACGCTGCGGTAAGCCTGGATGGCCGGGATCAAGGCAAACAGCTGCTTGCGCAGTTGTTTATTCAGCGCAAAGTAGCTCTCCAGCATATCCCGGCGCTGTCGCCTGAGATCCTGCATGTTTTGTTCATAGTGGTCATTGTGCTGCCAGAGGACTCTGGCCGGGTCGCGGCGCAGGTGCAGGCGGGTAGTAAACTGTTGCCAGGGAGTGGCATCGACAGAAAATGGGAGGATGCCCCGATAGCGCTGCTCCAGCTGGTGAGTTAAAACCGTGATATTGTTTAGCAGCTCCTTGAAATGCCTGCTGCGCTGCGGCAGTGACTTGAGCTCGGTTAGTAGTTGAGGGTTGATCTCTAGATTCGGGTCGGTTTGCAGCAGCAGGTTGAGGATGCCGGCCATGCGGCGCACATTCTCCATGACTACCGATGCAATCAGGTGGTGCCCCTGCCCGGAAGGCCGGTTGCTGCCATCCCAATCGCTCCAGAATGACAGGAAGGTTGTCAAGGGCGGGTCAGCGAAAAGCCGGGTGTAGGCCTCGCCGGCGACCAGAACGTCAAGGTCCAGCAGGATTTCGTCAGCTTCTTGCTGCGAATTAATGCTCACATTTTGGCCGAGAAATTCCTGCAGCATTTGCCGGCCGGCATTTTTTACCATGTCCGGCTCAACAGGCCGACGTGCTACCAATTTGGCTATGATGGCATCCAGGGCTATCTCTGCCGCCAGCGAGTAGCGCTGTGTCGGGTGGACTGTGCGGTCAAAGCTGCGCGAGCGGAACAGAGCCTGGCGCCGCTGCAGCGAATCCTTCATGAATTCGCCTTCCAGCCGCTCCCCAAGCCAGCTTCCGCCATCCCGCAGCGCTCGCTGCAATGATTCATCACTGATGGCTGCCCGGTCCAGATAGCGGGTGCGGAAGACTTCCAGACGCCCCGGGAGGTAGGCCTGTAAGAATTCGGTGCGCAGAGCACGCGCATCCAGTTGGGGGAGCGTGGAAAATTGTGGGAAGGCTTGCTCGCTCTCCAGCGACTGCTGGACACGCCGCGCAGTATCCTCCCATAAGGCCAGACGCTCGGCCGAGTGACCGGAAGCCATCGCCGGGATGCGGATGGTTAGCTGCTTGCGGTTGAAGCGCGCTTCTTCCTCGGCGATCATCCGGTTCATATCGATCAGCAGCCGGCGGGTCTTTGCCAATAATGCCTGCGTATGATCTGAGCCGCCCAGGGTCAGGCGAAAAGTCCGCCTGCCCATATCAAATCCCTCTTCGGTGCGGGCAAAGGTTGCTAACGGAAGCAGGCCGATCCCGCGCCGCGCCAATGAAGAAGCCAGCCAATCCAGCGATAAACCTGCCGGCAGACGTTCGATGCTCAGCAGCGGGTACATGCTGCCGGTGGGCGGGATGATCGCCAGGCCGAATGGGTTGCGGTCGGCGGGTAGATTCTGCCCGGCGGAGAGGATGGCCTGCGTTCTTTCATAGAACAGCACATTCCGCAATTGCCAGTATGTCCGGGCGGCTTGCACCGGTCCCCTATAAAACAGGTAGCAGATAAAGATCGCTGCCAGGTTTGGTTGGATCAAGCCGTTAATCGCCTGGAAGCGCTGTCGTAAATCCTCATCAACAATTTCCACTACCGCTAACCTGGCCCCGGCCAGGCAGTCCGTCTTGGACATTGAGTGGACTGTGATCAGCCGGCTGGCGCTCGCTTCCCCAAGAACGCCGGTGTGGATCAGATCTCCGGCAATTTGCCGGACAGTTTTGATGAATGGCAAAGTCTCAACCGGGGCGACATTCTGGTAGGCCAGATCGTCGATGACGTAAATATGATGTTCCAGGCAAAAGGCGATGAGTTTGCCCAGCGCCTGCTCGTCAAAAATTCGCCCGGTAGCATTATGTGGATTGTTGATCGCAACAGCGCCATACTCCGGCCAGTGCGGATCTGCCTGGCAAAGCGCCTGCACTTTTGCAATGATCCCATCCACATCTAAAACCAGGTTCTCTTTGAGGGGTACGGCGTGTACACGGGGAAAGCACTGTTCGTAAGACCAGCTCAAATCGGCAATGACGACATCGGTAATCCCGCAGTGAAAACCCAGGATGCCCAAAGCCGTGCGGGAGGATCCACTGGCGACCAGGCAGGCTTCAGGCCGGTATTGGGGCTGGTGTTGGATAAAGGCGCTCAAGAAGCTCCGCTCAAGCGACCGGCACCAGTCCGGTTCATGGGCTTTCTCGATCAGCTGCTGTAGAAGCTCGCGGCTATCCAGGTCGGCAAACTCATCGCTCAAGCCGGCCTTCCACCTGTGTTCGACGATCTCGGAAACCAGAGAGGTTTTCTGTTCCAGGGAATCCAGGGCATGCTCCACTCGCTGCGCATGGCGAGCCACCACCTGATCAAGATGAGCCCCGATCCGGGCAGTTAGCTCGGAAAAAGCGGATTCCGGTGAGCCGCCTATCCCCGGGCTTTCCGGCCAGGGTTCGCTCTGGTCGATTTCCAGGGGAACCGGCTCCGGTTGAAGATCGGCAAGGTTCTGTTCTAGCAGGAAGCTCAGGAATTCGATCTCGGAGGCGGATGGTGTACCCTTCAGGTTGAAATGCACATTTTCGATCACACTCAGGAAATCCGCGTTGCCAACCATGAAGACCGGCGACAAAGTATCCAACCGAGAAGCGAAGATAGCCGGCGTCAGCAAGCGGATAACCCGCTGGACTAATTTTGCTTCTCGGGCCAGGGATAGATGGTTAGGGGCATTGTTCGCTTCAATGAAAAAGAGTGGTGCTGTAGTGCTCAGCAGGCGCAACCGGTGGCGTGTTTCTTCACGCAGCACGCTGCCCACGATCAAAAACGTCGGCACCGGTGGTTGCTGGGTGGCGAAACCCTCAATCTGTTGATAGGCTGCTCGCTCGTCGTCTGCCAGAGCAGTAATATGCAGGTTTGGGAACGAGCTCTCCGGCAGGGATATTGCGTGGCGGTAGCACAGGATGCGTGCCGGGGTGACCTGCAGGTAATCGGACAGCGCGCGCAGCACCACCCGCAGTGTTTCGCTGATTCCTCCGGAGGCCAGGATGATCTCCCGCCTTCCGGATTTCTCCCCGGTGTTGTAGTGAAGGGGCTCCTGTTGATTCTCCAGGTAGGTGCAGAAAGCTCGGATCAACGCATGCGGCGCCTTCTGGGTATAACCCCCACGCGGCATGTAGGGTGTGCTTTTCTGGATGGCGCGGATCAGGAATTCGAGCTTCGGCCGCTCGCTGGCCGGCCATCCCAGGGCTTCCAGGATAGCCTCCGGCGCTGCATCGTGCAAATCCTGCCTGTTTACATCCAGGCCGAGGGCGATGCGCAGGAAAGCGGATGAGAGCTTTGGGTCTTGCAGCGGGTTGCCAATATGGAAATTGACCCGCTCTTCCGGGGGGACCGGTGCAGCGGCGGTCGTTTCGCTGATCTCTGAAACACGTGCAACCCGGCTTTGTTTCAGGCGAAACAAAGCCAGGGGATCAGGCGATGCCATCATTCACTCTTGTCGTTCTTGGCTTCTATGGCCTTGTGCAGCAGGTTCTGGAACAGGGTGAGCAGCTCCGACCCAGGCGCCAGCTCCTGCGGTGTGAGAGAAATGATCGTGCGGGCGTTTTTTAAGCCCTGGCTGGCTTCCGCCAGGCGTGCCGCCTGGGGTGTTAAGATCAGCAGCTCAGGGTTGTTCTTGAGGAGCTCCAATTCTTCTCTTTCGAATTCCAGTCGCAGGCGGCTTCGCACCAGCTCTTCCTCAACCCGCTGCTGCGCCAGGGCAGCTTCCTGCTCGAGCACCAGCTTCTTTAGCTCGTTTTTCTTCAGCTCCAGGGTATGGTCCATAGCAGCGATCTCTTCATCCGCCTGGAATTTGGCTTTGGCGGCTGCCACGCGTGCCTGGTTGTTTAGCCGTTCAGTCTGCTCAAGCAGGCGAGCCTGTTCTTGCTGCCGCAGGGCATCCGCAATCTCGGAGTCAGTTGCTTCCAATGATTGCACAACCAGCGCGACCAGCTCGACACCAAATTTCTCTTTGAACAGGTCTGCTCGCCCATTTACAAATTCCACTATTCCCGTCGAGGAGAGATCGTGAATCTCGCAATGTTCCGCATGCTCTTTGACCAGCGCTTCCAGCAAGATGCGGGCCTCATCGGCGGCGCGGGCAATGACTTCGCTGTTCCAGCCTCCGACGCGGATTAACGCCTGCAAGTGCTCCTGGGCGGGAGCAACAGAGCCGGCAAGCTTGATATTCACGCCCAGGTTGCCCATCGCCGTCGCCAGGACGGTCAGTTGGAATGGGCTGGTGGTGCGCTTCAGCGGCAGGCTCATATGGCGCGGATACATTCGTCCGCTGCGCACGGAAAGCCGCCCTTTACTCTCATATAAAACCATCATATCTGGCTGGCGGATGCGGTATTCAAAAAGAAATACCAGCAAGAGGACCAGACCCAGCACCAGGATTCCAGCGAGAATTCCTAAAGATGTATCCATGGTTTGCTTTCCTTGATTGGATAAATCGGAAAATTTCGCTGAATTATAACCTCTTTGGAGCCGGGCTAAGTGGGAGATATAAGAGCAGGTCAATAATTTCGTTGGTCACGGACGACGACGAATCAACACCCCAGCTCGTGGCAGTTGTTTTATTGATTTAGGGGATTTTCCTTCAAATATTTATCTAGAAATGCAAATACTTTTACCAGGTTTTCAGAGGTCTCAAATTTTGGGTCTGCATGCTCGGCCCCTTCAAGCAGCTCGAGATGGATCTTGCCTTTCCCGATGACCGCTTCGAGTTTAGCGGCGAAATTTATTGATTGCTGCACAGGGACGACTGGATCCCGGGTGCCGTGCTGGATGAAAAAGGGAGGTGCATTGGGGCGAATATGCGTTTCCGGATTGGCGGCTTTAACCCGATCGGGCACTTCTGTAATTTGCTGTCCAAGAAGCAAAGATTCGGGTGAATGAGCTCCATTATGCCGTTGGTCTTCCATCGGCGCCAGGCCAGAAGCAGCCAGCTGCTCATCCATCTTAAGGAAATCTGTTGGGCCAAACCAGGCAACAACTGCCTGAACATGGCTGGGTTGTTCGGGGTTCCCAAGGCCCAGATCTTCTAATTCTGAAATTCCATCAGAAACACCCAGCATAGAAGAAAGGTACGCCCCGGCAGAGCCACCCCAGGCGGCTATCCGCTGCGGATCCAGGTTGAAACTCTTCGCGTTGGCTCGGATCCAACGTATGGCAGCTTTGACATCACACACCAGGGCAGGGAATTTAGCCTCCCAGCTCAACCGGTAATTGACTGCCACAACCGCATACCACCGGGCCAATCCTTCCAGCATCGGTAAAACCTGCATGTCGGCTTTGTCGCAGCCCATGAACGCTCCCCCGTGTATGGATACAATGACC
>Ga0105097_10001384_pt1 | contig 11581 bp, 9 predicted proteins | sample PPLLak12cMay2015_FD_87035 | JGI IMG/M metagenome (GOLD analysis project Ga0105097, IMG submission 87035) | Freshwater sediment microbial communities from Prairie Pothole Lake near Jamestown, North Dakota, USA - PPLs Lake P7 Core (1) Depth... | ecosystem: Environmental > Aquatic > Freshwater >... | reverse complement strand
GAAGGCGCCGGGTGCATCTGATCGGCTGTACCGCCAGGTGGTGGAGTTCGTGCAGCGCATGCGCACGCTGGACCTGTTCAAGTCGCCCGGCGTGGCCGAGACCATCGACTGGACCAACGCACTGGTGGCGCTGAACAGCATGCAGCTCGATCCGGCCAGCGTGCAGGACACGCTGGGCGTGCTGCTCAAGCACCAGGACGATATCGTGCGCATGCAGAACGGCGACACCGCCAAACTGCTGGACGAGTTGCGCGCGAAAGCCCTGCTCTAAGCCGTCCGTGATCGCCGACAACATCGTCCACTTCGCGCGCGTGCTGCGTGGCGCTGGCATGGCCATCGGCCCGGATCGGGTGCTGGCCGCGCTGGCGGCGGTGGAACTGGTGGGCCTGCAGCGACGTGACGACGTGCACGCCGCCTTGAGCGCAGTGATGCTCGAGCGGCACGAGCAGCAGGCGCTGTTCGATGTCGCCTTCGACACCTTCTGGCGTGACCCCAAGCTGCTGGAACAGATGATGTACCTGCTGCTGCCGAAGATCAGCGGGCGCGGCGACCAGCAACGCACGCCGCGTGTCAACCGCCTGGCCGAGGCGCTGGCGGCACCGCGTGCGCCCGAGCCACCGAACCCGGCCAACCAGAGCGCCAAGGAAGAGCTGCAGTTCGAGACGCACTTCACCTTCTCCGATCGCGAACGGCTGCAGAAGGCCGACTTCGAGAGCATGACCACGGCCGAGTTCGAGCTGGCCAAGAAACTGGCCGAAGAACTGCCGCTGCCGGTGCAGCCGGTGCGTCGTCGCCGCCACGAGGCCGCGACCAGCGCGCGCCACGGTGGTCGGCTCGACCTGCGCGCCACGCTGCTGCACATGGCGCGGCAGCCGCACACGCTGAAACCGCTGTACACCCGGCCGCGCGAGGAGTTGCCTTCGCTGGTGGTGTTGATCGACATCTCCGGCTCGATGGATCGCTACTCGCGGCTGCTGCTGCACTATGTGCACGGTCTGATGCGGCGCGCTTTGCGCGTGCACACACTGACCTTCGGCACGCGGCTGACGCACATCACGCGCTGCCTGCGCGAGCGCGACCCTGACGTGGCGCTGCGCCTGGCCGACGAGCAGGTGCATGACTGGAAGGGCGGCACGCGCATCGCCTCGGCGCTGCACGAGTTCAACCAGCTTTGGGCGCGGCGATTGCTGGGCGCCAATGCGGCCGTGCTGCTGGTGACGGACGGGCTGGACCGCGACGAGCATGGCGACCTGTCCGCCGCCGCGGCGCAGCTGCACCGCATGGCGCACCAGGTGGTGTGGTTGAACCCGCTGCTGCGCTACGAGGGCTTCCAGGCCAAGGCCTCCGGTGTGCGCGCGCTGCTGCCGCATGTCGACCGCTTCCTGCCGGTGCACAACCTGGCCAGCCTGGCCGACCTGGGCGACGCGCTGCGCGCGCCGCCGTTGTCCCCTCACACCCTGCTGCACTGAAGACACCATGGAACTGCAAGGCGATCGACTCATCCCGGCCCCGCTGGACAAGACCTGGGCTGCACTCAACGACCCCGACACGCTGAAGGCCTGCATTGCCGGCTGCGAATCACTGGAGCGCAACGGCGACGACGCCTTCGCCGCGCTGGTGGCGGTGAAGGTCGGCCCGGTCAGCGCTCGCTTCAAGGGCAACCTGAAACTTACCAACGTGGCGGCGCCAACCAGCTACACGATCAACTTCGACGGCCAGGGCGGCGTGGCCGGCTTCGGCAAGGGCTCTGCCGACGTGTCGCTGGCCGAAGAAGGCGCACAGACGCGGCTGAAGTACCACGCGCGAGCCCAGGTCGGCGGCAAGATGGCTCAGGTGGGCTCGCGCCTGATCGATGCCGCGGCCTCGAAGGTGGCGGAGGATTTCTTCAAGGCCTTCGAGGCGCACCTCAGCCCGCCACCGGCCGCCGTGCCGGCCGACACCGGCCAGGTGCCGATGCCCACGGACACCGAGAAAGGCAACCGGGCGCTGTGGTGGGGTGTGGGTGTGCTGGTCGTCGTGCTGCTGCTGTACTTCCTGACCCGATAGGAGCCTTGCCATGGACAGTCTCGATCTTCAGGTGTTGAGCCAGGCCCGCGACTGGTTCAACCAGGGCCACAAGGTGTGGCTGGTCACGGTCATCGAAACCTGGGGCTCGGCGCCCCGCCCGCCGGGCGCGTTGCTGTGCCTGCGCGGCGATGGCCTGGTGGCCGGTTCGGTGTCGGGCGGCTGCGTCGAGGACGACCTGATCGAGCGCGTGCGCCAGGGCGAGCGGGTGGCCAAGCCGTCGTTGATCACCTACGGCGTGACCAAGGAGGAGGCGGCACGCTTCGGCCTGCCCTGTGGCGGCAACCTGCGCCTGGTGCAGGAGCCGCTGCTCGCCGTGGACTGGATTGACCAGGTGCTGACGCGCACGGCGCGGCACGAACTGGTGGCGCGCACGCTGCAGCTCGACAGCGGCCAGGTGGCGGTGGAAACCGCAGCGCGCGGCGAGAAGTTCGAGTTCGACGGCACCAGGCTGCGCGCGCTGTTCGGCCCGCGCTGGCGGCTGCTGATCGTCGGCGCCGGGCAGCTGTCGCGGGTGCTGGCGCAGATGGCGCTGGCGCTGGACTTCGAGGTCATCTGCTGCGACCCGCGCGAGGAATACCACCTCACCTGGGACGTCAGCGGCACCACCTTCAGCAAGGAGATGCCCGACGACCTGGTGCTGCAATTGCAGCTCGACCCGCACAGCGCGGTGGTCGCGCTGACCCACGACCCGAAACTCGACGACATGGTGTTGCTGGAGGCGCTGAAGTCGCCGGCCTTCTATGTCGGCGCCTTGGGCTCGCGCGGCAACACCGCCAAGCGCAGGGAACGGCTGGCGCTGTTCGACCTGTCGCCGGCCGAGATCGGGCGGCTGCATGGCCCGGTCGGGCTGGACCTGGGCAGCAAGACACCGGCCGAGATCGCCGTGTCGGTGATTGCCGAGATCGTCGCAGTGAAGAACGGCGTGGCACTGGTGCAGAAGAAGGAAGGTTCGGCCGTGCCCGCGTCCGCGGGGGCCTGCGTCAGCGCAGGCTGAGGCCGTCTCGCCTATCGGCCGGCGCCGGCGCGGCCCCTCCCTGACAGCCGGCCGCGCGCCAGCGGCACGCCGACCGATTGCTGCAGCGCCGCGCCGGCGGCCAGGCTGGCCACCCAGCAGCCGGCCAGCAGCCATCCCGCGGCCAGCGGCCCATCCAGGCCCAGATGCAGCCACAGTGCCGTGGTCGCAACGATCACCGCATAGTGGATCAGGAAAACGCCGTAGGAGGCGTCGCTCCAGTAGGCCAGCCAGCGCGAGCTGTTGCCTGGCGCGGGCACCCTCGCCGCCAGCAGTGCCAGCGCCAGGGCCGTCAGCGCGGCCAGTGCCACGCGCGGCCGGGACTCATGCCAGGCGACGGCCAGGTGCACCACCCAGACCAGGTTGAACAGCCAGGTCATGGCGCGCGAGCGACCGGCCCAGGCGGCCAGCGTGCCCAGCCCGTAGGCCGTGAAGAAGTACGGCGCCCATGCGTCGAACCTCGCGTCGCGGTTGAACACGAACAGCGAGGCCAGCGCCAGCAGCGCCACGGTCCACGGTAGCGGCGATCGCCAGACGGGCTGCTGTGCACGCCGATGCAGCAGCGCCGCACCGGCGGCCAGCAGCGCATAGAGCTGGAAATCGATGGTCACGTACCAGGCGCCGGCCGACAGCGAGGGGATGTGCAGCAGGTCCTGCAGCAGCAGAAGGTGCGCGAGAAAGTCCCACGGCGACGGCCAGGGCGTCACCCAGTCGGGCCATCGGCCCGGCGGCAGCAGCGCGCTGGCCGCCAGCACCGCCAGCAGTGCCACCGCCAGCATCGGCACCAGCCTCAGGTAGCGCGCCCACAGCAGCTGCGGCAGCGCCATGTGCGGCCGCGCCAGGCCTTCGGCCACGAGGTAGCCGCCGACCACCAGGAAGACCTGCACCACGTAGCGCGCCTCGCCGCCCAGGAAGGTCGCAGTCGCCGGCCAGGCCGGCGCCAGCATGGCGGCCATCGGCGAGTACAGCACGATGTGGTGCAGAACGATCAGCTGCGAGGCCACGACCTTGAGCCCATCGATGAGCACCGAGCGCTGCGACATGCGCCGCACTGTAGCCCCCCGTCGAAATCGGCTTCACAGGGACGATGCTCCGGCAGTTGTCGGCGCATAGCTGTAGTTCGTTCTTGTTCTGTGCGGGCAGAGGACTGGAGGTGCGAATCCGCTTCTGTCCCCCGCCCGGTCTCCTCCTTTGCCTCGCGGATTCGCACCCCCAGTCCTCGGCGGTCCGCCACTGTGTTGTCCGCACAGCATCAATTCCGACACAACACCAGAGTTGCGCATCGGCAAGACACCGTCGTGTGTCAGGCCGCGCGGGGGAAATGGACGGATTCGCTTCCCCGTCGTCCTCGGCCTGCGAGGGAAGAAAAACACAGAAGCGGACGGCTGCGATGCGCCGGGAACCGCCGCTCTCGCCCATGGGGGCAAAGGCCTTGCTGCGCGGTGGCGCTCAGGAATTGCTGCTTGCGCGCACTTCCTCGATCGTCGTCGCGCCGGACCAGACCTTGTCGATACCGTCCTGGCGCAGCGTGCGCAGGCCTTCGGCCAATGCGGTACGCAGCAGCTGGTCGGGGCGCGCGCCTGTCTGGATCAGGTGGCGGATCTCGCGCGACACCACCAGCAGCTCGTGCAGGCCGGCGCGGCCACGCAGGCCGCTGTCGTCGCAGTTGGGGCAGCCCTTGGCAAAGTGGTGCGTCAGCTTGCCGTCGTTGCCGAAGCGCTTCATCCAGCCGGCGAGCACGTCGTCAGGCTTGGGCCGCACCTCGCTCTCGCCGAATGCGTGCATGTAGTCCGCCATCAGCTCGTCGACCTGCTGCTCTGTTGCCGGCTGCGACTGCACGCACTTGCTGCACAGGCGGCGCACCAGGCGTTGCGCCAGCACGCCGAGCAACGAATCAGCGAAGTTGAACGGGTCCATGCCCATGTCGAGCAGCCGCGTCACGGTCTCGACCGCACTGTTGGTGTGCAGCGTGCTCATCACCAGGTGGCCGGTGAGCGATGCCTCGACCGCCATCTTGGCGGTCTCGCCGTCGCGGATCTCGCCGACCATGATCACGTCCGGGTCGGCACGCAGGAAGGCGCGCAGCGCCTTGGCGAAGGTCCAGTCGATCTTCGGGTTGACCTGCACCTGGCGCATGCCGGCCTGGGTGATTTCCACCGGGTCCTCGGCCGTCCAGATCTTGCGGTCGGGCTGGTTGATGTAACCCAGCACCGAATGCAGCGTGGTCGTCTTGCCCGAGCCGGTGGGCCCCACGCACAGCAGCATGCCGTAGGGCCGCTGCGCGGCCGACTTGATGTGTGCCAGGTTGTCGGGGGACAACCCCAGGTTGTCCAGCGGGATCGGCTTGGCCGAGGCCAGCAGCCGCAGCACCGCGTCCTCGAGCCCGTTGGCGGTGGGGATGGTGGCCACCCGCAGCTCCAGTCGCGAGCCGGGCACGAACTTGCCGAAGTTGATCTTGCCGTCCTGCGGCTTGCGGCGCTCGCTGATGTCCAGGTCGCACATGATCTTGATGCGCGCGATCATCGCGCTGCGATAGGTGTGCGGCAGCTCGATGTACGGTCGCAGCGCACCGTCCTTGCGGAAGCGGATGCGCACCTTGTCGCGCCCCGGCTGGCATTCGATGTGGATGTCGGACACGCCCTGGTTCTGCGCTTCGGCGATCATCGAATTGATCAAGCGCACCAGTGAGTTGTCCGACTGCTCGATCGACGGTTCGTCCCGCTCGCCGCTGTCCGGCGCCTGCTGCTGTTCCAGCGTGGCCAGCAGCTTGCCGGCTTCCTCGGAGTCGAACTCCACCGCGGGCGCGGCCTCTGCGCCCGCGCCGATGTTGGCGCCGATGCGCTCATAGGCCTTGCCGATGGCTGCTGGCAGCAGGTTGGCGCGGGCCAGCACCGGCACCAGCTTGGTCTGTGCCGCGAACTCGATGTCGTCCAGCACTTCCGGACGTGACGGGTCTTCCACCGCCACGATCAGGCGGCCGCCGCGCAGCAGCAGCGGCAGCGCCGGCAGCCGGATGGCCACCGCGTAGGGCAGCCGCCCCAGCGCCTCGGCCTCGGGGGCGAACTGGGTCACGTCGACCAGCGGATAGCCCATCTTGCGCGCCAGCGCGGTCTGCAGGTCGGCACGGCTGACCAGCCCGCGGCGCACCAGCAGTTCGCCCAGTGGCACGCTGCGGTCCTCGCGCTGCTGCGACAGCGCCACCTCGAGTTGGGCGTTGTTGATGAAGCCCAGCGCGATCAGCGCCTCGCCGATGCGCACCATCGGCATGCGAGCCTGCTCGACGATGGCCAGTTCCAGGTCCTCGGCCGTGACGATCTGCTTGGTCAACAGGATGTCGCCGAGCTTTTGCGTGCGCAGCTTCTGCTGCTCCGCCAGCGCCTGCTCGACCTGCGCCGGCGTGGCCGCGTTCTGGGCCACCAGCACCTCGCCGATGCGCTCGCCGATCTCCACCGAGTCGTAGGCTGCCTTCGGCACGAAGCAGCGCAGCACGCTGCCGCGCGCGTCCACCGGCGCGAACAGGTAGATGCCGCTGGCGTCTTCGTGGTGGCCGACGCTCAGCGAATCGATCGGGTCGGTGCCCTTCAGATGGACCTTCACGCCCACCGCCGGGCGCTGCGCCATGAAGCTGCTGCCTGCGGCACCGTCGTCCAGCGCCGCCAGCGGCCGCGTCAGCGTGAGCTTGCGAAACTGGTTGAAACGCAGCGGGATCGCGATGCGCGCCGGCGGGATGCGCACCTTGGCCACGCCCTCGACCGGGTCCATTTGCAGCAGGGCGCCGTTCATCAACCGGCCGTTCATGCCTTCGATCTGGCAGGGCTCCGGTTCCACCAGGCGCAGCGGCGCCGGATAGCAGGCATAGGTCGGCGTCGGCCAGGCAAAGCCTTCGCCGCCTTCAGGCGCTGGCGCCGCGTCTTCCACGGGCACCAGGGACAGGGGGGGCGATGACAGGTCGGACATGGCGGTTCCTTGCACGGCGTGGCGCAGGGCGGCGCCCGTCGCGGACGCACCCTCACGCACAGGATGCTAGGACCGCGCCGCCCGCGGCAAAGCCCGGAATTGGGGCCGCGCGCCGGCCTATCTGCGCCGCGGCGTCAGAAGCTCATGGCCGTGCCGGGCACGGCGACGATCACCTTCACCGGGCTGCCGGCCATGGCCTCGACGAACTCCTTGGCTGTGCCCTTGGCCAGCGGGTTGGCCCCGTAGTGCATCGGGATCACCGCCTTCGGCTGGATCAGCTCCCTTACCGCCCAGGCAGCGTCAGCCGGGTCCATCGTGAAGTTGCCGCCGATCGGCACCAGTGCCAGGTCCGGCTTGTAGCGCTGGCCGATGTACTTCATGTCGCCGAACACCGCGGTGTCGCCGGCGTGGTAGATACGGTAGCCGTTCTCCAACTCGATGATCCAGCCGATGGCCTCGCCGCCCGGATGCGTCTCGTCCTTGCCGGTGGCCGGGTTCTTCCACACGTACACCGACGAGTGCTCGGCGCGCACCGCGGTCACCTTGATGCCGGGCGCCGGCTCCACCGTGCCGCCCTTGTTCATGCGCGGCAGCAGGTTGGCCGGCAGCACGCCGAGCGTCATCACCGTGCTGAGCAGGTCGCCGGGCCCGCGCACCGGCACGTTGTACATCTGCGCCAGTGCCGGTGCGTCGGCGATATGGTCGCCATGGCCGTGCGTGATCAGCAGCACGTCGATCTTGCCGAAGCTCTCGAGTTTCTTGTATTCCGCGGGCGTCAGCGGGTTCATGCGCAGCCAGGGGTCGGTGACGATCACCTTGCCGCCGGGTGAGGTGATCTTGAAGGCCGCCTGACCCAGCCAAATCACCTCCACCTTGGGCCCCGGCGCGGCCGGTGCTGCAGGGGGTGGGGTCGAGCTGCAGGCTGTCAGCGCCAGCGCGGCAACCAAGGTGAGCAGGGTTCGAGTCATGGGGCTTGCCTCCAGGTTGTCAATCGATCTTCACGTTGCCGGCCTTGATCACCTCGCGCCAGCGCGGGATCTCGCGGGCGACCAGTTCGCCGAAGGCCTGCGGCAGGCCCGGCATCGGCGCCGCGCCCTCGGCGGCCAGTTGCTGCGCCACGTCGGGCAGCCCCAGGGCCTTGTTGATCTCGGCATTCAGCCGGCCCACCACGGCCGGCGGCGTGCCGGCCGGGGCGACGATGCCGTACCACTGGTCGGCCTCGAAGCCGGGGTAGCCGCTCTCGGCCACGGTCGGTGTCTCGGGCAGCGCGGCGATGCGCTGCGGGCTGGACACCGCCAGCGCGCGCAGCCGGCCACTGCGGATGTGCGGCAGCACCGCCGGCGTGCCGGTGAAGGTGGCGTCGACCTGGCCGCTGATCAGGTCGGTGACCGACGGCGCGGTGCCGCGGTAGGGGATGTGTGCCATGAAGATGCCGGCCCGCAGCTTGAAGTACTCGAAGCTGATGTGAGCGGCGCTGCCGTTGCCGCCGGACGAATAGCTCAGCTTGCCCGGACTGGCCTTGGCGCGCGCGACCAGGTCCTTCAGGCTCAGCATGCCCGATGCGGCATTGACCACCAGCACATTGGGCACGCGTGCCACCCAGGCCACCGGCGTGAAGCTCTTCACTGGGTCGTAGCTCAGCTTCGGATACAGCGACACGTTGACGGCCAGCGTGCCGATGTGGCCCATCAACAGCGTCTGACCGTCGGCGGCGGCATTTGCCACCTCGGCCGCTCCCAGCGAGCCGCCTGCGCCCGGCTTGTTGTCGACGATGACGTTCTGGCCCAGGGCAGCGGCCAGCTTCGGCGCCAGCGCGCGGGCCAGGATGTCGGTGCTGCCGCCAGGCGTGAAGGGCACCACCAGGCGGATCGGACGGCCCTGGGCCCGCAGCCAAGAGGTTGGGGCCAATGCGGCCAGTGCCGCGAACAGCCCGCGGCGGCGCCAGGCGACGGCCCTCATCCGCGCATCTGCGCCGGCAGCCAGCTGACGATCTGCGGGAACAGGTAGATCAACCCCACCGCCACGAGCATCAGGAAGAAGAAGGGCAGCGTGACCTGGGCGATCCAGCCGATCTCGCGTTTCGTCATGCCCTGCAGCACGAACAGGTTGAAGCCCACAGGCGGCGTGATCTGTGCCATCTCGACCACCAGCACGATGAAGATGCCGAACCACAGCGGGTCGATGCCGGCCTTCTGGATGGTCGGCAGGATTACGCCCATGGTCAGCACCACCATGCTGATGCCGTCGAGAAAGCAGCCCAGCAGCACATAGAACAGCATCAGCACGACGATCAGTCCGAATTGACTCAGGCCCAGCGAGCCGATCCACTCGGCCAGGTGGCGCGGCAGCCCGATGTAGCCCATGGCCAATGTGAGAAAGGCCGCGCCCGCCAGGATCATCGCGATCATGCAGTACAGCCGCGTGCCGCCGAGCAGCGATTCCTTGAAGGTCTGCCAGTTCAGCGAGCCCTGCACGGCCGAGATCAGCAGCGCACCCACCACGCCCAGTGCGGCGGCCTCGGTGGCGGTGGCGACGCCGCTGTAGATCGAGCCGAGCACGGCGGCGATCAGCAGCATCACCGGGATCAGGTGGCGCGATTCGCGCAGTTTGGCGCCAACGCTCATCGGCGGGTCGGGCGGTGGCACCAGGTGCGGGTGGCGCAGCGCCCAGACCACCAGGTAGCCCGAGAACAGCAGCGCCAGCAGGATGCCAGGCAGCACGCCAGCAATGAACAGCTGTGCGATCGAGACATCGGCGCTGACGCCGTAGACGATCATGATGATCGACGGCGGGATCAACAGACCCAGCGTGCCGGCGCCGGCCAGCGAGCCGATCGAGATGCCGTCCGGATAGCCGCGTTGGGCGAGTTCCGGAAGGCTCATCTTGCCGATCGTGGCGCAGGTGGCCGCGCTCGAGCCCGACACCGCGGCGAAGATGGCGCAGCCGGCCACGTTGACATGCAGCAGCCGCCCGGGCAGCGCCTGCATCCACGGTGCCAGCCCGCGAAACATGTCCTGGCTCAGCCGCGTGCGGAACAGGATCTCGCCCATCCACACGAACAGCGGCAGCGCGGTCAGCGTCCAGCTCGATGCACTGCCCCAGATGGTGACGGCCATGGCGTCGCCCGCCGGCCGGCTGCTGAACAGCTGCATGCCGATCCAGGCCACGCCCGACAACGTCAGCCCGATCCATACCCCGCTGCCCAGGATCAGGAACAGCGCCGCAATCAGCAGGCCGGTGATCGCGATGTCACTCATTGCGCACCGCCTCGTCCGGCACGGCATGGCTGCGCCGGCCGCGCCATTCGAGCACCAGTTCGTCGATGAAGGCGATCAGCAGGATCAGCGTGCCCAGCGCCATGGCCAGCTGCGGGATCCACAGCGGCGTGGCGTCGTTGCCGGTGGAAACGTCGTTGAACTGGCGGCTCTGCCACACCAGCCGGGCGCTGTAGAAGGCCGACAGGGCAGCCAGCAGCGTGGCCGCGAACAGCGCCCACAGCTCCATGCCGCGCCGCGCCTTGCCGCGCAGTTTGCTCAGCAACAGCGTGACGCGGATGTGCTCGCCGCGTTTGAGCGTGTGGGCCAGCGCCAGGAAGCCGGCCGCAGCCATCATGTAGCCGGCATAGGCGTCGGTACCGGGCAGGTGGAAGTGCAACTGCCGCCCGAGTATCGACAGCAGCACCATCACCAGCAGCAGCACCATGAACACGGCCGCCAGCGCGGCCGCACCGTCGTACAGCGCGTCGAGAAAGCGCCGCACCGCCGGCTTACTTCGTAACCGCGTCGACCAGCTGCTTGCCTTCAGGGCCGGCCTTGTCGATCCATTCCTTGGTCATGGTGTCGCCGACCTTCTTCATGTCGGCCTTGAGCTGTGCACTCGGCGGCAGGATCTGCATGCCGCCGGCCTTGAGCTTCTCGAGCGATTCGCCGTTGGCCTTCTGGCTGGCCGCCCAGCCACGCACCTCGGCGTCGGCGCCGGCCTTCAGCAGCGCCTGCCGGGTGGCCCCATCGAGCGCGTCGAACGCGGCCTTGTTGACCAGCACCGCGTTCTTCGGCAGCCAGGCCTGCGTGTCGTACCAGTACTTCACATGCTCATAGAGCTTGGCGTCGGCGCCAGTGGAGCCCGAGCTCATCATGCTTTCGGCCACGCCGGTGGCGAAGGCCTGGCTGACCTCGGCCGCCTGCACGGTGACCGGCTGCGCGCCCACCAGTTCGGCGATGCGGCTGGTGGCCGGGCTGTAGGCGCGCCACTTGATGCCCTTCAGGTCGGCGGCGCTGGCCAGCGGCTTCTTCGAGTAGATGCCCTGCGGCGGCCAGGGCACGGCGTACAGCACCATCATGCCCTGCTCGGCCAGCTTCTTTTCCATCATCGGCTTCTGGGCCTTCCACAGCTTGGCGGCCTCGTCGTAGCTGTCGGCCAGGAAGGGCAGGCCGTCGGCGCCGAAGATCTGCCATTCGTTCTGGAAATTGACCAGCAGCACCTCGCCGATCTGTGCCTGCCCGCCCTGCACGGCGCGCTTGATCTCCGGCGCCTTGAACAGCGACG
>Ga0105097_10001381_pt1 | contig 11588 bp, 9 predicted proteins | sample PPLLak12cMay2015_FD_87035 | JGI IMG/M metagenome (GOLD analysis project Ga0105097, IMG submission 87035) | Freshwater sediment microbial communities from Prairie Pothole Lake near Jamestown, North Dakota, USA - PPLs Lake P7 Core (1) Depth... | ecosystem: Environmental > Aquatic > Freshwater >... | reverse complement strand
GACTACAACGCCGGCAAGCTGACCGGCGACCGCAAATTGCTCAAGCACATCCGTCGCGGCGACGTCTTCGGCCTGTATGTCGCCGACCAGGCCATCGAGCAGGCGGGATTTGCAGCCTGGCGCGAGACGCTGGACGAAGCGGCGGCCGAGCGCTTTGCCGATGGTACCGGCGTCTTCGTCGGCTCGGGTGGAGGCAGTTTCGGCAACCAGTACGACTACCTCCCGCTGATCGCCGCGGCCAAGGGCGACCTGAAGGTCTTCGGCCAGGAACTGGCGGCCACGGTCAACCCGCTGTGGCTGCTGCGTTCGCTGCCCAACAACGTGCTTGGCCATCTCGGCATCCGCCAGGGGCTGAAAGGCCCCAACGCCTGCATCACCCACCACAGCATCAGCGGCTTGCTGGCGCTGGCCGAGGCCACGGCCGCACTGCGCGCCGGCGAATGCAGCCGCGCCGTGGTGGCCGCGCACGAAGCGCCAATCGAACCGCAGTTCGTGCTGTACTACCAGCAGCTCGGCCTGCTTTCGAAGGAGGCGTTGCGGCCCTTCGATGCGCGCCACGACGGCAGCGCGCTGGGTGAAGGCGCGGCGGCATTGACGCTGGAGACCGAGGCCGCCGCCGCCGAACGCGGCGCCGCCGTGCTCGGCGAGGTGCTGGGCTTCGGCAGCGCCGGCGAGGCCCTCGGCCTGCTGCCGGTGCGCGACGACGGCGATGGCCTGGTGCGCGCGATCCGGGCCGCACTGAGCAACGCCGGGCTGCAGCCAGCGCAGGTGGGCCTGGTTGTCGCCCATGGCAACGGCACGCCCAATTCCGACCGCTCCGAAGCGCACGCGCTGGCTGCAACGTTCGGCACCAGCATGCCGCCGGTGACCGGCTTCAAGTGGGCCTTCGGCCACCTGCTGGCCTCGGCCGGGCTGATCGACGCGGTGCTGGCCGTGGCCGCGCTGCGTGCCCAGGTGGTGCCGGGCATCGCCGGACTCGGCCAGGTGGATGCCGACGGCGCGCCCGTCAACGCCAGCGCGCAGCACCGCAAGCCGCGCAGCGATGTGGTGCTGGTGCTCTCGCGCGGCTTCGGCGGCACCAACGCCGCCTGCCTGCTGCGCGCCGCCGCGGCGTGAACGCTGCCCTGGGCGGCCCGCCGCTGTCGCCAGAGGGCGCCGCGCGCTGCGGCGTCGACACGGTGCAGATCGAGCGCATCGAGCGGCTGCTGGCCGAGACACCGGTGGGTGAGCTGAGCAACTTCTTTTCGGCGCAAGAACTGCTCGACGCCGGCGACGGCCCGGGCCGTGCCGCCAGCCTGGCGGCACGCTTCGCCGCCAAGGAAGCCTGCGTCAAGCTGTTCCCGCGCGAGGCGGCGCTGGGCGCGATCGGCACGATCGACTTCTCGGTGACGCGCGACGGCTACGGCGCCCCTTTTGTCACGCTGAGCAACGCCGCGCAGCTGGCACTGGGGCGCAACCGCTTCAGCGCCATCCACCTGTCGCTGACGCACGACCGTAGCCAGGCCACCGCGATGGCCGTCGCCCGCCCGGCGGCGGCCACGCCTTCGTTCGCGGCGCGGCTGTTCTACCGGCTGCTGCCGCTGCGCCGTCGGGTGGTGCTGGACAACCTGCGGCGCGTCTACGGCGACGTGGTCGACGAAGCCGAGATCGCCCGGCTGGCGCAGGCGCACTATGGCCACCTCGGCCGACTGCTGTGGGAGTTCCTTTGGTTCCCATGGGTATCGCGTGCGCGCAAGCTGGCAATGGTGCGGGTGGAGAACCTCGACGCGCTGCTCGCCGCGCACGCGCAAGGCAAGGGCGTGCTGATCCTGACCGGCCACTTCGGCAACTTCGAGGTCTCCACCAGCGCCGGGCTGGCGAGTTTTCCCGAAGCCAAGGGGCGCTTCCACTTCGTGCGCCGGCCGATCCGTCCCGAATGGCTGGACAAGCTGGTGACGCGGCGCTTCCGCAAGGTCGGCTTTGGCGTGCTGCCCAAGCGCGGCGGGCTCGACGCGATCCTCGACCGGCTGGCCGCAGGCGACCTGGTGGTCTTCCCCTTCGATCAGCATGCGCAGCGCAAGGACGGCGTGATGGTGGAGTTCTTCGGCCACCCGGCCGGCACCTTCCGCAGCCTGGCCGTGATCGCGCTGGCCACCGGTGCGCCGGTGGTGCCGGCCTCGAGCTGGCGCGATACCGACGGCTCGCATGTGCTGCGGTTCGAGGCGGCGCTGGCGGCCGTCGAACACGCCGACACCAACGAGGCCATCCGCCTGACCACAGGTGTCTTCAATCGCGCGCTCGAGCTGCTGATCGTGCGCCGTCCCGAGCAATGGTGGTGGGTGCACCGCCGCTGGAAACCCTGGCCCGCGCGCAAGCGCTCGGGCTGAACCGCTGCCTTTCCGGTGCAGGCGACCAGGCCATCGGCGGTCGTCCTGAACATCATCGAGCTGCAGCAGTCTCGATGACCACACCGCTGGGCCACGCCAAGCCCGTCGGTGTAGAACAAGGCTCAGCCCGCGAGTCCGTGAATCGGTCGCACCCCCGCTCCAACGTGGTCCGCCTCACCGAACTCAGGAATCCGCCTCGCCGTGCCGGCACCCCGATGCATGCCCGACACCTGCGCAGGCTCGCACCCGTCGACACCGACGTACTCCATGATCCCTGCCCGTGGCTCGCGACCTTGGGTAGAACCTGACGGGGCCGGGCCAGTCAGGCCGGCGGCTCCACGTGCCGGTAATGCGTCGGCAGGTTCTTGCACACCGGGCAGGCACCGGCCGGCACGGCATTCAGTGCGCATCCGCAGATCTGGCAAACGAAGTACTGCCCGGTCTTCTGGTCGATCACCTTGGCAACCTGCTCAAAGAAAGTCGGTGACCAGCGCTGGATCTGGCGGATTTTGTCGCGGTGGCGCTCTTCGGTCGCCCAGGCCCAGCGCACCGCATTCATGGCGTCCTCATGCCCCTCGGGCGTGATTCGCTCAAGCATCGCAGGGTAGTACTGGTCGACGGAGCGCATCTCGATGCCGGCTGCGGCAATCAGGTTCTCGCGCGTGCTGCCGACCTTGACCTCGGGTTTGGGTGTGGGCGCGACCTCTGCGTTCAGCCGCGCCTGGATGCGGCCGAAGTTGTTCGCGTGGATCAACTCGGACGAGGCGAAGGCCACAAACAGATAGGCAATGCCGCGATAGCCTTCGCGTTGCGCCGCGCGGCCATAGGCACTGTATCGGTAGTAGACACCCATCTCGGCAACCTGCGCGTCGCGCATCGCTGCGGCAGTGACGGGATGGGCCGCCGCAACAACCCGGCTACACAGCGGCAGGATCAGCGCCGAGCGGACGAACCAGCGGCGGCTTGCCATGGCCTCTAACGGCGCGTGAATGGGTTGCACACTGCCATCGAACGACTCCGCCCGCCCATTTTTCCCCAAGCCTCGAATCTGAACCCAGCGTTTGCCGGCTGCATTGATCTGCCTCAGCGTCAGGTCACGCCTGGCTGTGCCGACTGTCAGCAACCCGGCGCGAACCCGCACATCCCGTCGTCCTGAGTCCTTGCAGGCATGCACCTCAGACGGCGACCTGCGGCCCCAACCCCAGCAGCCGCATCGCATTGCCCTTCAGGATGCCGGGCTTGACCCGGTCCTTGAAGCCGGCTTCCTCGAAGTCGGCCATCCAGCGGTCGGGCGTGATCAGCGGGTAGTCGCTGCCGAACAGCATGCGGTCGGACAGCAGCGTGTTGGCGTACTGCACCAGCTGCGGCGGAAAGTACTTCGGGCTCCAGCCCGACAGATCGATCCACACGTTGGGCTTGTGCAGCGCCAGGCTCAGCGCCTCGTCCTGCCAGGGCCAGCTGGGGTGCGCGATGACGATCTGCATGTCCGGGAAGTCGATGGCCACGTCTTCCAGCAGCATCGGGTTGCTGTTCTGCAGGCGCAGCCCGCCGCCGCAGCGCATGCCGCTGCCGATGCCTGAATGGCCGCTGTGGAAGATGGCCGGCAGCTTGTATTCGTTGATGACCTCGTAGATCGGCCAGGCCATGCGGTCGTACGGCAGGAAGTCCTGCACCGTGGGGTGGAACTTGAAGCCCTTGACACCGTGCTCCTCGATCAGCCGGCGCGCCTCGCGCGCACCCATCTGCCCTTTGTGGGGGTCGATGCTGGCGAAGGCGATCATCATGTCCGAGTTCTTCTGCGCGGCCTCACAGATCTCCTCGTTGGGGATGCGCTTGCGCCCGAGCTTGGCCTCGGAATCGACGGTGAACATCACCAGCCCGATCTTGCGCTCGCGGTAGTAGGCAATGGTCTCGTCGATGGTCGGGCGGCGGTTGCTGCGGAAGTACTTGTCGGCCGCGCGGTCGTACTCCTCGCCATAACTGTCGAAGGGGTTCCAGCAGGACACCTCCGCGTGGGTGTGGGTGTCGATGGCCACCAGTTCGTCGACCTTCATGTGCGTACTCCCGGGCGCCAATGCCCTGCTATTTGATTACAGTTAATAAATAAATGGAAGACTGATCGTCACCCGGGCCTGAGCCGGGTCTGGCTCAGCACTGCAACACATTCTTGCAGGGTGCTCTGGGCACTACAAGCCCAAGAGATTGGTAAAAACCCTATGGCTTCGAGCCAGACTTTGATTACCATTAATAACTATTGCATCCTCACGCGGCCTCGACCCCCGCCCCAGCGCCATGACCGCAAGCCCTTCGACCCCCAACACCGCCGAGCCGTTGCTGCGCAGCGAGCGCGAAGGTGCCGTGCTGCACCTGCGCCTGAACCGCCCGCTCAAGCGCAACGCCGTCAACGACGGACTGATCCTGGCCATCGACCAGGCTTTCAGCGCCATCCCGTCCGACGTGCGCTGCATCGTGCTCAGCGGCGAGGGACAGCATTTCTGCGCCGGCCTGGACCTGTCCGAGCTGTCCGAGCGCACGGTCTACGAAGGCGTGCTGCATTCGCGCATGTGGCACGCCACGCTGGAGAAGGTGCAGTACGCGCCGGTGCCGGTGGTGGCGGTGCTGCACGGCGCCACCATCGGCGGCGGGCTGGAGATCGCCGCTGCGGCGCACATCCGCGTCGCCGAGCGCAATGCGTACTACGGCCTGCCCGAAGGCCAGCGCGGCATCTTCGTCGGCGGCGGCGGCTCGATGCGGCTGCCGCGTCTGATCGGCACCTCGCGCATGGCCGACATGATGCTCACCGGCCGGGTCTTCGACGCCGACGAAGGCCAGCAGGCCGGCCTGACCAACTACCTGGTCGAGCCCGGCGAAGGCCTGGCCAAGGGCATGGCGCTGGCGACCAAGATCTGCGGCAACGCGCCGCTGTCCAACTTCGCGGTGATCCAGGCGCTGCCGCGGATCGCCGAACTGCCGCCGTCCGAAGGGCTGTTCGTCGAATCGCTGGTCGCGGCCATCGCCCAGGGCGACCCGACCGCCAAGGAGCGCATCCGCGCCTTCCTCGACGGCCGCGCGGCCAAGGTGGCCAAGTCATGAGCACTGCGAAATACCGCCAGGCCAAGGTCGGCGGCTGCCTGGGCGCCACGCAGCACATCGATGCCGACGGCGTGCATCGGCTGCGCTCGACCGAGCCGCTGCAGCCCTACCCTGCCCGCCTGACCGACCGGCTGGAGGAATGGGCCCGCCACGCGCCGGACCGCGTACAGGTGGCGCAGCGCGGCGCCGACGGCGAATGGAGCAAGATCACCTATGCGCAGATGCTCGAGCGCGTGCGCCGCATCGGCCAGGCGCTGGCCGCGCGCGGCCTGTCGGCCGAGCGGCCGATCGCCATCCTGTCGGACAACGATCTTGAGCACTACACGCTGGCGCTGGCGGCGCAATGGGTGGGGGTGCCGTACACGCCGGTGTCGGTGGCCTACTCGACCATCTCGCAGGACTTCGCCAAGCTCAGGCAGATCCTGGGCACGTTGACGCCGGGGCTGGTGTATGCGGCCGATGGCCATGCCTTCCGCAATGCCATCGCCAGCGTGGTGCCGGCCGACGTGGAGGTGTGGGTCGGCAGCGGCGAGGACACACCGGCGCTGCAGGGCCGCAAGGTGCTGCGCTTCGACAGCGTGCTGGCCGGCACCGAACCCGGGCCCGAGGAGATGGAAGCGCACGGCCATGTAGGCCCCGACACCATCGCCAAGTTCCTCTTCACCAGCGGCTCGACCAAGCTGCCCAAGGGCGTGATCAACACGCAGCGCATGATCTGCGCCAACCAGCAGATGCTGCGCCAGTGCTTCGCCTTCGTGGCCGACGAGCCGCCGGTGCTGATCGACTGGCTGCCCTGGAACCACACCTTCGGCGGCAACCACAACGTCGGCATTGCCCTGTACAACGGCGGCACGCTGCACATCGACGACGGCAAGCCCACGCCCAAGGGCATGGCGGCCACGCTGCGCAACCTGCGCGAGATCGCGCCGACAATGTACTTCAACGTGCCCAAGGGCTTCGAGGAGATCGCCCGCGCGATGGATGGCGACACCGCCTTGCGCGACAAGCTGTTCTCGCGCGTCAAGGCCTTCATGTTCGCCGGTGCCGGCCTGAGCCAGGCGGTGTGGGACCACCTGGACCGCCACGCCGAGGCCGCCATCGGCGAGCGCATCTGCATCTTCACCGGGTTGGGCATGACCGAGACCGCGCCGTCCTGCACCTTCGCGCTCGGCACTTCCGTGCGCAGCGGCCACATCGGCCTGCCGGCGCCGGGCGTGGACATCAAGCTGGTGCCTGCGGACGGCAAACTGGAAATCCGCTTCAAGGGCCCGAATGTCATGCCCGGCTACTGGCGCGCACCGCAGGAGACCACCGCCGCCTTCGACGAGGAAGGCTACTACCGCACCGGCGACGCAGTGCTGTACGTGGACGACGCCGACCCGGGGCGCGGCCTGCGCTTCGACGGCCGCATCGCCGAGGACTTCAAGCTGTCCACCGGCACCTTCGTCAACGTCGGCCCGTTGCGCATGAAGATCGTGCTGGCCGGCGACCCGCTGGTGCAGGACGTGGTGCTGGCCGGGCTGAACCGCGACGACATCGGCGCGCTGATCTTCCCGCGGCTGGACGACGCGAAGAAGCGCTTCGGCCTGGCCGCTGAAGCCAACCCGGCGCAGGTGCTGGCCCACCCCGAGGTGCGCGCCTTCTACCAGGCGCTGGTCGACCGGCTGTGGGCCGAGGGCACCGGCAGCGCCAACCGCGTAGCCCGCGCCCTGCTGCTCGAGGAGCCGCCGCACATCGACCGCGGCGAGGTCACCGACAAGGGCTCGATCAACCAGCGCGCGGTGTTGTCGCACCGTGCCGACCAGGTGGAGCGTCTGTATGCCGAGGTGCCCGACGCCGACGTGCTGCTGCCGCGGCGCTGAGGCCATGGCCAGGACAGCCGAAACCCGACCCGGCGCCGCGCTCGAGCAAAGCGCGATGCAGCACCTGATGGGCTACCGCCTGACGCTGGCGGAGGTGGCGTCGCGCCGCGTCTTCCAGCGCCACATCGGCACACCGTTCAAGCTGCGCCCGGTCGAGTTCACGATCCTGGTGCTGCTGCTGACCAACGGCAGTGCCACGCCCAAGCAGTTGGCGCTAACGCTGGGCATGCCGCCGCCGAACCTGACGGTGCTGCTCGACCGGCTGGTCGAGCGTGAGCTGATGCAGCGCGAGCGCAGTGCCAGCGACGGCCGGGCGATGAACCTGCGCCTGACCGACAAGGGCGCCGAACTGGCCAAACGGGTGCAGCGCGTCTCGCAGACGATGGAAGCCGGCCTGCTGGCGCCGCTGTCGGCCGGCGAGCGGGCCATGCTGGCCGAGTTGCTGCACAAGCTGGCGCAGGCCAGCTCGCAGGTGCCAGGCGCCTGAACCCTCAGCGCGACAGCGTACGCGCCAGTTCCAGCAGGCTCGGGTCCAGCGGTTTGGTGCGGTTGATCACCTGGTCCAGCGGCGTGGCCGTGACCGTGCCATGGATCAGACCGACCAGCACGCCATGCTCGCCGCGGTCCAGGTGTTCCACCGCCGCCGCGCCCAGCCGGGTGGCCAGCATGCGGTCGCTGAAGCCGGGTGCACCACCGCGCTGCACATGGCCCAGCTTGCACACGCGCATGTCGAAGCCCAGCCGCGATTCATGGGTCTTGAAGTAGTGCGCCAGCGCATCGGCGTTGTGCGCGGCGCCTTCGGCCACCACCACCAGCGCATGGGCCTTGCCGCGTCGGTAGGCGGAGTGGACCTCGGCGGCCACGGCCTCGGGCTCCTGCGCCAGTTCGGGCACGCAGATGAATTCGGCGCCGCCGGCAATACCGACCATCGCCGCCAGGTAGCCACAGTCGCGCCCCATCACCTCGACCAGAAAGCCGCGGCCATGCGACGAGGCCGTCACTCGCAGCCGGTCCACCGATTCCAACGCCACGTCGATGGCGGTGGTCGAGCCGATGGTGATGTCCGAACCGAGCAGGTCGTTGTCGATCGTCGAGGCCACGCCCACCACCGCCAGCCCCTTGCTCGACAGCGCGTGCGCGCCGCACTGCGAACCATTGCCGCCGATGACCACCAGCGCGCCGATGTCGTGCTGCGCCAGCGAGCGCAGCGCCTTGTCCTGGCCGGCATCGGACCGCAGTTCGGCGCAACGCGTGGTGCCGAGCGTGGTGCCGCCCAGTGACAGGATGCCACCCACTTCGCGCGGGCCGAAGGCGACGAACTCGCCGGCGATCAGGCCGGTGTAGCCGTGGCGAACGCCAAAGACTTCGAAGCCGCGCGCCAGCGCACTGCGCGTCACGCTGCGGATCGCCGCGTTCATGCCCGGGGCGTCGCCGCCGCTGGTCATCACTGCCAGTCGCTTCATGTCGGTTGCCCTCCCCCGAACTGCCGCCGCGCGAAGCCGTGATGCTGAGTTCACCGTCACCTTGCCGGCTTGACCCCGATCAAGAAGGCTCGGCACGGCGACAATCGGTCGACCCATGAACCCTGGCATCGCCTACGCCACCCTTGCCTTCGTCATGTGGGGCCTGTTCCCGCTGTACTTCCGGCAGATTGCCGCCGTGCCCCCGCTCGAGGTGGTGCTGCACCGCTCGGTGTGGTCGCTGCTCTTCATCATCGCCTTGCTGGCGGCGCTGCGCCGCTTTGGCTGGATGCGCGAGCTGGCGGCGCAGCCGCGTCGGCTGGGCCTGTTCGCGCTGAGCGCGCTGCTGCTGTCGGCCAACTGGCTGCTCTACGTCTATGCGATCCACAGCGGCCAGGTGGTCGAGGCCAGTCTCGGCTACTTCATCAACCCGATCGTCAACGTGCTGCTCGGCGTGCTGGTGCTGCACGAGCGGCTGAACAAGGCGCAATGGGCCTCGGTGCTGCTGGCTGCTGCCGGCGTGCTGTGGCTGACGGTGCTGAACGGCCGCCTGCCGTGGATCGCGCTGGCGTTGGCGGTGAGCTTCGCCTTCTACGGCCTGCTGCGCAAGACCGCGTCACTGGGCGCGCTGGAGGGGCTGGCGCTGGAGACGATGCTGCTGGCGCCGGTGGTGCTGCCGGCACTGGCCTGGTGGAGCTTCAGCGGCCGCGGCGCCATGGCCCAGGGCGATCTGGTGCTCGACGCCTGGCTGGTGATCGGCGGGCCGCTGACTGCGCTGCCCTTGCTGCTTTTCGCGGCCGGCGCCCGCCGCCTGCCTCTGGCGACCGTGGGCCTGCTGCAGTACCTGTCGCCCACCCTGCAGCTGGCGTTGGGCGTGTGGGTCTTCCACGAGCCCTTCGACCGCGCGCGCCTGCTCGGCTTCGGCTTCATCTGGGTCGGCCTGGCGCTGTATTCGGCCGACGGCTGGCGCCGTTCGCGCCAACCGCCGCCGCTGCCTCAAGCTGCCGGCGTGCGGATCAGGTAGTCGAAGGCCGCCAGCGCCGCCTTGGCGCCGTCGCCGGCGGCGATGACGATCTGCTTGAAGGGCACGGTCGTCGCATCGCCCGCCGCGAACACGCCGGGCAGGTTGGTGGCACCGCGGTCGTCGACGAGGATCTCGCCGTAGCGGCTCAGCTCGACCGTGCCCTTCAGGAACTCGGTGTTCGGCACCAGGCCGATCTGCACGAACACCCCGGCCAGTTCGACCGCCTGTTCGACGCCGCTGACGCGATCCTTGAAGCGCAGGCCGTTGACCTTGTGGCCGTCGCCGGTGATCTCCAGCGTCTGCGCATTCGTGTGCACGGTGACGTTGGGCAGACTCAGCAGCTTCTTCACCAGCACCGCGTCGGCCTTGAGCTGGTCCATGAATTCGATCAGCGTCACGTGCTCGACCACGCCGGCCAGGTCGATCGCCGCCTCGACGCCGGAGTTGCCGCCGCCGATGACCGCCACCTTCTTGCCCTTGAACAGCGGGCCGTCGCAGTGCGGGCAGTAGGCCACGCCCTTGGTGCGGTACTCGGCCTCGCCGGGCACGTTGACGTTCTTCCAGCGCGCGCCGGTGGACAGGATCACCGAGCGGGCCTGCAGCACGGCACCGTTGGCGAGCTTCACGCCGGCCAGGCCGCCAAGCTTCGAGGCCGGCACCAGCGCCTCGACACGCTGGCCGTTCATGAGGTCCACGTCGTAGGCGCGCACATGCGCCTCCAGCGCGGCGGCAAACTTCGGGCCGTCGGTCTCGAGCACCGAGATGTAGTTCTCGATGCCCAGTGTGTCCAGCGTCTGGCCACCAAAACGCTCGGCGACGATGCCGGTGCGGATGCCCTTGCGCGCCGCATACACCGCCGCCGCGGCACCGGCCGGGCCGCCGCCGACGATCAGCACCTCGTAGGGCGCGGCCTGGGCCAGCCGCGCGGCATCGCGCGCCGCCGCGCCGGTGTCCACCTTGGCCAGGATCTCGGCCAGCTCCATGCGGCCCGAACCGAAGGGCTGGCCGTTCAGGTAGACGGTGGGCACGGCCATGATCTGGCGCTGATCGACCTCGGCCTGGAACAGCCCGCCGTCGATGGCGACGTGACGGACGCGCGGGTTCAGCACCGCCATCAGGTTCAGCGCCTGCACCACGTCCGGGCAGTTGTGGCAGGTCAGGCTCATCCAGGTCTCGAAGACGAAGTCGCCTTGCAGCGACTGGATCTGCTCGATCACGTCGGCGTCGACCTTGGGCGGGTGTCCGCCGGCCTGCAACAGCGCCAGCACCAGCGAGCTGAACTCGTGGCCCATCGGCACGGCGGCGAAGCGCACGCCCATGTCCGTGCCGGCGCGGATGATCTGGAACGAGGGCTTGCGCGCATCGCTGCCGTCGAAGCGCACACTGACCTTGTCGCTCAGCTGCGCGATGTCCTGCAGCAGTTCGCGCATCTCGGCCGCGGCCGAACTGTCGTCGAGGCTGGCCACCAGCTCGATCGGCTGCTGCAGCCGTTCGAGGTAGGCCTTCAACTGGACTTGGATGGTGCTGTCGAGCATCGGTTTCTCCTTCAATGGGCGTGGGCCGACCGGCCCGGTCGCCAGCGCCCTGCCGGCGGCGCTGGCGACAAGGCCCGCAGGTCTTGTCGTGAGGGGTCTTGGGCCTCGCGCGCTTCAGGCGCGAGGCTTTGCTGCAGCATCGGTCGCCGCGCAGGCGGCGCCCGATGTCCCCATCAAATCTTGCCGACCAGGTCCAGCGACGGGGTCAGCGCCTTGGCACCGGCGTTCCACTTGGCCGGGCAGACCTG
>Ga0105097_10001380_pt1 | contig 11590 bp, 17 predicted proteins | sample PPLLak12cMay2015_FD_87035 | JGI IMG/M metagenome (GOLD analysis project Ga0105097, IMG submission 87035) | Freshwater sediment microbial communities from Prairie Pothole Lake near Jamestown, North Dakota, USA - PPLs Lake P7 Core (1) Depth... | ecosystem: Environmental > Aquatic > Freshwater >... | reverse complement strand
TCGGAAGTGAGAGACAGAGAACTATGGGTTACAGCAATTGGGTCAACATGAACACGCGCATTCTGAAGGCGCTCCAGACGGGTCAGAACTTCACCGCGAACCAGCTTCGCAACAAGTTCGGCATCCGCCGGGTGTCGGATCGCATCAGCGAGCTTCGCAAGGCTGGCTACGCGATCTATCTGAACACCAAGACGACTGCCAACGGGCAGAAGATCAACGTGTATCGCCTCGGCACGCCGCGTCGGTCCGACCTGGCTATCGCACAGTTCGTGAAGTCGAATGGCTACGTGCCGTTTGAGTGCGAAGTGAACGACCGCCTTGCGTTCGTGAAGTAATTTACGAATCGCTCCCCCTGTCCTGACGCGAGCAGGGGGGTATGCCAGCGTTGACCACAGACACGCGAAATGGAATGAGCCCTGTGGTGATAATGAGGCGATGCTCGGTAGCCTGTTCCTGACCGAGCAATCCTTACATCGAAGGAATGAGTATGAGAGTGCGACGGGCAAGAGATAGCATCCTTATAGATAGTAAAGCGTGAGGGGAAGCATCCTCACGGTGGGTCATTCTCGCTAGAGCAACAGACCTCGCGGCGGTTCATTAAACTAAAAGGGGTCAACCCCTATCCGCTGCGGCTTCTGTATGAGGTGCAAGTCCTCATGGGATTCCCGACCCCCGCGACACTCGCCGACGTTGAGGTGAGACCGTTGTTGGCTAGCACATGGGGCTGGACGTAGGGCTGTGGAAGCAAAGCGTTAGTATTTTATTAAAGAGATTATTGGACGGCGCAAGCCAGCGAAGAGCCCGATGGACTTCAAGTCCTTCGGGCTTTCGTGTTTAGGCCTTGACTTCCATGACGATGCGTGTTATACTGGGTGCATGTTTGATGTCTACATGGATGATGTTCGGAACGCGCCGCACGGTTGGAAGCTGACGCGCACACTGGACGATACGAAAGCCTTGCTCATCGCGGGGCTCGTTGACCAGTTGTCGCTCGACCACGACATGGGCGAGTTCAGTCCGACTGGGATGGACTTAGTGGACTGGATGGTGCAGACACGCCATTGGCCGAAGTTCAAGCCGGTCGTGCATAGCGCCAACCCCGTTGGGAAGCTGAGAATGCAGATGACGATTGAGCGATACTGGGATTCCCGGCATGATTAAGATCCTGCATGGCACACCCGACCATTCGACCCCCTCACTCTGCTATTCCTGCCGGGAGTCGCAAGTGGTGCGGAACTTGAAGGGGGATACGCGAGTATTCTGCCACTCCCGCGCCGCGACCCCCACGCTCGAAATCACCGAACCGATTACCGATTGCAATGACTACCAAGACAAGACGACCACTCCCTTGTGGGAGATGGAGAAGATTGCCTGGCGGTTCAACAAGGACGACAAGCGAAAGATTGCGGGGTTTTTAGACCCCAAATCGTTCAAGGCCAAATTTCCCGATGAGGATTGACGCATACATAGGAGTGAGCGCGTCCGGCGATGCTGTTCAGACACTCAATCCAACCCCGCCGGGTGTCCGGCAGTAGACGCCGCGTTTCCCACCGGGGGGCGGGCCGTCTGTGCCCGCCCTCAACATTATGGGTGAGCTAACGTTAACAACTATCGACAAGGTGAGAGAATGCCAAAACTAGAGATTCCCATTCAAGAACTTCGCAAGCGCAAGCTGTTCGTTGCCACACCCATGTATGGCGGGCAGTGTTTCGGCCCCTATACGAAGTGCTGCCTCGACCTGAATACCCTGTGCATCAAGCACGGCATTCAGGTGCAGTTCTTCTTCCTGTTCAACGAGTCGCTGATTACTCGCGCCCGGAACTATCTGGTCGATGAGTTCATGCGGAGTGACGCCACGCATATGATGTTCATTGACAGTGACATCGCGTTCAACCCGATTGATGTGCTGGCGCTCATGGCGTTTGACAAGCCTGTGATTGGCGGTCCGTATCCCAAGAAGACCATCGCGTGGGAGAAGGTCTATGACGCCGCCCACCTCGGCCTCGCGGACGATAATCCGCTGAAGCTGGAACAGTTCTGCGGCGACTACGTGTTCAACGTTGCGCCGGGAACGAAGGAAATCCGCCTCGATGAACCCGTGGAAGTGCTGGAAATCGGCACAGGGTTCATGATGATCAAGCGGGAAGCTTTCGACAAGTTCAAGGCGACCTATCCTGAACTGAAGTATAAGCCCGACCACAATCGCACCGTCAACTTCGACGGCTCGCGCTACATCCACATGTATTTCCAGGCGCTCATCGACACGTTCGGGTCGGACCGCTACCTCTCTGAGGACTACATGTTCTGCCAGTGGGCGCGCCGCGCTGACATCCCGGTCTATCTGTGCCCGTGGATGAAGCTCCAGCACATCGGCACCTACATCTTCGGGGGCTCAATGGAAGCTCTCGCGCAGTTGTCGCACAAGCAGACCGAACGCGGTCACGCGACTCCCGTAGCGCGGGACATCACCGAAGTGATCCAGCGTCCGCCGCTCCCGAAGCCAGCGGACCTCACACCAAACTCGACGCTGACAGAGATTCCGGCAGCGACCGCGCAGATGTCCATTGACATTCCAAGTGACACCATCGTAACGGAGTAACTATGGATTCCGTGACGTTGGATGCGGTCAATGAGCGACTATCGACAGCGACCAAGGTGACAGCGGCGGTCTATCCCGCCGTCCCTTACATGCAGGAAGAGGGCGACGGACTGAAGCCGACGAACCCGAAAGACATTATCGGCGGAGACAAGATCCCCTTCCACCTGTGGCCAGAGACAGCGACCATCATGGGAGCCTTGGGGCTCCTTGATGGGGCGCTGAAATACGGTCGAGCGAACTGGCGCGTGGCTGGCGTTCGCACTTCCATTTACTACGACGCACTCCGTCGGCACATGAACAAGATTTTCGAAGGTGAAGAACTTGACCCAGACTCAGGACTCCCCCACTATGCTCACGCGCTGGCGTGTTTGGCCATCTTGGTGGATGCGAAAGCTGCGGGATTGCTGGTGGATGATGCGAACTATCCTGGCGGTTATACGAAACTGCTAGGCGAAATGACCCCCCATGTGAAGCGATTGAAAGAGCATCACAAAGAGAAGCACCCTCACCACTACACGGCGAAGGATGCGGAGCAGAAGCTATCGTGACTGGTAATGTATCGTTTGACTTGGACGGAGTTCTCGCGAACTTCACCCGTGGATTCCACCGTATCGGGCGCGACCTGTTTGGCACGCCCGTCGGCGGGCATCACATCCAGAAGACCTGGTATTTCGAGGACTTCCCTGCGTTGGGCCTCGACAAAGAGAAGGTCGCCAAGATGTGGGAAGTGGCGTTCGCCGACCCGAAGTTCTGGGCGAACCTCGATCCTTTCAATCCCTCTATCATGGAGCGGATCAACTTGATGACGAACCGGCTGTTCATCACGAACCGCGCGGGCATCAATCCCAAGATGCAGAGCATTGAGTTCCTAGAGAAGTGGGGTGTCATGAATCCCCGCGTCTATGTGGCGAAAGATAAGGTACCTATTGCCCAGCGGGAGCATGTGGTCGCGCACCTTGATGACTACTACCCGAACTGTGTCGAAATCAAACGAGCAATCCCCGACGCATATGTGGCATTACTCTGGACACAATACAATGAGCAGTATCACCATGAATGGTGGCGGTTGGGTGGAGAGGTGGTGTTGAGTGTCGATGAGTTCTGCGATGCGTTGGACAACCGAGGGTTATCACGCTATGAGCTTCCTACGCCCGGGACTTCGCCACTCGCCTTGGATAGTTACAACAGAGGGGAAACCCGTTATTATCTGTGAGTATTGCACCCATCCCCATGTGCCAAAGAACACGATGCAGCAACATGAGCCACAATGCCCATGGCTGCAAGCGTGGCTCGACGCTCGGCAGGGTGACACGCATGAGGGGATATATGACCAGTGGACGCACTACCACGACACGCGCAGCCGGTTGCTGCAAGAAGGCACTTGACATCGTGTCGGGGCCATGTTATCATGTAAGTGAGTAAGACATTCGTTCTGAAGGAGAAGTGAATGGCAACATTTGTAGTGAGTGAAAAGACGCGGAACATCCTCAAGAATTTCGCGGGGATCGACAACTCGATTGTGCTTGCACCAGGCAAGGTGCAGCGAACTATCGCTAAGGGCAAGTCCGTTCTGGCACTTGCTGAACTGCCGGATGCGTGGCCGCAGGAGACCGCGATCTACGACCTCAACCGGTTCCTCGCGTCCCTATCGATTTACAAGAATCCGACCATCACGTTCGCGGACACGGCGATGGAGATTCGTGACGGTGGGTCCCACATCGGGTATCGCTACAGCGACCCGACGACCATTCAGGCAGCGCCGAACAAGACGCTCCCGAATGCGAACCCGTCCTGCAAGTTCACGCTGACCGAAGCGGGACTGGAGCAGATCGAGAAGGCAGCCGCGCTGTTGGAACTCGACCTCGTATCCGTCGTGGTGGAGAACGGGCGGACCGTATCCCTTGAAGCGTCAGACGCGAAGAACCCCGCATCCCATCGTTACACATGGGAAGTCGCTAACGGCGACGTTGAGCTTCCCGCGGTTGACAACGACTTCTCGCGCACACTCTCGTTCAGCACCGAACACATCGGCATGCTGATGGGCGGCGCGTATGAGGTCTCTGTTGGCACATGGCCGTATGGCTACTTCCAGCACAAGACCGAGCCTGTTGCCTACTTCATCGTCGCGCAGATTTGAGGGTTGTATGGACGTTGTATTTACGCTATTCATTGCGGTGATCGTGATGCTATCCACCGCCCTCTTTATCTTCGCGCACGACAAGAAAGAGTTGCGGAAGCACATCGAGCAGATGGAGATTGACCAGCGTTTCGATTGCGAAGCGCGATACACGACTGAGCGTTTCAGGGAAGTCTATGAGCGTATCGACGCGCTCGAAGCGCGGCCGAAGAAGTAGTCTATGCTCCCGTAGTTTAAGCAGAACGGCGGGTCTTATAAGCCCGATTGCGCTAGATTGGCGCCCGGTCGTGGTGCAAATCCACGCGGGAGTACCAGGAACCGTATGAATCATCGTGAGCATTTCGTGTGGGTGGAGAAGTATCGTCCGCAGACATTGGACGAGTGCATCCTACCCACATCCGTCAAAGCGACCCTTCAGGGGGCGCTCAATCAGCAGAACCTCACCAATCTCCTGCTTGTCGGGCGGGCGGGCACGGGCAAGACCACCGTGGCCCGTGCGCTTGTCCGGCAGCTTGGGGCCGATGCGTTGGTCATCAATGCGTCTGAGGAAAACGGGATCGATGTGATCCGTGGGAAGATCAAGGACTTTGCTTCGGCGATGTCCCTTGACGGGAACCGGAAGTATGTCATCCTAGACGAAGCGGACTATCTGCACCCGCAGTCCACACAGCCCGCACTTCGCGCCTTCATGGAAGAGTTTGCGAAGTCCTGCGGCTTCATTCTGACCGCGAACTTCCCGCAGCGCATTATTGCGCCGTTGCACTCCCGGTGCAGCATCGTGGACTTCAAGATCCCCGCGTTGGAGCGGCCAGGTCTGATGACGGCCTTTTGGGGCCGAGCGATGGAAATTCTGAAGCTGGAGAATGTCAAGCACGACCCGAAGATTGTCTCGCAGGTCGTCGCACTCTACTTCCCCGACTTCCGCCGTGTGCTGAACGAGCTACAGCGGTTCTCCGCAGGGGGAGAGTTGTCCGCAGCGATTCTTTCGCAGTTAACGGACAAGGACATCACCGAGCTATTCAATGCGTTGAAAGCGAAAGACTACAACGCCATGCGGAAGTGGGTCGTTACGCATGAGGACATGGACGCGACGGCCTTCTATCGGATAATGGGGACCCATGTGCCAAAGCAAGTGGACCTCAGTTCCCTGCCGGAGCTTATCGTGCAACTCGCCGACTATGGTTATCGTGCCGCGTTCTGTGCTGACGCGCAGTTGAACACGCTGGCGTGCCTCGTTGAGGTCATGTCGGCGGCGAAATGGAAGTGAGTATGGATAACGACCGTCGAAAGCAGTCCGCGTATGTCGCGTCCCGCTTCCTCAACCGGGAGTTGGTCAAGAGCTTTACCGCGAAGCTGCTTACATGTAAGGACCCTATCTATTGTATTCAGACATGGCCGGATGAGAAGGCGAACGCTGATCCCGCGCTGTGTGCAGCGGTTGACTTGGACCAGATCGACTGGGTCCCGACCGTGATTGTGCTAACGCAGGACTGTGAGAAGACCCCGGGCGGCATGAACTTCGAAGCGGGATACGCTGTTGCCAAGGGGAAACGGGTCATCGTCATCGGTCCCCGTGTCAACGTGTTCTATCACCTGTTCCCGCCGACCATTGAACACTATGACACGATACAGGACTTCTTTATCAGTTTGGGGGATGTGTGGGAGAAGTAGCAAATAACGTGATTACAGATGAACTGGTGAAAGCCGCGAGCAACTTTCCGACGCTGGAGACCCAGTTGACATTGACGGATGCGCCGCCGCTGGATTTCTCGCCGCCTGTCCAGCAGACGCCGTGCGATCCGTTCTTCGGGCCATTTCTCGAAATACTCCGTAACAACTTGGTGAAAGACGGGTCGGAGTTTGGGACCGGGCTGTTCATGTTCTCGTTGGCGGTGACGACACGCGCCAAGATGATTCTGGAGATTGGTCGCAATCGGGGATTCACCACGTTCGCGTTCGCCAGCGCCCTGAAGTTCATTGAACAGGGCTGGGATGAGCATCCCGCGAATCGGCAGCGTCCCGACATCGACTACGCGAAGCATGAAGCACGGACGGTGGGAAAGCTATTCTCTCTCGACATCAACCCGCACCCCGACGCCGAGGCGTTGATCACCGCACACGGACTGGATAAGTATGTGGGCTACGTGAACGCCGACTCGCAAAAGTGTGTGCCGACGGATGCGTATGACATCATGCTCATTGACGGCGACCATACGTTCCCCGGTTGTCTCAACGATGTGCAGCGATACGTGCCGTTCCTGCGCCCGGGTGGATACTTCATCCTGCATGACTACTATGGGTGGTATCAGGATGGGATCAACTATTCTCCCATCAAAGCGGTGTGCGACCGTATCACGGGGGATGTGAAGTCCATGCTCATCGACACGGGTTGCCAGAGTTTGATGGTATTCCGCAAGGAAGCGTTGCTGTTTCCCGTGATGCAGCCGCAGGACATCATGAACGTGGTTCCCCAGCCTGCGCCGGTAGAAGTTCCGGCGACGGACGAGAAGTTCGTGGTGGAGTAATGGCAAAGAAAGACTCGCGTATCTGGACGATCCTGAATGCGATTACGCGCACAAAGGATACGACCATTCTGGACGACCCGGAGTTTGAGAAGCTGTATCAACCGTTTGTTCTCAACATGGCGCTCTCGCACCATGCGGACACGGTGTTGGCAGCCAATCTGATGAATGAGCGTCCGACATTAGACCCGAAGTTGCAGTTCCTTTTTCTGCTAAATACCATTCGACCGAGATTCCGTAAGTCGGAATGGATGAAAACTACGGTGTCTGATGATGCGCGAGATGTGGCAGAATACTATGGATGTAGTGTTCGTCACGCCCGAAACCTGGTATCGTTGCATACGTCAGACCAAATGACGCAAATACGCCGTCGCTTGGATAAGGGCGGCACAACGAAACTGGGTGCCCGTCATGACACTTCATGAATCTAACCTACTCCCACATGTGGCAGCGGTGATACGCGAGTGCGTGGAAGTAACTCTTCCGTCGCCAGACGACTTCCTGAAGGTCAAAGAGACCTTGACCCGTATTGGGGTCGCTTCCCGCCGCGACAAGACGCTGTATCAAAGCTGCCACATTTTACATAAACAAGGCCGGTATTACATCGTCCACTTCAAGGAACTGTTCCTGCTCGACGGCAAAGCGCAGCAAACAGTCTTTGATGACACGGACAGGGCCCGACGTAATACCATCGCCAACATGTTGGCGGAATGGGGCTTGGTGGTCCTTGCTGATGTAGCAAAGAGCGCCGCGCCCGTAGCAGCGATATCACAGATCACGATTATCCCGTTTCGGGACAAGAGTGCCTGGACGCTTATTCCGAAGTATGAGATTGGGAAGAAAAAGGACAAAGTAGTATGAGCGTATTGAGCTTTAATGAGTATCAGCAGGGTGTTTTGGCCACATGGAATTCCACACAGTCTGAGGATGCGCGCCGTTTGAACGCGACACTCGGTCTCGCCGGAGAAGCTGGAGAGTTTGCCGACCTCATGAAGAAGCACTTTTTCCACGGGCTGTCAGACGACGGGTTCCGCGACAAGGTGCTATCGGAGTTGGGGGATGTGCTGTATTACGTGACTGTGTGCGCGTATGAGCATGGGTTCAACTTGGAGCATATTGCGATCAAGAACAACGAGAAACTGGCTGCCCGCTATCCGCAGGGATTCGTCAAGGGCGGCGGCATTCGGGAGTAAGCTATGGACATCAGCACTCGCGGACTCGACTTCATCAAGAACTGGGAGAAACTGCGCGTCAAGGCCTACTACGATCAGGCCGGTATTCCCACGATTGGTTACGGCACAATCTGCTATCCTAGCGGAACGCGAGTGCAGATGGGGCAGACTTGCACACCCGAACAAGCGGAAGAATGGCTCCGATGGGACTGCCGAAGCGTGGAAGTGGCACTCGACCGCATCGTCGCGCTCGGCTACAACCTGTTGCAGAATCAGTTTGACTCGCTCGCATCTTTCTGCTATAATGTAGGTGTGGGTGGATTTCGTGACTCCACACTTCGTCGTGAGCTTCTGGCTGGCCGACCGGTCGTAGAAGACTATTTCCTGCGTTGGAATAAGATACACGACCCGAAGACCGGGAAGCTCGTTGTGAGCCAAGGTCTAACAAATCGTCGGCACGCCGAATGGCTGTTTTTCAGTGAGGGACACTAATGAGTGATGTTATCTTTTCGCCCGGTGAGATTGACTTGGGTATCCAGAACGTCCATATGATTTCCGGTGAGGACATCGTTGGGCACACCTACCTGTTGACGGACTCGCAGACAGCAATGCAGACGTATCGCATCGACAAGCCGGTGCTGCCGTCGATTGCGCCAGATCCGACCAACGGATCGTATCGCGTGGGACTGCTCCCCGTGCGTCCGTATCTCGACAAGGGCACCGAACGGATCGAAGTCCTGTCCGGGCACGTTCTCTTTACGGTGCCGGTGACGGAGCGGTTCGCGGAGATGTATCGTCGGTTCACCAGCGACATCGTGGTGGCCACGCCGACCAGCTTGAACAGCATCTTGCAGTCATAATGGAATCGCGTGAAACACACCGCACGGTCAAAGAAGTTCCTGTCGGCGCTTAAGCCGCAGCTTCAATACACCTACGTCACTACAATAGGGAAGTCTGTCTATGCACGGGCGCGGTCAAACGACGGCGCGCCCGTGTTCGTTCGTCAGGACTACTCCCCCGTCTACTATACGGCCGCGCCCGACCCCGCGAGTGCGACACACTGGGGTTATGACGGCACGCCGCTCATGCCCCACATGATCGACACGATCAAGGAAGCACGGGACTGGGTCGACCAGTCGCCGCTCCCTGTCTACGGGAATATCCAGCCGGAATACATGATGCTCGCCGATGTCTATGACAAGCGAGAGGTCGCGTATGACCCGGACTTGCTCTATGTCTGGAACATCGACATCGAAGTGGACCGCGACCCCGTGAAGGGGTTTGCACCTATCGATGATCCGTTCAACCCTGTGACGGCGATCACGGTCATCTGGCGCCACATGGGCGTGACAGGGACCGTCGTCTACGGAACTGGTGCCTACACCCCCGTAGAGGGCGTGTTCTATGTGAAGTGCGACAACGAAGAAGAACTGCTCATGCGGTTCTTGGATGACTTCAAGGCCGGACATGACTATCCCGACATCGTGACGGGTTGGAACGTGCAGTTCTATGACATCCCGTATCTGGTCAACCGGATGAAGCTCTTGTTCAGCGAAAGCACCTGGATCAACTTGTCGCCATTCGAGCGACTGGCTGACCGGCGCGTGACGCTCAACGGGAAGGACCAGACCGTTATCGACATTCGCGGCGTGGCGATCCTTGACTACTTTGAACTGTATCGCAAGTTCACGTATTCGCAGCAGGAGAGCTATCGGCTCGACCACATCGCGCACGTAGAGCTAGGGAAGCGCAAGGTCACGTATGAGGAAGTCCGCTCCCTGTATCGGCTCTACCGTGAGGACCACCAGAAGTTCATCGAATACAACATCATGGACGTTCAGCTTGTCACCGAACTAGACGAGAAGCTGAAGCTCATCGACCTGGTCTGTGCGCTTGCGTATGGTGCCAAAGCGAACTTCGTAGACACGTTCCGCCAAGTTCGTCTATGGGACATCATGATCTACCACAAACTCCGCGCAGAGGGCAAGCAGATCCCCCCGCGTAAGGATGAGACTAAGACGGAGCAGTATGCGGGCGCGTATGTGAAGGACCCGCTGGTCGGGCAGCACCACTGGGTGGTGTCGTTTGACGTAGCGTCCATGTATCCGCACATCATCCGTGAGTGGAACTTGTCGCCGGAGACCATCGCGTCCCGCGAGAGTGTGGGCAAGTGGACGGTGGAACACCTCCTAGGTGGCGCGGTGGATACGGCGCTGTGGGTCGGCCCAGCTATCGCGGGGAACGACTATGCGCTTGCGGCCAACGGCTTGCAGACACGCCAAGACGTTGAAGGCTTCCTGCCGAAGATGCTGAAGACGCTGTATGATGAGCGCAACCGGTTCAAGGGGCTGATGAAGAAGGCCAAGAAAGAACTGGAAGCGGTCAAAGCGGAGTTTGCAAAGGACAAGACCCCGGAACTGTTGCACAAGCAAAAGGAACTGGTCAAGCAGATATCCGCCTACAACAACCAGCAGATGGTCCGCAAAGTGAACCTCAACTCCGCATACGGCGCGTTGGGGTCGGCCTACTTCCGCTTCTACGACTTGCACATGGCGGAAGCCGTGACCGTGACGGGACAGTATGTCATCCGCCGTGTCGCGAACGACCTGAATGTGTATCTCAACGAGGTGTTGAAAACAAGTGGGAAAGACTACATTATCGCGTCGGACACGGATTCCGTCTATATCAATATGGGTCCATTCGTGGCGCGTTACCTCGCCGACAAGCCCAAGCCTGACATCGTGGACATGCTCGACAAGTTTGCGAAGTCTAAACTCGACCCGCTCATTGAAGCGACACTCGCCAACATCGCCAACTACTTCAACTCACACACGCCGTGCTTGACGATGGTGCGGGACTGCATCGCTGACAAGGGCGTGTGGACCGCGAAGAAGCGTTACATCCTCAACGTCCACGACAGCGAAGGGCTCCGCTACGAGAAGCCGAAGCTGAAGATCATGGGCATCGAAGCGATCAAGTCCAGCACGCCGCAAGTGTGCCGGGACCAGATCATCGGGGCGCTCAACATCTTCATGAACGGGACGCAGCAGGAAGTGTGGGACTACATCAAGCAGGCGCGCACCGAGTTCATGGGCGCGAGCTTTGAGGATGTGGCCTTCCCCCGCAGCGTCAACGGCCTAGCCAAGTATTCGGGGCGCGA
>Ga0105097_10001376_pt1 | contig 11602 bp, 9 predicted proteins | sample PPLLak12cMay2015_FD_87035 | JGI IMG/M metagenome (GOLD analysis project Ga0105097, IMG submission 87035) | Freshwater sediment microbial communities from Prairie Pothole Lake near Jamestown, North Dakota, USA - PPLs Lake P7 Core (1) Depth... | ecosystem: Environmental > Aquatic > Freshwater >... | reverse complement strand
GCGAGCACTGCCAGATCGACATAATCATTTATGGCAAAATAATAACCGCCGTTCTGAAGAAAATAGCCCTGGCTGCTGTTTTGCCCCCAGGTTGGAATAAGAAAACCCGAAGCCCTTCCCTGCGAAATGGGGGCATAGAAAAAAGGCAGAAACAGGGGAGTGGGTACATCTGCGATCACCAGATTGCTGAAACCGCCCACGATTTTGCTGCTCGGTACCACTTTGATATTGGAGGTGGAAATATAGTAATCGGGTTTGGGTTTTTCTGAAGTGGTAAACCTGGCCTTGTTGATATAGAAAACCGAATCATTCTCCTTTTTCGTGAGCTCACCCAATATAAATACACCCTGTTGTTCAATTCTTGAATTGTAGATCAGTGCCTTCTCGTTTTTGAAATTATAAACGAGTGAATCCTGTTCACTTTGCTGTCCATCCTGTTTAAATTGCGGTTTTTGGGTATAAACTCCTGCCGTATCAACTATCCCTTTGGCAAAAGCCAGGCTTTTTTTATAGTCGATGATAATTTCGCCTGCCTTCAGTTCAATATCGCCGTAAACCAGTTCAGCCTCATTGTAAAGGTACACCTGTTGGCTCACAAAATCGCTCAGCACATAATCTTTTGCCTTGTGTTTGATGTTGTTTTTTAAAAATTCCGGTGTAATTTTTGAGCTGTCTATTTTGGTAGTATCGGAGGTTTTGGTATTGTTCATGACAACCTGCTTTGCCGGAATGGTATCCATTTTTGTGGAGATCTGGCAATACATGCGAGGCAATACAATGAATATTGTAAAGAAAGTTAAAACTATATACCGAATGTTTGTATGCAATACTTTAAATACTATTTTTGTACCGGAAAAAAAGTCTTTTTTGATTTGCAAACTTACATATATTTTTTTGCTGTTAAGTTTATCGTTTGGTAAAATTTGGATAAAGTAAGAAGCGTTGGTTATTTATTAAAATATGGAATGAAATGAGAATATTGTTTATTTTTTTATTTTTATTTTTTTCTTCAAGTCTGTTGGTACAGGCGCAAAAACCATTTGTTGTGGTGCTGGATGCAGGCCATGGTGGTAAAGATCCCGGAAAAGTTGCCAAGAACTATATTGAAAAGGATATCGCTCTGAGCATCGTATTGCTGGCGGGGAATAAATTAAAGGAATTCGATGGCATTGAAGTAGTTTATACGCGTCAAAAAGATGTATTTATCGAATTAAAACAAAGGGGAAAAATTGCAAATGACGCCAATGGAGACCTGTTTGTTTCTGTTCATTGCAACGCCCATAATACACCGGTTTCCGGATCTGAAACCTATGCACTGGGGGTGCATGCCAACAAGCAGAATTTTGAGGTAGCCAAACAGGAAAACTCGGTAATCTTTCTTGAAGATAACTACCAGGAAAAGTATGGCGGATTTGACCCCAATTCTCCTGAATCGGTAATAGGAATTACCTTGTTGCAGGAAGAATTTCTCGATCAGAGTCTGAGTCTGGCCAGTATTGTTGAAAGCAAATTTGCCAATGAGTTAAATATTCCCAGTCGGGGAGTAAAACAAGCCGGATTTGTCGTTTTGCACCAAACCAATATGCCCGCGATTCTTATAGAAACCGGATTCATCACCAACCCAAAAGAAGGCGAATTTTTGAATTCCAAAACCGGGCAGGAAAAAGTTGCAAAGGTCATCGTAGATGCAGTACTTGCCTACAAGAAGAATCTGGAGCAGAATACTGTAGTTGAGACTGCAAAACCAAAACAAACAGGTGATACGGTCGCCGCCGGTAAGAAGGCTGAGGGCCTGGTGTATAAGGTGCAGATCGCTGCCGGCTCGAATAAACTCGCCTTGAAACCATACAACTTCAAGGGATTGAAGCAGGTTGAAATGGAGAAGGCCGGAAATCTGTACAAGTATTATTACGGAAGCACCGCAGATTACAATGTGGCAACAAAAAAATTGGCCGAAGCAAAAAAAAGTGGTTATCCATCGGCTTTTATTATTGGTTTTAAAGATGGCAAAGTTGTTCCGGTCAATTGAACAGATCAATAAATCCCGAATAATTCATTAAGGATTGCCGTTATAATTTTGTAATATTGTTCTGTAAATAATCTTATTTTGAAAATATCCAGGGAAATAAAAACGGGCGTCGTTGCAGTATTTATAATAATCTTGTTCATTTGGGGTTACAATTTTCTCAAAGGCCGCAAGATCCTGGACCCAAATCGTACCTATTACGCCATGTACGATAATGTTCAGGGCCTTGTACCTACAAGCGCTATTCTGATTAACGGACTAAAAGTTGGCAGCGTATCCAAGATCACTTTTCACCCTGACAAGCCCGGTGTGCTGGTTGTGCATATGGAAATCAGTAATGATATTGAGTTTTCAAAACAAACTGTGGCTGAGATCTTCAGCCCGGACTTTATCAGCGGAAAATCGCTGCGCCTAAGGCTTGTACTGGGAGGTGAGTACGCCAAAAGCGGCGACACGCTGGCCGGTGTTGTATCTACAGATATCATGGGTATGATCAATGAGCAGATCGCCCCTCTTCAAAGCAAAGTGGAAAGCTTTGTGGTGAACTCTGATTCTGTAATGACCAATGTAAACAAGGTGCTCGATGCCAGGAACAAGGACAATATAGCCAGGTCACTCGAAAATCTCAACCAGACCCTGCTCCAGATAAGAAATATTTCTGCAAAAGCTGATAAAATGCTGAGCGAAAATTCCCCGAGAATCGACAGCATGATGATCAATGCTGAAAATGCCATGAAAGGCTTGTCGCGGATGTCGGATTCCCTTCAAAAGGCAAACATCGGGGTCACAGTTGCCAAAATGGAAAAGTCGGTCGGCCTGCTGAATGCCATGCTCGACAGCATAAACCAGGGCAAAGGTTCCCTGGGCAGATTAATGCATGACGAGGCACTATACAACAATATGGAAGCCACAACAAAAGAAATGGAACTGCTGCTGAAGGATATGAAGGAAAATCCGAAAAGATATGTCCATTTTTCAGTGTTTGGCAAGAAGGAAACACCCTATAAAGAGCCAAAATGATCAGCTCCGTTTTGGTTGATAAGTTTTAATAATTTTAGTGGATCAGATGAATTTGACTATTAAAATTTATTAGTTTTAAATAGTTGAAAAAAATTTGAAACGTTAGCGTAAAAAGCCCGGGTCTGATTTGTGTAAATTGCTAATTATTAAATAGTTATATATAGAACAAAATTACATGCAATTTCTTCCAAATATTCTGTTTTCTGTTATTCTTATCGCAGGAATTGTCTTTTTTATAAGAAATATAAAGAGGATAGTCAGGAATATCCGTTTGGGCAGATCCGAAGACCGGTCCGATCATGCTGAATTGCGCTGGAAGCAGATGGCAAAAATTGCCCTGGGCCAGTCAAAAATGGGAAAAAGACCTGTATCTGCACTTTTGCATCTCATCGTTTATGTCGGATTCATCATTATCAATATAGAATTGCTCGAGATCGTTCTCGATGGTATTTTTGGCACCCACCGTTTGTTTTCTGTTTTTGGCGGTTTTTATGACTTCCTGATCGGGTCCTTTGAAATACTTGCCCTGCTGGTCATTGTTGCCGTAATTGCATTTTGGACCAGAAGGATGGTACTCAAAATACCCCGTTTCTGGAATAAAGAAATGACGGCCTGGCCACGAAAGGATGCACTCAATATTTTGTATTTTGAATTGGTTTTGATGTCTCTTTTTCTGCTGATGAATGCAGCTGACTTCAGTTTACAACTATTGGGGCACCCGCATTATCCGCAGGCAGGGTCATTTCCTGTAAGCAAATATCTGATTTCCATTTTACCTGAGTCTGCAAATGCATTGGTCCTTATTGAAAGGAGTGCCTGGTGGCTGCATATTACAGGTATACTCGTGTTTTTAAATTATCTGTATTATTCCAAGCATTTACATATCCTGCTGGCCTTTCCCAATACCTACTTTGCCAATTTAAATCCTCCGGGACAATTTACTAATTTACAGTCGGTAACAGATGAGGTAAAACTCATGATGGACCCAGAGGCCGACCCATATGCTGCCCCTGCTGAACCTGAAAACAAGCCTGTCGAGAAATTTGGTGCAAGTGATGTAACAGATCTGAGTTGGGTGCAACTGATGAATGCATATACCTGTACTGAATGTGGGCGTTGCACGGCCGATTGTCCGGCCAATCAGACAGGAAAAGAGCTGTCGCCCCGTGCAATCATGATGAAAACAAGGGACAGACTCGAGGAAGTTGGCAGAAATATGGATAAGAACGGCAAGTTTATTGACGATGGAAAATCCTTGCTCGATACGATCAGCAATGAGGAGATCTGGGCCTGTACCAGTTGCAATGCCTGTGTAGAAGCCTGTCCGGTCAGCATAGATCCCTTATCGATCATCATTGATATCAGGCGTTATCTGGTCATGGAAAAATCGGCTGCGCCCCAGGAGTTGAACGCCATGATGACGAATATTGAAAATAACGGAGCACCCTGGCAGTTTAATCAGATGGATCGCTTAAACTGGAAAGACGAATAACAGAAATTTTAGTAGATTTGTATATGAAAGTTCCAACAATGGCAGAAATGATGGCAGAAGGCAAAAGCCCCGAAGTTTTGTTTTGGGTAGGCTGTGCCGGAAGCTTTGATGACAGGGCCAAAAAAATTACGAAGGCAATTGTCAGGATCCTGCAAAATGCCGGAGTGGAATTTGCCGTGCTTGGAACCGAAGAGAGCTGTACAGGGGATCCTGCGAAAAGAGCCGGAAATGAATTTTTATTTCAGATGCAGGCCATGACCAATATACAGGTGCTGAATGCCTATGAAGTGAAAAAGATTGTAACCGCGTGTCCGCATTGTTTTAATACCCTTAAAAATGAATATCCCGGATTGGGAGGGCACTATGAAGTGATGCACCATACCGAACTGATCAATTCCCTTTTGAAAGAAGGCAGGCTAAAAGTGAGTTCGGGTATTTTTAAAGGTAAACGGATCACGTTTCATGATCCATGCTATCTCGGAAGGGCGAATGGGGTTTATGAAGCCCCCAGAGAAATTCTGGAGAAACTCGATGCGGAACTGGTTGAAATGAAACGTTGCAAGTCAAATGGACTCTGTTGCGGGGCAGGTGGTGCACAAATGTTCAAGGAAGCCGAGAAAGGAAACAAAGAGGTGTTCATTGAAAGGACAGAGGAGGCTTTGGAAGTAAATCCGGATATGATAGCCACGGGCTGTCCGTTTTGCAATACCATGCTCACGGATGGAATTAAAAATAAAGAAAAGGGGCACAGTATTTCTGTGCTGGATATAGCCGAGCTCATTGCAACAGCCGGCGAATTGTAAATATTATAATTGTTTATGCCTTACGTTAACGAACAGGATCTAACCAATCTCTATAACGAAGTTGAAAAGTCGAATGAGACGATCGACCTGATGTCTACTGCCCTGGCGGAGGAGGAGAAGAAAGTCTCCCTGCTCAAGCGGCACAGGATTTTATTGAGTGTGCTGGCCATCTTGTTGTCGGTGCTTATGATCTGGTCATTTTTACCAAAAGAAGAAAGAGTCTCTGAAGAATATCTGATCCGAAACAATTTGAGTATAGTCAATACGGATACCCTGCATAATATGCAGTTGAAATCTACTAATTTCGACAGGGAAATAGCTTTTTCTTCCAATAAGATGCCCTTGTACTACAGTGTTCAGATCGGAGCCTATTCAAACTTTTCGAGTAACCTGATTTCCGAGGGTCTGAATCAAATGGCAGAATTTGAAGATGCGGGCCTGAACAAGTTTGCTATTGGTAAGTTCAGTTCTTACAAGGAGGCTGTGGTACTCAGAAATGACCTGAAGAAATTGGGATTTGCCGATTGTTTTATCATCGCCCGCTCTTACGGCGAACCCATCGATATAGCTGAAGCCCTTCAGCTTAGCGGTGAGGAATGGATCAGAGGCGAATGATGACAAAACTTCCTTATGGCGGCAAATAAGTGGATAAACGCGGCACGGCTGCGAACACTGCCTTTATCGGTTTCGGGCATTATTGTCGGTAGTTTTATTGCCTGGTCGCACGCATCTTTTAATATACCCATCTTTATATTCGCAATACTCACTACAATCGGTTTTCAGGTTCTTTCCAATTTTGCGAATGATTATGGCGATGGCGTAAAAGGGACAGATAATAAGGAACGTATTGGTCCGGCACGGACTATACAAAGTGGTCTGATCAGCCCTTCAGAGATGAAAAAGGCCATAAAGATCACAGTATTTTTAACCTTGCTGGTTGCAGTAATCCTTATCTTTTTGTCATTCGACAAAGGCGAATTTCTTTACGCCCTCCTGTTTTTTGTTTTGGGAATTGCAAGTATTGCTGCAGCCATAAAATATACCGTAGGGTCAAATGCCTATGGCTATGTTGGTTTTGGTGATCTTTTTGTCTTTCTTTTCTTCGGTTTGTTAAGCGTTTGCGGCAGCTATTTTTTGTACACAAAATCCCTGCCTCTTTCAGTGTTCCTGCCCGCATTTTCCATAGGATTATTAAGCGCAGGGGTGCTTAATCTCAACAATATGAGGGATGTTGTATCGGATACAAAAACCAATAAAAAAACCCTGGTGGTCAAGATAGGAGCTGAATTTGCCAGGTATTACCATATCTATCTTTTGGTATCGGCATTCTTGTTTGCCATTATTTACAATACAGTTAATTTTCATTCCTGGTATCAATTCCTTTTTTTGATTGTACTGGCTCCATTATATTTGCACGGTAAATTTGTCTGGTTTAATAAAGATCCTAAGGACCTTGACCCTGAATTAAAAAAACTGGCATTAAGTACCTTCGCTTTTGCCGTTTTATTTGGTTTGGGACAAATTTTATAAAAAATGATAATTATCATAGAAAATAAAAGATAAAATTGTCTTCTTTGTAATAGAAATTAAATTGATGAAAAAGTTAGTCATAGCTCATCTTTTTTTAAATCTGTACCTGCTTGCTTTGGTAGGTCCGGTGCTGCCTGTGCTTGATTACCTGATCAACTATGATTATATTGCCAAGGAGCTTTGCATCAACAAAAACAAACCTGTTTTGGCCTGCAATGGCAAGTGTTACCTTGAAGGTCAGTTTGACAAGCAACAAAATTCCCGGGAGGAAAATCCTGTTCCTCTGATGCCCAAAGTAGATTTTGACAGGTTTTTCACCCTGGTCATCAAATCATTTGAATACAAATTACTTGACTTTACAAACCAAAAGAAATCTATTATTTCAACATGTAAACTTCAGGGAGTATTGGTTTTATTCTCCATATTCAAACCTCCCATTTACCATTAAAATTCATAGTTACTAAATCTTGGGAAAGATTTAAATCAAGAAATTATAAATTTTAATATGTACCAATTATCATGAAGATGAATGATTTATTGGTTCTTGTCATGCTGCTTTGCAGTTTAGCAGGAACCAGCCAAACTATTCTTTTTAATGGGAAGGTTATGGACGAGACCGGCCAACCCCTTGAAAAGGCAATTATCAGTATAAAAGGCAGTTATCAAAGTTTTACTACTGATAAAAATGGAGAATACAGTTTTTCAGCAAATTCGCAAAGCATAGCAACCATAAGCTGTTTGAATTACCAGGCCAGAACGGTTGATTTAGTTCCAGACATGGAAATCATTCTAAAAGAAGGTTCCATTGAACTTGACAATATTGTGGTTAAGGCCGATCCCTTGTATGATGTTCCGCATTCAAGTATTATTATTGATGAGGTTAAGGCAACTACCCAGCCAAGAACTGTGAGTGACTTATTTAAAGACATTCCCGGATTTGGAATCCAAAAACGTGGGGCTTATGCTGCTGAACCCATTTTCAGGGCCTTTAGGTACGAGCAGTTGAATATACAATATGATGGGGGTTTGAGGATCACCAATGCCTGCCCAAACAGAATGGACCCCATCACCACCCATATCATACCCGAAGAGATTGGGCAGATAGAGGTTATCAAAGGACCATTTTCAGTAAGGTTTGGCCAAAATTTTGGCGGTGTTATTAATTTGGTTTCTAAATCTGTGAATGACAAGGAAATGGGGCTTTCCGGCACTATTGAGAGTGGCTATGAAACCAACGGCAATAATTTTACGGGAAGGGGCTCATTGGTTCAAAGAGGAGAATTTTTTGACCTTGAACTGAACGGTTCTTACCGGAATTATGGAGATTATGAAGATGGCAACGGAACAGAAGTGCCCTCCTCATTCACTACAACTGAATATTCGGTCAAATTGGGCTATAACCCCTCAGATAATCAGCGGATGCGCCTGACATGGAGACAATCCTTTGCCAGAGACATCGATCATGCCGGTTTGCCGATGGATTCCCCTTACGACGACAGTTATATGGCAGGAATTGATTATAAGATCACAAATCCTGCAGAAAATATTACTGACATTACAGTAAAAGGTTTTTATTCTTATGTGGATCATCTCATGACCAATGAGAACAGGCCAAGTTTTGCAGTTTCCGGTTCTTCTTCGAATGTTTTTGCCACGAATTATGGCGGTAAAGCCGAAGTCGCTTTTAAACCTGCAGATAAAATTCTGGTCTACACCGGATTGGATGGTAATTTTACCTCCAGGGAAGGCGATAGAATCAGAACCATTAAAATAGCCAACGGACAACCATTGCCCAGCCCGGTTGTGAAGGTTGATAAAATCTGGCAGGATGCAGTGCTTAACGATGTGGGTATTTTTGCAGAAGGAAAATTGCTTTTGTCCGGGACTTCCACAATTACCATGGGATTGAGATCAGATTTTATCAATGCAGCCATCAACGATCCGGAGGCCGATTTTGAGGCACTTTATGGTGGAGAAATAGAGGATCAGTCAGAGGTGAATCTGGGAGGAAATATTTCGTACCAGTATCAAAACCCATATTTTAGATGGAATGCCTCCTTAGGCAGGGGAATACGAACTGCCGACATGATTGAGCGATACATCAACCATTTTAATGTGGGGATAGATCCCTATGAGTATGTTGGGAATCCTTATCTGGACCCTGAGGTAAATTATCAACTTGAATTGTCAGGGCAATTCAAAAATGAAAATTATCAGTTTGGTGCTTCCGTATTTTACTCCTATCTGGAAGATTTTATCTCGGCCATTGTTGATCCTAATCTACCCAGGAAATACATGCCGAATATGGAACCCAAATTCGCCAAGAGATTTATCAATCTTGAAAAGGCCTATCAAACCGGTTTTGAAGCGTTTTTCAATTATTATTTAACCACCCATATCATCCTGGAAACAGATATTTCCTATACCTATGGACAAAATGAGGATTTTGATGAACCTTTACCACAGATAACGCCATTAACGGGCCACATCGGAATTAAATATGACCAACAGCAATACTGGATCAACCTGAAATCCAGACTGGCAGACAGCCAGGACCGCGTTGCGAAATCTTTTGGTGAAGAAGAAACACCCGGTTTCACAACTTTTGATATAAGTGGTGGTTTTGTGCCAGTTAAAGGGCTTTCTATCGGTGCCGCTGTTTTGAATATTTTTGATAAAGCGTATTATGAACACCTTAATTTTTCCTATAACGGTGCAGACATGCTGAATGGAAGGATTTATGAGCCGGGGCGGAATTTTACACTATACGTGACCTATAATTTTTAGAATCTATGAAGAATAGCAGGTAATTATCTGCTATTCTTTTGCTATTCAAACAGGACTAAATTCAATTTTTCATTGAAATTGAGGCATAAATTCCTTAAATTTATCCTTCTAAAATAAGATCCTTATGAAAGTCACCTACCTCGGCCATGCCGCCTTAGCCATACAAATCAAGAACATACATATTCTTGTAGATCCGTTTATCAGCGCAAATCCTTTGGCAAAAGACATCAATATCAAAAAACTGAAAGCAGATTATATTTTGCTCACCCATGCCCACCAGGACCATGTGCTGGATGTGGAAGCCATTGCTAAAAGAACCAGGGCAAAAATCGTTTCCAATTTTGAGATAGTGACCCATTATCAAAACCTTGGGTTTGACGGGCACCCCATGAATCTGGGAGGTTCCTGGCAATTTGACTTTGGCAATTTGCACTCTGTAAATGCCGTTCACACCAGTTCTTTTCCGGATGGATCCTATGGCGGCCAGCCGGGAGGATTTGTGATCGAAAGCGAAGAAGGAAATTTGTACATAGCCGGAGATACAGCCTTAAGCATGGATATGAAACTGATACCCATGTTCACCAAACTTGACCTCGCTGTATTACCAATTGGCGATAATTTTACCATGGGCATGGATACTGCTGTAGTGGCAGCTGAATTTCTGGAATGCAATAGGATTATGGGCTATCACTACGACACTTTTGGCTATATCGTTATTGACCATGACAAAGCAATCAAGCTATTTGCCAAACACAAAAAAGAATTGACCCTGTTGCCCATAGGAGGGGATATGGAGGTTTAAAAATCAGTTGAGATCCTGATAATCAAGAAAATAGTTTTGGTTAAAGCAAAAGCTTTCTTAATATTTTAATAATATAAGGTACCGGGTTTTATCTAATAGAACCATTGTAGCTTTATTCACATTTAATTAACTAGTATTTCAGGTAGATTATAGCTTATATAGTTACCTTTGAGGAATTATTTTAACAATTCTTCATTAATGACTACAAATACTTCAACACATACTTTTCACATCCCGGTCATGGGCCTGGCATATACCATAGACAGTCCCATTAGGGTAGCTAAATTTGGTATTGACTCCGTAATATCTATCATGGATGATGAACTGATCGAAAGGATGAATGCCTTTTATTCAAATAAATTTCAATTGCCTTATAACGAAATATCAAGAAAAGTTCATGATTACAGGGCCAAAAGAATTACCGCTTACCTCGATCTGGTCGATACCATTGTAAAGAAAAAGTTTGCGGATTTTAAAACCGAACTCACAGAAAGCAAGGAAAGCCTTCAGGAGTTTGTGGCAATGTTACCCGGAACTTCTGATCTGAAAACCGGTCTGGAGCATATGATTTCTCAGGGAGCAGCCTGCAAAACCCAACTCATGAATTTTATAGAAAATAACCTTTCACAGGGCAGTATTGATGTGAACATCATGACAAAACTGGATAAGGACAATTTTGATGGTAAGGAGCAGCTTCCGGTTGAATTCAATGACGCACATGCTGCTTTGAGAGGTTTTGCAAACAGCCGGGTGGAATCATCAGTTGTGCTTTCTGCCGGAATGAACCCCAGACTGTTCAGCTATTTTGAGCAGTTTCAGGATTTCTTTCCAAATGCAAAGAATGAACTTAAGAAAAAAATCATTCTCAAGGTGAGTGATTTCAGGTCTGCCATGATACAGGGGAGCTTTTTGGCTAAAAAAGGGCTCTGGGTATCGGAATACCGGATCGAATCGGGTTTAAACTGCGGCGGACACGCCTTTGCCACTGATGGCTATCTGTTAGGACCCATTCTCGAAGAATTCAAACAAAAAAAATCACAGCTTGTTGAAGCCGCCTATGGCCTGTGGGCCAAAGCGCTGGAGCTAAAAGGCAATCAGGTACCCGAGCAACCGCTCAACCTAAAAATTACCGTACAGGGAGG
>Ga0105097_10001375_pt1 | contig 11605 bp, 11 predicted proteins | sample PPLLak12cMay2015_FD_87035 | JGI IMG/M metagenome (GOLD analysis project Ga0105097, IMG submission 87035) | Freshwater sediment microbial communities from Prairie Pothole Lake near Jamestown, North Dakota, USA - PPLs Lake P7 Core (1) Depth... | ecosystem: Environmental > Aquatic > Freshwater >... | reverse complement strand
GGCACCATGCGCTTTGCCGCAGTCGAATAGCCGATGTCATCCGCTTGATAGGCAAACTGGCTCAGTCTGCGAGAGACTGAGCCAGTTTTTTGTTACAGACCAGCCTTCGGAAGTCGCCGCGGCATTGCGAAAAACGCAGTTCGTCGCTGCGAAGCCAGTTCTTGCTTGATCCGGCGACTTCCGATGTCTCTGTTTTTTGTAGCTCTCGGAAGCAGCCATCCTGAACGAGCGTTCACGTTGTGCTAAGCTACAGTTAATCTGTGCCTGATAAACTGTACCTGTGAACTAACTCTACTGCCTGGCCGCCGGTGCGGTCTGTGGCGTCTTCGAGGAGAAAAAAATGGAAACAAGAAAACGTGGACCGGTTTTGGTCTTTGCTGCGTTGTTCGGCGTGGCTTTTCTGTGCCTGTGCCTGGTGGTGACGGCTGTAGGCGTTGGCCGCCTGGCCGCATCGACCGCTCGCACTGGCCAGCCCGGCGCCGCCTTCGACGTCGCCTTGCCGCTGCCCACTCCGGTAGTCGTGCGCGACACAACGACTCAGCCGCAGCAGCCAGCGGCTGTTGCTGACAGTCCGGCGGCGCCCGCGCCGCTTGTGATCACCATCGACCCCAACGCCGACGTGGAGCCGCAGATCCTGCGGGCCGTCTACCAAAAAGCCAATCCGTCGGTGGTGAAGATCGTAAGCCTGGGGGTGGTCCCCACCGCAGTCGAGGGCGAGGACCTGCTGCCGCAAGGCCAGGGCTCCGGCTTCGTCTGGGACGCGGCCGGCTACATCGTTACCAATGCCCACGTGGTAGAAGGTACCGATACTGTACAGGTGATCTTCGCCGACGACCGTTCGGTGACGGGCACGGTGCTGGGAGCTGACGCCTTCACCGACCTGGCCGTGATCGAGATCGATCCTGAGGGGTTGGACCTGGCGCCCGTGGAGTTCGGCAACATCGATGAGTTGTTGGTCGGCGATCGGGCTATCGCCATCGGCGCGCCGTTCGATTTCGCCGGCTCCATGACTGTGGGCGCTGTGAGCGGCCTGGGGCGCAGCATCCGTTCTCTCAACGCTCGTTACACCATCCCCGATGTAATCCAGACCGACGCGCCGATCAATCCTGGCAACTCGGGCGGCCCGCTGCTGGATTCGACAGGCCGCGTGATCGGCATTAACGCCCAGATCCGCACCGACGGCGGGGTGCGCGCCAATTCTGGCGTGGGCTTTGCCATTCCCATCTACATAGCGCAACGGGTGATCCCGGTTCTGATCGACCAGGGGCAGTACCAGCATCCCTTCATCGGCGTTTCGGGCCAGACCTTCTCACCGGAGTGGGCCGAGGCGCTGGGCTTCCCTGCGGATGCCAGGGGCGCCTACGTCACCGAAGTTGTGGCAGGCGGTCCGGCCAGCCGAGCTGACCTGCGCGGGGCTGACAGGGACACGAGCATTGTGATGGGCGTCAATGCCATGACGGGTGAGCCCCTGTACCTCAGAGCCGGCGGCGACATGATTATCGGCATCAACGATCAGCCGGTGCAAAAGTTCGACGACCTGTTGATCTACCTCTTCCGTTACGCCTCGGCTGGCGATGAAGTGCAGTTGACTGTACTGCGTTCCGACGGCGAGCAACAAGTGATTCCGGTCGAACTGGGCGTGCGGCCGGCGCAGTAGGCTGCCTGACACTATGGCGAGTCAACCGGCTTGAAATACCCTTGAATCAAGAGAGCGAGACGTGGGCTGGCGGTGTAAAACCGCTGGCACTTGTCTCGCTCTTCTTGTGGTGAGTTCCAAGTGTGGCTCGGTCGGGCCCACTCCGGCAGACCTCCGGGGTGCTGCGCAAAGACCGGCCCCAGCGCCTGGGACGCTACAGCCCGGCTACTTGACCAGGCTCATGTCCTTGTTTCTGCGTCCCTCTTCGATCAGCATCACGGGGATGCCTTTGCGGATCGGATAGCGGTAGCCATTGCGTGGGTTGACCAGCCACTTGCCGTCGTCGGACAGGGTCAGCGGGCCGCGATCCTCGGGGCAGACCAGGATGCTGAGCAAGTCCGGGCTAACCGTCCCGCCCAGTTCGCTCTCGTCGAAGGAGGGCAGATCCAGCGTGTCGCTGCGCTCCAGCGAGGAAACCGGCGCCGGCTCGTCCCGGTTGAGCAGTTTGAGGATGACCACCACGGCAGCCACGACTCCGACGACCACGCCGGCCAGCACAAGTAGTTTCTTCATGGTACTTCTCCTTTGGCAGTAATCCCCTGCAACGCCAGCGAGCGGCGCCGTCGGGACGGACTGCCTGTTTGTTTTCTTGGAATTGACGATAGTTCATGCTACCACAAGCCGCCCGCCTTGTCCAGTGTACGAACCATGCGATGTGGGTCTTTGTGACTAGCTTACGTCAACAGTTTCCCGAACCAGCGCAACTGCATCGAGCGCGTTGCGAAGCGAGGTGTGTAGGGTATGCAAGCAATTCAACTGGCGCAACAGGTCGGTGAAAGGCTGCGCAGCCGGCAACTCACGCTGGCTGTAGCCGAGTCGTGTACCGGCGGCCTGCTGGGCGACAACATCACCGATGTACCTGGCAGCTCTGACTATTTTCTGGGCGGCGTGCTGGCCTACAGCAACCAGGTCAAGCAGGGCCTGCTGGGCGTGCGCAGCGAAACGTTAGCGACCTACGGCGCAGTCAGCTCCCAGTGCGCCGCCGAAATGGCCCAGGGGGTGCGCCGCCTGCTGGGCAGCGATGTGGCGCTGAGCGTCACCGGCATCGCAGGTCCCAGCGGCGACACGGCTGACAAGCCCCTGGGACTGACCTACATCCATCTATCCGCGCCTGGCTGCGAGCGGGGCCTGCGCTCTGTCTGGCCCAGCGACCGCCGGGCCAACAAGGTCGACTCTGCGCTGGCTGCCCTGCGCCTGCTACTGGACTATCTGGAGGAACAAGGTGATGACTGAAGCCTATATCGACGAGCCGATAACGGCCCAGGTGCGTTTTGGTCCTGGCGGGACCGTCCAGCCGGTGGCCTTTGCCTGGCGTGAACGCACCCGTTACCTGGCCGGCCTGGGACGGCAATGGACCGAGCAGGTGGAGGGGGTTGAGTGGCGCTGCTTCCTGGCCCAAACAAGCTCCGGCGACACTGTAGAGCTGCGTTGGAGCCGGCAAAGCAATGAATGGCGGCTGTGGCGCGCCTGGTGGCGGGAGAATTTGGCGTAGCGGCCAAAGGGACTTGATCAATTCCCAGGCGTCTGGTATCATGGCGAGAACAGAGCTTACGCAATGCACCCAAGGCAAGCCACGAATTGCACGAATTTCGTAGCGGTCAAAGAGATAGTGCATCTATTGCTATGATCTTAAGGGCGTCCTTGCGAAGCACCCCGGAGTGGGCGCCTGGCTCTGGGCCGACTCGCACAGGTTTAGATTGCTACTGGGAAGGCAGGAGATCGTGCAGCGAAAACTGATTGTTGCCGCCGGATCGGCGTTGGCCGTGGCGGCAGTGATGGCAGCGCCCGTTCTGGCAGCCCAACCCGCCCCCACGTCCTCGGGGCTGGACCTGGAACGGCTACTGGCGGCGTCCATGGCTTGGCTGGTACCGGCCGGCTTCGTCCTTCTGGCTGCGGCTGGCGCGCAGGAAAGCCGCGCCTGGCAGACTGCGCTGGGCGGCGTGGCCGGGGCTGCGCTGGGCGTGGCGTTGTTTTATCTGGTCGGCTTTGCCCTGGCCTTTGGCGGCATGGGCCTGGTTCTGCCGGCCGTCCCCGGCTACAGCGGCCTGGTGTGGGAATGGACGTTGCTGGCGGGCCAGTGGGGCACACGCTGGGGCATGGCCGGCATGAGCGGCTGGGCCTTGAGTGGGCCGGCCGCGACCCCTGCGGCCTATGAGTTGTTCTTCGCCCAGTTGCCGTGGGTGGCGACGGCTGCCATGGTCCCGCTCATGGCGCTGCGCGGGCGCACGCCGGCCCTCAGCTCCCTGCTGGGTGGAATCCTGGTCGGCGGCCTGCTTTATCCCCTGGCTACCAATTGGGTTTGGGGCGGCGGCTGGCTGGCCAACCTGGGCGTCAATCTCAACCTGGGCCATGGCTTTGTCGACTTTGCCGGCGGCGGCACAGTGCATCTGCTGGCAGCCGGCGTAGGACTGGCCGGACTGCTGACGATGGTCGCCCGCCGGCCGCGCCGCAGCCAGGAGAGCGCCGCCGTGCCCTTGCCGCCCGTCCACCTGCCGCTGCTGGCGTCGATGGGCGCGCTCCTGATCCTGGCCGGCAGTCTCGGTTGGGCGTGGGCCAACCCGCTGCTGGATCCATCCACCCTGCTGCCCAGCCGCGGCCTGATCAACGTAGTGCTGGCCGCCGCAGCTGGCGCGCTGGCGCCGCTGGCCTACACCTGGTTCGTGGCCGACCATCCCGATCCGCTGCTGGCGGCGCGCGGGCTGGCGGCGGGCGCTGTGATTGCGGCCGCAACCGGGCCTTTCATCCCGCCCTGGGCTGCCGTGGCGTTGGGCTTGGTAGCCGGGCTGCTGACGCCGCTCTTGACCTATCTTGTGCGTGAAGTGCTGCGCATCGACGACGACAGTGGGTTGGCGCCGGTGCATCTGGCGGCCGGCTTGCTGGGCCTGCTGGCCATCGGCTTCTTCGCCGACGGGCTGGCCGGCGCAGGCTGGAATGGCGTTGGCGCCCGTGAATTCCTGGGTGTGCCAGGTCAGGGCGTGACCGGCCTGCTGGCAGCGCCGGGTATGCAGCCTGACTGGCCGGGACAGATCCAGGCGCAGTTGATCGGCGCTGGCGCGCTGTTTGCCCTGGCGTTTCTGGCTGGCGTCGCGGCCTTTGGCTTGCTCGCTGTGTTGGCGCGCGGCCTGCGCATGGCGCGCGAGGGTCGAACGGCGCGTTCAACGGAATCCACGCAGGAGGCCGTCGCAGAAGCATCGGCCGAGGTGGATGTGTGACGCATGAAGCGTTGCGCGTAGGTTCGGCTACCAACCGGAGGTATGGCTCCGTCAGGGCCGGTGGAATGAGTTCGACAGGGCCTGAGTTGTAACGTATAATCATGGACATGAAACCTTGGATCAAGCGCGGGCTGCTGGCCGTTGTGATATTGATCGTCGTTGTGTTGGCAGTGCGCTACGCTCGGCCGGTGTTCGACTTCGTCAGCAACGAGCAGCAACTCCAGGCCTGGCTGGACCGGCTGGGGCCGCTCGGACCATTGGCCGTCATTGCCCTCAATGCCTTGCAGGTGGTGGTAGCCTTCATCCCCGGCTATGCCATGATGATTACGGCCGGCTACCTGTATGGCTTCCCTTTGGGCGCGGTCTACAGCTTGATCGGCATGGCCTTGGGCGGCCTGATCGCCATCTCGCTGGCGAGGCGTTATGGCCGGCCGTTGGTGGTGCGTATGATCGGCGAGAGCCGGCTGGAGCACTGGGAAGAGGTCGCCCACGTCAACTCCCTGCCGGTGTGGTTTTTCCTGATGCTGGGGCCCTTCGGCGATGTGCCCTACTACATCGCTGGCTTGACCACAATCGCCATCTGGAAAATCCTTGCGATCGCTGTGCTGTTGCGCACGCCATCCGTTCTTGTCGCGGTAGCCGTGGGCGCCGGGTTGGTCGATTGGCGCTCGCCTTGGGTGCTTGGCGGCGCGGCGGGGTTGATGCTGCTGGGTGCATTGGCCATTCGCTACCAAGCCCGCCTGGAGCGCTGGATCGACAACACGGTGCTGCCACGGGTGATGAAGTTTGGTACACGGCCCACGTTGACCGAGCGGCCGGTCGACCCGCCAGTGGAGGCTGTAGAATTCGATGCAACAACCCATTGACCATTCGGTTGCAGCCGAGAGAGAAAGCAAGCTGCTGATCAGCGTGGCCGCCGGCCTGGGCTGTGTGCTCGTGCTGTGCGCAGTAATCGCCGTCGTGGTGGTGTTTCTGGCCTTGATTTGGACGCTGCAGGGCCAGCTTGGGCCAGGCGGCAGCAGCACAGCGCCCGCGCTCTTCGCTCTGGCTACCCTGATGGGGTGACTATCATGACCACAGCCAGCCTGCGCTTCGCGTTGATCACCCTGATCGCCCTGCCCCTGCTGCTGACGGGGCGCAGTTCAGCCGCGCAGAGCAGCGCGTGTAGCGGGCAGTGGTATCGCGTCCAGCAGGGCGATTCCTGGTCCAAGCTGGCCCAACGCACAGGGCTGTCGGTGGCAACGCTCAAGGCCGCCAACACCGCTGCCGCCAGTCATCCGCAGGGTTGGCTCCTGGTTGGCCAGGCGCTGTGTCTGCCAGAAGGGGCCGCGCTTTCGCCGACGGCGGCCGAGTCGCCATCCGGCCCTGCCGTCTTTCCGGTGACGGTGCGGCGCGGCGATTCGTGGGCTGTATTGGCCGGCCGCTACGGCGTCAACATGGCCGCGCTGCAGGCCGCCAATCCCCAGGCCGTGCGCGCCAGCCAGGTGCTGCGCCCCGGCGACCGCATTTTGATCCCTATCACGCCTGCTATGACCGAACGGTTCGACTGCGGTGAGGACCTGCCCGCCACAGTCCGCGACGCGGCGCAGGTTCTGACCGAATGGAACGGCTCCATCGAGGTTTTGCAGAGCTTTCTGACCCGCTGTGGCGTGCTGGCCGGCGAGCGAGGCGCGGTGCAGCAAGCCGCGCTGCGGAGCGGTGCGGCATCCGACATGGTTCTGGCTTTGGTCGATCCCCAAGCCGACAACGGCGGCCCGCTGGGCATGCTGGCCGTGCTGGGCGCTGGCCCGCTGGGCTGGGAGGTGGTCTACCAGTCCGGCCTGGCCGCTGATGTGGACCTGCTGGCGCTGAACGATGTCAACGACGATGGTCAACCCGACGTCGTGTGGAGCGACACCACCTGCGGCGCGCAGGCCTGTTTCACCACCGTCCACGTCTCCTCCTACGTCGATGGCGACTTTCGCTCCTGGATCAACGGCAGCACCACCCTGGCGTCGGCTGGCATCAGCCTGGAAGATGTGATGCCCCAGGGCGGTGGCCAGGAACTGATGATCCGGGGCGGCGTGATCGGCGCCGTGGCAGCCGGCCCACAGCGCGCCATCGAGGCCACCTGGGCGTCCTTGGCCGGCGGCCCCTACGTGCTGGTCCAGCAAAGCTATTCGCCGTCCTTCTGTCTCTATCACCACATTCTGGACGCTGACGCGGCCATGCAGGCTGGCGCACAGGACAGCTACGCGGCCGCCATCACGGCCTACCGCGCCGCAGCCGACGACCCGCGGCTGGTGGCCTGCTGGATCCGCCCCAACGAGGTCGATGAACTGCGGGCCTATGCGCTGTATCGCCTGGCCGTGGCCTACGCCTACGCGGGCGACCGCGCAGCAGCCGATGCGGCTGTCGATGAGCTGGGCAGCCGCTACCCCAACGACCGGCTGGCTGAGCTGGCCCGCCTGTGGTGGCTCTCCTACCGCACCACGCGCGACGCAGCGGCCGCTTGCACCGTGGCCGAGGCTTTTGCGGCGCGCCAGCCAGACACCTGGCAGCGCCTGGCTGACTACGGCTTTGCCAACCCCGCGTTCACGGCCGAGATGCTGTGCCCGTTGGTGGGCGGGGCGACACCGTGAGCAATGGGAATGGATCTGCCTGTTTGGCCCGCCGCCGGGTGCGAGCACGTTCGGCTTTGCCGTCGATACGGCGGCCTACTCAATCAGCGTGCTTGCACCCAGCGGCTGAGTAGTAACACAACACGAAAGGAACAGACTCCATGAGCGACACTCTCAAAGTTGGCGATCTCGCCCCTGATTTCACCCTCGCCAGCGACAGCGGCGAGACGGTACGGCTGTCTGACCTGCGCGGCAAGCGGGTCGTGCTATATTTCTACCCAAAAGATGACACCAGCGGCTGCACGACCCAGGCCTGTGGCTTCCGCGATGCCTACCCGGTGATCGAGGAGCGCAACGCCGTGGTGCTGGGCGTCAGCCCGGACGGCGTCAAGTCGCACCAGAAGTTCAAGACCAAGTACAACCTGCCCTTTACGCTGCTGGTGGACGAAGACCACAGCGCGGCCGAGGCCTACGGCGTATGGGCGGAGAAGTCGATGTATGGCAAGAAGTACATGGGCATCGTCCGCAGTCACTTTGTAATCGACGAGCAGGGCCGTTTGGCGGACGTCCAGATCAAGGTCAGCCCGACTGACAGCGTGGCTCAGGCGCTGGCCGTGCTGCAGGTGTAACCCCTGGCACAAGGCGCAAGGATTCGGAGTCTCAGTAGTTCACGATTCTCACGCAGAGACGCCAAGAACGCCAATTATTGCCTTCCTTTGCGGTCTTTGCGCCTTTGCGTGAGCTAAAAATCGTGAAGTACTGAGTTTCACTTTTTTCTGTGTCCTCGGTGTCTCCTCTGTGAACTCCGTGTCCTTCCGATAGATCAACTTTCTCAGATCAACACAACGCCCCGTCTGGCATGACCAAGGCGGGGCGTTGCATTATGCAGCAGTGTGGCGCCAACCACAGACGCCGCGCAGACCCTATGACATACTGCGATCAACACTGAAAGACCGAAAAGCGAGTGAACTGTATGGACCCCAAGAGCGTACTCTCGAGCGCTGAGACGGAGAAGAGACAGGCATCGAAGCGGCCGTGGCTGGTGATCGGCGGGCTGGCGGCGCTGTTGATAGTGGCTATGTTGTGCCTGGTGGCCGTGGCCGGGATCGGCGGCCTGGTGTGGCTGCGCACTGCTCAGCCTGCGACTGAGGCTCCACTCTCAACCCCTGCTGCGTCCGACGCCCCACCAGCGTTAGTGTCGCCGCAAGCCGTTGAGGCTGCGCCACCCGTGGCGGTTCCTGCGGCTGTCGGCCAGGATAGTATCAATCGCATCGCCTTTGTAGACTCGGCCGGCCGGCTGGGCACGGTGGCGCCGGACGGCAGCGACAGCCGTCTGTTGACCGCGGTGGGCGCTACCTACCAGTTCCCCGCTTGGGCGCCGGATGGCAGCCGGATCGCGGCAGTGGGCATAGACGGCAGCGAGGCAGGCGTCTATCTGTGGGCGGACGAGGCCGACGCGCGGCGGGATGATCTCTTCACCAGCGGCATGCAGGCGCCGATTTACCTCTACTGGGCGCCCGATGGCCGCCAGGTCAGCTTCCTGGCCAACGACCGGTCGGGCCTGGGTCTATGGCTGGCGGCGGCCGACGGCGCTGCCCCAGCACGCCAGATCGCCAATGGACAGCCCTTCTACTGGGACTGGAGCCAGAGCGGCGACCAACTTTTCGTCCATTCGGGCGGCGTGGGACGCAACGCCCGCCTGGCCTTCCTCGATGCAGGCAACGAGCAGGCTGGCGAGAACGTAGCCAACCCCGGACAATTTCAGGCGCCAGGCATCTCGCACAATGGTCGCTACCTGGCTTATGGCCAGAGCCAGCGTGGGCGCTTCGCAGTGGCCGTCGAGGATCGGGAAAGCGGCCAGCGCTCCACCGTCCCCCATGTAGGCCTGGCGGCGCTGGGCTGGAGCCCCACCACGCAGCACCTGGCCTGGACCAGCCCGCGCGCTGACCAGTTGACCTTTGCCGGACCGTTGCGCATCATGGACGCGCAGACGGGCGAGGCGACGACGCTGGTGCAGGACACGGTGGTCGGCTTCTTCTGGTCGCCCGACGGCCGGCGCATCGCCTACCTGACGCCCACGGCCGGTGCGGACAACCCAGGCGCGGCACGGCCGGCCGGCCTGACGGCGCTGTCGCCGCTGCCAGCCGCCCAACGCGGCCGGCTTTCCTTCAGATTGTGGGTAGTGGATGTGGCCAGCGGCCAGCAGCGATTGCTGAGCACGTTCCGTCCCAGCGAGGTATTCCTCGGCCAGTTCATTCCCTTCTTCGATCAATACGCGCTGAGCCATCGCCTCTGGTCGCCGGCCAGCGACGCCATCGTCCTGCCCATGGTGAGCGCCGAAGGCGCCAGCGGCATCTACGTGGTGTCGGTCGAAAGAGGCCAGGCCACGCGCGTGGCCGATGGGTCGATGGCCTTTTGGAGTTGGCGCTAACTCGCCAGGGGGTTGATTGCGCGACCAGTTTGCCGCGCAATTCAGCCGATATGATATGAATCATAGCTTATGCGCCCATCTTGCGGTACAATAGGCATGACGCTGTCGCTTCGCGCACGATCTTTCTGTCGAGGTACTCATCATGACCACCATCTCTCAGGCCCGCGAGCAGTGGACCGACACGACCCTGAAGAAAACCCTGGACCGGTTCCCCGAGCGCCGAGCCCAGTTCGAGACCAGCTCCACCATCCCGGTGGAGCGGTTGTACACGCCGGCCGACGAGCTGGCTGGCGATTATTTGGACAAGCTGGGCTTTCCCGGCGTCTACCCCTATACGCGCGGCGTGCAGCCCACTATGTACCGCGGCCGCTTCTGGACCATGCGCCAGTACGCCGGCTTCGGCACGGCTGTGGAGAGCAACCAGCGCTACCGCTACCTGCTGGCGCAGGGCCAGACCGGCCTCAGCGTGGCCTTCGACCTGCCGACGCAGATCGGCTACGACGCCGACCACTCGCTGGCCCTGGGCGAGGTGGGCAAGGTGGGCGTGGCTATCTCCTCCCTGGCCGACATGGAGACGCTGCTGGACCAGATCCCGCTCAACAAAGTCAGCGTCAGCATGACCATCAACGCGCCGGCCGCGATCCTGCTCAGCATGGTCATCGCCGTGGGCCGGAAGCAGGGGGTGCCGGCCACGGAGCTGCGCGGCACCATTCAGAACGATATTTTGAAGGAGTATCTGGCCAGGGGCACCTACATCTTTCCGCCCGGCCCCAGCATGCGCCTGATCACCGACATCTTCCGCTACTGTGCGGCTGAGGCGCCCAACTGGAACACCATCAGCATCAGCGGCTACCACATCCGCGAGGCCGGCAGCACGGCCGTGCAGGAGGTGGCCTTCACCCTGGCCGACGGCATCGAGTACGTCAAGGCGGCCATCAGCGCGGGGCTGGACGTGGATAACTTCGCGCCGCAGCTCAGCTTCTTCTTCAACGCCCACAACAACTTCCTGGAGGAAGTAGCCAAGTTCCGCGCTGCCCGCCGGCTGTGGGCCAGGATCATGCGCGACCGCTTCGGTGCCAAGAAGCCTGCATCCTTACAACTGCGTTTCCACACCCAGACGGGCGGCAGCACGCTGACCGCGCAGCAGCCGGAGAACAACATCATCCGCGTGACCATGCAGGCGCTGGCCGCCGTGCTAGGCGGCACGCAGTCGCTGCACACCAACTCCATGGACGAGGCGCTGGCGCTGCCCACCGAGCGGGCCGTGCAGATCGCCCTGCGCACCCAGCAAGTCATCGCCTACGAGTCGGGCGCGGCCGACACGGTCGACCCGCTGGCCGGCTCTTACTTCATCGAAGCACTGACCGACGAGATCGAGCGGCAGGCTGACGCCTACATCCAGAAGATCGACGCCTTGGGCGGCGCGCGCGCGGCCATCGAGCAGGGCTACATGCAGCGCGAGATTCAGGACGCAGCCTACAAGGCGCAGATGGCTATCGAGCGCCAGGAGCAAGTCGTGGTGGGCGTTAACCGCTTTGCCACCGACGAACAGAGCGACGCCGAGCTGTTGCGCGTCGATGCGTCGGCGCAGTAGGCGCAGATCGAGCGGCTGAAGCAGGGCAAGGCCAGCCGCGACACGGCCCAGGAGGCTGAGCTACTCATCCAG
>Ga0105097_10001374_pt1 | contig 11607 bp, 9 predicted proteins | sample PPLLak12cMay2015_FD_87035 | JGI IMG/M metagenome (GOLD analysis project Ga0105097, IMG submission 87035) | Freshwater sediment microbial communities from Prairie Pothole Lake near Jamestown, North Dakota, USA - PPLs Lake P7 Core (1) Depth... | ecosystem: Environmental > Aquatic > Freshwater >... | reverse complement strand
ACTGGAACTAGTTTAAGTGCCGGTACAGGGATAATATCTACGTCAGGAGCAATAAACGGAGGAGCTATAACTGGAACTAGTTTAAGTGCCGGTACAGGTTTAATAACTGCTGGTTCAATTAATTCAGGGGTAATTAATACTAATGGTAATAATATAATTATAGGGAGTGGAACATTAAGTGCATCTACAGGATATGTCAATTGTGCGGTTCTTAATGCAACTACAGGTTTAAATTTTACAGGTGGTCAAATTAGTGCGTACGGTGCTTTTATGTATTTAGACGGATTATATGCAATGGGAACTGGTGCAAGTACTGGTATTCAGTGTGAAAATTTAAACTGTGGAGGATTAAATAAATCTAAATTAAAGGGTTTAATATGTAGAACTGGCGGAGATATTGTTGTTGAAGATGTTTCATTAAATATAACAGCTTCAATTTTATCTAATGGTGCAATTACTGGAACTAGTTTAAGTGCTGGTACTGGAATTATATCTACATCAGGAGCAATTAACGGTGGAGCTATAACTGGAACTAGTTTAAGTGCTGGTACTGGTTTAATATCTACAACTGGGGAAGTTAAATCGAGGTTATTAACTATTCAAAATACAACATCAACAACTGCAACAATAACAACCGCGGGAGCTATAACTGGAACTAGTTTAAGTGCCGGTACAGGGATAATATCTACGTCAGGAGCAATAAACGGAGGAGCTATAACTGGAACTAGTATATCCGCTGGTTCTGGTTTAATATCTACAACCGGTAGTTTAAGGTCTAGAGGATTAACTATTCAAAATGCAACACCAACAACAACAGCAACAATAACAACAGCCGGAGCTATAACAGGAACTAGTTTAAGTGCTGGAACAGGAATTATATCTACGTCAGGAGCAATAAACGGAGGAGCTATAACTGGAACTAGTTTAAGTGCTGGAACAGGAGCAATAAACGGAGGAGCTATAACTGGAACTAGTTTAAGTGCTGGAACAGGAGCAATAAACGGAGGAGCTTTAACATCATCATCAATAAATGCTACATCAGGATTAATACAAACAACAGGGGAAGTTAAGTGTCGTTCATTAACAATACAAAATGCCACACCATTGACTACAGCTTCAATATCAACAGATGGATATATAAATTGTACAACTGTAAATGCGAGTTTTGGTTCATTAATTGGATATCGTCTTAATACACAAGATGTTGAATTAATACCGTCTGTCGTCACTAATAAAGCATATGTTGGATATACATATAGTGTATCATCTACAACTACTAATTATAATTCAGGAAATACAAGAGCTATAGATTTAAATAATAGTAATTTGGTAAATAATGCGAATTATTTAGTTAGATATCAAGTGATTTTAAATTCAGGCACAACATCACGAAATTTAACAAGTATTGGACACGGTTTAACAAATTCAGGATCAACCGTTACGACTGTTAATGGTATGAAGTATGAAGAGGGATGTTTTACTTATGAGAAATTAAATGCAGGGACGGAAGTTATAAATAATAGATTGTTTCAAGGATCATTTTTTTATAGATATAATTCAGCTAATACATATACTGTTGCGTGTGTGTGTAATTTTTCTGGTACAGGTTCTATAAGTTTAAATATAAAAGCATTTGCGATAAGAATAATATAATTATTTTCTAATATATTAATATAATGAATCCTATGAAAAAAGATATTAAAAAAGATAAATTAATTAATTGGTATGAAAAATTAGGAAAACAATTAACACAACCACCTAAATTAGATAAAAATTTCAATAAACATTACATTCTACCAAATTCGATGATTTTAGCAATTGGGGGAACTGGGATGGGGAAGACCAATAGTTTGATGTCCTTCTTAGCATTAAAACAAGAGTTTTATAAGATTATTCTATATAGTGGTTCAACTACTGATGAACCATTATATAATTATTTACAGGAAAAGATACCGGAAATGGAATTTTATACAGATATTGATGAAGTGCCTTCATTAAATGATTTTGAAGATGATGATAAAAATAAAGAAAAATTGATAATTTTTGATGATTTTATTAATTTAACTAAAAAACAAATGGTTAAGATAAACCAATATTTAACCGCGTCGCGTAAGTATGGATTTACGGTTTTTTTATTGGCGCAAAATTACGTGAGTGTACCAAAAATAATTACAAGGAATATTAATTATTTCATTATATTTAAATTGAATGATAATGTCAGTATTAATAACATAATTAAGAATCACAATATTGACGATATTGAACCTAAAAAATTTAAAGATGCGTATAAATATTCAACATCAGAAAAACTAAATTTCTTCTTGTTAGATTTAAAAGGTCCTAAAGAGAGAAGATTGCGCCATAATTTTACAGAGTTTTTAACCATAGAGTAATTTATATAATATATATTCATTATCTTTTGTATTATTTCCGAATAAATTACAAAAAATATCAAATGCTTTTTTTTTATCTTGTTTTTTTTGTAAAAATAATATGAATGCAATACAATAAAATCCACAACTTGTTGAATCAATATCTTGAATTTGTTTTTTATTATATTCATATTTATTTAGTAAATCTTCAATATTTTCTGGTGCTGGAAATCCGAATGAATCCCACCATAATGAAAATCCATTATTAATTTTATACAATGAACACCAATGTGTTCCACTGCCATCGCTATTATCTAAATTAACTATATAAAACCCATCTTTTAAAGGTTTTTTCATTTGGTCCTTTGGATATACACCATTGAAATTTTTTACTTTATTATATTTTATTATATCCAATAATTCAGTATTTGAAGTAATATTATTTTTCATATTATTATAATATATATATTAATATTAAAAATTATAGGTATTATTAAGCAGGAAACAATGCCCCTCCAGAATCATAACCAGCAGGAAATAACGCACCCCCGTCATTTTTTCGTGGTCTTCCTCTAGGTCTTCCTGAACCAGCTATCGTTTTAAGTCCTCGTTCAATCAAGGCATTCGCAACACGCTTACCTAATTTTTGTTCTTTTGCAAATCCAATAAGTTTTTTTCCAATACCAGCGCGTTTAACTTTACCAACAAAATCCTTAAATCCTTCACCGTCCATTTCTTCACCAATACCTTTACCGCTCATTTTATCACGTTGATATGGATCAAGTTGAATAGTTAATCCTTTATTTTTTTTAGATGCTCTATTTAGTTTTTTAGCTTGTTCATCTGATAAATCAATAGAATAATCACCACCCATTTTTACAATAGCTTTTCGTCCTTTTTTTAAATTACGTAATTGTGTTGCTGACGGTTTATGAATTTTAACTGAATTATACATTTTTTATATATTATTAAATAGAAATTATTTTTTTATATTATTTTAAAAATACGTTTTAATAGTATCATTATAGTATTTACGCGCGGATGATAATGGTATAGCACCAATATTACTTAATTTAAAAATAACATCATATAACTCTTTTTTTAAATCATTATTATTATTTCCAGCTACGATTTCACCTTCTATTAATGTTAATCTATCTTTTAATGTTTTAACCGTCTTTTTAACATCTATTTCGTATTTTTTACTTAATCCAGCTTTTGATATTAATATATTGTATAAAATTATTTCTTTTTGGTTTAAATTATATATATCATTTTTAGTTATATCTTTATTAGAGCATATTTTCATTATAAGAGTTACAAAATCATCAGACACTTTAGTATTTGGTAATCCTTGAACATTTATATTATTTTTATCTTTGATAGATAACATATTAGAATAATATAATTTATTTAATAAAATCACTAATTTACCAAATTCACAATGTGTCGGAACTTTTTTTAATTTAGCACCTGTTTTTATAATTATTTTTTTCTTTTGTTTAAGTCCAGAACCTTCTTGTTTTATTGGATAATCTGTATCATATAAAAGTCCAAATGATTTTAACAAACCAACTAATCCTGCAACACCAGGACGAACACCAACTGTTATTTTTTTTATAAATGTATCTTTTTCTATTTCATTAAAACCAGCATTATCTAATATCATTTCAACACGGCTCTTAAATGGCATATTTTTTTTATTTTTAACATCATTAATATCTTTAAATTCTTGTGTAGGATTATAAGTATAAAAAACATAAGGAGTAGTTTTCGGTTGATTTTTTATTGGTTTATTAACTGGTACTTCATTTATTTTAAAATATACTTCTTTTGTTCCTTTTTTAAATTGTAATGTATTTTGTAATTTATCAAGTAAATTAATTTTTATTTCTTCATCTTTTACACTACTTGATTCATCAACAGAATCAACAGTTTCATACATTGATTTATTACTACCAACAGATTTATCAACAGTTTCATACATATCACTACCAACAGATTTATCAACAGTTTGATACATATCACTACCAGTAGATTTATCAACAGAACTAGATGCAGTAATACCTAATAAATTTAGTGTATTGGCTTTTGATAAATGTAATTTTATTAAATTAATATATTCATCGACGCTAACATTTGGATTATTTACACCGAATACATCAATTATATCTTTTTTAAATTTTGGAAACGTTTTATTTAATGTAAAAATATCTGTTATTGGAAGAACCTTTAATATATTTTCTACTTTCCACTCAGTAAAAATAATTTCTTTCATATTCTTTTTAAATTCATTAATATTATATAACTTTGCTCTTTCTGGTGATGTATATTCTGTTTTAGATATATTATCTAATCTATCTAAATATTCCTGCTCACTTTCTCCCGGTTGTTGATTTAATTGGATCTCACTTTCATTAAATATACTTAGTATTTTTTTATATTCATTTAATTTTCTTTGATTTCGTATATTGATATCTGACACTAACATATCATAATCATATTTTTTTTGTTTATTATTTGTAATTTCATTTTGATAATATGATATTTCTCGTTCTAAATCATTAATTTGATCTGAAATATATCTTATATCATTTTGTTTTTGTTCTATTATAGGTCGCATTTCTTCAGGACTTTTTTTAGTTTTTTTTGGATAACCTACTAATTCTATACTTTTTATTTCGTGTAATTTTATAAGTTTTTGTTTTTGATTTTGAAATTTATTTAATTTACCATTATAATCTTTTAATTCATCGTCTGATAATGGTTCTTCTATTTTACCATCTTTTACAAAATCTTCAATTCTTTCTAAAATTACTTCTCCTTCTGGTTTAAAATATTTGTATCTTTTACCATCACGCATAGGACGAAATTGTGCATTATAATCATCAATCATTTCTTGAGTTATTGGGTCTAGTTTTCTAGGTATATTTTCATAATTTGGTAATGATTTTAGGTTCTGTTTCTGTATTTCAATATTTAAAAGATATTCCTTTTCTATTTCATTTTTATATTTAGCGTATTCTGTATCGTATTTCATATATATATAATATTAGATAAAAAATAATAATATATAATAAATGGTAAAATTCTATACTATTTTATATAAAAAACATAAAGTAATAATTTATATAAAAAAACATATAGAAAAATTTATCTAACTCAATATATATATAAATTAATGAACACCGATAACTATGACTGGAAAAAAGCATTGAATACTGAACAAAACGCTCAAAATTATACCCCCTACCTTGATAAACAGTTTAATTATGTGAATGATATTAACGGTGGTATTTACTCGGGTTCTAATACCCTCATACAATTTTCGTTAGAAACCATCTATAACAGCACTAAGTGGACTAATACTTGTGACCACTTCATAACAATTCCTATTACAATGGTTCACGCTACTAAAAATAATACATCAAATGCAATGGATGTTGCACCGTTGGCTGGATGGGCTCTTCAGACGTTGAAACCGGGTTTAGATTTTATACAGAGTGCTGATATTGTTATTGATGGTAAAGTAGTAGCAGAATCTCAAGGCTTCTTAAATAAATTAATTAATGTTCGCCTATTATCTGAAATGTCTCAGAATGACTTAAAAAGTATTGGTTCAACCATTAATTTCGGTGAAGTCCTTGATAATCCACATTCTACTGTATATACTAATGCTGCGGCAAGCGCAAATGGAAATGGGCTAGCTAATAACAATGTCTTCGGTAGTATAACATCATTAGGTTCTGCGACCAGTGGTGTTCAACGAAATACTCTTGTAAACGAGGCTTTGGCTAAACGTGCATTAAGGGTTATTGATACTACAAATAATAATATTACAGGTGTTATTTTAGATAAAAACAAAATAAGAGAGGATTTTCGTCCATATTATGAACGTACTACAAGTACAAATTATGGTGTAATTCACGATGTTTTAATTGTTAGAATGAAAGACCTGTTCGATTCATTTAATAATATTTCTTTAATTAAGAGATTGAATGGAACGCTCCGATTGACGGTAAACACAGGCTCGCTTTTTGTCACTGTTGGCGGTGCTGATGGTGCACCTACTTATTCATTCTCTAGTGCTAACAGTTTATTTAATAACGTATGTCCATTTACATTAAATAATCTTACAGGATTAACACGTGCGGGAGGTGGGCTTCCAGTCTCTAATACTGATGCTAGAACTTTAGCAGCTGGTATTTTTATTGCACGACCTATTAGCACTAATTTAAATGGTATAAATTTAGCAACTGATTCTATAGCTCACCCAATGACAGCGTGTAGATATTACTATTCATCGATTGTTCTTGAAAGTGAGAAAGCTCTTGAATATTCTAGAATGTCGCAGTCTAAAAAGGTTGTATATCGTAATTACTACTTTAATGCTATAAATGACGTTCAACCAAATACAAATTATTCATCGCTTATCCAGGGGGGTGTAAGGAATCCGTATGCGCTTATTGTCATTCCATTCATCGGTTCAAAAAATACAGTAAATAGTTCTGGTTATGGTTGGCAGTCTCCATTTGACCCAAGTCTTGGAAGTCCTTGCACTCTTGAAAATATACAAATAAGCATTGGTGGAACTCAGTTATTAAATACACCTGTTAATTATACATTTGAATCTTTCTTAAACTTTGCATCGTGTGAAAGTCTTAGTTCTTCAGATTTTGGTGTATCTTGTGGTGTAATATCTCGTGAATTTTATGAAAATAATAAAATTTATTATTTCAATTTTAGAAATACTATAGCCGACGCTATGACACCTCGTTCAATTGTTTTGTCCTTTAAAAATACATCTTTAGTTCCTATTGATTGTCTAGTCTATACCCTGTATTTAGATTCTATTGAGGTAAATGTTGATACGGGTCAGATTAATCCTTCTAAATCCTCTGTGTAAATATTATTATCTAATAATATTATATGATAACTTTAACTGAGACGTTTTACGTTTGTTTAATTACTACATTATCGGGTTTAATATTAAAGCTTGCGTCTTTAGCTTATAAAAGTAAATGTAAACAATGTAGTTGTTTTGGTATTTCAGTATTACGCGACGTTGTTATTGAAGAGCAGCTTGACGAACAAGAATTAAAAAATAAAGAATTAAATAAAACAAATTCTGAAAAATTATAAAAACATTTAAGGATTTATTTTCTATAGTATTATAATGAGCATTAATAGTGAAGTTAGAATTTGTCGTATATGTGGTATTGGATCTGATGTTAATAGATTTTCTTATTCTTCTTTTGGTAAAATACAGGGGCGTAGATGTCTTAAATGTTGTTCGAAGATAAATAATGAAAAGTTGAAAAACAAAGAAGGTGGTAATTATTACGCTGAATATTATATAAAAAATAAGGAAGAATTCGCCATTAGAGATAGGGCTAGATATTTAAGAAATAAAGCTTTAAAAAATCAAGTTTTATTCGAATTTGAAAATTTAAATATTAGCGAATCAAATGAAAATGTAAATAGTGACGAAATTAATGTTTAAGTCTTTAAGCCCTAAACGCGTAAAATATTTTAAATTTATACTTAAGAAAATATTTATTATCTATATTAATATATAATAAAATGTCAAATATAAATACTTTAAAAAGATCTAAATTACTTAATAAACTAGAGACTCAGTATACCGATCATCCATCGTTCGAAACGGTTAAAGGGCTATACTTAAATAACACTTTAAAGACGATAGCGTCAGTTAAAAAATCATTAAATGCTATTAAGGTAAAGAAAAATGGCGAGCTTTATAAAACATCTATTAAAAAATTTAAACAACTTGAAGAGAAAGTAGAGAAATTTGAAGATTCGAGACCTATTGAATCATTTTTTAATCAAATTAATGAAAGTCTAAAGAATAAATCGCTTATTTTAACACCAATTCAACAAAAAGTATTCAAAAGCAAAGTATTACAAGATAAATACGTGGTAGAAGTAAAAAAAGAAAAAGCCGATTCACAATTTATGACTATTAACCTAAAATATGTTGACAGTATTATTAAACTTATGTCTGATGGTTATAGTGAAATTAAAGGACAAATGTTATATAGTGATGGATATTATGAATGTAAATATGACACTATTAAAAGTTTTGTATTTAATATTGTTAATGAGGAAAATTTAAAATTTATTGATAATAAAGATGCTGATTTTTTTAATTATTTAAATATATCTAAATTAGATTTAACACGTTATCAAATTATTAGAAAAGAAGATGATGGGGTTGAAATTAATAAAGATCAATGTTTAATTCATTGTTTCAAATTACTAGGCTTAAGTGATGCGTTAATTAATGCTGTTATTTTATCTCTTTGTTCTGATTCTAAAGCAAATATTAATTATATCCCTAAAACCGCATTAAAAAAAATATGTGGCATTATTAAGAAACAAATTGTAATTCATTCATATGAAAATAAAAAACTAAATAAGCAAGTTCAAATATATGGAAAAGAATATACTGATGTTTTTGACATTGCTATTTATAAAAGTCATTATTTTGTATATGAACAAACAAACTATAATAAATACTTTATTGATAACTATGAAGAATTAAACGGTTTAGATAACTGTTATAATATTATTAGAATGAGTAAAGGTAAGTATTACGAATATGGAGAGCGTAGATGTGATACTTTATATTTAGTTAATAAATTATTTGAGAAGGGTTATTTTATTAAAGACACATCAATTATTAAATCTTTAGTAGGTTCAAAAGTTATCGATAATATACCATTAGATAATATTGAGAACGAACAAAAACTATATGAATTTAAACAAAAAGACGATGTTGAGTGTGATATATTTTATGCCGATTGTGAAAGCGATGTTGTAAGTGATTCTAAACATCAATTATTAATGATAGGTGTTGTTAAAGGTTCTTGTAATAATGAGCCTAAAACATTTATATTAGATGAAAGAGGACCTGATGTTTTAGTAAAATCTTTTTTATCATATGTAAAGAGTATGTGTAAATTTTCATCGGTTCCAATTATTTATTTTCATAATTTAAAATATGATTATATGGGTTTAATTAAAAAATATTTAATTATCAAAGGTGAATGTACAAAAGATAATCAAGTATATAGTGTTAATGGTTTTTTACATAAATTCGAATATGAACTACGTGATACATATAAATTAATAAATATTAAGCTTGAAAAATTCCCGTCTACGTTTGGTTTATCTATTAATAAAAAGGAAGCTATCGCATACAAGTTTTATACAAAAAATAATATTAGTTTAAATGTTCATAGTGTTAAAGAATATATTGGGGCATTTGATTTTGATAAAGATAAGGAATTATTTAAAAAAATATTACAAGATAATTCAGATGAATTTGAATATAAAAAAGATACATTTAACGCTACTAAATATTATGAACATTATTTAAAATATGATTGTTTAGTATTAAAGCAAGGTATTGAAAAATATGAAAAAATTATTAAAGAAATTACAGGTAAAGATGGTAAAACATCAATAAATTTACATTCTAAATTAACTATTAGTTCATTGACAAATTCTTATATGGGTATGAACGGCGCTTTTGATAATGTGTGTATGGTAAGCTCTAATTTAAGAGAATATATTTCAGCTGCTATTTATGGCGGACGTGTTAATGCTTGTATTGAATTTCTAAAAATAGTTATTAATGAACTTAATAATGACTACGACTGCACGTCACTTTATCCTAGTGCAATTAGAAGAATGTGCTTAGAAATGGGGATTCCAAAAGGACTCGCTAAAAAAATAATTAATTTTAATATTAATGAAGATTATTTTATTGCTCGTTTCAAAATTACAGCTATTAACAAAAAACAACAGAATCCATTTATCGCTGTTAAAACTGATGATGGTTTAAAATATATTAATGAAATCACAGAGCCTATTATTGTCACCATTGATAAAATCACATTAGAAGATTATATTAATTTTCACCAAATAGAATATGAATTTATTGATGGTGTATATTGGAATGAAGGTTTTAATAAAACAATGGGTGATTTAATATTTGAACTATTTACAGCAAGAGTTGAATATAAACAGTTAATGAAAAAATTAAAAGATACGAGCGATGAATATAGTAAATGTAATATATTGCAAGAAATAATTAAATTGATGATGAATTCGTCATATGGGAAAACGATCATTAACAAATCAGATACTAAAACGTATTTTATTTATAATACCGTAGAAGGTAAAGAAAATAATCAAAATATTGATAGTTATGTTTGTAATAATTTCAATACTATTAAAGGATATGTACAAATTAACGATAATCAAACACAAGTTACACGTAATGAGATTGATGTATCATATAACCTTGCACACGTTGGTGTTTTAATCCTTTCATATAGTAAAAGGATTATGAATGAAGTAATGGGGTTAGCGTCTGACAATAAAATCGATATATATTATCAAGATACTGATTCTATGCATTTAAAAAATAAAGACATTTCAAAATTAGAAGAACTGTTTTTTAATAAATATAATAGACAAATTAGGGGAGAAAATATGAGTCAATTTCATTCTGATTTTAAACTTGGTGGAAGTAAAAAGGGAGTTGAAGTTGTAGCGGTTAAAAGTTTATTTTTAGGTAAAAAATCGTATATTGACGTTTTACAGTCTGAAAATGATAAAGGAGAAATAATTAATGGTTATCATATGCGAATGAAAGGTATTAGTGAAAGTGCATTAAAATATGCATCTGAAAAATATTTTAATGGTGATTATTTTAAACTATATGAACACTTATCAAAAGGGGGACAACAAGAATTTATATTAAATCCTTATAAATATTCAGTGTCTTTTGAATATGTAAAAGGTGGAATCAGAAGTCGTGATTATCAAGAATTTAAAAGGGTTGTTAAATTTTAAATAAATAAATATATAGTTTATTATAATGGACGGTTTAACAAAATTATTTAATTATAAAAAAGATAAAAACGATGTTGATTATATAATTGATGTTATACGCGAAATGGCTCACATATTAATTGATGAAGATAAAGATTTTGATATAGTTATCAAACTAAAAAATAAACATATTCTTAAAAGCAGTTGTTTAAAATCTTGCAATGATTCACCTCGTGGAGCTATTATTAATCCCATTCAATAATTACAAAACCTGAAACCAATTTTTTATATTTTTTCAATCTTATATAAATTAAAATCTAGACTCCACAGTTTTGATTTTTATTTATGATTTTTTCGGATGGTTCGTTTT
>Ga0105097_10001372_pt1 | contig 11615 bp, 8 predicted proteins | sample PPLLak12cMay2015_FD_87035 | JGI IMG/M metagenome (GOLD analysis project Ga0105097, IMG submission 87035) | Freshwater sediment microbial communities from Prairie Pothole Lake near Jamestown, North Dakota, USA - PPLs Lake P7 Core (1) Depth... | ecosystem: Environmental > Aquatic > Freshwater >... | reverse complement strand
TCCTGATGTACCGTAATCACCAATTAACAACACTGCAGCAGGAGGAATATCCCATGTATTGTATGCAGTATTCACATAAGATTCAATAGCTGTTGTCGTATTCCCGCCAATCTCCGTTGTGGTGATAATACCGGTTTTTATTCCCTGTAATTGCCTCCAGCTTTTGATCTGTCCAGCCCATGAAATAAACGTAGGATCATTTGGAACAATAATAATGTATTCATAATCGGGTGATTTGGCAGAACCTGTTTTTTTGCTATAATCAATAACCGGTAATGCTTCCGGATTAAGGACAGCATCAAGTATAATCGGATCCCACCAGCGACTCCTAAGTCTGTCTTCACCAAAATGTCCATTACCGCCTGAGTAGGTAACCTCAATTTTTAAGTCCCTGTAAATAATCAGTTCTTTTGTAACAGGATTATACTGGAAAGGAGTAATTCCAAGCATCACCACATCTACCCCCCTCAATTTAGTTGGTTCTGAAAGCTTAACCGGTTCTTCAGGGTAAAATGCATTTTTTGAATAGATCTTTTGATTTTTCTCATAATGCAAGGGACCAATATCTGTATCAAGTGGAATCCTGGGAGCCGGAGCAATGCTGACATTCTTTATTGCCTCTGTGCGAGATGCTGTCACTTTAAGACTTGCTATTGCACCCTGCGGAATAGCAATAAACCTCCCGGTTCCGGCAAGATCAGGTGCTCCTTCATCATTCGGGAGGAAAATACCCGGTACTCCGATGGTCTTTAATTGCTCACCATCAACTTCAAGATCGTTTAATGCGAAGGTTGAGAGAGAAAAATTAATGATCACATTGGTGTTGTCTTCATGCTGAAGAGTAAACCCATGATCTCCCCAGCTATCGCTATAATCAATTTGCTGGGAAATACTTAACTGGCTTAATAACACAAAAACCAGCACTACTGCTAATTTGAAAAGTTTTTTCATAAGTAAAACATTTATAAATGACCTGAATTAAAAAACATATTTAATTTCCTGAATATTTAAAAGAAGATGACCTGTAAAATTAAAATCCTTTTTTTTTAAAATCAAAGGATTAGCATAATTCAGAATGATTATGGATAAAAAGGATTTTAGTTAAAAGAATTTTATTCCTGATTTCTTGTGTCAGACAGAATCTTAGATGTAACAAAATATTACTTTTGCTCAAATTACGGTTGAATATTCAGTATTGAATCCCTTAAAAAAACTCGCCGGTCAAACTGCCATTTATGGTTTGGGAACCCTCGTTCCCAGGCTTCTAAATTACCTGCTAATCCCGCTTTATACCCGGCTGTTCCTTGAGGATGAATATGGAGTAATTACCGAGCTTTATTCATGGATCGCATTTTTTTTGGTCGTTTTGCTGTATGGAATGGAAACAACATTCTTCCGTTTTGCCAGTAAAGATTCTGAACCAAAAAAGGTATTCAGCACCTCTTTCATCTGCGTGTTGCTAACTTCACTTCTTTTCCTTGCATTGGTAATTCTGTTTATTAATCCGATTTCCCGCGGATTGAAATATCCTGATCACAAGGATTTTATAATTTATTCAGCCATCCTTATATCCATAGATGTTATTACCTCCATACAGTTTGCTTATCTCCGCCACCTTAACCGGCCTATTTTGTTTTCTGCCATCAGAATTATATCTGTTGCCGTAAATGTAGGCCTGAATTTGTATTTTATCTTGTTTTGTGACTACGAATACAAGCGAAATCCTGATTCTCCTCTATTGTTTTTTTACGATCCAAACTTCAGGATTGGCTATGTGTTTGTTTCAGGACTTGTTGCAAGTTTTATAACCGTTTTACTTTTATCTCCTCATTTATTAAAACTTAAATTTACATTTGATCTTAAGCTGCTTAAGCGAATGCTGGTTTATACATTTCCCCTGCTTATCGTTGGGCTCGCAGGAATGGTAAATGAAGTCTGGGATAAAATTATATTTAAGTATTTGCTTACTGTTCCTGCCGGCATTGAAAATGCGGAATCTTATGTAATGGGACAATTGGGGATTTATGGTGCTAATTATAAGCTGGCAGTTCTGATGACTTTGTTTGTCCAAATGTTCAGGTTTGCCGCAGAGCCTTTCTTTTTCTCTCAGGCCAAGGAAGGCAATGCCAAGCAGATATATGCAGATGTCTTGAAGTATTTTGTGATTTTCGGATTGCTTATTTTTCTCGGAGTAACACTTTACATTGATATCTTTAAGTATTTTATTGGACCGAAGCACTGGGAGGGATTGTACATTGTTCCACTCATCCTGATCGCTAATCTGCTGTTGGGGGTTTTCTTCAATTTATCCATCTGGTATAAGCTTCAGGACCTGACTAAATATGGCGCTCTCATTGCGTTAGGAGGGGCGGCCATTACTATTATCATGAATGTGCTGCTTGTGCCAGCTTTCAGCTATCTTGGTGCAGCCTGGGCTCATGTAACATGTTACCTGTTTATGGTGATTCTTTCTTACTATCAGGGTAAAAAACATTTCCCGGTAAAATATGATTTAAAAAACATCCTCGTCTATTTCTTCCTGGCGCTAATACTTTTTGGGATCAATTATTATATCAAGATGGATAAACTCGTTTTGCGGTTAACTTTAAGCACTTTTCTGCTCATTCTATTCCTGGGTTATGTTTATTTCAATGAAAAATACCACCTGATCAAAGGTCCAAAAAATGAAGTTTCGTAAACTTTCGAACTGATCCATTTAACATAAATTAAGTCAACTACCTCAACTTTTTGTCTACTTTTGCGTTCCCATTAAAACACGATCTTGAATGAATATCAAAATAGTCAATACATCCAGGCATCCTCTGCCCTCGTACGAAACTTCTTCTTCTGCGGGAATGGATCTTCGGGCAAACCTGGACGAACCTTTTGTTTTGAAGCCATTACAGAGAGCCCTTATCTCTACAGGACTTTTTATTGAACTACCTGTTGGATTCGAGGCTCAGATAAGGCCCAGAAGCGGACTTGCGATTAAAATGGGGATTACATTGTTAAATTCTCCCGGAACCATTGATGCCGATTATCGTGGTGAGATTAAAATTATTCTTGCTAACATTTCGACGAAAGATTTTATCATCAATGACGGAGAACGAATTGCCCAAATGATCATTGCCAGGCACGAAAAAGCGGAATGGATAGAGGTGGAGGAATTGGTTGAAACCGGTCGTGGTGCAGGCGGTTTTGGTAGTACAGGAACAAAATAATACAAATTTATACTTATAGATTGGTTCGGATTAATGAAAAAGAAACTATTTCCTTTATACCTTCTGTTGATACTTCTGTTTATTTCGGGATGTAAATCCAAAGAGGCCGCTGTAAACCCGCAGCGTCCTGACAGTGCAGAAAATCAAAAGCCAGCAAGTGTTATAGATAATTCCGAGGTTTTTATAGATGCCAGCAAACAGAAAATACTGGGCAATTATCCTGATGCAGCCAGGCTTTTCGAAAAATGCCTTGCGATGAATCCATCGGATGATGCTTCGATGTATGAACTTGCCCAGATAGAGCTGATATCCAGCAATCCTGAAAAAGCGCTTATGCTGATTGAAAAAGCTGTTGAAATTAGTCCTGCTAATGATTATTATCTGGAACTTAATGCCAGTTTGCTCAATTCTTTCGAGCGATACAATGATGCAGTTAAGGTTTACAAAAAGCTCATAGAAACCAATCCTTTTAACCTTGATTATTACAACCAGCTTGCAATGTCGTATCTTCTTGATGGGAAGCCCGATGACGCCATCAGGGTTTACAATGATCTGGAAGAAAGAATTGGAATCACTGAAGAGGTATCGATGAAGAAACAAAGCATTTACCTTCAATACAGGCAGATCAATAAAGCCATTGAGGAAATGGAAAAACTTAGCGCTCAATACCCGACTGAAAGTAAATATTATGCTATCTTGGCTGAATTATGCCTGGCCAATGGTTTGAACGAGAAAGCCCTTGCGGCTTATAATAAAATTATTGAAATCGATCCGGGAAACCCGTATATACACATTTCGCTGGCCGACTATTATAAAAAGCAAGGGCAGACGGAAAAAGCTTTTGATGAACTCAAAACCGGATTTGCGAATCCTAAGCTGGATATCGATTCTAAAATTCAGATTTTGCTTAATTATTATACCGTTACCGAAATCTATTCCGATCTTAAAGATCAGGCAATGGAACTGTCTGAAATATTAATCCGGACCCATCCGGATGATCCCAAGGCCTATTCGATGTATGGTGATTTTCTTTACCAGGATAAAAAATATGCGGAAGCAAGAGACGTTTTCCGCAAGGTGATCTCCATCGATAGCAGTAAATACCTCGTTTGGGAGCAGCTTTTATTCACCAATTCGCAATTGGAGGACCAGGATGCTTTATTTACTGACAGCAAACTGACCATGGAGTTATTTCCGGAGCAACCCCTTCCTTATCTTTTTGCCGGTGGAGTTTATTATCAAAAGAAAGAATGGGAAAAATGCCTGGAAGTCCTGAATGATGGCCTGGCTCTGGTGGTAAATAACAAACTAATGGAAATTCAGTTTTACGCTTACTTAGGAGATGCTTATAACCAGATAAAGGATGATGTGAAATCGGACGAAGCTTACGAAAATGTATTACGTCTGGATCCCGATCATGATTATGTGCTGAATAATTATGCCTATTATTTATCCCTTCGCAACGAAAACCTCGAAAAAGCTGCAGAAATGGCAAAACATGCCACCGAGCTCAAACCCAATAGCTCGGCTAACCAGGACACATACGGGTGGGTTCTTTATAAGATGGGTAAATTTGAGGAAGCCAAAATATGGATTGAAAAAGCCATGATAAATGAAGAAGAAGCCAGTGCCGTAATCATTGAACATTATGGCGATGTGTTGTGGCAATTAGGCGACCAGGATGGAGCTTATCAATTCTGGCTCAAGGCGCGGGATAAAGGAAAAGGTTCGGATTTGCTTGAACAGAAAATTGAAAAGAAAAAACTTATCGAATAAAACCAAACGAGATAAAGATTAACTTTGAATAAGATAAAGAGTTCCCGTTGAAACCAATGTCATTTATACGCGTGAGACTTATAAGATTAAATCCAACTGACTGTTCCCTTATTTTAAGCAGAGTTGTTTTTTATACTTTTATAATCCTATTTTCCCTGGTTTCAGTATCCTGTAAAACCACACGAAAAACAATCACCAGTCCGCTTAAAGAATATGGAGCTGATTATTTATTTACCAAGCTCAAGGAAAATGAATTGAAGTTTGAATGGTTTTCGGCAAAGTTTAACCTGGATTTGGAAATTGATAAAAAGAAAACTTCCGTTACAGGCCAGGTGCGAATGAAAAAGGACAGTGTCATCTGGATCACCCTGTCCCCTGCGCTTGGAATAGAAATGGCAAGGCTCCTGATTACTACCGACAGTGTTAAGTTTATCAACCGGATCAACAAAACTTTTTTCACAGGTGATTATGCTAAGGTCAATGCTTTTCTGGATGCCAATATCGATTACGATATTTTTCAAACCCTGCTTTTAGGGAACGACCTCACCTATTACGAAGATGGTAAATTCAGGGCATCATACGACAGCAAAGAATATCACCTTGTTACTGCAGGCAGGCAAAAGCTAAGAAAATATGTGAAGACCAGGGAAGACGAAGAACGGATTTATATCCAGAATATCTTTCTGGATCCGGAGACATTTAAAATAACCCAGATGAAGATCAAGGAGGTGAAAAAGGAAAACAAGAAGCTTGATGCCACTTACTCTGATTTCCATCTGATCTTAGAACAATTGTTTCCTCATCACATCGTGTACGATCTCCTTGCCAATAAGCCCATCCGTGTCGACCTGGATTATACTAAAATCGGAATTGACGAGCCACAGGAATTCCCGTTTAAAATTTCGGATAAGTACGCCCGCATCCAATAATCATGTATTTTTGAAGCTCTGGTTTTATTAAAATATGGCTACCCGGACAGGAAATTATTTCAATCGGTTAAATGGTTTGAATTTACTCTTGATCTTATTGTTCTTTTCAGTAAATTCTCTCTATTCGCAGGACGAAAAAACAAGGCTTGAAAATAACAAGAAAAAGATTGAAGAGGAGATCCAATACAATTCAAAGCTACTGGATGAAACCAAAAAGTCTCAGGAAACCACCCTCAATCAGCTCGTCGTAATAAAAAAGCAGATTTCATCACGCGAAAAGCTGATTATGAACATTAACTCCGAAATCAAAGCCGTAAATGAGGAGATAGAAAAGAATAACCAGACATTAAAAGATCTGAACGACGATCTGGCAAAGCTGAAAGAAGAGTATGCGGCAATGATCTATTATGCGCATAAAAACAGGAGCTCTTACGACAAGCTGATGTTTATCTTCTCTTCTTCCGATTTCAACCAGGCTTTTAAGCGGCTTAAATATTTCCAGCAATACTCATCCTACCGGAAAACCCAGGTTCTGCTTATTGAGCAAACGAAGGCAGAGATTAAGAAGAAGCTTGAAGACCTTGAGAATTTGAAGTTCGCCAAGGTCGATTTGCTCCGGTCGTTCGAGACTGAGCGCAGCAAGCTGAATGCAGAGAAAATCCAGCAAAACAATACCATTACGGATCTCAATAAAAAAGAGAAGGAATTGCTGGCTACCATTAAGGAAAAAGAAAAAGCAGCCAGGAAGTTGCAGAAAGAAATAGAAAAGATCATAGCCGAAGAGATCAATACGGCTTCAAAAAAGACCGGCACTACCAAGTCAGGTAGCTTCGACCTGACCCCCAGTGAGGTTAAGCTTTCTGCTGATTTTCAGCTGAACAAAGGCGGTTTGCCCTGGCCGCTCGAAAGAGGAATTGTATCAAGTACGTTTGGTGAACACCCGCACCCGGTGCTTAAAAATGTGATCACAAAAAACAACGGCATTGATATTTTGACTGATAAAGATGCAAAGGCACGCGCCATTTTCGACGGAGAAGTGACCCGTGTGATGTCCATCCCTAACTATAATTATGTGATCATGATCAGGCATGGGGAGTTCCTCTCAGTGTATTCCAACCTTTCGGAGGTGAATGTTCAGAAAGGCGATAGGGTGACCACCAGGCAGGAGATCGGTAATATCCATTCCGATGTTAAAGACAATAAAACCGAACTTCATTTTGAGCTTTGGCAGGGGAAAACGTTACTAAATCCACTGCTTTGGCTGGCAGAGGAGTAAAGGTATTTTAATTTTAGATTTAAGTTTAATCATTATTCAATTTTTTATAAAACTCAACCATACTCGCTGCCGTTTTATTGCAATCATAATTTTCTATTGCCAGAAGCTGTGCATTTCTACCGATTTTTTGACAGAACTCTTTTGAATCCCTGCATTTTTTAATCTGGACGGCAAACTCTTCCTTCGTATTGGCTATCAAAATATTTTCCTGGTCCGTGTATGGTATTCCTTCTGCTCCAACAGTGGTGGATATGATCGTTTTCCTCAGCGCCATGCCTTCAACTATTTTTGCACGCAAGCCACTTCCTGATAATAAAGGAACAATCATAACAGCTTTGTCTTCGTGATAAATCAGTGATTCTTTTATTTCCTGATCAACAATTAGATTATTGTACTGTTGCTTTAGAAACCATTGCGGCATCTTTTTCCCGGCAATTCTAAATACAAATTCGGGATATTCATTTTTAACATAGGGTAGGACTTCTTTAATAAACCATTTAATTCCATGAAAATTCGGGAACCAGTCCATCGATCCCAGATGATAAAAAACCGGAAAATGTTCAAATTGCTTATCCGTATTGTAAGAACTGATTTTACTGAAATCAAAACCGATAGGAACGGTAGCCAAAGGTGTTTTGTGGGCATAAGCGCTGAATGTTCCAGCATCCTTGCCTGAAATGGCGATGATTCCATCCACCTCCTGAGCAACCCGCATTTCAAACTTCCGGAGCCTATTGGTTGCAATCCGGAGATAGATTTTTTTTAACGGGTTGACTCTGCCTTTTAGAACCCTTGACCAAACTTCATTTTCGACATTCTGTGGCCGGAGTATCACTTTTGCTCTGGAGTGTTTTCTAATGGTTTTAACATACAGGCACATGTAAACATGCTCCAACTGGATAATATCGAATTCTTCATCCTTAAGAACCTGAATTAATTTTGAATTCCAACTCTCTGACCAAAATCTTTCAACGAAATATGACCTGTCACTTAAAAGATTAACAAATGCTTTAATGGGGTTAATCCTTGTATCAACGAGTGAACATTCAAACTTGGCCTTTTTCTTAAAATCATCAGGTATCTCATTTATATCAATCCAGTTCCTGAGTGTATTAATAGCAAGGACTTTAACATCCACTCCCACGTTGATCAATCCTATAGCATTATTATACAAAGAATAAGCTCCGCCATCATGGAGAGGATAGGGTATTTTATGACAAAGTTGTAATACTTTCATTTATTAGAATCCTTATCACAATTTCAAGCTGGGTTAAATTTCCTGATGTGTTTCATGTGTAGTTGGTAAATTGAATATACAACACTGTGGATATGCTCATCCGTTATGTCATGAAAGAGTGGAATACATAAAATATTTTTGGCAATTTTTTCTGCAATGGGCAAGTTCCTTTTTTTAAAAATTTCAAATTCCGGAAAATCACTGACCAAAGGGTAAAAATATTTTCGAGTGATAATGTTATTTTTCTTCAGGTGATCATATAATTTATCTCTGTCACTACCAAATTCATCCGGATCAATGATGATAGGGAAATAAGAATAATTGTGTTTAACTTCTTCCCAATCAGTTGGAATTCTTAACCCTTTAACATCCTTTAATAAGCCCTTGTAACTTAAAGTTGCGGCTTTGCGTTTGGAAATAATTTCATCCACATATTTTAACTGGCAAAGGCCGAATGCCGCCTGTATTTCATTCATTTTTGCATTCACGCCATAACCAACAAGGTTATGATCTTTATCAAGTCCAGTATTTTTTAGCGCATCTATGTATTTTTTTGTTTCCGGATCTTGACATACAATTGCCCCACCCTCTAAGGTGTTAAAGACTTTTGTCGCATGAAAACTCAGGGCTGATAAGTCTCCAAAATTGCAGATTGAATTTCCGGATATCTCCACACCAAAGGAATGAGCTGCATCGTAAACCACCCTCAGGTTATTTTTCAGTGCTATTCGATTGATAACATCAACCTTGCAAGGTGTTCCGAATATGTGCACAGGCAGGATAGCAGAAGTCTGAGGAGTAATAGCCGATTCGATGGCGGAGGAATCTATATTCAGGTCGGTTTCTTTAATATCAACAAAAACCGGTTTTAAATGATTCCAGTAAATAGCCTGTATGGTGGCCGGGGAGGTAAAAGGAGTTGTAATAACTTCGCCCTTTAATCTGAGCGCCTTCAGTGCGATCATTAAAGCAAGCGTGCCGTTGGCAAATAAACAGATATACTTAACTCTAAGGTAATCGCATAAAGCCTGCTCAAATTCTTCATGGATGGGTCCACCATTGGTTAGTATGCGTGATTCCCAAATCCGGTTTAAATAGGGAAGTAACTCATTTACGGGAGGCACAAATGGTTTTGCTAACAAGATGTCATCAGTTCTCTCAGGTTTATTCATTGATTAAAATCTGTTGGTTTTTTAAAATCAATTTGACAAAGAGAAGAGACAATTCTTCCGTAAAATTTCCAGGTTCCGTCAATAGGTAAGGTCCACATACTCAAAACTATTTGGTTTTAACATTACCCAAATCCGGCAACATGATTTCGTTGGATTGAGGTTCCTTTTTTTGAAAGAAAAAACCTGTAATAATAAGATCTATCAACGCAATAAAGTAAAAAACATTCAACCGGATAATGTTTCTTAACTTAAGGAAAGAAAGAAATTTAAAAGGTAATATGGCAAGAATAATTGCAAAAGTGAAAAATGAGTAAAATATTTGGAATTCAATTGCCTGAAAAACCTTTAACCCTAAAGTAATATAAATCAGAAACAATGATACCGGAATCAAAAGCCTCAGATACTTATGCCATATCAGCATTGTTAAGTGCTTAAGATTTAATTCTTTTAATATTGATGTATCTCTTAGTATTTGCAACAGACCTGCAAGGTATCTCCTTGTTCTTTTATAATCATAAAGGTCAGAAAAACAATCATCTGAAATCTGGCAATCATCCCGAAGAACCACTTTCTTTGATTTCAAGATTTTCAGGCTGAGATAAAGGTCGTCCAGAATTATATTTTCAGGAATCCTTGAATAGCATTGTTTTTTAATGGCATAAAACGGGCCATACACTCCAATTAAACTTCCGGCGCTGCTCTCTTTTAGCTTCAGGAAATTTTCATGACGACGAATAACTGAACAATGATTTTCCTTATCCATGTCGGAGATACATCCTGATACGGCTCCAATATCTTTATATTTCAAAGGTTCAACAATCTTATTAACAATACCTTCTGACAACACTTGTCTTTGATCGCAGAAGATCACCGTCTCATATTTTGCATTCGCAATTCCCAGGTTCATTAAGAAAGGAATCCCTCGGTGTTTGCCGTTAAATACAACCCGAACATTTTCAATATTCCTGAAGTTAGCCAGTAATTTACCGCTTCCATCGATGCTGTGATCATCAATGATAATAAGTTCTTTCAAATCAAAGGCGGATAACTCCCTGATCAGGAAGTTGATTTTTTCGTTTAAATATTGCATTCCATTGTATGACAACAATATTACGGAAATACTATTTATTTCTTCGGCTTTTGTCTCGTCAGGCGGTTTATCCGAAGCCATCATCGTTAGCCCAAAAGGGTAAAGAAGGTACAATAAAATAATTACCGATGTTATGACGATGATTATGATCATACTATAACATGTGCATGGTATCCAAACCGTTATATGTTATTCTTCTTGACAATCCTGAGTCTGTAAATAGATTTTAAAAGCATGTATAATCGTTCCCCGGCAGATTCCGGTAGCCGTTTCTGAATTTTTCTTGATGTTTCTTTTGCCACATCAAACCACCAACTTTTCTTATCCTTGTTGCTGTAAAACCCGTTCTTTTTCGCAAGCCTGATGGCTTCAAACCTGTCTTTATAAGGAAATTCAGGTGTCTCAAAAACAATCCGGGGATTTATCGTATGGAAATCATGAATTTCCTTTGTGTAAAATGTTCCGTGCTCCAATACATAATCCCATTGAGGAGTGCCTTTGAATGGTAAAACGGTGTAAAAATTTGTAAAATCGCTACAGGAGTTTTTTGCATATTCTATTGATTGCTTTACCGTTTCCAATGTCTCGTAAGGGCTGCCGATCACATATTGCGACATCACTTCGATACCCGCATTTTTCATCATTTTGATGCCATCGGTTATTTTTTCAATGGTAGTAGATTTATTAATGTGTGCTAAAATTTCATTGTTGGCTGATTCAATTCCAATGGCAACATTATAGCAGCCAGCCGCTTTCATTTTATATGCTAAGTCCTGGATCATGATATCTGCCCTGAGTGAAATTGACCAGAGGATCTTCAGATTTTTACTAATCAGTAAATCACAAAATCTTTCCACTCTTTTCAGATCAATATTAAAGCTGTTGTCTCCGAATACGAATATCTTTTTCCCATA
>Ga0105097_10001371_pt1 | contig 11637 bp, 7 predicted proteins | sample PPLLak12cMay2015_FD_87035 | JGI IMG/M metagenome (GOLD analysis project Ga0105097, IMG submission 87035) | Freshwater sediment microbial communities from Prairie Pothole Lake near Jamestown, North Dakota, USA - PPLs Lake P7 Core (1) Depth... | ecosystem: Environmental > Aquatic > Freshwater >... | reverse complement strand
TTGTAGCTAAAACACTGATCGGACATTCCATTCTTTCCAATAGTCCATTTGTTTTAAAATTATCCACATCAATGTATAAAAATATAGAATTTTTAAATTGTGATGCTGTTGAAATTACCCATTTTTTAAGGGAGAAATTATTATCGTTTATTTTGGAAGTAAAAACAGTTAATACTATTTTAAATTTATTATTTGATAAAATTTCACCTAAATGGTCTTCGTCTTTAACTATATATATATTTGACATTATATATAGAATTTTTATAAAAAAATAAATTATCATACGCAATCAAATTACATTTTGAATAAACTACTCATCATATCAATCATTGCTGCTGCTTGTGGAGTATTATTTCCAGTCATATTTGATGGATTCATACCAGCAGCCATTTGTGATACCATTGATAGTAAAGCAGTTGGATTTGATGCCAATTTATTTAGATCTGTACCCTCAGGAAGACCAATTTTATTCATAATAGCTTTTGATGATCGTAGTAATTTTTCATGAGAGAATTTATTATTTTCTGCATCAGATGCTAATTTATGAGACATTTTTTCAGCAATATTAAGAATCTTCGGGAATATTTCACCACTCGACAGATCAACTTCTTTCAGTTCATCACCAATGTTTGAAATCATATTATCAATTAAATCCGATACTTCGCCATCAACATGTGGTGTAATCATATTTTTAACTTCAGCTGTCATTTTTGAAATTGTGGCATCATCGAGATTCTTTAATTTACTTTTATCAATATTTAGATTACTAGTTAACATTTTCATCAGTGGATTCTCTTCCATTTGAGATTGTTCAACAGAATTTTTAATATTAGATACTGATAAAGTTCCTCCTCCTTTAACACCGAAGAAAGGATTATTTTGTTGTTGATTTGTTTGTTGAGCAACAGAAGTTTCTTTCGGTGAATTATCTAGAACTATATTGCAATAAATTAATAGTCTGGATAAGGTTTCCCATACACGTGATTTATTTGCTTCGGGAAGATTCTCTTGGAAGAATGAAAGATTAAATTCGGGAATTATAAATAATGGTTGTTGAAATATTGTAGCATCACGTGATGTGATTTGAGATTTTAATGGTTGCATAATTTTATGAAATCTTGCAAGAAGTTTTGTTATATTTAATTTAGAATATTTACTGATAATCATTTGAGTTTTTTCGGTTGGAATTAGTTCATCGATGAATGAAATAAATGATAAAAGTTCATCAGAGAAGCCTTTTTGATATTTTAATACGTTAGAATGTTCCATAATATATACTGTAATATATATATTATTTCTTTATGTTCTCACCGCATAGTGAAAAATAGAGAAAAAAAGTTTTAAATTTAATTGATGTATGTCAATGCGAGTTGACATAAATATTGCATATATTGTTGCACGATTAAACGATTGGATTTATTAAGTTGTACCCATATAGTTTTAAATTCAAATATTTTACTAACCATTTGATTATTTTCTTTTAGATCATCATCATATGATTTATTCATAAAGAAGTTTTCATCTCCTGAATCTATTTGAGGCTTATATTTAAGAACATAAATTACAAAGATTTCCATAATTTTAAGAGGGTATCTCTGTGTAACATCGATAATATTATTTAAATTATTAGCTATAATAGATTGAGGACATAATTTGGTAATCTGATTAGCTAATTCAATTAGCATTACGTTAAAATCTTGAACAATTTGATTTTTGGACATTTTATATATGTTATTGTATATAGTTAATTTTATATATTTTATACTATTTGTTTCCGCATGATTATTATTTATCAAACAAATTATCGATATTTTGCTGTTGTTGAACAACAATTTTTTGAATTAAATTTTCTGTTTCCTGACGTTTAGCATTTAATATATGTATATTTTCACATTGTTTTTTGAAAATATCATTAATAACTTCATCTTGATCTTTTCGTTTGCGTTCAGCTTGTTGAATATGTTTGCTTTGATTATTAATTGTTATTTTATGACCTTCTTGTGGCGCAGTATATAATTTTGTTTCAATTTCGTTATATGAAGAATATGTATGTCTAGGAGCTTGTTCAACAGTAGTGTATGCATATGTATCAGAAATACCAGCCATTTCTTGTGTAACGAAACCTAGAGGTGTAGCTTGTGGTGCTTTATCTTGATTATTTTTATTATTTTGTGGTTGTTGATTTAATACATCCATACGTCGTTGTATACTTGATGCTGACACATTTGAATGTTGAGCTCGTGAAATACGAAGAGTTTGAATCCATTGAAGTATGTCATTTCCGACAAATATTTTATTCATTGAAGGAATAATTGCTGTCGGTATATGTGTGATTGTTTTTGGCATACGACTTCTGATTTGTGGATCATCGATACATACACAATTGAAGTATGTAGCCATATTTTCTTGTTTTAATATTTGAATTACAGTTTTACATAAATTGCATTGGGTACTATAAAATAATATATTTTTGTTATTTGACATTATATTTTGTTATTAGATATATTTTGTTAGTAGATAAATTTTATTACTATATAAACGGAACATTCGAAAATATCAAAAAAATTGATCTTTCAAATATATAAAAATGTTTTATACATTCGAAAATATCAAAAAATTGATCTTTCAAATATATAAAAATGTTTTATACATTCGAAAATAACAAAAAATTGATCTTTCAAATATATAAAAATGTATTATTTATTATTATATTATAAATGTCGGCTAAATTTGATGTTGAAATAGAAGAAATTGAAAAGACTGAAACTACCGATTTAGATTATAGTCATTTGATACTTAAATTTAAGGGAAAATCGGCTGATCATGTATTATTAAATACATTGAGAAGAATTGCTATTAATAATATTCCAACATATGCTTTTCCATCAGAACATATTCTAATTGAACAAAATACATCGATATTCAATAATGATCAGATGAAAATTCGCTTAACACAACTTCCCATTCTAAAAACAAAATTAGATTTGGCATTTCTTCCAGAAGAATTTTGGTTGAATGTAGATTTTAATGATTCTGAAAGACCCAAACATGAAAAAGAAAGAGATATTGAAATATATATTTCTGCTGTTAATACTGAAAATCAAACAATTAATGTGACAACGAATGACATACAATATTATATTGATGGAAAATTGACAGAACAACCATATAATAAAAAATATCCAATTGTTTTAATTAAACTAAGACCACAAGAAATCTTTCGTTGTAGAATGAAAGCAATTTTAGGAATTGGTGAAAGAAATGTTATTTGGGTAGCAGCAGGAAATGCCTATTATAATTTAAATGATAATGATTCAACATTCTATATCGAATCTCATGGTATTTTTGATGAATATGAAATTTTATGGAAGGCTTGTAAATATATGAAACTTAAATTAGATGATATGAAAAAGAAATTATATGATAAATACATTGTCAATCAATACAAAGATGAAGCATTGAAAAATGTTGAAATTATACTCGACCATGAAACATATACAACCTGTGGAATTATAACATCTGTATTACAAGAAAGAGATGATATTGAATTTGCTGGAACAAGTAAATATAATGAATTGGTTAAACAAATAACTATTTTAGTCACATACAAAAAAGAAATGAAGAAACCTATTGAACCTATTTTTGAAGCAATGGATGAAGTTTCTAGACGTATGGAATTACTAGAAAATAAAATTTACTTACTAGGGAAAAAATATATACAAAAATCAAATGATGAAAAATCATTAAATGATGCTTCAAATAAGAAAGTTAAGAAAACATCAAAGAAACAAAAATAATTTTATTTACTAATAAACTTTTTATTTTATTAAAAATCATTTTTTTTAATGATTTTTAAATTAAGTTTTTTTATAAAGAAATATTTATTTTGAATTTTGTTTTTACATTAGTAATTTTCCTTCAAGTAGTGTGTAGAAACAATTTGTTCTAAGAAGTAGTTTCGTACCATCTTCATTCATCATTTTTAGTCTATCTACAAAAAGTTTCCGGAGATTAAATCCTTCGAGTTTCTTTAAGCTTTCATACACATCATAAATTGTAATTGTTTCCTTATCATTTAATTAATTAGTTATTTCTTTCGTTTTCTTTTGAAGATAAAGACCATGAATAATGTAGAGAGCACATTTATAACTTGCTGGTAGATTTTCATACATTTGTTCATTCTTATGACTTCTTGTAATGTGATAAAGATTTAATATTTCAGTTGACATTGTTTTCATTGCATTATTAATACGTACAACAGTTTCTCCACAATGATTCGAGAAGAATGGGATAATATCTCTCAATTGATCCTTCTGATATAATTCAAGAAACATTGCTTCTAAATTACTAACATTTGGTTTCATCGCTGAAATTGTTTGATAAATTGGTGTTTGTAACTTTAGAAGTGTCATGCAACCATCTTGATAATATTCAAGAATAAAACCTTCAGTTGAAATATGATTAGTGTTTTTATCTCCATCAGAAATATCTTCAAGATCTTTCAAGACTTCTGATAAATTGTTAAAATTGACAATACGAGGATAAATGATATTTTCATTAATCGTGTATTGTACAACATTAAATGTATATTTTTCAGTTGTCATCGCAAGTGCTACTGTCTTGTATTGTTTGCCAAGTCTAGAATAATCTACGATGTTTCTATTCTTATGATGAAGTAGGATAAAATGATAACAGTATCTTTGATCCAATTCATCGAGTGTGAATTTACCATCTATTGATTCCATAAATAGATCATAGTATGATAAATCCTTAATCCAGTATGATTTCTTAGCATCTAGACATTTACGGGTGCATACATTCCAATTTCCATTGGAATGGAAAACAAGAATCATTGTTCCTTCATAACAGTATTTAATTTTAATGTCACTCCATTCTTTATCTTTAAGAAATTCAGTTGCTTCCTGATTGTAAATTAGCTTATTGAATTGTGTTACAACTGGAGTTAATGTGTGCTTATCGAAAATTAAACTTTTGATTGAATTATCAATATCATTAGTAGTTCTATTATTATTTTCACTAAATATAATGACATGATTTTCATCTTCTTTAAAGTTTAATTTTGGAAAAACTTTCGTTTCTTCATCGGAAGGTTTGTTCTCCTCATTGAAGAGAACAATACGATTCTTTAATTCCTCAACGTTTGATACTCCGGTGACGAGAGTGCTAAAATTGTAAGACATATTATATGGTTATAATAGTTATTATTTCTTTATATTATTAACAGTTTAAATTTCATTTTTTTTACCAATATATACATCCACATTTATAAGACTTGAATGAATTTATACGACATATAATATTTTCACTGGTTATTATATATTTTTAGATATGTCTATTAATTCTATAGATACGTTATTAGATAATGCTTTAGATGATTTTTTTAAAGAAAATAAACTTTCTTCCTTTTTTAAAATGAGTAATTTTGTGGAAAAACAAAAAATACTCCTCGATGGTATTAATAATTATTTGAAAACCATCGATTTAAAAGATATTAAGAAAAATATAAAAGATGAACATAATTTAAAATTTATTGTTAATACCATATACAAATATATTTTTTATTATTCTTTTATTTTAATTGGTTACCATTACACTGAAAGAATTGATGTTTTTAAAAATAATATAATTGAAATATCGAAATTGTACGATAAACAATTATATAATGTTGATGATTTTTTTACAAGTGAAACCAATTCAAATATTTTCAAATTAACAGAAATAGTTAGAACAATTCACGATATTAATGAGGTTCAGAAAAAGAAAACTGAAGTTAAAAATGAGGAAATGCTAAAATTTATTCAAGAAATTGGAGAAGAAACTTATGATACATTTATGAATAAATTAAAACAGGAAAAAAACGAGAAGAAAAAAGATCATGTAATCATAAAATTTTGTTTATTACAGAAACTATATTTGATTGATGATAAAAATACAATTTTAAAATTATTGGAAACAGAAAATATGGAATTTGGAGAATCAATTTATATTGATATTGTTGTCCCGTTAGAGAAAAGTATTGATATTGTGGAAATTGAATCAATGTTATCTCAAGAAGATATTGAACACGGAGTTGCTAAAAATATTTTTGATATTATTAATAAAAGTGAATTAGTTTATCAGCAAAGAGAAATTAAAATGGTTGAAAACAAAATATCTGATTTAATTAATAGTGGATTTTTAGTTCCAGTATCAGAAGAATTTTTATTATTTCATAATGATGGTGAAAAATATGATGTCAAGAAGGAAAAGAATTTCAGAGAAGAAAATAAAATCAAATATATTCTTGATAAAATTTCTGATGTTGAAAATTTTTATAATGAAACCAATTCAGATGCAAAATCAATGCCACACATTTATAATCCACTATCAAATAGATTAGCAGTAACATGTAATGAAAATGAGGATTTAAATATAATTAATAAAATGAGTAAATATCAAACCAAAGCTGGTGAAATTAATCTCAATGATGAATTGATTAACTATAGAAAGTATCCCTACATCAATTTCAAACATTTTAATAAATATGGGTTTCCTTTAATATTTGATAAAACAAAAACTGTGGTTCGTTCAGTTTCATTTACTGATAGTAGAAATGCAAAAGACCAAATACAAATTAGAATCGGTAGTACTGAACAACAAGTTAATATTGTAGGCTTCCTTCTTAATCCCTCCAAGATACCATTGGAATGTATGAAAGTAAAACAAATAAAAAGAATGACAAATGGAATTTCAGAGTTTCTTATTAATATTCAAAAATATATTGAAACAGGAAAAACTGATGTTTCATTATGGTTATTTAATTTAGAAACAGATGGTTCAAATATTCAAACATATGAAAGATTAGAAAAAGCTAATCAATCAGAAAAAAATAAATTTATATGTGGAAATTTATACGATGAAATAATTAATTTTGTTTATCAAAAAATTATTAATGTATTAAAGAAACACAAAGAATTATCATTATTTAAATCTTTCCAAATCATTAAAACTATCATGAATAATACGTTACAAATTTCTGAGAATGATAGTAGATATATTGAAATATTAAAAGTTGTTTTTCACAAGGTTTATGAAAAATATGATCCAATCTATGATAAGAAAGAAGATATTATTTATGGATTATTCGGCGATACATTGAAATTACCATATATTCCAATTAAGAAAGAAGAAACAGTATTACAACTAAAAATATCATATGATAAAAAACCGGCAACTTTATCAACAAATGAGAAAGTAGTTAATGTAGTATGTCAACATTATATTACATGGGTAAATTTAATGGACCAAAAGAAAAACAGTAGTGTGAAATTTATGGATTTAATGTATGATTTCATGCAAACATTTGTTTATGAAAATGAAGATATGGATTATATATGTAAGAGTTGTGGGTCATTATTAGATATTAAGAAATATGTGGCTGATGGAACATATGATGAAGCATCTCAAAAGTTTATTCCATACAGTACACCAATGCATATTTCACTAGAAGATTTACCAGAATATCGAAGATATAATGTAGTTATTCGCAACATCGACAGTTTAATTAATAAGATAGCAGAAAATGTTAATATTCCATATTTAGCTGGTTCTGCTACGACACAAAAAATTAATCGCACAGCAATTGTTAAAAATGCTATTGATTTAATTTTGATGAACAATACAATCTTAAAGAAAAATTTCAAAGAAAGAAACATTAATGCATCAAAAGTATATGGAATTAATCGTGATTTATCAAATCTATTCGCTTTTGAATTAGACAATAGTATCTTTTTATACACACCTGGAAAAGAAAAAGATTATTACAAATATGTGAAAAATAATAATATTTTAACATATCTAATGTTTTTGATTTTAATTGAATTAGGAGAAAGTCATATTGCTTTCATTTCCAGTGATAAAGTATGTAATTATAATTCATTTGTTAAATTCGGAAAATTAGTATTCGGTGGACTAAAATTAAGAATTAATGATAATGGAGATGTTAGAAATGTTGAGGAATATCCTGTCATGTGTTATATCATTTATGTAATGACCTGTATATTATCAAAATATCCAATGTGGTACCATGAATCAGATGAAACTGTTACTAAGAAAAAAGTTAATCCAGAGAAGCAAAAGATTATGGTTCAAACTTTAATTGATATGATTAATTGTATCTTGGAAAATGCTGAAGAAAATAAAGATAAACATATATTTGAAATTGTTAATTCAAAATTCCATAAAAAATTAGAAACACTTTTTTCTAGTAGTGAAATCATGAAAAAACTAAAGTATGATAATCTACCATTACCAGATTACGAAAAAATAATTGAGAAAGAGAAAGTAAAACCAATGGAATTAAATAATCCATATGAAACAATGAAATTAGGTGATTCAGATTATTACAAATATCATTCAGCAAAATATTTCACAAAAGAAAAACAATTAATCGCAACAGTTGTTGATGTTTCCAATTTATTATATTGTAATACAGGAGCTTTCCATGTTTGGAATCCAGAAGGTAAGACAATGAAATGTGAAAGATGTAGTGTTGTATTAAGTGAACAGAAATATGATAAAGATTTAACTAAAAAAATTGTTGAAAATATTAATTTAAGATATTTAGAAAAATTGAGAGATATTTATTGTTTAACTGGAGATTTACATTCATTTGAGAAAAAAACTGGAATGAACAGTGAATCAGTACAAATATGTCTTCGTTGTGGTTATAAATTGGATGATTATGTTCCATATAAAGATCTTGAAAAACTAGAAGAAAAAATATCAAAACCACAACTTCTTTTCCGAGAAGAAGATGCAACAAAGAAGAAAAAATATGATGAATTCATTAAAAATATTATCGGTAAATTGAAAGAAAAATATGTTGAAAGTAAAACACATCGTGACGATTATTATAAATTTATTGAAAATTTCATATCTTTGTTGCAAAACATTGTCGGTGATAGTATCAAGATTGATGATAAAACAATTAAATTGAAGGAAGATACATATATTATAGATCATAATCATTTAGGATACCCAGTAGAACCACCAATGACTGTTAATGAACACAGTAAAAATATTTCATTTAAGAAGAATCATTCATTTTTCAAAAAAGATGTTATTTCATATTATGCTGGTTCAACTGCTAAGATTGAAGTATTTTATGATATGTATTCTCATATTCTTTTAGGTTATAAAGAATTCAATAAAGATTTTATTGTTAGTAAGAAAACGGAAAATCAAATCAGAATTGAATATTCATTGGAAAATCAAATTAAATACCTAGGAAATTCAAATATTTTTATCGATGTTAGTACAAATAAAAATATTTTGGAAGTTATCGGTAATTCTAGTCGTGAAAGAATTGAAAATATTGGAAATATTATTTATAAATTTTTAGTTTATTTGAATATGATTAAAAATAATAAGAAACAAGAAAAATCAACTGAGCCGGAAGAGGAGAATAATTATTTATTTGAAGTTGAAAAATACAATCGTAAATTAATGGGAGTTATCACTAAATTAGAAGACTTTAAAATATTCAAACGTTGGCAATTGATTATTAAACACATTCATTATCAAGAAAAAATTAAACAAATAAATATTGATACTAAAAATAATTTGTTATCGTTAGATGATGTTCATGATAGCGATTATTCTGGAAATCTGATTTTATATTATTTCATTTCCAATTTAACTAAATTAATTGAAATGAATAAAAATAAATTCATTAAAGAAAATTTAACATTGTTCATCATTGAATTTATTAATATTATGTTCAAGACATATAATGATGATTATTATAAATCAAATAAAGAGATACAACGATTTAAATCTATTTTAGAAAGTAGTGAATATTTCAGAGAAATTGAAGGTTTTGGAATGGATGAATATACAGTTGGACTTTATGGAGAATATCAAGATCCTGATGATGTTAAATCAAAGGAAGAACAGGAAGCGGATGAAGAAGCTAAAGCAGAAAATGAAGGATATGATATGGATGGACATGTTGATATGGAAGATTATTATGATGAAACACATGTCGATAGAGATTTATCTAGAATTCAACCATCTAAATGGGAACAAACTATTACAGACAAATTTGAATATTAAATTTTTTATAATATTGATAAAAATATTATAAAATCTATTTTCAATAATGAAATTTTTTTATGATGATACAATATATTATAGGAGAGATGGATAAACTATCAATTATATTAATTTTAGTTATTTTATTTGTTACTGGTTTAATAATGTATAAAAATAAACCTGTTCCAGATGTTGAACCATTAATAGTAATGGAAGATATTCCAAATATTAAACCAACACCAACACCCCGACAAAAAATTAATCCCAATTTCATTGAAGCCAAATTTCATGCTGATTTTATGGATGTAGCTTCGGCATTCAATGATCTCGCACCAACTCAAAGACAAATATTTAATATTAACAATGTTCCGTGCAAAATTTCACAAAATGCGGATACAAAATTAATTGGTGAAATTCTTGAAGAATTTATTGAAGAAGTTAATGATGATATTAAAACAAATGTTCCATTAATACATACTGCTAATTCTGGTTGGGACGAAGTTGTTCCAGAACATACGGTTGAGTCGGGTTGGGAAAAAGTACAAAAACTATTGGGATTACCGACTTCTCTTTATACTAAACCAAAAATGAATACACATGTTTCATTAGTTAATTTTTCAGATATTACTAAATACGAAATTGAAAAAGAAATCAAATACACATGTCAATTAGTACTACAAAAAGATAAAGTTAAAGATAAATTAGTCGTTCAACTTTCATTTGTTTTACCGAAAGATTTGGATGGAAGAAAAATTATTATTGAAACTATTGATATTTTAGGATATTTAACAGAACAGGGATTAGGGGCTGATAGACAGGAAACTGATGACTTTTATTATTTCGATAGTCTTAATAGAAGCAATCATAATATGTTATCGGGTGATATTATTTTAACAGAAATGAAAAAGAAATATAATATGCGTCAAAAAGTTATGCAAGAAAGAATTGATGGAAGTGATGATTTTGTTAAACAAAAATATAGAGAAATTCCATCACCAGCACAATATGATTCATATCAATTAACACAAACAGTTATAAATGATATGACTAATGAAAAGAAGTTTATGTAAATGAAAAATTTAATAAATATTAAATTTTACAATAATTAAATATAATTTATTTTGCTGATAGTGTTGGTTTTGTTGTATTACACCAATGTCCTGCATTATCATAACCTGTTGAACCATAGATGGCTTTATACGGTTCTCCACATACTAATGGTTTAATAGGTGATGGTTGAGATGCTAAATTCTTTGCACAACCTCCAGGAATACAATTCTTTGCATCAGCAGACATACATTGAACATCACCATTCACATCTAAACTGACTGGATAATCAAAACCTGGAACACATTGCCAATTTGTTTGCAATATTTTTAGTGGTGTTGCGGGTGTTTTTGTAGTATTACTAATATGAGAAATATCGCGAGATTTTAATATACTTATCGAAACCCCAGGAGATTTAAGGAAATTAGGACTTGATTTATCTTTAAACCAACAATCATTTCCAACACGAGAAAAACCAACACAATTGGAATCACC
>Ga0105097_10001370_pt1 | contig 11641 bp, 8 predicted proteins | sample PPLLak12cMay2015_FD_87035 | JGI IMG/M metagenome (GOLD analysis project Ga0105097, IMG submission 87035) | Freshwater sediment microbial communities from Prairie Pothole Lake near Jamestown, North Dakota, USA - PPLs Lake P7 Core (1) Depth... | ecosystem: Environmental > Aquatic > Freshwater >... | reverse complement strand
GGACCAGAGCGTAAGCCGGCCGAGGGTCGCCATCGACCGGCTGCCCGGCCGAACCGCAGTTCACGACGAGGGCCCCGCCGATCCGCTTCACAAAAGGGATGTGCGTGTGCCCGCAGACAAGGATATCCGGGCGTTGATCGCCGAGCTTTACCTCCAGCCCCCGCTGGGTGATGCTCGGATAGATCGGGTCTTCTATGGAGACGGGGCTGCCATGGACGACGAGGAGCTTGTGCCCTCCGGAAAGCCGCTGGGCGATGCGCTCGGGCAGGCCGGCCAGGTAGCGCCGGCTCTGATCGCCAAGGTGCGCCGCTGTCCACAGCAGGATCTTCCGCTTCTTCTGCTTCATCCCCGCCGTTGCGGCCCGCCCCTGTTTGGCCGCTTCGATCGCTTTCTGGTCGTAGTTGCCGATGACGGCCGGAATGCGCCGTTCTTTGAGGAAGCGGCAAACCTCGTCCGGAAAGGGTCCATACCCGGTCAAATCACCCGCACAGACGACCTGCCCGGCCCCGCGAGTCTTCGCGTCGGCGACCGCCGCCTCAAGGGCAGGCAGGTTGCCGTGGATATCGGATACAAACGCCATCAGCACCGGTATTTGATCCTCCTTCCCGTTTTCCCTTCGAGCAGGTCGTGCTTTTGACGGGCCCTTGCAATCTCCGTCCGACAATCGCCCGCAGATTTGAGAGTGATGGCAATTGCCTTGCGACTCACCTCGCACGCCACCCGCCCAACGGTCTTGGCGTGGCTGCAATCGAGACCGTCGGCGACGCGCAGCATCCCGGCGAGCCACTCGACGAGCTCACGCCGCTCGGCATCAAGGGAGGCGAACCCGCGGTGCCGGGAGGCATCCGGCGGCGCCTTCGTATGGTACCGGGCAATGAGGGCGCACGTCATTTGGTCGCGTTTGTCCAGGCCAGGAATATCGCGCTCCAGGATCATGTCGCGGCTCATCTTGTGGTGCTTCCCCGAAACAACCCGCGCCCAGCCGATATCGTGCAGCCGGCCCGCGATTTCGAGCAGACGCCGCTCCGTGGGGCCGTATCCATGGAACCCACGAAGCCCATCGAAAAGGGCCAGCGCGAGGTTCGTCACCTGTTCGTTGTGCGCCGGATCCGGATCATAGGTCCGGGCCGTTTTGATGACGAATGGCATCGTTGCCTCCTTGTCCGGCTTCCCCACGTTCTTTCCCTCCTCACCGCCCTTATCGCTTTAAACCCTTCTTCTTGCCGATCTTCTTGACAAGCTCTTCGTACGGGGGGGACTTCACGCCCCCCTCCCGGGCGATGCCGATCAACGCGCTCTGGCTCCGCACCTCCTTCCCTCCATCCTTTGGCTTCACCCGAACGTACGACCCGTCCGGCTGCATGAGACGGGCCTTCACATTGTCGTTTAGGTAGGTCATCAGGATTTCGTTGATAATTCGCGCCTTTAGCTCCGTATTCTCTATCGGATAGAGAATCTCGGCCCGCCTTTTAAAATTCCGGGGCATCCAATCGGCGCTCCCGGAATAGATTTCCGGACTCCCTCCATTGTGGAAATAGTAAATTCGGGAATGCTCGAGAAATCGATCGAGAATGCTGATCACCCGAATATTCTCGCTGATGCCCGGTATCCCCGGGCGAAGGCAACAAATCCCCCGCGCCAGCAGATCGATATGAACGCCGGCGCGTGAGGCTTCGTAGAGTTTGCGAATGACCTTCGTGTCGATAAGGGCGTTCATCTTGGCAATAATGCGTCCCGGGTTTTTCGAAGTGGATTTCTGTATTTCCCGGTCGATGAGACGAAGGATCGTCTCCTGGGTTGTAACCGGTGAGATCATAAACTTGCGGAACATGGAGGCCACCGTTTGGGCGGTCGGCAGATCTCCCCCGGTCCAGGAGTTGAAGCCGGTGAGAACATTGAAGAGCGCAGATACGTCGTTGCCGAAATCAGGATTGCAGGTGAAGAGGCCAATATCGGTGTATATCTTTGCCGTCACCGTGTTGTAATTGCCGGTTGAAACATGCACGTAGCGCCGCAGCTGTTTGCCTTCGCGGCGCACCACGAGAGTCGCTTTGCAGTGGGTTTTCCAGCGAACGAACCCGAATACGGCATTCACACCCGATTCCTTCATCTGCCGCGACCAGTCGATGTTGTACTCCTCGTCGAACCGCGCCTTCAGTTCCACGACCGCCGTCACCTGTTTGCCGTTCTCGGCAGCCCGCCGCAGCGCCCCAATAACCGGGGAGTCCTTCCCGATCCGATAGAGGGTTTGTTTGATGGCGAGTACATCGGGGTCGTCGGCTGCCGTGTTCAGGAAATCCATGACCACAGCAAACGAATCGTACGGGTGGTGTAGGAGCAGATCCCCCTCGCGAATGATCGTAAACATATCCTTGTCGGTGGCAAATCGTTGGGGAATCCTTGGGTTAAATGGAAGGTCCTTGTGGGACAAATCGATTGGCAGTTCGTACAACATGAGAAAATCGCGAATATTGATCGGGCCATTGATTTCATATACAAACCGCTCCTCCACCCCGAGCTGCCGGGTGAGCAGATTGACGACCTTTTTCGGGACGCCAGGCTCGATTTCGAGACGAACGGCGATCTTATTCGAACGGTCCTTAAGCTCCGCCTCCACGGATTTCAGAAGATCCAGCACTTCATCTTCGTGGAGATCATAATCGTGATTCCGCGTGACCCGAAAAGCGATAACGTTTTTGATCTCCATTCCGGGAAAGAGCTTGCGGATGTGTTGGCGGATCAGATCCTCAAGGAGGATATAATGGTGACCGGTCATATCTCCATTTACGGGAATCATCCGCGGCAGGACGGAGGGCACTTCGACGAAAGCGTACGCCTGCGGAACCTTGATTCCGCTCGCCTCCTTGAAAACCGCCATGAGGTTCAGGCGCAGGTTGCCAAGGTACGGAAACGGGTGTCCCGCATCAACGGCCAGAGGCGTCAAAATGGGAAATATCTGGGCCTCAAAGTACTCATCCAGGCGATTGATCTCCTTTTTATCGATTTCGTCGATGCGGTGGATGAATATCCCTGCTTTTTGGAGTTGGGCCAGCAAATCCTCTCGGATCGTCTGGTATTGTTCGGTGACGAGCCCGCGCACCTTTTCGGCGATTTCGTCAAGTTGCTGCCGGGTGGTTCTCCCGCTGGCATCGACTTCATCTACGCCCGCTTCGAGGACGCGAAAAAGCCCCCCGACCCGGACCATAAAATACTCATCGAGGTTTGAACTAAAAATGGAGGCGAACTTGAGTTTCTCGAGAGCAGGAGTCAGTGGGTCCTGGGCCTCTTCGAGCACCCGGCGGTTGAACTCCAGCCAAGAAATCTCGCGATTGATATAGAGAGAGGGGTCTTCGAGGCGGGTTATCTGTTGCTGCTCTACCTGCGCTAATGATTTTTCCGAGGTCATGATGCCCTCCTGAAAGGATTCACGTTCGTTCTCTTCCTTTTCCGCCCTTCTCACTAGCGAGCTTTGCGGAGATCGTTTTCATGAAGGTTTCGATCACCTGGATCCGGGAATAATACTTATCGTTTGAGGCGACAACGGTCCACGGGGCGTAGGCGGTCGAAGTTTTTTGGATCATATCCGCGACAGCCATTTCATATTCCTCCCACTTTCCCCGATTCCGCCAGTCTTCTTCGGTAATCTTCCAGCTCTTATACGATATTTCTTCGCGAGCCTTGAATCTTCTGAGCTGTTCTTCTTTGTCGATCTGCAGCCAAAATTTAATGATGATGATCCCGCCATCTACCAGCATTTTCTCAAATTCATTGATCTCCTTGTACGCTCGTTGCCAAGCGTCCGTGGCGCAAAATCCTTCGACGCGCTCCACAAGAGTGCGGCCATACCAGCTCCGGTCGAAGATTGTCAAAAACCCCTTTTGGGGAATATTCTTCCAAAATCTCCAGAGATAGTGCTGGGCGTGTTCCCGATTCGTCGGTGTCGGCGAAGTGACTACTTCGAATCTCCGTGCGTCGAGTTGGGCGACAAGTCGTTTGATCGCCCCTCCCTTCCCGGATGCGTCCCAACCCTCAAAAATCACCATTGCTGCGGTCTTCTCCATAAACAGTCGGTTGTGGGCCTGGCGTGCGTTCATCTGGAGGCTGGCCAGTCGTTCTTTATATTTCTTGCGGTCTTCGATTTTCTTCGTGAGGTCGTAGCGTTTCAGAAAACGCTCACTTTTCAGCACAATGGTACGGTAGGCACTCGGATCCACATGAAAACCGTAGGTCTTTTTGACTTTGGCCAATCGTTCCTTTTCGGCAAGCGCGAGTTCCATCGCCCTGGCGATGGATTCGAACGTTTTCAGCCTCCCGAAGTATCTGTCCTCGGCCTCGATAATCGTCCACGGGGCGGATGTGCTCGAGGTCTGCTGAAGCATATCCTCCACGGCCTCGATGTAGGCTCGATAATTGGCATGGTTGTCCCAGTTCGCAAGCTTCGCCCTCCAAGAGTCATAGGGGTCCTTCTCCAATTTGGCCAGCCGTTGCCGCTGTTCTTTCTTGGTGATGTGCAGCCAAAACTTGATCAGGACCGTCCCGTCATCCACGAGATGCCGTTCGAAGGCATTGATATCTTCATAGGCTCTTTGCCATTCCTTATCGGGGACAAGTTTCTCGACCCGCTCAATGAGAACGCGACAATACCAGGAACGAATGAGGATGGCCATGAATCCCCGGGGAGGCATGCGAATGCCGAAACGCCACAAAAAGGGCCGCATTTTCTCAAAATCGGTTGGGGGCTCCGTCGCGTATACCTTGAACCCACGCGGATCGATCAGACGCATGAGTTGGTTCACGCTCCCGCCCTTGCCCGCGGCATCCCATCCTTCGTAAATGACGACGATAGGGATCCCCGCATCTCGACACCGCCGCTGGAGTTCGCCTAGCCGGTATCCGAGCGGTTCTAAGAGCTTGTCGTATTCATTCTTCGCGATATGCAGTGACAAATCCACTTGTTCAAGCATCTAAGAACGCTCCTTCGCCTTCTTGGTCATTTCGGGATAGGACCGGACCGTCCGGCCGCTGGGATCCATGCCGTCCACATCCGCGTTGAGGACGCGGAAGAGACCCCCGACGCGGACCATGAGGTACTCGTCGTGGTGAAGCGGAAGAGGGAGCCGAATTTCAGTTTTTCAAGGGAGGGGGTGGGTGGGTCCTGGGCCTCCTCGAGCACCCGCCGGTTGCACTCCAGCCATGAAAGTTCACGATTGATGTAAAGGAGCGGATCGTCAAGGTTCATCGCTGCCGGCTGCCCCGCGAGAGCGGGAAGATTTTCCGGCGTCATGATCGCTCCTTGCTGTCCAGCGGCCGCTGAGGGTTTCTCCGGCGCCATGATTTCCCCCTGAACGGATGGGGCGTGGGCCTCATCAACCCCACGCCGGCTGAAGTCGCGCCCGGCAAGGGCACGGTGGGCATACCGATGGTTGAGATCCTGCTCCAATGGACTCGGAAAAGGTCATTTCTTCATCAGAGCCCGTTTTACATTGGCAAGTTCCTTCCGCTTCTCCTCGCCCACCTCCGGGTAGCTCAGGTTCAGCGAAGTGAGCGCATCGATAACTGCGGCGGCGATGACCGCATGGGTGAACCACTTGTTGTCGGCGGGAACAACAAACCAAGGCGCGTCTTGGGTCGCCGTGTGGCGGATCATGTCTTCGTAGGCTTCCATGTACGGGTTCCAGAACTTACGCTCCTCCAAGTCGCTCGCTGAGAACTTCCAGTTCTTGGTAGGGTTCTCCACCCTTTCGAGAAAACGTCTCTTCTGCTCTTTTTTCGACACGTGGAGGAAAAACTTGCGAATCGCAATGCCATTGCGCACCAGGTAGCGCTCGAAGTTGCGGATGTCCTGAAACCGATCCCTCCAGATGTCCGGGGCGGCAAGTTCGGGCGGAATCTTCTGCCGGGCGAGAAACTCCGGGTGCACCCGCACGATCAGCGTTTCTTCGTAGTAGCTGCGGTTGAAGATGCCGATGCGGCCGCGCGCCGGCAGACACTTAAAGCAACGCCAGAGGTAGTCATGGTCCAGATCCTCGGCGGAGGGCGATTTGAAGGAATAGACTTCGACCCCCTGCGGGTTGACGCCGGACATGACATGCTTGATGGCGCTGTCCTTGCCCGCCGCATCCATCGCCTGGAAAATGAGCAACACGCCCCAACGGTCCTGGGCGTAGAGCCTGTCCTGCAGGCTGGCCATCGCCTGGACGCCGGCGGCCAGCGCTTCCCGTGCGCGCGGCTTGTCCTCAGACTCGAGGTTCAGGGTGTCTCCCGGGTCGATGTCTTTCAGGCGGAAGCGGCTGCCGTCCGTCACCCGGAAAGGCTTGGCGAGTTGCTGGGCCTTCTTGAAAAATCTTGTTATTTTACTCACAATTTTCCTACCTCCTCAGGTACGGGCCCCACTTATTCCCGGGCGCCTTTTGTCCCCGAGCTTCCCGGAGTCGCAGATGTTCCCTGTCTCTTTCTATGTCCCGTTCAATCCTTTCTTTTATTGCTTAGTACTACTGCGGTAAGTCTAAAATAATGCTCTTCGAGTGATCAAAACTCTTCTCTTTCCAATTTAGCCATGGGTTTTTGCTTTTTAACTTGGGCGCTGGAAATTCTATGCAATCTCTGCGTGCTCTGCGGTTAAATCATTCGTCTTGATTCAACAAGATCATCGCCGCGCGGGTGTAGATCTTGGCCGCCTGCACCACCTTTTCCAGAGCCACCCGTTCGTTCGCGGTGTGGGCCGTGTCTTCAAGACCCGGACCGAAACAGACCGAGGGGATTTGCGCTTTATGGACGAGATGGGAGGCATCGGTGCAACCGGCCTTCCCTTTGAGTTTGGGGGCCTCGCCGATTACTTCCTTTATGGCCCGGGAAAGACCTCTTACCAGAGGGGAATCCGGGTTCAGATCGTAAGGATCCCAGCCCTCGTGGGTTATGCGGACCTCCGTGGAGATCCCCTCGGAAAGGCCCTTCTGAAGGACCTCTTCAATCTCCTGACGCACGGATTCCGATGTTTCCCCGGGGATCATCCGCCGGTCGATGGCGAAAGTGCACCGTTCCGGGATGATGTTGATCTTGGTCCCCGCTTGAACCATGGTGACCGATAGGCTTGGAGTAGGAATTTCAAAAAGAGGGTGGCGGGCCTTGAAGGTAAGCTTCTCCAGTCCTGAAATCATCCGCGCCGCCGCCTGCAAAGCATTCGCCCCCAAGTGGGGACGCCCGGCATGGCAGGCCCGGCCCTTCACCGTCACTTCGATCCAGCGCAAGCCGCGGTTACCGATGGAAATCTGCAGGTTCGTGGGCTCGGACACGATGGCGTAAGCCGCCTCCGCGCCGATTTTTTTGCGGATCATCAGCATCGTTCCGCCTTCGCTTCCGGTCTCCTCGTCCCCCACGGCCTGGAAAACGATCCGGCCCTTGAACGGCGATTGGGCCTTCTGGAGAGCCGTTAGGGCCACGATCATGGCGGCCAATCCGGATTTCATGTCGCTGGAACCGCGGCCGTAAATATAGCCGTCCCGAAATACACCCCCGAAGGGGTCGACTTCCCAATTCTCCCCCGGCGGCACCACGTCGAAATGCCCGTTCCAGATCAGGGTTTTCCCGCCCGCTTGCCCCTGGAGGGAAGAAACGACATTGGCGACTCCGGATTTTTCCTCCAGGATTTCGGCGGGGAGGCCCCGCTTTTTCAATTCCCCGGCAATCAGACCGGCGCACTCCCGGACATCGCCCGGCGGGTTTAGACTTTTGCTGCGGATCATCCTCGTAAGCAGATCCCGGACATCGTCGGGATCTATGACTGCGGCAACATCCTTCATCATTTCCCTCCAGCCGGAAGGGGAAGGCAGGGATCTCGCAAGGTGTGAAGGAACCCCGCTTATGCCCTCCGCCCTGTATTTCCCCAAATGATCTTTTACAAAAGAGCCCGGACCGTGCTTAGAATCCGCTCATAGTCGGGCTCTTTGGTGAGTTCGGGAACTAACTCGGCATACCGGACGATGTTCTGATCATCGACCAGGAACACCGCCCGGGCGAGCAGACCGGTTTCTTTGATCAGAACCCCGTAGGCCTCGCCGAAGGAGCGATCCCGGAAGTCGGAAAAGGTTTTCACCTTCTCAACCCCGGCAGCCGCGCACCACCGGGTTTGAGCAAATGGCAAATCCATGCTGATGGTCAGGACGGCTACGTTTTCGGGCAGCTTTCCCGCCTCCTCGTTAAAACGATGTGTTTCTGCGTCACAAACCGGGGTGTCCAAGGAGGGCACGGAGCTGATGATTTTCAGCTTTCCGCGAAAGGCGTCCAGGGTCGCGACTTTCAGGGTTCCGTCCAGGACGCGGAAATCGGGGGCCCGGTCGCCCACTTTCACCTCGGGGCCGAGGAGGGTGAGGGGGTTCCCGCGAACCGCCACCAGCCCGGGCCGTTCTTTCCCGACGGCCCCGAACCTGGCCGCGTACTCTTTTACTTTGGCTTCCAGCTCGAAAAGCTTTCCTTCCGCCGCCTTTTTATATTCGTCGAGTTCGGTCATCTTGCCGCGCAGGGACTGGACTTTTTCTCCCAGCTGCTCTCGGAGTCTCTTCGTTTCCCCCTCGGCCTTATTCTTAAACTCCAGGAGAGCCTTCCCCTTCGTTTCCAGTTCCTCTTTCCATTTCTGAGCCTCGGTCTCGGCCCGGTCCTTGAGTTCGAGCAGATTTTCCTTGGCTTTGTCGAGGAGCCCCTTTTTGCCTTCTTTCAGAAGCTTTTCTTTGGCGGCCAGCTCCTCCATCAGCTTCTTGATCAGGGCATCTTTCTGCGCGGATATTTTTTTCGCCCTTTCTTCAATGGCGGCCTTGGCCGGAACTTCGGCCTTTTGAACCGTCTTGATCACCTTCTTTTTGGCGGAGGCAATTTTCTTCGAAGCTTTCACAGCCTTTTTTGCCGCGGGCTTCCGCGGGTTCTTGACGGATTTTTTGGCGCCCCTTGCCGATTTCATCCCCGTGCCCTCCTCTCTATGGATTTGAATTACCACCGGGGCTTCTGACGCCCCGGCTTACCTTTTTGCCATTCGCCGTCCAAAGGGAATTTTTGGACAGCAGTCATCATCTTACCCATAGAAAGTGACACAAAATGAATTACTTTTCAACCCCTATTCGGGGAACGGGAGCTGTTTGTCTTTCCGGCTTCATCGGGGCCGCCGGAGGCGGAAGGCGAAACTTTCCAGATCAAAGTCAGGCCGAGGAGATAGAGCACGGAGGAGAGCAGCCAGACCGCCTGAAATCCCCAGCTCAGGGCGATGAGGACCGGGAGAATGGCCCCCAAAACAGAGGCGCAGCCGTTGGCGCACCAGGCCCAAGGAACGAACCCCGGTTTTTGCGCGCCGAGGAGACGGATGCCCGCCGGAAATGGAATGCCCATGAATAGACCCAGCGGGGCAATCAGTAATCCGGAAAGAAAATACCGGGACGAGAGCGGCCATCCCTGGAAAAGAGATAGAGCTTGAGGCAAAAGGAAAGCGTAAAGGATCAGCAACCCGGCGAGGATCGGAAGTATCCGCCTCAAACCCTGCAGGCCGGGGAGGTAGACGGAAATCCGGCTCCCTACGCCGGCGGAGACCAGGAGCGATAAAATGGCGAGGGAAACGGCATAGACCGGGTGGCCGAGGAAAAGGATGAATTTTTGAATCAGGGAAATCTCCACGAACATGAAAGCAAGGCCGATGGTGAAAAAGAAAAGGATCCAGGAAAAATGCCGGGGCTGAAAAAGGGGAAGTTCTTTTTTGCGCAACCCCGCCGGCAGAAGAATAAAGAAGAAGCTCAAAAAAAGGGCTTGCAGGAAAACAAGGGGAAGGAGAAACCCTCCCTCGACGAGGATCTGCCATTTCCCGCCGGCAAGGCGGTAGATTTCTTCCCAATGGCTTAAGCGGAATAAATGATGAAAAAAGGGCCGGTCATCCGTGGCGGGGCTTAGATCGAAGGGATAAGAGACCGAAAAATCCTCTTCCCGCCGAAGGAGATTTTGAACGGCCGTAAAATAGATCGGTGCGGGGAAACGGTTGTAACGATTCGCTTCTTCGGGAAGCATGCCGGGATAAAAAACCGGATCAAAGCGCCATTTTTCACAGAACCTTTTCAAGGCCTCGATCTCCGCCGGGAGGATTTCGTCCTTTTTGATGAAAAGGGAAAAGGTCCCCCAGGAGCGGATCGCTAAAAGATGGCTCGCCGCCGCCTTTCCGGATCGCTTGAAGGCCTCCTGCAGGAGGGAGACCAGCCGCAATTCGCTTCTGGGCGGAGGAAGAAGGTAGAGTTGGACGGCTATGATGCCATTCGGGGTCAGGGCTTCCAGATAATCCTGAAAGGCCTCCACCGTGAGCCGGTAGTCTTCCCGCAGGGTAGACAATCCGGAAGCGGAAGCCCCCAGGGTTTCCGTCAACGGGAATACGATCAGGTCGAAAGGCGCCGGCTTGCCCCGCAGGAAACTTCGCCCGTCGCCGATCTCAACCCGCACCTCTTCCCGGCGGTACAGATTTCCGGAAAAAGGCGCATAGGTTCCCCGGATGAGATCCACGACCGCCGGATTCGTTTCCAGGACCACGGTTTCGGGGGCCTGATGATAGAGGGAGGCCAAGACCTCCACGCCGCCCATCGGATCGAAGATCAGGACCCGTTTGGGCCGGATGATTTGGTAGGGAAAAGAGGCGGGGAGGGCGGAGAGAAAACGGAATTCATCTCGATTTCGGACCTCACCGGTCACGCGGGTCAGGGCATTCATCCGTTCGGCGTCCACGCAAAGGCCTATCTGCGGGGGGAGGGGGTCGAGATATTGTAGGCTCAAACCGGGGGCCGTGCGGACCGCCGGGCTATCCAGAACATCCACCCGGGAAAAGGAATTCCAGCGGGTTTCGAGCAAACGGGAAGCCGGATGCAGGAGGGCGGCGGAGAGCGGTTTGTAGGGAGAAATGGCAAGCTGTAAGAAGGACGGCGGGTAGAAAATCAGAAGAACGGGGATTGCCGTCCAGACCCAGGGGAAAAAGGAACGGGTTTTTTTCCCCCAACCGAAGATGGCCGCCGCCAGGCCGCTGAGGAAGGCGGAGAAAAGGATCGTTCCGGTTCCCCCCAGAAGGCTGAAGAGACCGAGAACCAGAAGACAGCCTGCCGAGGCTCCGATCAGGTCGCAGGCATAGAGCTTCCCCGAAAGAGCGCTCCAGCGGGTGAGGGCCAGGGAAACCGTCAGCCCGGAGAAAAAGAAAGGGACCGCATAGACAAGATAAAAGAGAAACAGGTAAAACAGCTGCCAGCGGTCCCAAGCGATCCGCGCGAGGTCGAAAGGAATGTGGTTTCCGACGATATAGGCGGCCAGAGTGCTCCCGGAAAAAAGCCAGGACGGCCAGGAAAGGTTTGGAAGTTCTCGGCGGCTGAAAAAATCGGGAAAGGAAAAAAGGAAAGCCCCGCTGGCCCCGTAACCCAGAAGAGCGATGGAGACGACCAGGAAGGCAAAATGATGCCACTGGGCGACCGACAGGAGGCGGATCATGGAGATCTCCAAAATCAGGGTCGCCGTCGTAGTGAGGAAAATACCCGGGAAAATGCCTGCCGGAACCATCGAGCCCCCTGAATGTCAGCGCCCGTGGAAAGGGTCAGCGGGAAAAAACAACCCGAGTGTTCACACGCAAGGATAAAAGGAATTT
>Ga0105097_10001369_pt1 | contig 11641 bp, 9 predicted proteins | sample PPLLak12cMay2015_FD_87035 | JGI IMG/M metagenome (GOLD analysis project Ga0105097, IMG submission 87035) | Freshwater sediment microbial communities from Prairie Pothole Lake near Jamestown, North Dakota, USA - PPLs Lake P7 Core (1) Depth... | ecosystem: Environmental > Aquatic > Freshwater >... | reverse complement strand
TAAATATACAGATACATCACCCATCTCCTTGTAACCTAACCATTCTTTATGACCACCATTACCATTCTCACCTGAGAATACTGATAGTCCATACTGTTCTAGACCCATGTTAAAGATCTCTGAATCTACAAATTGTCTGATCGATACTCTACGAGTAAGATCTAATTTTGCTTTTTTAATTGCTGTTGTTGCCATTACTTTTTTGGTTTTTTGATTTGGAGGTCGGAAGTGGATTCGAACCACTGTAGAAGGTGTTGCAGACCTTTACTTAGCCACTCAGTCATTCGACCATAATAACTCCCTGCAGTTTTTTTCTGCAGGGAGTATATAGAATATTATAGAGATCCGCCAGTGATAGGGTTTTTCATAACGAACTTCAACACTTTAGTTGGGTCTTGTACCCAAATTGCAGGGTAGTTCATTTCGAAGAAAACTTTATAACCAGAGAAGTTACCTGTTGATGCGAAACCAGACTTCTTACCGAAGTAATCAAAAGTTCCGTTTTGGAAGAACCATCTCATGTCAGAAGTAGCTACGTCTTTACCTGGAGCCCATTTCAACAATTTAATGTTGTCAGAACCTTGAGCATAGTTAAAGTCATAGATAATGAATGAGTAAGAACTCAAGTTGTAACCTTCGATCAATGGATTTTCAATTGAGTTTTGGTTAACGTTGTCAAATGCAGCGTTATAAACAAACTCAAGGTTAGCCAAGAAAGGTATCTTGATCTTAGTGTAAGAAATACCCCATTCAAGGTTCATTCTCTCACCACTCAATGATCCTACATCAGTAGCGTTTAACAACATACCTGATGCTGCAACCTCTTTTTGAATCGCATTGTGAATCAATTTCATACCAGCTTTACCTGTTTGAACAATCAATTTACGACCTGAATCTGGACCTTCAAAGTTTACTTTACCATTGAAGAAGTTGAAAATTTCATTTTCGAACATACTGAAGTTGAAAGAGTCACGAGTGTAAACAACTTTGTAACCATTGTCTAACTGCTTCCACAAACCAACTGGTAAGTATGTATCATCTGGTCCCATGTTTCCACGAACCCAACCACCTTGTCCCCACATCAAGTAGTTTTCTACGTCCATCATGACTTTCTTCATGTGTGCAGCATCTACTTTACGTAACCAAGTGTAGTTTAATTTACCTTCTTTAGCAAGACCTTTCATGTAGTCTTTACCACGTAAAGCTACTAGATCTTCAATTTTTTGTACGTTAGGATCCATAGTATCGTCGATTTTGATCAACTCAACTACTTCATCACACATACCCATTTGAGCTGCAGTATCAGATACTGAGTAATGAGAGTTAGCTCTACCTGTACCTACCCAGTTAAAGAATTCTCTGTAACCACCATCAGCAAATTTGAAATCATCAAACATTGTGGAGTGCTCATCTCTTACAGAACCTTTTCTAAATACGTGTGTACCAGGCTTCAAGAATGATCTGTCAATGTATTGACTGTTTTTGTTGTTCATCAACTTAACAGTGTATACATAACCATCACCATGACGAAGAATTGGATCTTCAGTTACATACATTTCTAAACCGTTGTATTTGTCATATGTGATGATAGAGCTATGTCCAAAATAGTTGTTGTTCAACTTGATTTGGAAAGTTTGTCCATCAACACCTGGCTTTTCAACGTCTACAGGGATAATGTCCTCAACGATGTAAGGCATTACAGATTGTACAGGAACCTTCCATTTGTATTTCTGGTTTTCTGTGTAAATAGTGTTTTTACCACCAAATGAAGACATTGTGTACAAAGGCATTTCTTTCTTTTGGGTTTGAGCCCATAAGTCGATAATACCCATGTCATCTGCAGATGTAGGTGATAAAGTTGATAAGTGGGCACGGTCAAAGTGGGTGCCTAGGGGGTCGTACTTGGTATCTCTAAGGAATATACCATTGTTTAATACTGGTGTTGCCATTGTTTATTTATTTTATTTTCTTAAAATTGAATTTCTTGTTATCGATTTCTTTTGAATTGTGAATTTGTTAGGCTCATCTTCAACTGGACTTGTTGATGGTTTTAATCCACCCTGTGCAGTTTTTAATTTTCTAACTGTGTTTTCAGCTTCACTTGCTTTTACAGATGCTCTAATTTTTTCTCTGTATTTTCCTGGGTTCTTAGCAAATAAAGTTAACTCAGCTAACATTTTGTAATCTGGTTGATCCCAAGTAATATGCTCTAGGAATTTACCTAAGTAATTAATTGGTTGACCAGTTCTACTTGATACATAGTTATTAGCAGTCAAATCTTCATATATAGCAGCCTGCTCATCTCTATTGATATTAATACCATTTAAGTTCTTATCCTGTAAAGCTTCAGTTACTCCATCAAAATAATCTTTAATTAATTTCTTTTGATATTTTTTAACTTCTTCTTGTTCAGCTAATTTTTCTTGAACTACTTTTTCTTGAAGCTTTTCTAACTTTGGTTTAAACTGTTCTGCCTTTTTATCAAGCAAATCACTGTCTTCCCATTCTGATAGTTGTTCTTCAATTTCTTCTGGAGTACCAAACTTAGTATATTCTAAATATGTTCTAGAAATACTCTTTTGATCTGTGTTTACATCAAAGCTTTTAATATCTTGAGTTTGTGCAAGAACTTTAAATAGTGATTTTAAATCTCTACCTCCATTCTTTACATAATCAACTGCATACTGAAGATCTTCTGGTAATGCACTGAATACTTCATCAAGTTCATTTTCTATAGCTTCTTTTTTCCATTCTTCCTTATTAGCATTGATAAGTTCTTTAAGGTCTTCAATTGAGTTAACTTCTTCTTCTCCATCAAATCCAAATATTAATCCTTCTTTAATTAATTCAGATACTGCACTACTTAAATTACTTGAAGTAGGAGCTACAGTATTTTTTGCTTTTGCCTTTGTCTCTGAAGGAATAATAATATCCTCATCTTCTTCAATTGCAAGATCATCTTTGTCCACATCAATTAATTTGTTGATTGGAACTTCAGTCTCTTCTGTTTTAAATGAAAAATTAGATTCGGGCTTTTTTACTTCCTTTTTCTCATCATCTTCATCTTCATCTGTTTTAGTAATGGGTGCTGCAACTTGTGCATCACCGACTCCTCCGAAGAAACTTTCTACGTAAGATTCATTTACTATGTTGTCTTTTTCTGTCATATATATTTGGTTTTTTATGATTTACTGTCAATAAAAAATAATAAAAATAATTTATTTTATTATTATGTGGTCTTGAATTTTTAACTATGGCTAACGTTAGTTATTTCTTATTGCTTTTGTCCTTTTTTAGCTCTGCATTGGTTTTATTTTCCCTTGCAATCTCCAATTGTTTTTCTGCAATTTCACGTTTAGTTAGTAATTCTTGTTGTTTAACTGCTAGTTTACGATCCTCAATATTTTTATCATTGTTCATCTTTTCTTTTTCCACCATAAGTCTTTGTTGAAATTGACCTAATTGTGCATTGAATTTATCTAATTCTAATATATCTGGAACTTCATTAGTATTAAGATCTGGATTATTAGAGAATCCCATTGCTTTAATAGTAGCTTCAGTAATTTTAGTTTGTCTATCTTTATCATTTTCCCCAGCTTCAAATTCTCTTTCACCTGCAAGTTCTTGTTGTTTAGCTTCAATTTGTTTTTGCATCATTTCTTGCTCATGTTGTTGCTTTTGTTGAGTTTGCGCATTAAAATCTTCAACAGATTTTTTAGCTGCTTCTACAACTTCAGATGGAGTATTTGATGCAACAATTTTTAATAAATCATAAACATTTGCCCCTGAAGTATTATTTTGAAGAATTAATTGTTTCATTTGATCTAGTACTGCTCTTGAATCTGGTTTAAAATGAGTATACACCTGAATATCTCTTGCAAGTAATTGTGCACCATCCAGTGAAAACATTACACTTTCTTCATTTGTAGTAGTATATTGAAGGTTTAAACTAGGAGTATTTGATTGGAAATACTGAGCAGCATTTACCATCATCTCTTTTACTCTTGGCATTATAAAATTAATGTGAGTAGTAAAATATGTTTCCGTTTGAGAATATGAATTGTTTACTGCAGCCTGTGTTCCGGTTGCTGTTTCAGATGCTGCTACTGATCCTAATCTTTGTGGAGTAATACCAATTGTAGCAAATGCTTCAGTTTTTGCCCATTCACCAACTCTTAAACGAGAGAATAATCTTTGTGTTTGCTCAAGGTTTAATACTTGATAGTGATTAAATCCTGCTCTTCCTTCAAGGTTTTCCATTGATGTATCTAAAGGAAGTATTTGGAAATCTTTCATTGCAACATAGGCTTTTGCTAAGTTGTTCTGTCCCCAATCTTCACCCATTGAATTCTTTGGTAAATAGTTTTGATCCAATAGAACAACACTACCTACTTCATCAATAAGAATATCTTTAACTTGGTTATTTACTAAATTATAAATAACTTGGTATGGTTTCATAAGATCGACCATCGACGTAGGGATGTTTAGACGTATGTCTGAGCACGTTATTCCTTCAACTGGTAACTTAGAGTTCCAAAGGTCATTCTCGGCCTTAAACTGGAAAGGAAGAGGTGCTACACCTATATAAATTGGTTCAAAGGAATAGTTTTTTGTAAATGCTGGAGCAAGTAAAGTATTAATTTTCTTTCCTCTCCAAACTTCATTAATCCAAAACCACTCAATGTATTCTCCAAATATTAAAGTATCTGCATCTCTTTTCTTTTTAAATGACTCATCAAATAATGGTTCATTTATAATTACATAGTCTTCAGTAACTATATCTGTTTCAACTTCACCTTGATCATTTATCTTAGTTAGGTAACCTACTCTTTTTTGTGATTTCCAATATACTTCAGTTACTCTCACCATACCTTTATTAAAAGGATCAGCGTCAGATGATTGATTTAACCAACCAAGGAATGAAGTTTCAGAAGTAAGATTTGTATCACTAACCATATCTCTTGCAGCAAGCATATCATGCAATGCTTTAGAGTTAGGGGATTGATCATTTACGCCTCTTGCTGGATCATAGTACAAAGAATTTTCTGTACCTGCCGGCATAGGAAGTAAAGTTGTGTTATAAATATACTCAAGGGATTTTACTTCTTCATCTTTAAGGTCATAACCATATCTATCAATTACATCTGGAATTGACATCATTAATATTCTACCTACGTAGTTACCATCTGCTACATATTTAACATCTGGAGATTTGTGATAAAATGTATGAAGGGGAGACCAAAGTTCTACTTTATAATCATCCTCTCTTAAGTCAATATGCCAAAATTCTGAATCAGTAATTAGGTAATCTCTGAATGCAGTATTTTCAAGTTCAAACATTTTAAACCTTTCATCATCAATATTGATTTGATGTTGGCCCCATTGTTCTACCATTGATCTATAATTTTTTCTATAAACGTCTTGTATTTCAGGAAGAGACTTAACTTGTTGGTTAAGTTGCTCTTTCATTTGTGCAACTTCCTCTTCTGTTTTTGGCTGATATCCCGAAGCTAAAAGATTTTTAACTAATTTAGCTTGAGCCTTTGACTCCATGTATTCTCTAATGTTGTCAATCTTAGCATCAAGTTTTTCATTTTTTGAAAACTCGTCAACTGCTTGAATAGTTACTTTAGTGTTTCTCTTTGAAAATTCACCTACTAATACATTGATTGCATTTGGAATAATTGGAAAAAATGAAAGAGACAATACATGTGGATCATAATCATCACCTTTTACTTTTTCAAGCATTCCAGTGTATTCATTATCATCAGAGGTAACATAATCTTCAGTTTCTATAATACCTTTTGCAAGTCTATAGTTCTTAATTGTTCTCTTATACTTTTTACGGAGTTGTCTAATACCTAGACTTTCAAACCAATCCACATTGGTTTTTTTCCACTCTTCGTCTTTTTCAGCCTTAGGTACCATTTGGATAGGTTGCCAAACAGATCCAAGTTTCTTTGGTTCTGCTTTCTGTCCATGTTGTAAATCCCAGGCGGTTAGTATTTTCATTTTAATTTAATATACGAATTATTTTAGATTTTTAAAAGCACTTCGTGTACTTTTAATATTTTTAAATGGATTTCTACTCTTTGAATAGTCCACTTTTGTAAGCTCAGGCATGTCTTTTCGAACTTTTGTAATTAATCCATTTGCCTGTCTGGATTTTGCAAGGGCAATTACTAATCCTAAGGTTACAACTTGGTCATAGTTACCTTTTGTATCTGTAAAATTTAGTAATTCTTTTATTAGTCTACGATCTGGAATTCTTTCAACTCCATAGATTGTTCTTATTTTATCTCCATTGGATTTATTTTCTACACCCAATTCTTCCTTGAGATACTCAAGAATTTTATTAATGTAGTGAGTCCACATAGTTACATTAGTTCTTACTCCATATTCCTGATAGGATTCAGAGTTAGTTCCTAATTCTTTTAGAAAAGGTAAATCTGCTTTGGTAGCCATGTGTTTTTGCTTGTGCTTAGTAATCATGTGCTTAACAAAATTGTCTACGTTATTCTCTATAACTGCAAATGCATTGTACTTTTCGATTAGCATTTCACCTAACTCATTGGTTTTCAGTAGGGATTCTTTTCTTCCTACATATGCGGCAACTATTCTATCCCCTTCTAAGGAAGTTACTATTTTATCATCCTCTTGAGTTTGTACCTCTACTAGATTCTTATATATTACAACTGAAAATAGTGATTCAGAGGTTGATGAAATATCAACTGAAATTGGATCGACTGCGGCAAAGTAAGTTCCAAACTTAGCATCTACTATGGGTTCTTCCCATACTTTAATACAACCATAGGGTATCTCATCTTTCTTTGGGTGAAATGGAAATGCTTCAATGGATAAATGTTTTGCTTTTACAAACACTGGTTTTCCATTAGTATCTCTTTCAATGTCAAAGAACTTATGTTCATACATTCCTTTTTCAATTCTATAGTCTTGTCTCGTTAATAAATTAGCCGGAAATATACTTTCTTTTCTATAGGAGAATGCTTCTTTAATTGATAGAGGTCTTTGAGAACAATAGTATCTATACATCTCAGGTTCCTTTTGTGCAGCAGTTAATCTATTTTTCTCAATTAAACCCAATGCTTTTTCTTTGTCTGAGTTTCCATTGATGTCAAAACACCATACAATTCCTCCAGTTTCAGGATCAGTATCCATGTAATTCCACCATTCTGGTGCAAAGAATCCTACAACTCTACCAAGATCTTCATCTCCTTCACATACATTATCAAATGCATAGAATCCATAATCCTCTGGTTTAAACATGAATTTCTTTAGGGGTTCACATTTATCCAATTCACCCACAGAGCCTGAGTACATAAGTAAACCAGTAGTTAAACCACCTATACCTACTGCAGGTAATGCATATTCATGAGTCTTATCAAGGTTAGGATTGATACCGGCTTCTTCTCCAAAGGCTAATGTAATACCACCACCGACTGGTTTGGAAGCATCCTTTTCAGTTGATAATCCTTTTAGAATTGACATATTACCTACATAGGATCCATCAGTTCTTCTTCGTCTTACCTGCCAGTCAAGGAATTTATTAGGATCAAATCCTCTTTTCCAACCACAGTGTTTATTAATGTGATCTCTATATTGTTCTAAAAATGCCCATGAGTTTTCAGTATGTACTCCTGAGTATGAAAACATTTTTACCCTTGCTGCTTCACCAAACCATACTCCATTTAAAAGTACTGCAGTGATTTTTAAGGACATACCAAATTGTCTTTTCTTTAGGCAAGCAAAATGTCTACCTGTAAGTAGGCAAAGTAATAGTGCCATAAAGGTATGTAAATCTCCATCCCAAATACCAGCAAAGGTTATTTGCTTCTTTACTTTATCATAGATAGGAGTATAATTTAAATACCAATAATATAAAGAAGGAACTATTTGTTCATAGTCACCATGCTTATAAATGATAAAACCATCCAATCTACATTTTTCTTTTTCAAAGTCCCAGTGTTTTCTGAAGTCAATACTATTAGTTATGTAGTCATTATAGAATCCTTTATCTAAAAATATCTTTGCTTCACTATTCCATACTCCGGAAGAATGTTGAATACCATATTCTCCTGGATATTTGAAGTGAGATTTAACAAATTCAATTGTTCCCATCTTGGTTTCAAAATTTCTTTTGGACCAAATGCCGGTTTCTATATCAAATAAGGGTGCACTATAATACATATTTATTCGTCATATCCTTGACTATGTCCTCCACGAATTGCAGACTCAGTTTCTTCTTCATAGATCTTTTCAAGCTTTTTAAATTCTTCAATTGTTTTACCAACTCTTGATAGGGCCATGTTAAAAGAAGAGAAGTTACTATCCTTACCCTCTGTAATTGAGGCAGTTGCAAGATATTCTCCTAGTGTTTCCAATCCTTTTTTTGCATTTAAAAAGAATCTGCGGGTAGGGGTAAGAAATAACTTTTGCATTTTAAGAATAGCAAGTCTTATTTCTGCATCCTCAGGAGAATATTTCCCTGGAAAATCCATTAGAATTACTTCTTCTTTTTCATTTTCAGGTAGATTTGAAAATGGACTCTTAGGACTAGTCATGTTATAAACAAAATTAAGAGCACTTAATGGCTCTTCATATTTTTCTGTTATAGCTCTTAGTTCGGGTATTACTAAACAATTAGTATTAATCCTTACCTTTCCTTCTTCAATCTCAAATATTTCCATTATATTTTTCCTTGTTCAATTGCTTTTAATATGTTACCAATCTCTTTTTGTAGATCTGGTACTTCATGAATAACCCTAGTTGTAATTTCTTCGGGGTCTTCTAAATTTTCAAATAGAAGATGAATGATTTGCATTTTTCCAAGTTTCATTTTTGGATTATGTCTTTTAATCATATATGCATACATATTTAATTGTAAAGAATATATATTAAAGTTGCAGTTATCTAAGTGACCACATGGGTAAACTAATTTTTCAGTCTCTCCCATGTAATTGGTAAATCCTTTTGCATCAATCTTTTTGTTAGTTTTGTAGTCATATACATTAATAGTATTGTCTATAATTTCAATTCTATCTGCTTGACCCGCAAGTTTATAACTATCCAACCATAAGATAACCTCAGGATATACTCCATCGGTTAACTTCATAGTTGGGCTTACTTTTACTGTATCTTCATATTGAGGAGCAAACACCGGTATTTCCCCCTTATCCTCAATAATCATTACAGCTTGAGATAAACTTTCAGCCTCTAACATAGTATGGGCTTTCTTTCCTCGAATAATAGAATTATCCTTTTCAAGTGTCCACATTGCTTTTACTTCCTCAACAGTTAAGTTGTTTTTCTTAGCATAGGCTTTAGTAATTTTCTCCCAATCTTTTTTGGGTTCTAATTTTTTAAGTATAGAGGTTACACTTCTATATGAAGTTCCCTCTGGATTTAGATACACATGAGTATCATCATAGAATTTAATCATCTTCTTCAGTTATTTCTACCCATAAAGGGATTTTGTTTAAAGTCTCTAATCCACATTTGCAACTCATGCATCGAGTTTTTAACTCTAATGAACAGCCACAGGCTCCACAACTTGATTGGCCTTTTATAACTGCTGCTTCGGATTTGCCTTCTGGATCGTAATACCCACATACATTAGTTTTACAAATATCCATTCTAGCTTCGGCTACTTTCTCAGTATGTTCCGTTTTAAATACAGAATTTTTAATTCCCTCAAGAATTTGATTTCTGTTTTCTATTATTTTTTTAAGTTTATCCAACATATAGTTTTCTTTCTTCTTTTTTTTCTTGTTTTTTTACTTGAGCCTCTTGATCTTCTTTCTTAAGTCTTTCTATATTTACTAATATATTTTTATAAGATTCAAAGGTCCTTTCCATCCAAGTAGGTGCATCTGGTTCTTTTAACTTTTCTTCATAATGAGTATAGGCTTTTTTACATCTATCCTCTAAAGCCTTAACAGTTTTAGGAGCCATAGTTAATGCAAATGTTCCAAAATGTGTTATAGAAAACTGAGACTTTTCAAATCCTAAAAGACTTTTCTTAACTACTTTCTGATAGAAGTAACTAAATAATTCTTCAACTCCTTTTTTGGAAACACCATTTTTATCAGCTATATCCTGTGATATATCTCTGATAGTTTTTGCATTTATAGGATTCATTTATTACCTATTTTAATATTCATTAAAATTTGACTATCAACAGTCATTGGAATTAAATCTGTAAATTCTTTTTTCTTCTTTGTTGTTTTTTTAATTACTCCTAGTTTAGTAAGTTTACTTATAAAGTTTCCAACTGTCTGTCTATTTTTAAATATTTTTTCTGAAATAATAGAATCAATTGCTTCTTCATTAATGCCATTAATGTAAAATAATGAAAGAGCATTGATTTCTCCTTTACTTAAAGGAAAGTCAGTTAGGAATACATGTAGATAAATCTGAAATCTTACAGAGTCATAAGAAGTAGGAAGGACGTGGGTTTTTTGAATTAAAGTAGCCATCTTAATAATGATTGGTTAATTAAATATAATTAAAAATATTTACTTTTACAAATATAGTAATATAAATTATTAAAAAGCTAAACAAAATTTATTATTTAAATAGTTTGTTTAATTTTTCGTATATTTAAATAGGAGTGTTACACATCCTATTATATAATGCTATATTTAACCCCCAAAGATATACTAACTATAACTACTGACAGTGCTGCTGTTATTGATTATTCTATAACTTATGACTATTTAAATAGTACTAATACATATGGAAAAATAGCTGCACCAAGTACTGCTACTATTAATCCTAACTATCCACCGGATGGATTACAAAGAGCAAATGTTAATAATTTAGTAGTTTCAAATAATGATGCCTTTCTTCCATGTACTATTATTTTTAGAAAGAATGTAAATGGAATTTCATTTGTAATTTTTCAAACAATATTAGTGCCGGGTGAAATGGCTATGTTTGATGGTAAAGAATGGGGAGTACATGATGCATCAGGAAGTTATAAAATTTCCGGTATTGGTGCTACCGGTCCCACTGGATATACAGGAGTAACTGGTTATACTGGATACACAGGACATACTGGATTTACTGGTTACACAGGATTTACTGGATATACTGGCCCTTCAGGTGGTCCTATTGGTCCAACGGGGCCAACTGGATACACTGGATATGATGGAGTTGATGGACCTACTGGTCCTACTGGCTATACTGGTTACACAGGCTACACAGGTTTTACCGGACCAATTGGTACTGGAGGAGCATTAGGATATTATGGATCATTCTATGATACAACAATACAGCACTTCGCTACACTTGGAGTGCCTCAAGCTGTAAACATAGGAAATACTTCTACAGCTAATGGTGTATCTGTAGTGGGAGGAAGCTTAATAACATTTGCCCACCCAGGAGTTTATAGTTTAACATTCTCGCTACAAATGGCTAGTTTAGTTAATGCTATATCTGTAGTCAACTACTGGATTGAATATAATGGATCAGTATATCCCGACTCTAATACTAGAATAGATTTACCAACAAGAAAAAGTGCATTAATACATTCATATGGATTCGCTACTGTTAATCTTATAGGTGTTGCTATAAATGCAGGAGATACTGTAGAATTATACTGGGAAGCATCAGATCCTGC
>Ga0105097_10001367_pt1 | contig 11657 bp, 9 predicted proteins | sample PPLLak12cMay2015_FD_87035 | JGI IMG/M metagenome (GOLD analysis project Ga0105097, IMG submission 87035) | Freshwater sediment microbial communities from Prairie Pothole Lake near Jamestown, North Dakota, USA - PPLs Lake P7 Core (1) Depth... | ecosystem: Environmental > Aquatic > Freshwater >... | reverse complement strand
CGTTACCTGCTGGAGTTCACCAATATCCGTGACCATGTGGCCTGGGTGCATAAGGACCAACCGCAACAGGCGACCGAGAAGGCCAAGGACCTTGTAAGGATGGCCGTTTCAAAAGTCCGCCTTTCCGCACCCCTGGAGCCCCTGCAACTGAGAATGGTTCCCTCCGCCGCAGTGATCGGCGGAGGGGTTGCGGGCATGAACGCCGCCTTGAATCTCGCGGAGCAGGGATTAAAGACCGCTCTCATCGAAAAAAAGGCTTGCCTTGGCGGATCTGCGCTGAAGGTTCGGGAAACGTGGAAAGGGGAAGGAGTGATTGCTTATCTCAGCCGCCTGATGATCGAGGTCCAAGAACACCCCAACATAGACGTTCTGCTGAAAGCTCGAATAAAGGAGGTTGAAGGGTTTCTGGGGAACTACACCACCACCGTGGAAGCGGCTCATCAAACACGTCGACTGTCTCACGGTGTGACGATCCTCGCCACAGGCGGACATCCCCTCAAGACACAGGAATACCTTTACGGCCAGACGGACCATGTGACCTGCTGGCACGAGCTGGAAGAGCTCTTTGAAAGAGAGCCGAAACGCGTCGAGCGAACAGAGGCCATTGCCTTCATCCAGTGCGTCGGATCGCGCGAACCGGAAAAACCTTACTGTTCCAAGGTTTGCTGCACCGCATCGGTCAGGATGGCCATTTCACTGAAGGAACAAAAGCCGGCACAGCAGATCACCATCCTCTACCGCGACATGAGAACCCATGGCCAACGGGAATCTCTTTACCGCCGGGCTCGCGAACTCGGGGTCACCTTTATCCGTTATTCGCCTGATGCCAAACCCTCTGTGCAAAAGGTCCTGGTGGATGGAAAGGAGAAACTGCGGATCACGGTGAAGGAGCCGATCTTGGGGGTCTCCATCCGCCTCGACGTTGACTATGTGAACCTCTTCACCGCGATCGTGCCCGCTGAGAATGAGGCGCTGGCCAAGCTGTTCAAGGTCCCTGTGAACAAGGACGGCTTCTTCATGGAGGCCCATGCAAAACTGCGGCCTGTAGATTTTTCAACGGAGGGGATTTTCCTCTGCGGCCTGGCTCATTATCCCAAACCGATTGAAGAATCCATTGCCCAGGCCCAGGCGGCCGCCATGCGCGCCTCCATGGTGCTCAGCAGGGGATGCGTTGAGGTGGAACCGATCGTTTCGGTCGTCGATGAGGAGCAGTGCATCGGCTGCGGCCTCTGCGAGGCATCCTGTCCATTTGGAGCGATAAAGCTTGTGAAGGTCATTGGCAAGGGATACCGCGCGGAGAACGTTCCAGCCCTTTGCAAGGGCTGCGGCCTCTGTGCGGCCGTGTGTCCGCAGAAGGCCGTGGACATGAAGCACTTCCGAGACATCGAGATCTCTGCGGCGATCCAGGCGGGCGGGGAAAACGCGATGGCGGCTAAACCTCTTGTCCGACCGGTGAGAAGCAAAACCTACTCTTCTGTCCTAGGTTGTCGCATGGCCGACGATTGCTACTTTCACACGGGCCACAGTTGGCTGTCTCCTGAACGTGGGGGAAGGGTGAAGATCGGTGTCGATGATTTTACGGTCAAGGTGCTGGGCCGGCCGGAGGGCGTGGAACTACCACGGAGGGGGACCTTTTTACATCAAGGGCAAAGGGGTTGGCTCTTCACACGGGGCGCGCACAGGGCGAACATCCTGTCTCCTGTGACGGGGAAGATCTTCGATGTGAACGCCAAGGTGCTGGACCAACCTCAAACCATCTCCGAGGATCCCTACGAGAAGGGATGGATGATCATCTTGGAACCGGTGGCATTTGCAAGCGATCTGAAGCGCCTGCTCTCCGGTCAACAGAGGCTGAGATGGATGGAGGGGGAAACGGAAAGGCTTCTCCAACTTCTGGGGGAGGAATACGAGCGACTCGCCGCCACTGGAGGGGAGATTATCCCGGATCTCTTCGGCCACTTCCCCGAAATCGGATGGGACAGGCTGGTGAAGAACTTTTTTGAAGGGAAAAGGTAGACCATCGAATGGTTGTGGGCACCCCGGGACGACGAAAAAGGATGAAAGCCTATGAGTGAGGCGTTTGAACCGAAGATCATGGCGTTTCTTTGCAACTGGTGTGCCTATGCAGGCGCGGATCTGGCAGGGGTCTCGAGGATTCAATATCCGCCTGCCATCAGGGTCATCAGAACCATGTGCTCCGGCAGGGTAGACCCCATCTTCGTGATCCACGGCCTCAGAGGCGGCTTTGACGGCGTCTTTGTCTCCGGCTGACACATGGGAGAATGCCATTACCTGTACGGTAATGTTCATGTGGCCAAGGAGATGAAGGTGGTCAAAAGGTTGCTGGATTTTTCGGGCATCGGGAGTGACCGACTTTGCCTACGTTGGGTGAGCGCGGCGGAAGGCAAGCTCTTTGCAGAGTATGTGACCCAATTCACTGAAGTGACAAGAACTCTGGGGCCTTTTGATCCGCTCCTGTATGAGATGGAACTGGAGGCGGTTGAAACGGCCTTAACCTCACGGAGACTGCGGTGGCTGATGGGAATAGAGCTTTCCCTTGCGCGGAAGGGGAATGTCTTCGGGGAGAGCCTCCCTGAAGAGCGTTACTGGGAACGATTGCAGCAGGCCACACAGGAGGAATACCAGAGGGCCCTTGTTTCAGCGGCAATCAAGCGAGAGCCTTTGTCGGTGAGGGAGATCGCCTTTCTGACCGGGTTGCCTGTCTACACCGTTTCCATTCACCTGGGGGAACTGGAAAGACACCACGAGGTTGAAATTCAATCCTATCAGGGAACAACGCCCAAGTTCCTCCGCAAGGTCCATGAATCCCTGGAAAGATCGACCCGAGACACTCGTGGGTCTCATCCGGAAGAAAGCGGGCCTCAAGCAATGCAGCGGGCGCTTGAAGCCGGGATGGAGTCTTTCAGAGAGGAGCACAGAGGCAGAGCAAATTGAGGGGGTAAAAATGAGCGTATCCACAGTTAACAGAGGGGGAGGTGCCGTGATGGTGGTCGGCGCGGGGATTGCGGGCATGCAAGCCGCGCTGGATCTTACCGCCTTGGGATACTATGTGTACCTCGTGGAACAATCGCCCACCATCGGCGGGCTCATGTCCCAGCTGGACAAGACATTCCCCACCAACGACTGCGCCATGTGAATCCTTTCACCGAAACTGGTCGAGGTCGGCCGGCATCCTAACATTGACGTCATCACGAGTACGGAAGTCGACGGACTCTAAGGCGACCCAGGTTGTTTTCGGGTCACCCTGACCAACCGTCCGCGGTACATTGACCCGGAAAAGTGCACAGCCTGCGGCCAGTGCAGCATCCTCTGCCCGGTCAGAGCCGTCAACGAGTTCGACTGCGGTCTGGTCCTGAGGGCGGCCACCTACATCCCCTATGCCCAGGCAGTGCCCCAATGCTATGCGATTGACCGGGAAGCCTGCATCGGCTGCGGCCTCTGTGAAAAGGTCTGCCTGGCAGGTGCGGTGCGCTACGACGACAAGCCACGAACGATGGTCCTGGAGGTGGGAGCGATCGTCATCGCAGCGGGCAACCGTCTCTTCGATCCCTCCAACCTGGACATGTACGGTTACCGCGTCTCCCCCAATGTGGTCACCAGTTTGGAATTTGAAAGATTCCTCAGCGCTTCCGGTCCGTTTATGGGGCACTTGATGCGCCCCTATGACCGTGAGGAACCCAAACGGATTGCCTGGGTGCAGTGCGTAGGGTCCAGAACCAACGGGGGCAGGGGAAACTCCTATTGCTCTTCGGTCTGCTGCACCTACGCCGTCAAGCAGGCGATCGTTTCAAAGGACCATGCCCGTTCAGGTTTGGACTCAACCATTTTCTACATGGACATGCGGACCTGCGGCAAGGCCTTCGAGCAATACTACCGCCGCGCTGAAAAGGAGCTTGGCGTCCGATTCATTCGTTCTCGTGTTCACAGCGTGGAACCGGTGGGAGAAGGGGATCTGAAGATCAGGTACGCCGATGAGACAGGAAAGTCTAAAGAGGAGATTTTTGACATGGTCGTCCTGTCGGTGGGCTTTGAGGTAGGGAAGGATACCCTTGAACTCGCCCGCCGGGTAGGGCTGGAGCTCGACGAACATCACTTCGCCAAGACCGACGGTTTCCACCCCGTGGCCACTTCCAGGCCCGGAATCTATGCGTGTGGATCCTTCCAAGGCCCCAAAGACATTCCCCAATCCGTTACAGAGGCCTCTGCAGCTGCAGCGGCATCCAGCGCTTTGCTCAAGGAGAGCCGGTGGTCTCAAACCCAGGCGCTCCAAAGGCCGGTGGAGATCAATGTGCTGGGAGAAGCCCCCCGCATTGGGGTCTTTGTGTGCCAGTGCGGCATCAACATCGGGAGCGTGGTGGATGTGCCCGCTGTCAGGGATTATGCAAAATCCCTTCCCTATGTGGTCTATGCTGAAGACAACCTCTACACCTGTTCTCAGGATACGCAGGTCAAGATGGCACAGGTGATCAAGGAAAGGGGCATCAACCGGGTCGTTGTGGCAGCCTGCACGCCCAAGACCCACGAGCCCCTTTTCCAGGAGACTCTGCTCAATGCCGGCTTGAACAAATACCTCTTCGAGATGGCCAACATTCGAAATCAGGATTCCTGGGTCCACAGCAGCGACGCTGCTTTGGCCACGGAAAAGGCTATGGATCTGGTGAGAATGGCTGTTGCAAAGGTGGCGCTTCTGGAACCCCTTCAGGAAGGGGAGTCGGCGATAAACCCCGGGGCCCTTGTGCTTGGGGGCGGAATCGCAGGTTTGACGGCAGCCAGGAATCTGGCGGATCAGGGCTTCCAGGTCCACCTGGTTGAGCAGCACCGTGAGTTGGGCGGCGCGGCCAGGTCTCTGTACAAGACCTGGAGAGGGGAACTCATCCAACCCTACCTGTCGCGACTGATCGATGACGTGGATCAGGACCCTCTCATCCATGTTTATCGCGCCGCGGAGCTGTCTAAGGTCGAGGGTTTTGTGGGAAACTTCACCTCGACGATCACATGCAAGGAAGACGGCGCAAAGACAGTCCTCAAGCACGGGGTGGCCATCATAGCGACTGGAGGAGGCGAGTTTAAACCCAAAGAGTACCTCTATGGACAGGATCCCAGGGTGATGACTCAGCTGGACCTGGACTGGCGCTTTGTCCAGGAGGACAAGGCCCTGGAAAGAATACGTTCAGTGGTTTTCATCCAGTGCGTGGGCTCCCGCGAGCCTGACCGGCCCTATTGCAGCCGGGTATGCTGCACCCATACCATGGAAGCCGCACTGGAACTGCGTCGTCGCAATCCTGAGGCGGAGATCTATGTCCTCTATCGCGACCTGAGAACCTACGGGCAAAGAGAGGACCTGTACACCCAAGCTCGAAAAAAGGGCGTCCTGTTCATTCGATATGGCGTGGAGAGCAAACCCTGCATTCGGCCGGGAGCGGATGAGGCCCTGGAAGTCACAGTGTTTGACCCGGTCCTGGAGAGGCCGATCCAAATCAAGGCGGACCGGGTCATTCTGGCCGCTGCCATCACGGCCGCCAACAATGGCCCTGTGGCCAGGTTTTTCAAACTCCCTGTGGATGGAGACGGCTTTTTCGTGGAGGCCCATGCCAAGCTGCGGCCTGTCGATTTCGCAACCGAAGGGGTGTTTTTCTGCGGACTCGCCCATTCTCCCAAGTCCGTGGACGAAAGCATCGCCCAGGCTTTGGCAGCGGCCGGCCGTGCTGCCGAATACTTGGCCTCCGGGAAAGTTCTTGTGAGCGGCATGATTGCGGAGATCAATCAGCGATCCTGCAGCCGGTGCGGTGTCTGTGTAAGCATTTGCCCTTTCGGGGCGCCGACCCTGAGCCGGAACGGCGCGCCGGAAATCAATCCGGTTTTGTGCAAGGGCTGCGGATTGTGTGTAGCCTCCTGCCGCAGCGGCGCCATCCGGCTCAAGGGCTTTGACGATGCGCAGATCATGGCCATGATCAATCAGGTTTGAGAAGTGACGCGTGGCCGGGAATCCGGCAGGGTCGGAAGCGAGCGGGGAGTTTTAGGGTCGCTCGACCTCTGGTTGACCCTGATGGCTTTTTGGCTTATACTTTTTTCATCTTCCGCACTACGTTTCACATGAGCCGACACCCCATCCGAAGCGGGATTTATGAACAAAAAAACACAAAAGCACATCGGAAGTTCCAGACAGCTCAGGTTGAACCTCGCCCTCGTGGGAGGAGACGAGACAGGCAGGTTTTTCCTCGATTTTTTTCGACGAATCCCCCTCCCCCACATGGAGGTCAATATCCTGGGGGTTTGTGATGCAGACCCCCAGGCCCCGGGATTTCAGCTCGCCCGGGATTTGGGGATATTCACCACTCACGACCACCGTCAAATTCTGAAATTGGCGGGTTTGGACGGTGTCCTCGAACTGACCAACAGTCAGGAGCTATTCCTTGATCTGATGCGGCTCAGACCAGAGGGCGTGTGGATCCTCGAACATGGGGTGAGCGGTCTGCTTCAGACCCTCTTGCTCCTCATCAGGGACTTGGGCCGGAAGGACAGGGAAGTGGCCCTCGAGAAGACGGTTTCAAAGTTTCTCATGCACCAAGCTCACGAGAGGATTGTCGTTTTAGAACCGGATTTCAAGATTGCCGATGCCAGTGAGGGCTACCTGAAAGCCGTGAACAAGTCCAAGAAAGAGGTGATCGGCAGGCACTGTCACGAGATCACCCATGGCTTGAACTCCCCTTGCTCCCAATGTCTCCCGGAAATGGGATGCCCCCTGGTGGAGACGCTGAGAACCGGCCAATCAGCACACGTGATCCATGAACACGTGATGGACGGCGAAAGGAGAACGTACTGCGATCTTGAAACCTATCCTGTCAGGACCAATGAGAATGGAGAGATTGTCCGGGTGATCGAGATCTGGAGAGACATCACGGAGCAGCTCTCCTCCCGCTGGGAGCGACGGCTCAAGGAACTGAAGACCGACATGGAAAAACTGGTTCAGGAGGACCGATTGATCTCGCTCGGAAAGCTCGCCGCCAGCTGCGTCCACGAAATCAACAATCCTATCCAGGGTCTGCTGACCTTCTGCAACCTCATGCAGTCCATGTTGAAAAAAGGCAAACCCACCCCCCAGGATCTGGGCGAATTCAACCATTACCTCGGTCTTATGTCCGGAGAGCTTGAGCGCTGCGGCGGGATTGTCTCCGGCCTCCTTTCCTTCGCCAGAGAGTCCAGGATAGAAGCCAGGGAACTGGAACTCCAGGAGGTGATTCAATCGGTTCTCTCCCTCACCAGGCACAAGATGGAACTCCAGGACATTGCTCTCGTTCTTGACTGCGCGGAAGAACCTGTGACGATTCGAGGGGACGTGAACCAACTCCAGCAGTGTTTATTGAATCTGATCTTCAACGCCATTGAGGCCATGCCGCACGGCGGACAACTGCAGCTGACTCTGAAACTCGACGGCGCCGGCAAAGAGGCTTGGATTATCATTGAAGATTCGGGCTGCGGGATTCCTGAAAAACACATCGACAAGATCTTTGATCCTTTTTTTACGACAAAAGAAGAGGGGGAAGGCACGGGCCTGGGGCTCTCAATCGTTTACGGCATCGTGAAGAATCACGATGGCAGAATTGAGGTTCACAGCAGGGAGGGAGATGGGACAAGCTTCTCCCTTCGGTTTCCGTTGGCTGATCGATGAGCGGGAGCAAGGCGATGGACGAGAGATTGAAAATCATGGTCGTGGATGATGAAATGATCGTCCGCGAATCCCTTTACCACTGGTTCAAAAAAGCAGGCCACGTGGTGGAAGCCGTCTCCAGCGGTCATGAGGCTCTGGATATCCTGGAGAAAAAGCCTTTTGAAGTCCTCTTCGTGGACATGAAAATGCCCCGCATGAACGGACTGGAACTTCTGAAACGCGTTAAAGATGGCTATCCGGACACGACTGTGATTATCATTACCGCCTATGGTTCCATTGAATCCTCCATTGAGGCCATGAAGCTGGGAGCGACCGATTATCTGCTGAAACCCTTCAAACCGGATCAGCTGGCGCTGGTGCTCGAGAAAATCACGCATCAGCGGAAACTGGCTTCCGATTTTCACTATGTCAAGGGGCTTCTGGAACAGATCACGCGGTTTGAGAGTATGATCGGGCAGTCCCCGCCCATGAGGGCCATATTCGAGCTCATCCCCAAGATCGCCCAGAGTGAGTCCTCCGTGCTGATCTCGGGAGAAACCGGGACCGGCAAGGAATTGGTGGCCAAGGCCATCCACGCCGAGAGCTTCCGATCCAAAGGTCCTTTCATCGCCATGAACTGCGGCGCCCTGCCCGAAGCCCTTCTGGAGAGTGAACTCTTCGGTCACCAAAAAGGCGCCTTCACCGGGGCGAATCAAGCGCGGAAAGGATTCCTCGAGGTGGCTTCCGGGGGCACTCTTTTCCTTGACGAGATCGGAGAGATCAGCCCCCGAATGCAAGTGGATCTCTTGCGGGTCCTGGAGGAGAAAAAGATCACAAGAATCGGCGACAGAGAGCCGATCGACGTGGATTTCAGACTGTTATCCTCTACCAGGCGCGATCTGGACAAGGAGGTTGCCGCAGGTCGTTTCAGGGAGGACTTTTTGTACAGGATCAATGTGATCACCCTCCGCAACCCTCCTTTGAGAGAAAGGACGGGGGATATTCCGCTGCTGGTCAAGCATTTCCTGAACAAGTACAGTCATGAGACCACCAAGCAGGTAGACCGATTGACCCCTGAGACCGTTGAGCTGTTGAAGGGTTACAGCTGGCCCGGAAATGTGAGGGAACTCGAAAACGCCATCGAACGTGCGGTGGTGCTTTCCAAATCCAGGACTCTTGGATTGGAGGACTTCTCTTTCATTCCGCCTTCCTCCATCCGATTCGGGAAAGGGCGGACTCTCAAGGACATGGAAAAGGATTATATTCAAAAAATTCTTGAGGAGCAGGACTGGAATATCACGGAGTCAGCCAAAATCCTGGGGGTGAACCGGGTGTCTCTTCACAAGATGATCAATCGCTACCAGCTGAAGCGGCCGTCTTGACCCGGGGCGCACCGGGGACTCGTTCCCCAAAACCCATGGGACGGTCACCTCGTGCGCTTCTCCCGGAAAACCCGGGCGGTGAGGAACACCTCCCCGATTCATTCGAGGGCGGCGGCTCATCGACCACCCGGCACCCTTTTCTTTTATGAATCAGAAACAAATATGCATCGGTGTGGCACCGTTTGGAGAGGTGCCTGGCGCGGCGCTGCAGGGTGTTGCCGCCTTTATCCGAAAGCATCTCCATCTGGAGGCCCATATCCTGGCCCCTTTTCAAAACCCCTCCGACGCTTACGATCAAAAGCGGGGTCAGTACAATGCGGCGATCATCCTCAAAGCCATTAAATCCATGCCCTTTGACGAGGGTCTCGACAAAGTGATCGCCGTCATGAATGTGGATCTTTTCATTCCCATCTTCACCTACGTCCTGGGAGAAGCCAATGAAGGAGGGAGGTATGCTCTTGCCTCCCTCTACAGACTGGGCAGGTCCACAGGCAGACTTCCCGCTTCCATGGATCAGATCGTCGAAAGATTGATCAAGGTGGCCATTCACGAATTGGGCCACCTCTTCAACATCGGCCATTGCCTGAACCAACGTTGCCTGATGCACTACTCGGGGAACCTGGATGACCTGGATGCGACGACCCTCGGCTTCTGCGACTACTGCTCAGAGTTCCTGACTTACGCGATCAGGCGGGAACGTGTTCTGCATTCTGACGAAGGCAGCAAGCGGGAATGAGCTTTCTCGAAACAAGGAAACAAGCCCATGATCAAAGAGGTGATTGATTACCGGGGAGATTGCTGAAAGGCCTATCTGGACGTAGGTCTATGTCTCCGAATTCTGCCTCCGGGCGAAGGGTTTGAATTCATCATCGAAGTGGACAAACTCGACAAGGTCGACCTCCTCCCGGCCGTCAAGGCTCGTTGACATCACATGGTTTATTCCTTATACTTGGAATCGATTGCCGGTTTTGATTTTTTCGGTTCAGATGATCCATTCATTGAGATGAGGAGGCAGTCCCATGAAAGTTCATCTGAGAATCGAAGGTGTAGCCCCTCTTTACAAGATCCTCAATAACAAAAAGGCTCTGGATTTTGATTTCCCCGGGAATACCTTGAGCGATTTCACCAATGAATTGATCAGAAAATACGGCCCGGGCGTGAAAAAGGCCATTCTGGATCAGAAGGGGGAGATCGACATGGAATTGCGGGTTGTGGTGAACCAATCCCGCTATCTGTCCTATGGTGAGCGTATGGCCGTGCCTCTTTGTGACGGCGACACCCTTCATCTGATGACCGCGGGGTGAGGCTGATGCCCGCGGTCAGGTAGACTGCAACCAATCAAGTCCGTATCCGGCATCACCGAGTCCGAAAGGCAGAGTCTTTAGCACTCCAATCCTTGTAGGCGAGAAGTATCCATCAAATTCAACGTCCCGAAGCTTTTCCTTGGCCGTCTGAATTTCAGTGAGACCCTCGGCTGTATTCTTCACGGTTCATTCGCTTCTGAGCAGTTGCCTTTTTCTCAGTAGGCCCAATAAAGAGCCCGGGTGGCGAGGGCCATCAGTGTACCGATGGCGGTGGTGAAAAACAGGGTAAAAAGCATGCCCCGGTTACCGATGGTGGAGCGCAGCATGCCGAGCGTCGCAAGGCAGGGGATGTAGAACAGGCTGAAGACCGTGAAAACCATCATCTGTTCCTCCGTCATGACGGAGGAAAAGGTGCTTGTCCCGAGAGCCTGGACCAGCATGATAATCGCCAACTCCTTTCTCAAAATGCCGAAAATGAGGGTAATGCCCACGGCTGCGGGAAGGCCCAGCAGCCCGCTGGTGAAAAAAGAGAGGATCCCGTTGATGCGATCGGCGAGATGAAAATATTCCAGGAGGCTGAGGATGACGCTTCCCGCAATCAAAATAGGCCAGGCAATCAAAACAAATTCCCGGAGGCGGAACCAGACCTTGCGGATCACCGCTGAGAACTGCGGTATCTTGTAGCTCGGCATTTCAAGGATCATCCCTGGGGAGACCTCGGGCATGAAGCGTGAAAGGATCTTGCCTGACGCTGCGATGACCACGACGTTGAGAACATAAAGCAAGAGGGCCTTAAGAGGTCCGAGATAAAAAGCCACCAGGGCGAAGATGACGGTCGTCCGCGCAGCGCAGGGAATGAGGGTGACGAGCACGGCGGTGATGAAGCGGTCCCTGGCTCTTTCCATGATTCTCACGCCCATGATCGCAGGAACATTGCAGCCGTAGCTCAGTACACAGGGAATGATGGATTTCCCGTGGAGCCCGATGCTGTGCATAATGGAATCCATGAGGAAAGCGGCCCTTGGAAGGTATCCAATGTCTTCCAGCAGGGAAAGTCCAAAGAGAAAGGGGATCAGGTAAGGCAAGACGATTCCAATGCCCCCCGAAAATCCCTGGATCAACCCATTGAGGACGGTGAACAGAAGAGATCCTTTGCTGAGGTGGACGCCCAGGTAGCCTGCGAATTGCTCGAACAAGGCGAGGATCGGTTCCTCGATGTGCTTCCCGAAACTGAAAACCATCCAGAAAAAGGAGAAGTGCACTCCCCCCAGAAACGCATACCCCAGGTAAGGATGCATGAGG
>Ga0105097_10001366_pt1 | contig 11659 bp, 10 predicted proteins | sample PPLLak12cMay2015_FD_87035 | JGI IMG/M metagenome (GOLD analysis project Ga0105097, IMG submission 87035) | Freshwater sediment microbial communities from Prairie Pothole Lake near Jamestown, North Dakota, USA - PPLs Lake P7 Core (1) Depth... | ecosystem: Environmental > Aquatic > Freshwater >... | reverse complement strand
GCGGGTTCCGACGTTCTCGACCTGAACGGTGTCGGCGTCCTGGTGAAAAAAGTCGAAGCCGATTCGCCCGCTGCTCTGCGGGACCTGATGGACCGATTCAAGGATCGGATCCAATCCGGCGTCGTGGTCCTGGGAAGCACCAGCAACGCCAAAGTGATGCTGATTGCCGGCGTGACCAAAAACCTCACCGCGCGATTCCATGCCGGCAACATCATCAAACAGGTGGCCGCGTTGGTCGGCGGCAGCGGCGGCGGACGCCCCGACATGGCCCAGGCCGGCGGCTCGCAGCCCGAGAACCTGGATGCGGCGCTGGCCAGGGCGTTGGAGATCATTCGGAACGGGTGAGGCCTTCCGGCGTTTCAGGCTCCCTTGAGCACGTCGATCATGGTGAAGACCCGCCCGCTGGCACCGGCGGCGATCTTGCGGTCCAGATAGGCGAGCGCATCCAGGGTGCCCAGGCCGTAAATCTCCCGGCCGTTCACGTTGTGGGTGAACTCGAACCGGGTCGTGCCGTCCGCCGAAATCAGCGTATAGGTGTGCCAGGCGTGGCCGCTCAGGTGCTCCTCGGGGATGCCCCATCCGGTTTTCTGGGACTGAGGGTCGCGCTCCATGCGGATCTGCTCGGCGCTGAAGGGAACCCCCAGCCGGTTGAAATAGCTCACCATGGCCCGGGCGGTGCCGCTGGTGTCGGCCTTTCCTTGCTGGTGGCTTTCGCGGATCTCCAGGTGGTAGCCCTTGAACAGGTCCGGAAAGGTCTGGGCCGCGAACTCCATCATGGCCTGGAAGCCGACGATCTGTTTGGCCATGTTGGGTGCGATCACGGCGGCGATGTCAGAGCGGCGCACGGTCTCTTCCAGCTTCTGGCGGTCGCCGCCGGTGGTGCCCATCACGAACGGCAGGCGTTGGCGGCAGTAGAATTCGGCATTGGCATTGACGGCGGTGGGATGGGTGTAGTCGACGCTCAGAAACGAGCCGTGCATTCGCCGCAGCTCCGGCAGGGCCGCTTCGCGCCCATCGGGCTTGATGAGACGTATGGCCTCACCACCTTCCACGCCCACCTCCGTTTCCTGAATCTCCGGTCCGGTAAACGAGCAGGGGATCAGCCTGAAGCGCGGATCGGACCGCACATGCCGCGCGACGACGCCGGCGACCTTGCCCGGCAGGCCGTTGACCATGACGGCAATCGATGACATGGGACATCCTCCTGGTTTGATGGGTTGCCGGCTACTTTTGCGGGCGGCTCAATTTTGCCGACGCCCGGGAAGCCCAGCGCTGCAGTTTCGGAAATACCGGCGGTTCAACGCCCGCCAAACGGGTATCAAGGCTGCGCAGGGCGGCCGGAATGTAACGGGCGAACTGCGTCTTACCCTTCCGGGTCGATAGAAACCCGAACGCCCCCAGAATCTGCAGGTTGCGCGCCAGCGCGCAGTAGCCAAATCCACGGCGGAATCGCGCGGGGTCGAGCGGACGCCTCAGGGCCAAGCGGTTCATGGCGTATTCGAGCAGGGCCTCCTGTTCATCCGGCGCCAGCTCGACGTAGGGGTCGATCAGCAGCGCGGCCAGGTCGTATTGCGGCGGACCCAGCCGGCCTCCCTGGAAGTCGATGAAATAGAATCGCCCGTTTTTGACCATGATGTTGCGCGACTGGCAGTCGCGGTGCATGAATCCCGGTTCGTTGCCTTCCAGCGCGCCATCCGCGATGCGGTTGAACTCGTCACTGAGCGACTCGTCCACCGGCAGCCCGGCATAGCCGACTAGAAATGCGTCGTGGAAATACCGGCATTCGCGATCGAGAATGACGTCGCGTGTATAAGCCGGCGTCTGGAAAGTCCAGGCCGGGTCAAATCCCCGCGCGCCGTCGACCGCCATATGGATGACCTCGTCGATCACGGCGCGGTAGGCGGCCAGCACCGGCCGGCGGTTCGATTGCGCCAGCACCAGGCTTTGGAGGCTGGTGTCCCCGAGGTCCTCCAGAAAGACCAGCCCCGCGAACGTATCGGCGAAATAAATGGCGGGAACCGGAACCAGCCGGTTTTTCAAATGGCGGCCGATGGCCACGAACGCGTCCACCTCGGCAACCCCTGCCGTGGCGCACAGGCCGTGGTCCGCCAGGACCATCCCGCCGCCGCCGCCGTTCCAGCGCGACCACTGACGGTCGGAGCCGTCCCCTTCGATCCGCTCCACGGCGACGCCTTCCGGCAGGATGCTGGAAAAGGCCCGCTGCCAGGCTTCCCGAGCCGATGCCTCGACCGCGGTCGACCGGTAGCGCGCCTCGGTGCCCAGGTCCCTCCAGACCCCCCGCTCCGGGACGAAGGCGAGCACCGTCCGCCGGGCGGCAATCATCGCTCGGAAGGCGTCGATGCTGTTATAGAAGCCATGCTCCGGGATGAAGTCGAGGACGACCGGATCCAGGACCTGGATGCCGGTAAAGGTGAGCGCGCCGGCCGCCGCGTCGGCGCCGGCAAACGCGCGGACCCGCCTGTCCGGATCTACCTCGACCTGGTTGAATTCCGGATCGTCGACCAGAACCAGCGTCGCGGCCGGCCGACAGCGAAGGTGAAATTCGTAGACCGTCTTCAAATCGATCGTCGAATAAATGTCGGCGTTGATGACCATGAATGGCCGGTGATCCCAGAAATCGGCCCAATTCTTGATGGCTCCGCCGGTTCCCAGAATGACGGGTTCGTGGCGCAGAAGCACCGGAATGTCGAAGCGCCGGGAGGCGACGAACGCCTCGATCGCATCCGGCAGGTGATGGGTGTTGATGCCCACGGATTCGCAGCCGGCCTCCGTCAAGTTGCGAATGTGGATGTCCAGCAGTGGCCGCCCGGCCAGAGTGAACAGGGCCTTGGGGGTCGTCAGCGTGTGGGGCCGCAGGCGCGTGCCCAGGCCGGCTGCCAGGATGAGGGCTTTCATGGCTTCAGGCACCGTAGTGCGTTTTCGATGGCGCTCGCACAGCGCTCCAACGCCTCGGTGCCCTCCGCTCCCCGGAAAGACTGGCTCGTGAAGAATTCCAGGGCGTTTTCGTAGGCCACCTTGGATAGCGCTTCGCGCTGCCCGATCTCCTTGTTCCGGTACATGCGGCTGCCCTGGGCGGCGATTTTGCGGACCCGATCCTTGGCTTCTTCGGCCACCGACGGGCTGTGGCGCAGATAGCTGAGAGCCACCCAATAGGATTCCAGGAACGTTTTCACAAACATCGCGAAAAGCTTCAGCTTGCGAAACCCGACGGCGGTGACATTGTAAGTGTCCGGCAGGCTGGGGTGCGGGATCAGCACGGCGTCTTCGATCAAGCGGTTGAGCTCGGCCCGCAGGTGAACTTCGGCCGGGGCGTCGGCGTCGAAGACGAATTCGTACCGGAAGAGGTCCTGCAGGAATTCATATCGGGTGTGCAGATCACACGCTGAAAACTGAAAAGCATCCTCCTGCAAGATGGCCAGCGCGGTGAAGGCAGTCGGAATGAAAAACGCCACGCACGAATTTTTGTAGTACTCCAGCAGGGGGCGTCTGGTTTCCCTCAGGAGATAGCCGGGAGGATGATCGGCGCTCTTGAAGTTCTCGTCGGCGGGTTCCAGGATCCGGCGCTGGGCATAGGATTCCAGGGCATGGAGGGCGGCCCGACGGTGGTCCATGATCAGGGTGTCGGCCAGTTTCACCCCCATGGCATAGAGGTGATTCATATAGAGCTCCATGACCCCCATGATCTCTTCCCGGTCGAGGCGTTCGCGGCCGCTGTTCAGAATGGCGGCGGCGGTGAGGGCGTGGGGGGTGACGACGCTCACCTGGTTGATGGCATGGACGATGCGGTGGCCGAGGCTGCGGCAGAACGCACCGAAATCCTTGGGAGACATCGCTCCGAGAGCGCCGGCGCCGCGCCCCGCCAGGTCGTTCACGGATATCGGCGCGGCAAACTGGAGATAGACTTTGCCGTAGCGCCGCTGCAGAAACTTGCGAGCCTTGATCACCTGCCAGATATTCTCCGGCTTCTTTTGTCCGCCTTCGATCTCATGCAGGTAGGAGGTTTCCTCGAGCACCCGGTCGTAGCCGATGGATGCCGGAACGAAAATCAAATCCTCGCAGGCGCCGTTTTTCTGGGCGCTCAATAGTATGGAGAGCAGCCCCAGCTTCGGCAGCAGCACTTTGCCGGTCCGGCTGCGGCCGCCCTCGATGAATTGCTCGACGGAGAAACCTTCTTCGAGAACCTTGTGCACATACTCGGCAAAGGCGCGGGCATAGAGGACGGCCCCCTTGAAGGTCCGGCGGATGAAAAACGCACCTCCCCGGCGAAAGAGCGGGCCGATCGGCCAGAATGAAAGATTCTTGCCGGCGGCGACCAGCGGGCAGGGTTGGTCGTGGTGATAGAGCACATAGGACAACAGCAGGTAGTCGACATGGCTTTTATGCGATGGCACAAAAACGATCGGCCCCCGCAAGGCCGCGCGCTTGACCGTCGCCAGTCCTTCCGTATCGAGCGCGACTCCGTCGAAAATGGTTCGGAAGATCCATCCGACGATGGCCGAATAGAACCGGATCCAGGTCGGGTTTAGGGCTGCCGCGATTTCATCGAGATAATCGCCGGCCTGGGCTCGGACCTCCGCCAGCGGGAGATGGTGGTTTTCAGCATGGGTCTGCATAAACTGCTGGAAGCGCTCGCCGTTCAGGATGCTTTCTCTCAGCTCGGCGCGCGATTTCAGCACCGGGCCGGTAATGCTCTGGCGGTGCCGGCTGATCCGGGTCAGGATTTCGCCGCGCAGAATGCCCGCCTGATAGTCGCTGCGGTGATCGGCCATCTCAGGCTGCGCCAGAAAGAGGCGCATGTCGATGGGCGGCGATAATTCGACGAATACGTTGCCCGGGTTCTTAAACAGGGATGCCAAGAGCCGCAGCCGCCCCGGCTCATCCTCGGGGCCGAAGAGCATGTCGACCAGCGTCAACCGCGCCCGGCGGGGGTTTCGGCTGAAAAACATCAGCTGCGGAACGATCAGGATCGGCCGATCGGTCCTCTTCTGCTGCGAGATCAGAAATTCAACCGGGTCGGGGCGCGGACGGCGAAAGCGATGCCAGAGCCGTCGTTTTTCGATCAGCGGCAGGAATCCAGCCTGTCCCTGCAGCAGTTGCGTTTCCAGGAAGCCGTTGGCCATCGGATCGGGCATCCGTCGGAGATGCCAGAGACTGTCCGCGTAAGCCAGTAGAATTCGAAGCATCCGCGCCAGCGGCTGCCAGACGAACCACCGGCACCCGAGACCGAGGGTCGGGAACGGTAGGCCCATGGCGGCGTACCGCGTGTAGGCGAACAGAAAAGCGAAGGCGGAGCGGAACCGCGAGGCAAAAACGACGATGGCATCCGGTGGAAGATCCCGCAGAACTGCGGCCTGATGCGCTTCCAGGCGGATGCCCGAGTAAAAAAGCTTCAAGGCCAGCGACATCAAGCGGCCCAGGCGGCTGGGCAGAACGTTCGGATAGTGGTGGCGGCTGCCTTGAAGGACACGGTTCATCCACCTGCGGAAAGCTCCGGCCGGAGCAGGCGGCGGCTGATGTTCGGGTCGATCCATGACGTTTCGCTCGCAGGTTGAAGCAAGGCCTTGCCGACGATCGGTCTGTGCTACAGAGCGCCGGCCGGACGATTAGGTTTTCCGTAACAGACTCCCTTGGTTTTTGCAACTTGCGCCTGGCGCTAACTCTCCGAAAGCGTTTCGTATCCTCGGTGCCGCGCAATGGCCGCCGCCGCGATGGTTTGTAAATTGGCCTTGTCAGAGGCCAGCGGCTGTGTTATAAGTGACCACATTGCTCTTTTTGGTGCGACCGGTTCAATCCGACAGCGTCGCAGTCCGATCGAGCTTCCGCAAGCTTGCGATAAGAGGAATCGTCCATTTTTCCGCAAAAATCACACTTGGAACAAGCAGGAAAGGAGAAGGCAGCGTTATGAAGACTTTGATTGGCGGTGCGGTGGCGACGGCGTTGGGCCTGATCGGCCTCGGCTTCTGGTGGAAAGAGTTTCTGATGGTTCTGGGCGGGACCATTCCGGCGGTTTTGCTCCTGGGCGGCGGCCTGGCGATCTATCTCGGTTTTGACGAAATGAAAGACACCTGGAAGAAAGATGAACCAGTCGCCTCTGCAGTGACGGTCGACGAGCTGGAAAAGTACAAGAGCGAGATCTCCGATCTCAAGAGAGAGCTCGATGGCCTGAAAGCGGATAAGAAATCCGATTAGCCTCAACCGCCTACAGAGCCCGGCGCTGCTTCGTTGCCGCCGGGCTTCGTCATTTTCCCGCCTGCCGGATGGCCGATGTGGCCAACGCATCGGCGCGTTCATTCTCCACCACCCCGCGGTGCCCCTGCACCTTGATCAGCTTCAAATCGTCAAACGCCGCCATCTGCTTGCGAATGGCGCTGATAAGGTCGGTGTTCTTCTTGGGCTTCCAGTTCAGGGTGAGAACCCCGAGCGCATAACCGCTGTCGGTGTAAACGCGGACAGCAAACCGCCGGTTTCGTACGGCGGCCAGGCCCTTCTGAATCGCCAACAGCTCGGCGATGTTGTTCGTGGTTTCTCCGATGTACTCCGAGATTTCCTTGCGTTGTGAGCCGCACTGAAGCACCACCCCAATCCCCGCCGGCCCCGGATTTCCGGAGGAGGCCCCGTCCGTATGGATGTGAACGATCCGATCCGCGGGCGGATCGCTCGGCGGCTTCGCGTGGTCGGCGGAACGGTCCAAGGGCGTTTGCAGCTCTTCTTCCGGCACCTCCTCCAGGCATTTTAGGTCATGGCGCTTCACCCGGTACTCATGCGGCTGGTCCAACTGGTACTTGATGCGCACGCGGCCATCCATCTGGAGCGGTCGGCCTTCGGCGTCCGTTTCCACCCAGACCTTATTCTTCTTGAAGCGCATCCGGATCCAGGCGGCGCCCGCGGCGTCGGTGGCGTACATGGAAGATTTTGGGTTCATGTGCCTCTGACGGGTTTGCAGAGAGCATAGAGCATAAGGCCAAAGGTATAAAAAGGAGCAGTCCACCCTAAGCCCAATGCGCTCTGCCCCTTATGGATACAAATGATACGCCCGGCTCATCGCCTTGAATTCCTCGAGCGGAACCTGCCAGGACGCCTCGATGGCCTCGATGGGTTCGAGAGCCTCCAAACGCTGTCGGATCGACGAATCCCCGATGAGCAGATCGATCGGCCATTTTTCGTATTCGTATTCGTACGGCGGCGGCCGCCAGGCGAATGCCAGCGGGTGATGCCGGATGACCGCCTGCAGCAGGCGCAAGGTGGCGGCGTAAGGTGCGTAGCACGCCGGATCGGTCACATGGATCTGGAATCCGGAGCAGCAGTGGCCCTGCCACTTGTTCGAAGTCGGCTCAAAGGCTGTCGGACGGAGAACCACCCCGGCAATGGGGGTCTGGCGCCATTCGGCCGTCAGCCGGGACAGGTCGAGAAAAGGGGCGCCGAAGAGCTCGAACGGTTGAGTGGTGCCGCGCCCCTCGGATACGTTGGTGCCCTCCCACAAGACTTGTCCGGGGTAGACCATGGCCGCGGCCGGTGTCGGCAGGTTGGGAGAAGGGGCCACCCAGGGCAGACCGGTGTCGGTAAACAGCATTCGGCGCTCCCAGCCCGCCATGGGAACCACCTCCAGATCGCAGCCGATGCCGAAGCGGGTGTTGAACAGTCGCGCCAGCTCGCCAATGGTCAGGCCGTGGCGCATGGGGATGGGAAAACGGCCGACAAAAGAGCTGTGCGCGGGGTTCAGCGAGTTGCCTTCGACCGATTCTCCGCCCAAGGGATTGGGGCGGTCGAGAACCGCTACCTTCTTGCCGCAGTCGCGCGCGGTTTCCATGCAATAGGACATCGTATAGATGAAGGTGTAGACCCGGGTGCCTGCATCCTGGAGATCGACCAGCAGAACGTCGATGTCGTTGAACATTTCCGGGCGCGGGATGCGCGTGGATCCGTAGAGGCTGAAGACCGGCAGGCCAAGAACCGGGTCGGTCATATCCGCGGACTCGATCATGTTGTCCTGCTTTTCGGCGAAAAAACCATGCTGGGGTGAAAAAAGAGCCCGCAGGGCGCCGGGAAAACGCTGCCGCAATCGGTCGCGGGCGTGATGAAATCCGCGATCGACCGAAGCCGGGTTGCACAACAGGCCGAGGCGTTGTCCCTTGAACCAGGCCGGCGGATCGGCCAGCAGTCGTTCAAGTCCGGTTTGGACGAAACCCATCGTCGCTGAAAACCTCCCTTCGGCCAATGGATGGAGCCGAGTTCATCACTCCGCCAATGGATCGAATTCCGCCCTGCCGCTCATCAGCGCTGCGTATGGAACCTGGCGGCGCCGAACCAGGCTTGAATCGCACCGGCTTATCCTGACGGCGTCATCATTTTTTTTAGCACAACCGCCGGATAGGTGGAAGCCCTGCTTGGCGGGTAATCGAATGCAGACAGGGTGGCCAAATCCCTTGACAGCCCTACGATTAATCTCTAAAAAGAAATTTTACTTTTTTCAGCTCCATCGACCGGTGGGTTGCGCTTGGTTTCGGCACGATCCTGGTCTGAAAAGATGGAATTTCGGAGGCATTTGGGTGGGTCTGAGGCTGGAGGGCGTCGTCGTCCTGGTCGGCAGCTACGGCAGCGGCAAGTCCGAAGTCGCGGTCAACCTCGCCGTTCACCACCGCCAGACAGGGATGAACGTCCGGATGGCGGACCTTGACTTGGTGAATCCTTACTTCCGATCGCGCGAGGCTGAGACCCAGCTCACCGACCTCGGCATCGATGTGGTTCTCCCGCCCAGGCCGTACGTTCAATCGGAGTTGCCAGTACTGAGCCCGCGCGTGGCCGGATTGATCCGTCAGACGGAGGGGCTGGCCATTCTCGATGCCGGCGGAGACGCCGTCGGCGCCATGGTGCTTGCGGCGCTCGGGAACGCGTTCAGCGGATGTCCCTGCCAGGTCCTGCAGGTGATCAATCCCTTGCGGCCGGATACCAGCACCGTGGCGGGCTGCGAGCGGATCCGGCAGCAGATTGAGGCATCGGCCAAACTGGCGATCACGGGGCTGATCGGAAACGCCAACCTGATCGACGAGACCACGCCCCAGGTGATTACGGACGGCTATGCCTTCACCACTCAGGTGAGTGCGGCCAGCGGACTGCCGCTGGTGTTCGTGACGGTCGCCGAGGAGTTGCTGTCCCAGGTGGACCCGGCGAAGTTTGACTGTCCGATTCTGACGATCCGGCGCCAACTGGTGCCGCCCTGGAAACGGGCGCGCAAGCTGTGAGGAGGACGTAATCAATGGCCTATGAGCATGTCGTGGATGCGGAGCGGTGCAAGGGATGCGGGTTGTGCGTGAGCGTATGTCCGAAGAACGTATTGGAGATCAGCAAAGAGATGAACACCAAGGGGTATTTTCCGGCGGTTCAGGCGCGGCCCGAGGATTGCATCTTTTGCGCGATTTGCTGCACGATGTGTCCGGACGTGGCGATTACGATCAACGAGATCGCCGAGGCCGCGGGGGTATCGGGCGCTGGGAGGAAGTAAGATGGGCAAGGTGCTGATGAAAGGCAATGAGGCGATCGCCGAGGCGGCGATTCGTGCGGGGTGTTTGAACTATTTCGCCTATCCGATCACCCCGCAGTCGGAGGTAGCGGAGTATTTGTCCAAGCGGCTGGTGGAGGCGGGGGGCGTATTTTTGCAGGGGGAGAGCGAGGTGGCCGTGTCGTACATGATATTTGGTGCGGCGGCGTGCGGGGCGCGGGTGTTCACGACCTCCTCGAGTCCTGGGATCAGCCTGATGAGCGAGGGAATCAGCTACATCACGGCGGCGGAGTGTCCGGCGGTGTTTGTGAACATCATGCGGGGTGGGCCCGGGCTGGGAGGGATTCTGCCCTCGCAGGCGGATTATTTTCAGTCGGTGAAGGGCGGGGGCCATGGGGACTACCGGCTGTTGGTGCTGGCGCCGGCGAGCGTGCAGGAGGCCGTGGAGATGGTAATGGCGGCCTTCCCGCTGGCGGAGAAGTACCGCAATCCGGTGATGATTCTGGGCGACGGGCTGATCGGTCAGATGATGGAGCCGGTGGAATTCCCAGAGCACCTCAAGGTGGCGGCGTCGAACAAGGACGAGTGGGCGACCAACGGGATGGCGACGCGCCAGAGCAGCCGGCGCAATCTGGTCAAGACGCTCTATCTGGTGCCCGAGGAGCTGAACGCGCACAACTTGAAGCTGAAGGCCAAGTACGACCGCATGAAGCGGGAAGAGTTGCGCAGCGAGAGCTACAACCTGCAGAGCGACTATCGGATTTTGATCGTTAGTTACGGCACGATGAGCCGGGTGTGCCGGACGGTGATCGACAGCTTCAAAGAGCAGGGGATCGAGATCGGGATGGTACGGCCGCAGACGCTGTTCCCGTTTCCGCGGCAGGCCATTCATGCGGCCGTGAGCAAGGCCAGCTGCCGTGCGGCGGTTAGCATCGAGATGAGCATGGGGCAGCTGGTGGAGGACGTGGAGTTGAGCGTTCGGGGGGCGCGGCCGGTGCACTGGTACGGCAAATGCGGCGGCGAAGTGCCGACACCGGAGGAAGTCATGGAGGAGATCGGCAAACTGCTTTAACGCGGGGGGCTTCGAAGCGGAGCAACCTTTACAGGAGCAAACGTCATGGGTAAAGCCTTTCATCGTCCGCAGGCGCTGGCCGAGGTGGTCACGCACTATTGCCCGGGGTGCACACACGGGGTGGCGCACCGGCTGGTGGCCGAGGTGATCGACGAGTTAGGGATTGCCGGCCGCACGGTGGGGATTGCGCCGGTGGGCTGCGCGGTGCTGTGCTACAATTACTTTACGTTTGATTTTCAGGAGGCAGCGCACGGGCGTGCGCCGGCGATGGCCACGGGAATCAAGCGGGTCCGTCCGGATCTGATCGTGTTCACCTACCAGGGGGACGGTGATCTGGCGAGCATCGGGATGAGCGAGATCATCCACGCGGCGAACCGGGGGGAGAAGTTTACGACCATATTCATCAACAATGCCGTTTACGGGATGACCGGGGGGCAGATGGCGCCGACGACGATGCCCGATCAGCGCACGACGACCTCTCCCTTCGGGCGCAAGGTGTTGCAGACGGGGATGCCGGTGAAGATGGCCGAGTTGCTTTCGGCGCTGGAGACGCCGGGCTACATTGCGCGGGAGGCGTTGCTGAAGCCGAAGTACATCAACCGGGCGAAGAAAGCGATCCACAAAGCGTTCAGCTACCAGGTGGCGAACACCTGTTTCAGTTTGGTGGAGCTGATCAGCACCTGTCCGACGAACTGGGGGATGACGCCGACGGATGCGTTGAAATGGGCCGAGGACACGATGCTGCCGTATTATCCACTGGGCGAGTTCAAGACGCCGGAGGCGGGCCGCACGGCCGGGAGGGCGAAGGATGCAAAGTGAGGTTCAGTTTGCGGGGTTCGGCGGCCAGGGGGTGATGCTGATGGGACAGATTCTGGCGCAGGCCGCGATGCACGAGGGCCGGGAGGTGGTGTGGATTCCCTCCTACGGGCCGGAGATGCGGGGGGGTACGGCCTTTTGCACGGTGGTGATCAGCGACCGGCCGGTGGGCTCGCCGATCATCCGCAACCCGCAGCATCTGGTGGCGATGAACCGGCCGTCGCTGGAGAAGTTTGCGCCGACGGTGAAAAAAG
>Ga0105097_10001365_pt1 | contig 11659 bp, 7 predicted proteins | sample PPLLak12cMay2015_FD_87035 | JGI IMG/M metagenome (GOLD analysis project Ga0105097, IMG submission 87035) | Freshwater sediment microbial communities from Prairie Pothole Lake near Jamestown, North Dakota, USA - PPLs Lake P7 Core (1) Depth... | ecosystem: Environmental > Aquatic > Freshwater >... | reverse complement strand
TGCCACCGGCAATGGTGTCATTTCCCGAGCCACCGGTAATCGTGTCGTTTCCTGTCCCTCCGGTGATATTGAATGCGCCGTCTGTTTCCGCAGCGCCATTAAATGTCAGCACGCCAGCATTCGCGGCATTCGATAACGTTAAAGTGGCGCCCGCTGCAACCAGTGCATTAACCGTTGTAATGGCCACTGCCGTATTGACCATGTTGGGCAGGGTAATGACTTCGATATTGCTGACATTATTGAACTGTGCCGCAGTAACGGCCGTGGTGCCGGTCAAAGTCACCGTATCCGTCCCGGTACCGCCGTTGACTGTATCGGTAGTCAATCCTGTTCCTGCGACAAAGGTAAACGTATCATCGCCAGCCCCGCCCGTAATGCTATCGATACCTGTGCCACCCGTGATATTGAATTTACCATTTGTTTCTGCACTGCCAATAAATGTCAGCACACCCGAATTGGCGGCATTCGATAGCGTCAAAGTAGCGCCTGCTGCAACTAAAGTATCTTGCGTAGTAATCGCTACAGCCGTATTCGTATTGGCGATCGTAATGACTTCGATATTACTGACGTTGTTAAAGTTAGTTGCAGCAATCGCTGTGTTACTAGTCAGCGCGACCGTATCCGTGCCACTACCCCCGTTTACCGTGTCTGCACTGGTCAAACCAGTGCCAGCAACAAAAGTAAAAGTATCGTCACCAGCACCTGTGGTGATGCTACTTGTGCTCGTGCCCGTGGTTATATTGAATTTCCCCGTGGTATTGGCAATCGCCCCAGTCAGTGTTGTTCCAGTAAATCCAGTGATCGTCACAGTATCACCATCGGCTACGCTTGAAATTGCTAGATTGGATGCGCCAGCTGCGATGGCAATTCCATCGTCAACCGTATTATCCGTCACGGTAACGCCGATTGTGCCACTGGTCGGGTTTGAAACAGTCATATCTCCAACCAGGTTCGTGACGTTGATTGTGCCAGCCGCAGCACCGCCCGAGGTAATGGTTAGGCCAATGTTATTGGTTAAAGCAGCAGCGTTGATACTCACGGTATCGGATGCCGCGCCAGCGGCCACATTCACTGATGTCGCGGCAGTTCCTGTCGTGATGCTGATTCCGTTATCCGCTGCATTGGCTGTGGTTACTGCCAGCGTCCCGCTCAGATTGGAGGCAACCATATCGCCGACCAAGCTAGTGACTATCAGCGCCGAAGTACTTGCTGCTGCTATGGTGAGTTCTGTATTCTGCGCCAGTGCCGTCGCATTTATTGTGATGATGTCCGTGGCATTATTCGCAATCAGATTCAACGCGGATGAACCGGTTGTCAGCGTGCGAGCATTGGTTGTGTCATCCCCCAATTCATAGGTTTCAATATTTGATAAGGCCGTCACTGCACCATCACCGCTGATGGTGATTTTTTCCCCACTCACTCCGGCACCTGCCGCCGTGACAGTACCGGTGAAGTTCTGATTTTGTGATGCTGATAAGGTGACCAATGCCCCCGACGCCAATGTTAGCGCTTCTACATTAGTTATGGTGCCGCTGCTAACATTTGCACCGGTACTCAAGCTGAGAACATCATCTACTGTAATATCACCCGTGATGGTGCCAGTATAGGTTAGTGTACCCAGGTTAAAAGTGATCGCATCGGTTGTCGAGCTGGCAGTAACATTCGTACCTGCATTAGAAACGGTTATAGCGCGTGCATTCGTTGAATCATCGCCCACAGTGTAATTTTCTACATCTGTTAATGTTGTGATGGCACCATCACTGATAATCGTGATTTTCTCACCATTTGCGCCCGTGCCAGCCGCCGTGATTGTGCCGGTAAAAAATTGATTCTGTGAGGCTGACATGGTTACGTCATTGGTTCCAGAAACGCCTGTCGCATCAAAGGTCAAATTCGGAAAATTGATTACAATCGCCGCGGTAATATTCGAGCCATCTTGTACGCTCAGTGTGTTGGTACCTGAACTCCCATCCAGGATAACCGTGGTCATTACGAGGGGTGTCCATGTCGCCGCAGTAGAAATCGACAAGATGTCATTTGCCGAAGTACCTGAAAACGCAGTTGCGCTGGTTGCTAAATAGGACTGGACGGTGGTTGGAGCTAAAGTGCCTCCACCTCCATCTCCACCACCAGTTGATGGTGGTGGCAATGGATCAGGCAATCCGTCACCGGTTACATCACCTACCATGATGCCAGCTGTTGCGATTGTGCTGGATAAAGTTGATCCTGTTGTACCACTGACTGTATTTTCGACACTTCCTGAGGCAGCGCCGGATTTCATCATTGATTCAACTTGTTCAGATACAATCTGAGCAGCGGCAATGGTGGAAAGTATGTTTGATTTGTCCGCGTTGTTCGTGGCGGCATTAACAACTGCTTTGTTCAAATTAGCAATGGCCTGGGCAGCATCGGTTGCCAAAGCGCCAATTTTGAATAGCACGGAATTATCGGCGCCCGACAACTCGGTAGTATCTTGAATGATTTGTGAAATGGTATTGTTGGCTGACAAATCAATTAAACCAGCATGACTCACCAGTGATGCAGAGAGTGCTTCATAGGTTAAATCAATAGCCGCAGCCTCATTCGCCAAAATGCCTGCGCCACTCAGTAATGCAGCGGTTTGACTGATGAGAATACTCACCTTAACAGCCGCAGTATGAATGGCTAAAGCGATATCTGTTGTAGTCTTGTCGGTGTCTGTTCGAATTGTTTCATAAATGGGATCAAAGTGAAGTAAATCGACGCCTGGATGTAAACCCAGCGATGCCAGTACCTTTGCAGTAGCATCTGCCACAGTCATGACATTGTTTTGCGTTAACTTGTCAATGAGTGTGGTCAGCGGAGTAATGACAGTTGAACCTGGGGGAGCCGTCATACTTCCGGCAAATGCTACTCCAGTGGAAATGTCGATTCCGCCGGATACAATTAGTTGACCAAAACCAGTCACCCCAGGTAAAACAAAGTTACCCAATGTATCCGACGTGGTGCTGGATTCATTGCTATTGTGAATCCCATCACCATTTAGATCTGAGAATACAATCGCACCCTTGATATAACCATCGATTATTTTTCCGCTTACACCCGATTCTAAAACCGCTTTCGCTGAGGTAACGCTACTGGTATCTGCAGTAATATTTGCAGTTATATGCTGTAAGACAGCCAGACTCGTGGCTGATCCGCCCTGATCAATAGAATAGTAGGCAGCCACTTCGACTTTGTTATTAAATTGCTGGGCTGCAGCACCCCAATGTGTGTTATCTGTGCCAATTGATGCCAGCGCTGTTGCCGCCCAGTGAATGATTTCCCCGCGGCTTTCACCAGTATCCAGCATTTTCTCTATTTCTGCGGCGGCCCATGCCTTATCTTTCTTGCTTACCAGGATTCCGACAGTATTTTCTACAAATTGATGGGCAAACGCACTATTGGAAAGCGTGTCTGAATAGAGCAGCTTTTTAAAAACATCAGTCTGTGCAAGAATATTGGCCAGTTCTTTAACAGAACTGCCAGTATTTTTAATAAAAGCAATAAATTCATTTAAATAGCGTGCACCCGGCGCCGCACGGAACATCGCTTCAACTGTTTGTACTACTTCCAGTTGTTTGTCATCCATGGTATTCCTCAAGTTTACTTACGCAGCATCGATGATGTCACGTATATAAATTGATTCTACCGAATGAATAGGTAAATGAATTACCCAAATAAAGTAAATAAATTACCTTATATTATTATATTTAGTTAATAAATTACTTTAGAAGGGTAATTTAATTCCAGGTGGCAAACCTAATCCGCTGCTCAGTTCCGCCATTTTTTCCTGAGTGGTCGATTCCACACGGCGCACAGCGTCATTAAAAGCCGCTGCCACGAGATCTTCCAGCATTTCCTTATCATCGCCCAGAAGGCTGTCATCAATACTGATTCTTTTGACATCATGACGGCAGGTCATCACGACTTTGACCATGCCGGCTCCCGATTGACCTTCCACTTCTATGGTGGCCAGCTTCTCCTGCATTTGCCGCATGTTTTCCTGCACCATCTGTGCTTGCTTCATCATATTTCCCAGGTTACCTCTCATTTCTACTGCCTCCTTTATTTCTGTATCGGTTTAATTGAAGGAACGATCAATTTTGCATCAAACTGTTCAATCAGTTCTTGCACAATCGGATCTTTCTCAATGGCTGCAATGGCTTTTTCCTGTTTCTCTTCTTCTGCACGTTGCTGCAGTGCCGCGGGTGTCAATCCTGTAAGACTGCCTACGGAAAAATTAAGTACGACAGGTTTGCCAAAATAACTATTTAACGATGTCCGGATTTTATCCTGATATTTCTTTTCCAGTAGGTGCTTATGCACATCCGGTACACACAGTTCTATATTTTCTGCGGAAAGAACTTTGGCCTCACTGTGTTGCGCCAGCATTTTAGCCATTCCAGTCAGCTTTAATTGCTGAGTTAATCTTGGCCAATCCAGATCGGATAAATCAGCACGGATACTGTCAGGGGAGGGCGGCACCTTCAGCTCAGGCTCTGTTCGCTCTGTAGAATCCGCTTTATTGGATGGCTTGGTACCCATTGATGAAACTTGCAGCGGCTGATTATTTGCTGAGAGACCATCTGGCATAAAGGCTAGCATGCGCATCAGTGTCATGGTAAAGCCGGCATATTCATCGGGTGCCAGGCCCAGATCATTGCGTCCGTGCAATGCAATCTGATAAAACAACTGAATGTCATCGGGCGAGAAAATCTTTGCCAATGTGAAAATACGTGTGTATTCGGGTGTATCCTCACTGATCGCATGCGGAACGGTTTGTGCCAGCGCGAGACGATGCAATAAAGCAGCCAAATCCTGCAAGACCGAATCAAAAGAAAGACACTGTGCTTCCATTTCGTCTGCCATTGACAATAATTTTAAACCATTCTTTTGCGCCAGCGCTTCCAACAGATCAAAAAGATAGCCCTGATCAATGCTACCCAACATATCTCGGACACTGTCTTCTTTAACGCCACCTTCACCGAAAGCAATAGCCTGATCGAGCAAACTTAATGCATCACGCATACTGCCTTGGGCAGCACGGGCAATTAATTGCAACGAAAGCGCATCGCATTGGATTTTTTCTTGTGCCAAAACTCTTTTGAGGTGATCGGCAATTTGTGTTTGCGGAATTTGTTTCAGATTAAACTGCAAACAACGGGATAAAACCGTGATCGGGATTTTTTATGGATCCGTTGTAGCCAATACAAATTTTACATGTGCAGGAGGTTCTTCCAGAGTCTTCAACATGGCGTTGAAGGCTGATTTGGAAAGCATATGAACTTCATCAATGATATAAATCTTGTAACGTGCGCTGGTAGGGGCGTAAAGCGTATTATCCAGCAGCTCTCGCATATTATCTACTTGCGTATTTGAAGCCGCATCCAATTCAATGAGATCAATAAAACTACCAGTATCAATTTGTAAGCATGCCGGGCAAGTACCACATGGGGTTGCGGTTACACCTGCTTCACAGTTGAGTGATTTGGCTAGAATACGGGCGATGGTCGTTTTGCCAACGCCACGCGTACCGGTCAGCAAATAGGCATGGTGCAGCCTGTTTTGTTCAAGCGCATTGGTCAGGGCCTTGACCACATGCTCCTGTCCAGTTAATTCTGAGAAATTTCTTGGGCGCCATTTACGCGCAAGGACTTGTGTTTGAGACACGTTTTTTGATTGAATTGAAAAAACGAATTAGACCTATTAACCCGGATATTGCATGAATTCGCACGATGCTCACGCATGGAATTGGTTTCACAAGGGATTTTTCAAAGAAGCTGTGTAGTTATTCATACACCTGACTGAGATAAATTCCTTGTGGAATCAAGAGACAAGTGAGGGCGTGTGCAATTCATGCAATATCCGGGTTAAATCAATAAATAGTCTGGAATGATAGAAAATAGATCCTAATAGCCTATGTTGGGTGGCGAGCCAGACCCCCGGCACTCGCAATAAACAGCTGTGGCTGCTTCCTTCCGGACCTGACCAGATTCACCATCTTGCAATGCGGGGAGGCCCGCCATAAAACTTATCAAAGTGTCGGCAGTATACCAGCAGATGATCGATTACTCCAATTCGATTGCTGAATATTCAGCATTTGTTCAATCAATGAAAAAATTCAAATTCAAGTGTGTTATGGTCGTTATGTTATTTTTCTCTCACGAGATTGGAAATATGTTTCATCATCGCGACCTGCTTGACGATCTCAATAGACCATTGCCCGTAAAAGACAAAATTATCAGTGCGCACCGTTCTGTCCAGGATAAATTTCCATTTATTTCACGTATTGCTATCGCACTGTATGATACCGAAACCCGGATACTAAAAACTTATCTGGACAGTAGTGGAGAAGACAAACCGCTGGTTCACTATCAAGCTTCCTTGGATCATGCGCCGTCATTAAAGGAAATTCTTGGCAGAGGCCTGCCGCGGGTTGTCAATAATTTGGTTACTTTTGAAAAAGGCGCGCATGAGCACACACAACGGATCGGCCGATCAGGTTATGCAGCAAGTTATACCATGCCGATTTTTCATGGTGGTGAGTTTGTCGGATTTTTATTTTTCAATTCGCATGAAAGCGAGGTGTTCAATGAGAATGTTTTAAGTATCTTGGATATTTATGGACACTTGATAGCACTGATGATCATTAATGAACTCTCCACGTTAAAAATCATGAGCGCTGCATTAAAAACAACCAGCGGCATTACCCATTTGCGCGATCCTGAAACAGGCAGCCATCTTGACCGCATGTCACGCTACAGCCGACTTATCGCCGAGACGCTCGCCGATAAGTATGATCTGGATGATGCGTATATTGAACATATTTTTATGTTTTCTCCGCTCCACGATATTGGAAAGATTTCTATACCGGATAGTGTTTTGCTAAAACCGGGCCCGCTGGATGAAGAAGAAAGATCAATCATGAATACCCACGCGCACAAAGGTAGGAAAATTATTGATGATATTGTTAGGAATTTTGGTTTCAACAGCTTCAATAACATTGATGTTCTGCGAAATATTGCCGAATTTCATCATGAAGCGGTCAACGGAAGTGGCTACCCAGCGGGTAAGCGTAATGATGAAATCCCGCTTGAAGCGCGAATTGTTGCGGTGGCTGATGTATTTGATGCACTCACTTCCCGTCGTCCCTACAAGGATGCCTGGAGCAATGAAAAAGCATTTGACATGCTCACACAGCTTGCCGGCGAGAAACTGGATATTGATTGTGTTAGCGCCTTGATTGAGAATCAAGAAAAAGTTAGTTTGATTCAACAACAGTTCAAAGAAAGTATCTACGGCTAGTCTGATTTAACCGGTTGGATATGTTGTAATAAACTGTAGATTGCAAGTATCGTTCAATCTTCTCCGAGTGAATCCTATAAAATAAGTGGCTTTATTTTAGATATTCTGGAATTTGGCCATGGATGTCAACAAATCAACCCAAAGCTTCATCAAACCCAGTGATGCCACTGCGTGGATTGCGTGCATCCGCCGTGCATGGTTGGATAAGCATCAACCAAACGTGGCATTTGTACCCGATGCATTTAATCAGTTACTTTGCGATCTTGGGCTTGAGCATGAAGCCGCGATGCTGGCCAAACTGGAAGATCAATATCCAGTCATTAAGGCAGGTTCCTTCGATCATACGCAAATCTTGATGCAGCAAGGTGTCCCTGTTATTTATCAGGGGCGGCTTGTGGATGCGCAGGAAGGTTTGGTGGGGTATCCCGATTTTTTGATTCGTCACGAAAGTGGTCATTATCAGCCTGCTGATGCCAAGCTCTCACACAGTGAAAATAAAAAGGCAATTCAGATCCAACTAGGAATATATCGCCGATTGCTGGCGAATGGATTGCCCGCAATGGTTTTTCTCGGAGATGGCCGTACAGCATTGCTCGGTGATGAAGTCGATCGAGTGGTCGATGAATTTATAACCAGCATGAGAGCGTTGCTTGATCTCCCGCAACAACCGGATGTTCGTTATAGCCACAGCAAATGCCGAATTTGCCCGTATGATGTCCATTGCCGTCCGGATTTTGAAGCGAAAGAAGATATCTCATTGCTTTATGGAATTCACGGTAAGGCCGCTGAACATTTGGCGGAAGCGGGTATTTCAACAATCTCCCAGCTTGCCATGAGTACAGTCGAATCCATGCCGGATGTGCCTTATCTCAAAGGTAATAAAAGAAAGCGCCGGGCTATCCTGCAAGCCAGCTCGTTTTTGAGCGGCAAAGTATTTCAGCTGGATAAAGCCGCTTTGCCGGAGGGTACTTGGATTCATTTTGATATTGAAGATAATCCATTAACGCCAGCCCGTGAACGTCATGTTTATCTTTGGGGATTTCTGGTGCCAGAATATACCCGAGAGCACTTTGACTATGTGTGGACCGATGATGAAACCGGTGACTACGAAGGCTGGCTCGGTTTTTTGCAGAAAATTGAAGAATATCGTGCACACTATTCTCCACTGGTCCTGGCACATTACTCCAATCACGAAAAAACCACGATCAGGAAATATGCCGAACGCTATGCGATGGAAAATCACACCTCTGTGGCATGGCTGCTCGGGGATGATAGCCCTCTGTTTGATATGCAGAATCCGGTTCTGAATTGTCTGGTATTGCCACTACAAGGATATGGTCTTAAAGATATCTGCAAACATCCGAATCTGGTTAATTTTCAATGGGAAAATGAAGAATCCGGATCGCAATGGTCAGTCGCGCAATTCAATCGTTTCCGCTCAGAAAAAGACTTACCTGAGAAACAAAAACTGAAGACAGAGTTACTGAGTTATAACCGCGATGACGTCATAGCTACCCGAAGACTGGAAGTATGGATTAGAAAGTTATTTTGTTGAATGTGGCAGCGAGCAGTCCTTATTTTTATAAAATCTAGAGGTTAGGTTTTCAAATTAAATGGTGCGCCCATAAGAATCCTCAAATCTCACGATATCGTCTTCGCCAAGATATGTTCCCGATTGAACCTCTATCAAATGCAAAGGAATTTTTCCAGGATTCTCGAGACGATGCGATTTGCCAAGCGGAATGTATGTTGATTGGTTTTCCGTAAATAGAGTTTCTTTATTTTCTACAGTTACTTTGGCGGTGCCGCTAACGACAATCCAGTGTTCCGCTCTATGATGATGCATTTGAAGTGATAGCTTTTGTCCCGGTTTAACCATGATTCTCTTGACTTGAAAACGTTCTCCTTTGTCGATTCCCTCATACCAACCCCACGGACGATGGATTCGCAGATGTTCGAGATGTTCCTTGCGCTGACTGGATTCAAGGTGCTGTATTGCAGTCTTGAGATGCTGTGCCTTGCTTTTGTGCATCACCAGCACAGCATCGGCAGTTTCTACGACGATGACGTCATCGAGTCCGATTACGGCGACCAGACGGTTTTCCGCACGAATATAACTTTTCTTTGTATCAAAAACGAGCGTGTCGCCGCTGGTGACATTGCCATTGTTGTCCTTGGGTGCGATCTGCCATAGGGAATCCCAGGATCCGACATCGCTCCAGCCGAACTGTGCAGGCACAACGGCGGCACGATCGGTCTCCTGCATGATGGCATAATCAATCGAATCCGATGGAGAGGTCGCAAATGCATCCTTGCCGGGAAGGATAAAGCCAAGATCCGTAGTTCTTTCTTCCCAGGCCTTCTGGACGGCATCAAAGATATCCGGTCGATGACGCTGTAATTCTTGCAGATAATTCCCGGCAGTAAAAACGAACATGCCGCTATTCCAGGTATAACCGCCTTCTTGCAGATAAGCCGTGGCGGTTTCCTGGTTAGGTTTTTCGAAAAAAGACTGAACTTGGTAAGCAACCAGTGCAATGGGTGTGGTAAGCGAAAGAGCTGTGCCAGCTTTAATATAACCATAGCCAGTTTCCGGTGAAGATGGCACGACACCAAAAGTCACCAGATAACCTGCCTGGGCAGCCACTTTTGCTGTTTCAACGGCTTGTGCAAAAGCAAACTGGTCGTCTATGACATGATCGGCAGGCAAAACGATCATCATTGCGTTTTCATCGATCTGTGCCAGATGAAATGCAGCGAGCGCGATTGCCGGTGCGGTATTACGTCCGACTGATTCAAGATAAATCGCTTCCGGCTTGATTTTTATCGCTTCACATTGTTCCCGGATCAAAAAACGATGTTCGGAATTACACACAATAATAGGTGCCTGAGTATTCGATAGTGCAGCTGCCCGGACGAGTGTGGCCTGCAACATGGTTTCTTTCCCGACGAGCGGTAACAGTTGTTTGGGATAGTTGGCGCGCGAAAGCGGCCATAACCGAGTGCCACTTCCACCGGAAAGGATGACGGGGTGAATGTTTACGTTCATTTGCTTGAAGTATCCTTATTTTTTTACGAAACACACATGACGAGACGATGTTCGTTCTCTGAATTTGATATTGCCAATACTGCAAGGCATCTGCCAGATTGTCAAATGAGTGATAAAAAGGCTGGTATGGCTGTGTTTATTAATCATGCTGGATTGTTACACGGCAAACGATGAAGACAGTTAATAAATAGAAGTTTTTTATTGGTTTATTTTGTGTTGTTTACGTTGATGCTGATCGAAATGGCATCGCGTATCCTTTGGTCATGTATGCAAAAATTCGACGGGCGTTTTTCCGTTAACATCTGTCTATCAGTCCGATTGGGTGTCGGACTGTTAATCCGCAGCTCACTCTAGCCATAGGGTCATTCATAAATCATACCTCTATATCAATGGCTTGTATTTTTTTGGGATGAATGTGCTGTCAGCGCGGTTTGGTGACAATTTCCTTCAGGATTCCATATTTTCACTTAATTTAGGCAGCAGAATAGGCCAAACTATTGGAATGGTCTGGTCGATATAAACACCTCCTCAAAATATACTGCTTTAGCTCTGATGTAAGCGGCATCTCTTGAGATAGGCAAATCGGCTAGTGTCTTGCAAGACGATGGTATAGCAAGTCATTTAAAAAGGTTGTGAACATGGAGAAATCTAGGTTTCTTGGGGGGTAGCTTAACTCTTCTTCCCAAGGATTAAAAAACGTTTATAAGATCATTTTATAAGCTCGAGTTCGGCGGCCATCAGTTTTGCCGAATTTTTCAGCGGCTCGTTAAATAAGCCGATCAAACTGATCAGGCTCTCCCCTAAATATATATCAAGCATTCTGTTTTGATAAAAATAAGCAAAATGCTTATATGTTTTTTCAATGCGAGATACTAGACTTACTTATCTTTATTATTTTAGGTAAATTCAAATGAAACAATTTGAAATCGCAGATAATCATAAGGCAAGTAATTATGTAAACGAGTGGAACGCTTGCCATAAGTTTATTGAAGCTGGTCAATTAAGGCGCATAAAGATACATGCAGCACTCCTGATTGATGCTACCGCTGATAAGAAAGTGATATCACCTGCACTGCAGGAACTATTAGAAGCGAGTCTTTTTCTGGAAACAACAGATTCTAAGATTCTTGCTGCTTACTTGAAACGACCGTCTGCACTTATTCGTGCCGATTTTCAAAGAATTCGTGCAATTTTCGGTGAATTGCAAAGGGATTCAAGAAGTTTATCTTGATCTGGAACGGCACTGCGAAATTAGCTCACGCCTGAAATGTAAATAGACAATGA
>Ga0105097_10001364_pt1 | contig 11662 bp, 10 predicted proteins | sample PPLLak12cMay2015_FD_87035 | JGI IMG/M metagenome (GOLD analysis project Ga0105097, IMG submission 87035) | Freshwater sediment microbial communities from Prairie Pothole Lake near Jamestown, North Dakota, USA - PPLs Lake P7 Core (1) Depth... | ecosystem: Environmental > Aquatic > Freshwater >... | reverse complement strand
AGCCCGGATACCGCCTGGCTGATCCGCCAATCCGCCTCCGCCTTTCCGCCCGAGATAGAAGAGCGGCTGCGCGGCAGCGTGCGCGGCTTGGGGGTGAATCCAGCCGCAGGGTGATAGACCTGCGAATTGGTATTGTATATCCCACTTCTCTTTGGTATAATCCACCTCCGATGACTAGACCTTCCGATGGTAGGGCGAATTGCCTTGCTGCCGGCGAGGAGACCTGCATAGCAGGAATATTAAAATACAAGGAGTAAGCAGACGTCATGACTTTAGATAAAGAATCCAAAAGTAAACTCATCGGGGAGTTTGCCCGTCACGATGGGGATACAGGCTCGCCGGAGGTCCAGGTTGCGATCCTTACCAGTCGCATCAACACCCTGACCGGCCACCTGCGTGCCAATTCCCACGACGAGTCTTCTCGGCGCGGTTTGCTGATGTTGATTGGTCAGCGCCGCCGCTTGCTGGCGTACATCCGTCGCACAGATTACGCCCGCTACATGGCGTTGACGGATCGCCTCAGCATCCGTCGGAAGTAAAGGTACTCGATTGAAGCGAGAGTAGATAGCCGGCGAAAAGCCGACATCTACTCTCAATTGAGAAGGGTTCGCGCGGTGTGACCGGGAATTCCGGTCACTTATTTATTTTCAACCACCGGTTAGGTATTGAAAGGTGATGACAACCACGGCCATGGTCGCTGTGGGTTGCCGGCAGCTTTCAGTCCCTGACCAGGTGGGAATTTAAGGAGTTTAGAATGAAACCAGAAGCAAGACAATACCAGGCCACCGTAGGTGGCAAGCTCGTCACGTTTGAAACCGGCCGCCTGGCCAGCCAGGCCGGCGGGGCTGTGACGGTGCGGCTGGGCGACACCATGGTGTTCGCCGCAGCCACGATGAGTAGCGAAGTCCGCCAGGGCATCGACTTTTTCCCACTGACCGTGGATTACGAAGAGCGCATGTACGCCGGCGGGCGCATTCCCGGCTCTTTCTTTCGCCGTGAAGGCCGCCCGAGTGAAGATGCAATCCTCACCGCCCGGCTCACCGACCGCCCGCTGCGCCCGCTCTTCCCCAAGGACCTGCGCAACGATGTGCAGGTCATCATGTACGCGTTTTCCACCGATGGCGAAAACCCGATCGACATCCTGGCGATCAACGCTGCCTCGGCAGCTGTGTCCATCTCGGATGCCCCCTGGGGCGGGCCGGTAGGCGCGGTGCGCGTGGGCCGCGTAAATGGCGAGTGGATTATCAACCCGACCTTTGCCGAGATAGTCCTCTCCGACCTGGACCTGCGGGTGGCCGGCACGCGTGACGCCATCTTGATGGTTGAATGCGGCGCCTATCAGGTCAGTGAAAGCGATATGGTCACCGCCCTGGAGCTGGCTTACAAATCCATCCAGCCGTTGATCGACTTGCAGGAGGAGATGCGCGCCACTGTGGGCAAGCCCAAGCGCAGTTATACCCCCTATGCCGTCCCGGCCGAGCTTCAGGCGGCAGTCACTGCCCGCGTCGAGCCCCGCCTGTGGGAGCTGATGGAAGTTGCCGACAAGGCCGCCCGCGACCTGGCAGTAGAAGAGCTGGCCAGCGAGACTGTAGCCGCGCTGGCTGCTGAAGATGAGTCGCTTACTTCCAGCATTCGCCAGGCTTTTGAAGCTTCATACAAGACCGTCGTGCGCGGCCGGATTACCAAATTCGGCAAGCGCCAGGATGGCCGCGGCGTGACCGATATCCGCCCGATCTGGTGCGACACCGATGTCAGCCCGCGGGCGCACGGCTCCGGCCTGTTCACCCGCGGCGAAACACAGGTCATGACCCTGGTGACACTGGGCACCCCTGGTGAAGCCCAGGAGCTCGACAACCTGAGCCCGGTTGATACCAAACGCTACATGCATCACTACAATTTCCCGCCTTTCGCTACCGGTGAAGCCAAAATGCTGCGCGGCTCCTCCCGCCGCGAAATCGGGCATGGCGCCCTGGCCGAGCGAGCCCTGGTGCCGGTCATCCCTGCGGATGCCGATTTCCCCTACACTTTACGCCTGGTCTCCGAATGCCTGTCCTCCAATGGCTCGACCTCCATGGCCTCGGTGTGCGGCTCGACCCTGGCGCTGATGGATACCGGTGTGCCGATAAAGGCTCCGGTGGCAGGAATCGCTATGGGCCTGATCAAGGAAGGCGAGACCATGACTGTGCTCACTGATATCCTGGGCTCCGAAGACCACCTGGGCGATATGGATTTCAAGGTAGCCGGCACTGCTGAGGGCATCACCGCCCTGCAGATGGATATGAAAATCAAGGGCATTACACCGGCGCTCATGGCGCAGGCGCTCGAGCAGGCCCGCGTGGCCCGTCTGAGCATCCTGGATACCATGCTAGAAACGATTTCCGAGCCGCGCCCCGAGCTGAAGTCATTCGTACCGCGCATCACCATGATCCGCATCCCGGTCGAAAAGATCGGAGCGGTGATCGGACCTGGCGGCAAGATGATCCGCAGCATCCAGGAAGAGACAGGTGCCAAGATTGATATTGCGGAAGATGGTTCCGTGTATATCGCCACCGCGGATGGTGAAGCTGCTCGCAAGGCGCGCGAGCGCGTCGAAGCCCTGACCGAAACCGCGGTGATTGGCCGCATCTACACCGGCAAAGTCGTGCGCATAGCCGATTTTGGTTGTTTTGTGGAAATCCTGCCCAATATGGACGGTATGGTGCACATCTCGCAGCTCGACTCAACCCGTGTCAACAAAGTTGAGGACGTCGTGCGCATGGGTGACGAGATCACCGTGATGGTCACCGATATCGACTCCAATGGCAAGATCCGCCTCTCTCGCCAGGCTGTCCTGGAAGGTTGGACGCCCGAAGAGGCCCTGGAGCGTGATAAACCTCGCTCGGGCGGTAAGCCCCAGGGTGGGCGCTCGGGCTCCGGGCGAGGCGATTTCCGCCGCAGCTCCGGTGGCGACCGCAACCGGTCATAAAGGAAAGATTGAACCAGCATCCGCAAGGGTGCTGGTTTTTTCTATCTCAGGATATAATTCAATCAGGTAAACGCATCCAATTCCATCCCGAACCATCCATCTGGCTGCCGGAGGTGCCCAATGATTGAAGATCAAACTGTTTTAGAAGCCAAGCGCATCGGCGTGTTAGGCTGCAAAACAGGCACTACATTAGGGGATGCAGCCAGGTACATGGTAAGCGAAGACGTCAGCGCGCTGGTAGTGACGGATGGCGAAGGCTGCTTGGCGGGGATCATTTCACGCACCGACCTGCTGCGTGCCATGCTGGCTTCTAGCGATTGGGATGTGCATCCGATCGATGAATATATGATCGTCGATGTCGTCACCGTTTCCCCGCAGACCCGCTTATCTCAGGTGGCCGAGCTCTTGCTGCAGAAACACATCCACCGGGTGGTCGTAGTGCGTGACGATGACGGCAGGCGCAGCCCCATCTCGGTCGTTTCCGCCGGAGACCTGGTGTATCACATGGTTAAGAATATGTGATTCGTGTAACTTTTTCCTGCCTGCGAGCATCTTATATAGTGAAATGAGATTGGGCGGCCACCGCCCAATCTCTATGTCCGCCAACAGGTAAGACCGCATCTAAATGGATGCTCAAAAGAATATTACTAAACGTTAACAAAATTCTGGTAAGATAATTTCGAGGCTTAAATGGATTTCAGTCTGACAAATTTATCAGTAGTTAAAGCATCCGGTGGTGAAACGCCGGTCAAAGTCTTGATCCTTGGCACCGGTCCGGCCGGACTGGCAGCCGCTCTATATGCCGCGCGTGCCGAGCTGGCACCTGTGGTGCTCACCGGCATGGAGCACGGTGGTCAGGTTTCCCTGACCTACACCGTCGAAAACTATCCCGGCTTTCCGGATGGCATTGGCGGGCAGGAAATGGTGGAGAAATTCCAGCAGCAAGCCGAGAAATTCGGCGCCCGCATCGAGTACGATACCGCCGTGGAGGTGGATCTCTCGCAGCGCCCATTCCGCATCAAAACCTACAACACCACTTATCTGGCGGACTCGCTGATAGTGACCACCGGGGCAACACCGCTCCACCTGCAGGTGCCTGGCGAAACCAGGCTCACTGGGAGAGGCGTCTCTTATTGCGCTACTTGCGATGGCTATTTCTTTAAAGAAAAGCAGGTCATTGTGGTGGGCGGTGGAGACAGCGCCCTGGAAGAAGGCCTGTTCCTGACACGCTTTGCCGATTCGGTGACCCTGGTCCACCGGCGGGACAGCCTGCGCGCTGGAGCCGTGCTTCAAAAGCGCGCTTTCGATAACCCCAAGATGCGCTTTATCTGGGATTCGGTAGTGGATGAGGTGCTGGGCGAGGAGTCGGTACGCGGCGTTACTCTACGCAACCTAAAAACCGGTGAGAAAACTGAGCTTGCGACCGACGGAGTATTCATTTTCATTGGGCATACGCCCAATACCCAGCTATTTGAAGGCAAGCTGGAGATGGAACCCGGCGGCTACATTGTGACCGACCGGCTGATGCGCACCACTATCCCGGGGGTGTTTGCCGCCGGTGAAGCCGCCGACCCCCATTACCGCCAGGTGATCACCTCGGCGGGGATGGGCGCTGCGGCAGCCATCCAGGCCAACCATTTCCTTGACGGACAAGAATAATAAGCTTATCTATCGCCCCTGGGCATTTATTGCCAGGGGCGAGCGAATTAAATAAAACTGGGAGCTGCATATGAAAAATAAAGTTTCGATTATTGGGGCCGGCATGACTGGCTCGACGACCGCCCACTGGTTGGCCGAACGGGAGCTCGCCGACCTGGTGCTGGTGGATGTGGTGGAAGGTATGCCGCAGGGCAAAGCGCTGGACCTGCAGCAGGCTTTGCCGGTAATCGGCAAGGATGTGCGCGTGATCGGCAGCAACGACTATGCCGATACTGCCGGGTCCGATATTGTGGTGATCACCGCCGGCTTGCCGCGCAAGCCAGGCATGAGCCGCGATGACCTGCTGTTTGCCAATGCAGAAATCGTGCGCAAAGCCGCCGAAGAGACCATCAAATATTCTCCGGAAGCTATTTTCCTTATTCTTACCAACCCGCTGGACGCTATGGCTTACCTGGCGATGAAAACCACCGGGGTTGCTGCTCATCGTGTGGTGGGTCAGGCCGGCATCCTCGACTCCGCCCGCATGCGGGCTTTTGTGGCGATGGAGCTGGGCGTCAGTGTGGAAAACATACACTGCTATGTGCTGGGCAACCACGGCGACGAGATGGTGCCGCTGACGCGTGCTTCCAATGTCGCCGGCGTCCCGCTGGAAGACATCCTGCCCGCCGACCGGCTGGCGGCTATCGTCGACCGCACCCGTAAAGGCGGCGGCGAGATTGTAAATTTACTAAAGACCGGCAGTGCTTACTATGCTCCCGCAGTTGCTATCGCTCAAATGGTTGAAGCCATTCTCAAGGACAAGCACCTCATCGTCCCGGCTTCTGCCTACCTGCAAGGTGAGTATGGACTGAAAGATATTTATTTCGGGGTTCCGGTGCAGCTCGGCCGTAAGGGCGTCGAGAAGGTGATTGAGTACCAGCTCAGTGAATCCGAAATGGCCATGTTGCAAAAATCGGCTGCCGGCGTGGCTGAAAACATAGCCAAGTTGAAATAATCGACCTATTAACCACAATCGTGGTACATCCAGGCCGAAGTACTTAGTAATCACAACCCATCAAGGAGAGCCGAATGATCCTCAAAGACAAAATAGCTGCCCAGCTGCCCGACTGGCGCAACCGGGTCCGCAAGCTGGTCAAGGAGAGCGGTGAAGTCAAGGTCGACGAAGTCACCATCTCCCAAATTTATGGCGGCGCCCGCAATATCAAGAGCCTGGTGACCGACATTTCGTATGTCGACCCGAACGAAGGCATTCGCTTCCGCGGCTTCACAATTCCCGAGCTGATCCAGCTGCTGCCCAAGCCGCCGGGCGCCGAGATGCCTTATGCCGGCGGCCTGTATTACCTGCTCCTGGTGGGCGAAATCCCCACCGCCGAGCAGGCTCTGGAAGTAGAGGCCGAATGGCACGCCCGCGGTGAAGTACCGCAATACATTTTCGATATCCTGCAGGCCATGCCGGCCGATACACACCCCATGACCATGTTCTCGGCGGCGGTGCTGTCCTTGCAGCGCGAGTCGCTCTTCGCCCATGAATATCATGCCGGCTTGAAGAAAGATGAATACTGGGTTCCAACCCTGGAGGACAGCCTGAATCTGACCGCCAAGCTGCCGGCGATCGCGGCTTATATTTACCGCTTGAAATATCAGGATGGCAAGCGCATCGCCTCCGACCCTTCCCTGGATTGGGGCGCCGATTTTGCTCATATGATGGGCGTCGAGAATAAGGGCTATGCCGATCTTTCGCGCTTGTACTTCTTGCTGCACTCAGACCATGAAAGTGGCAACGTCAGCGCCCACGCCACACACCTGGTTGGCTCAGCGCTCTCAGATGTGTACTATGCCTCCTCTGCAGGGTTAAACGGCCTGGCAGGCCCGCTGCACGGGCTGGCGAACCAGGAGTGCCTGGGCTGGCTGCTGAGTGTTTACGAGAAGTTTGGCGGCGTCCCCAGCAAAGCGGATCTGCGCCAGTATGCCTGGGATACGCTTAATTCCGGCCAGGTCATCCCCGGCTACGGGCATGCTGTGCTGCGCAAGACCGACCCGCGCTTTGCCGCCCAGCTCGAGTTTGGCACCCAGCATTTCCCGGAAGACGATATCTTCAAGCTGGCCAGCATGGTCTACGATGTGGTGCCGGATGTGCTGCGCGAGCAGGGCAAGGCCAAGGACCCGTGGCCGAATGTGGATGCTATTAGCGGCGCGCTGCAATATCACTACGGCGTGCGCGAGTTCGACTTCTACACGGTGATGTTTGGCGTCAGCCGTTTGCTGGGTGTGACCGCCAATGCCGTCTGGGCGCGAGCCCTGGGCCAGCCGATCGAGCGGCCGAAGTCGCTGACCACCGCCATGCTCGAAGCGGCAGCCGAAAAAGCCAAAGCACAGGCTTAAGCATAAGAATTGAAAGAAGAAGCCCCGGTGAAATTTCCGGGGCTTTTTGGTTGCTAAGGGGTGGGTGTGGCCGGGAGGGCCTGGATTGCCAGGCCGGTCCAGGTGAAGACGCGTGGTGTGCTGGGTGCTCCGGCCGGTGTCCAAACCGGGTTACCGTTTTCGTCGGTGCCTGTTTGTCGGACGGAAACCACCAGCCAGCGCATCACGTGGGGCACGCCATCGGTTGGTCGGAAGCTGAGCGGTAAAATGAATTTGGTGTCGACGACATATTCCACCAGCTTGCGCCCCTGGCCTTCGGTCACATCTTCAACAGTGACGGCATAGGCCTCGTTCGACCGCAAGGTGCCTACCGAAGCCCACTGTAACGGGACGGTCTCGTCATTGGCTGAGAAGGGCGCGCCGTCCGCCGGCAGCAGCAGGTTGGGGGCCGGGTAGGGCGGCGGTGTGGTCGGGGTGGGCGTGGCGCCGCCAATCAGCTCGCGGCGGCACAGGGGGATGGTCAGCTGCTGCCCAAAGATGACGATATCGTTCACCAGCCCGTTGTACTCGCGAATGGCGGCAGCCGGGACCTGGTAATTGATCGAGATGCTGCCCAGCGTATCCGACTCTTGCACGGTGTACTCCACCTTCTCGCAGGCGGCTTCGGTAGCTTCGGCGGGGTTCAGCGTGGCTGTGGGCATGGCCGTAGGCGTTGGTGTGGGCTGCGGGACGAGCAGCGTCTGGCCTTCGAACAGGGTGCTGCAGTCTGCCGGTAGATTGTTGAGCAAGACGATGCTCTGGATGGTGACGCCAAAAGTGAAGGCGATTGCCCCGCAGTTATCTCCCAACTTGACCACATAAGTGATCGGGGTGGGGGTTGCCTCGGGGGTGAAAGTCACGGTAGGCGGCAGAGCGGTGCCGGTGGGCGTCAGCGTGGGGGTCTCGGTGATGGTGGGTGTGACAGTTGGCTCGCTCGTGGCGGTGCCGGTGGTGCGCCCAAGGGCAAAATAAACCACCAGGGCGCCTACGCCCAGGAAGATGATCAGCAATCCCAGGGCAGCCGGTAGGCTGAGCGTGATTTCCGGCATGCGGCTGCCTTGCACGGCCTTGGCGGATTTCCCTGCGGGGATGGCTGCCGACAGGTCGGTGCCGCATACCAGGCAGCGCGCTGCATCTTCGCTGACCCGCGTGCCGCAGGTCGGGCAGATTTTAGTTTGTTTGGAGGTTGATTCAGGACTCATAAGCAATTTTCCATCCTCGCCGGCGTCTCCGGAAAAGACTTGCCGATTATACCACCAGAATTTTGCTTATGTTTCTCAGGAAAACTTGGATATACTACCGCATATGGTTCCTTTAAGTCTTTACCTGCACATCCCGTTTTGCCGGCATCGCTGCGGCTACTGCGATTTCAACACATACGCCGGGCTGGATGCGCTCATCCCCCAGTATGTGGCTGCTCTTTGCGCTGAGATCAGTTACTTGGGCGAGCGACTGGAAGCGCCGCCGGAAGTGCACACCGTGTTCCTGGGCGGCGGGACGCCTTCGCTGCTGCCGCTGCCGCAGATGGAGCAGCTGATGGATGCACTGAACCGCAATTTCGCCATCCACCCGCAGGCGGAGATCAGCCTGGAGGCCAACCCGGGGACGGTCTCGCACGAATATCTGCAAGGACTTCACTCGCTGGGCTTTAACCGCCTCAGCCTGGGGATGCAGTCGGCCAACCCCCAGGAGCTGCGCCTGCTGGAGCGGGAGCACGGCTACCCAGAGGTGATCCAGGCGGTCAGTGCGGCGCGCCGGGCAGGCTTCGTCAACTTGAATATCGACCTGATCTACGGCTTGCCCTACCAGGAGATGGATAGCTGGCGCCGCAGCCTGGAGCTGGCATTGGGCTTGCAGCCCGAGCACGTATCCCTGTATGCCCTGACGCTGGAGCACGGCACGCCGCTGGGGCGTTGGGCCGAGCGCGGCCTGCTGCGTGAGCCGGATCCGGATGTGGCCGCCGACATGTACGAGTGGGCCATGCAGCGCCTGGAAGATGCAGGCTATGCCCAATACGAAATCTCCAACTGGGCGCAAACCCGCCGGGGCGAGCTGTTGGCCTGCCGGCACAACCTGCAGTACTGGCGCAACCTGCCTTACCTTGGTCTGGGCGCAGGGGCGCACGGCTATGCCGGTGGGGTGCGCAGCGTGGTGGTGTTGTCGCCTGCAGCCTACATCCAGCGCTGCCTGTCAGCGGAACTACAATCCGTCGACCTCCCCTGGGTCTTCCCGACCACCCCCGCCACGCAAAGCCTCCAACAAGTAGACCGGGAGGCGGAAATTGGTGAGACGATGATGACCGGCTTGCGCCTGGTGGAAGAAGGTATCTCAGATGTGGCTTTTCGCCAGCGTTTTAGGGAATCGTTGCGGGAGGTTTTCCCAGTGCAGATCGAGCGCTTGCTGCGCCTGGGGCTTCTCGAATGGGCAGGGGTAAAGGGTGAGCGCCTGCGGCTGACCCGCCGGGGGCGTTTGTTGGGGAATCAGGTGTTTGTGGAGTTTGTTTAGCGGCGGGAAAGAATCTCGCCCTACATATTTCTTCCTAACAACCAATCAGCCAGCTGTACCAACGCCTGCCCGGCTTCTCCTTGCGGGTTGGCGCGCTCGAGCGCCTGGCGCGCCGCGTTGGTCAGTTCGTCCGCTCGCTGCCGGGTGTACTCTCGGGCGCCGTCCAGCTCCAGCTGGCGGGCAAGCGCCGGCACGTCGGCCGGTTCTACCGGGGCGGCCAGCCAGCGCAGGGCAAAAAGACCTTTCTGCTCCAACCCGTATAGCACCGGCAGCGATTTCTTACCGGTTACCAGGTCGCTCTCGGCCGATTTGCCGGTCAGCGCCGAGTCACCCCAGATGCCCAGCAAGTCATCCTGCGCCTGGAAGGCCAGCCCCAGGGCGCGCCCGAACTCGCGGTAGGCGCTGCATGTCTCATGGTCGGCCAGGGCTGCAATCGCGCCGATCTCGGCACTGGCCGCCACCAGGGCGGCGGTTTTCCCTTCGATCATCGGCCAGTAATCATCCAGGGCCAGGTCGTGGCGCTGCTCGTAGGAGATATCGCGGTATTGACCCTGGGTGAGCGCCAGGCAGGTTTGCTGCAGGATTACGGCTGCCTGCAGGGCCGCCGGCTGTGAGGCGGTGTGCTGCAACCTCAGGACAGAGAGTTGCGCCAGAGCATACATGGCGTCTCCGGCGTTAATTGCTTGCGGGATGCCCCAAATCTTCCATACGGTCGGGCGGCCGCGCCGCAGATCGCTGTTGTCCTCGATATCATCGTGAATTAACGAGAAATTGTGCACCAGCTCGACAGCCGCCGCGCCCGGCAGTGCATCGGTCCATTCACCACCTGCCGCGGCGCAGGCCAGCAGCACCAGCAGCGGGCGGATGCGCTTGCCGCTGGCATTCGGGCCGGAGGTCTCGCCTTCCCAGCCCATGTGGTAAGCCAGCATGCCGTGCAGCGCCTCCAGTCCCGGTCCTCCTGCAAAAGCAACTGCCAGGCGCAATTCCTCTTCGATGGCGGGCAGGCAAACCTGGAAGAAACGGTCGAGCGTAGGTGTCGGCATAGTGGCTACCTGGTAGTGGTTGGGAGTTGATTCAAGATTCGATCAGCGCTGTCTGGCGCAAGGCTTGCAGATCGCCGGCGCCGGCAGCGAACATGCACACCCGGATTTCATGTGCAATTTCACCAATGGTCTGCACCGTCTCATCCAATGATAGGACAGCGGCTTTCAGGAAGGGGGAGGCCATCCCGCCCAGTAAAGCGCCCAGGGCAATGCACTTGGCAATATCGACGCCCGAGCGCAGCCCGCCGGAAGCGAAGATTTTCATCTCGGGTGCGGCAGTGCGCACATTCAAGATGGCTTCGGGAGTGGGAATACCCCAATCGATAAAGGCAGCCGCCAGCCGCTTCTGGGATGGGTTGGTTGCTCGGTGCATCTCCACCTGGGACCAGGAAGTGCCCCCAGCGCCGGCTACATCGATGGCGGCCACGCCGGCGCCCGCCAGTAGAGCGACGTCCGGCTGCGAAAACCCCCAGCCGACTTCCTTGGCGATCACCGGCACACTCAGCGCGCGGCATACCGCCTCTACCCTGGCGGCCAATCCGGCGAAACGGGTATCGCCCTCCGGCTGGACTGCTTCCTGCAGGGCGTTGAAATGCAGGATCAGCGCGTCGGCTTCGATCATCTCAACCACCCGGCGGCACTCGTCCACACCGTAGCTGTAGTTGAGCTGGACTGCGCCCAGGTTGGCGAACAACAGCGCCGTTGGGGCGACTTCTCGCACCCGGAAGGTATCTGCCAGCTCAGGGTGTTCCAGGGCGGCGCGCTGCGAGCCGAGCCCCATCGCCACTCCAGTCTGCTCGGCGGCGGCTGCCAGGGTGCGGTTGATCTGCCCGGCCTGCTCGGTACCGCCGGTCATCGAAGAAATCAGCAGCGGAGCGGCCAGGTGTTTTCCGAAGAGCTCCTGCCCCAGGTCGACCGCTTCCAGGTCCAGCTCGGGCAGCGCCCGGTGGTTAAATCGGTAGCGTTCCAGCCCGGTGGTCAACCTGGAGCGCACATCTTCTTCCAGGTTAATGCGGATATGGTCTGTCTTGCGCAAGCGGATTATTGGTGTTTCTGTCATCCGGTTCTCTGCCTGGCGGCGTAACTATTT
>Ga0105097_10001359_pt1 | contig 11688 bp, 11 predicted proteins | sample PPLLak12cMay2015_FD_87035 | JGI IMG/M metagenome (GOLD analysis project Ga0105097, IMG submission 87035) | Freshwater sediment microbial communities from Prairie Pothole Lake near Jamestown, North Dakota, USA - PPLs Lake P7 Core (1) Depth... | ecosystem: Environmental > Aquatic > Freshwater >... | reverse complement strand
TTCCCCCCGATTCACAGAAAAGACATAATCTGCTGGATTAAGAAATTCCCTATCCTGACATTTTACCGTAGGATGACGTATGCGCTGGGAATGAGAAATTCTGCCGGTTCATCAGGAAATTAGTAAGAAAATTATTTCATATCCGTGCTGGCGTTTTGCTGAGAGGACTTGCAGGTATCGGGGGATGTGGCTCTTTTACGTATCAGCCGGTACAGCACCAGATTTGCACCGATAACGATGCACATGAGGACAAGACTATGGATTACCAGCGAAATGTACAGGTCTCCCCCTCCGGACAGGGAAACGAAAAATGCGTAGACAATCACCGATACAACCATGGCAGCGGTACCGATCAGTGTCGCCCTGACTGCCGTATACAGCCTGCTGCGGATATCGGGAAAGAGTAAAAGACCGATTACCCCGATTCCACTAAAACCGACGCTGACGGTAAAAAGGATATATATTATTGCATCGATAAAAGGATCGCTCATACACCTTCCCCCTTCCCGTAATAGGCATATGCGATGGTTCCGGCATAGCAAATCGTGAGTAGTGCGATTGAGGTATCCAGTACGAACAGGCTTTGCCAGAAAATACTCAACGCAATTGCCGCGGCAGCTGCGATGGTTACTGCAGCATTCACTGCGATGAGATGGTCGTCGCGCGTCGGCCCGGGAATTACCCGCACGAGAGCGCACAACGTAAGGAAGACAAGGCAGAGTGCTGCAAAAAACCAGGCATTGATCATCTGAACAATACTGTATGCAGGATTGATATTTATTAATCCCCGTTGGGTGTAATCGGACTGTCGGGAAAATACTCCGGCCGAAATCCCCCTGGTTATTGAGGGCAGATATATTTTTGGTATTCCCTGAACCCCGGTCCTCTTCCTTTCCATTTTTATTCCCAAAGAACGAATGGATAAGAATATGCGTCCGTCATATCTTGGAAAAATCCTGTTGCGCTGGTGCGATCATTGCCATGCGCCGGTACTTGCCGGACGTTGTGCCTGCGGAGCACAGACCAGGGAGGTTCCGGTGACCCCGCCGGGAGATGCACGCCCTGCATTTCCGGCAGATGTTGAGCTGATCAACCGTATCTATGAGGAGCATTTCGGCGCACCCCTGATCCCGGATGGGCACCTCGTCCTCCTGAATAAGGTGCCGGATCAGGACCGCATGGAAGAGATTGTTGTCGGTGGGGGAATTGCCGGAATCATACGATATTTCCCCGGGCAGCATCGCTGGGAACCTGTCCCCCGCCCTGAAGCCTGTGCTCTGTTCACTCCAAAAAAACGGTATGTTATTGTTGACGACGATGCGATCCCGTTCATACGGGATCAGCACATGAGCGTACTTGCTCCCGGACTCGTTTTTATTGACGATGCGGTGCAGGCGGGGGATGAAGTCTTCATTCTCGGGAAGGACGGTTCATGCATCGGTGTCGGGCGGGCAAAGGCAGATGCAGCTGATGCACGCGGGATGATAAAAGGTCCGATTGTCAGGACCCGCAGGAATATCGCGTCCGAAATTGTCCCGGGAGTCTCCAGCTGGGACATGGCGGTAACTGCAAATACCGGGGTGCTGGCAGACGCAGAATCTTCCTCAATACGGTTTGTGCAGGAAGTCGCGTCACGGAACCCGGATCTGGCGGCAAACGTTTCATATTCCGGTGGTAAGGACAGTTTAGCCACTCTGCTGGTAGTGGTAAAAGCTATCGGGAGGGTACCGATGCTCTTTGCCGATACCGGTATGGAGTTTCCCGAAACGTATGCCAATGTTGAGGAAGCATCGCGGCGGTACGGGCTGGAATTGATACGCACTGAAGGGAAAACAAAATTCCTGGAAACGTTCGATCGACAGGGCCCGCCGGCAGTCAATGCCCGCTGGTGCTGCCGGGTCTGCAAACTGACCCCCGTAGCAAACCTGATACGCGAACGATGGGGGGAGTGTCTTTCCTTTATCGGCCAGAGAAGGTATGAATCGGCCACTCGCGCCCGAAGCGACCGTGTCTGGCGGAATTCCAATGTGCGTTGCCAGCTCTCAGCTGCACCGATCCACAACTGGACAGCGCTCCATGTGTGGCTTTACCTGATGCGGGAACGTGCACCCCATAACATCCTGTACGAGCATCACCTTGACAGGATCGGATGTTTCATGTGCCCGTCAAGCGATATGGCATTGATCCACATGATCGAGGCGGAGTATCCCGAACTCTGGGAAGGATGGCGGGCGCAGCTCGAAGAATGGCAGCAAAAGGCGGGACTTTCCCCTGCATGGGTACGTGAAGGAAAGTGGCGGCTCAGGGAGGGCTGTGCTGATGAAGAAGATAGCCATTATTGATTACGGGCTGGGGAACCTGCGGAGCGTAATCCGGGGACTCGAAAAGGCCGGGGCGAATGCCGTTATCACGTCAGATAAAGATGAGATTGCGGCAGCAGACGGCCTGGTGCTCCCGGGTGTCGGTGCGTTTCACGAGGGAATGGACCAGCTTGGTCCCCTGAAAACCACCGTCATGGAGGCAACACGCGATGTCCCCCTCCTGGGAATCTGCCTTGGAATGCAGATGCTGATGGATACCAGCGAGGAGCACGGGATCCATCAGGGGCTGGGGCTTGTTCCGGGGCATGTACGGCGATTTCCCCGTGGTTCGGGACAGAAAGTCCCCCACATGGGCTGGAACTCCCTGCGTATTGAACAGGTGGATCACCCGCTCTTTGCAGGATTCGGCAGGCAGGAATATGTCTACTTTGTCCATTCCTTTTACGCACAGACAACCCCTGAATTCACCCTTACGACAACCGAATATATCTGTCCCTTTGCATCTTCTGTTGGGAGGTGCAATGCGTATGGTGTCCAGTTTCACCCGGAGAAAAGCGGCGCGACTGGTCTCTTGCTCCTGAACAATTTCATCGGCATGGTATGACTGTTCCCGATCCCTGCCTCCCCTGCTCGTTCTGTCATCTGGGGGGTAAGAGAAACCTTTTAATTTTGGCCATTTAGATGCTGTAGACATGAAACGGATCATACTCATCGCATTGTGCCTGACGTGTATTATCGGGACAGCTTCTGCGTACCAGCTGTATCTCAAGTGTCCGGATTCTGTGCAGGTTGGTATACCCTTAAAATGTACCATTGACAGCAACCTGCCGGCCGGGACTACCTTCGAGGTTGCGTTTTACCAGTCCGGTTACACCGCAACTCCCATCAGCCGCTCGTCAGTAACAGTCCAGGAACATTCACTCAACATGGCTGCCCCCACCATGTACCAGTTGTTTGATACGAAAGGACTGCCGGGCGGACAATACAAAGTCGAAATCCAGTTTACCGGTACTCAGGGGGGGAGCCTTTCAGATGATTCAGTGACCTGGCAGCTGCCTAAGGTTCTGGACCGTTCAGGTGACATCACGATTAACTCCCCCGTAACCCAGACGCTCGAAGAGGCGCTCAGGATCGAGGGATCGATCCTCAAACTCGGCAATGATGGTGTCGAGATCGAGGTCAGGGGACCCGACGGCAGGATCTTCGGACCCCAGTATATCGGTTCAAAAGTTGACCTGAGATCCGGGGCAGGGGTATTTACCCAGAAGGTAACCGTGACCAAGGCCGGCGATTATGATGTGTATTTCAGTGATTCTACAGGGTATATCGGACTTAAATCATTCACCGTATCCGCTCCGGTCACTTCCACCACGACAACTGTTCCCACAACAGCTGTCATCACCACGCGACCACTGACGACGGTGCCAACTACGGTACCGACAACTACCCAGTCCCCTCTTTCCCCCATCCCTGTTGCAGCAGCACTTACTGTTGTAGGGTTGCTTATGGCCGCTATGGCTAAAAAGCGTTAATCAATCCCTCCTTTTTTAAGAGACTGAAGTAAGCCTGCTGATAAGGATAAAAGAGTTTTTTAAATTACACACAATCGATTGTTAATAATTTATAAAACGGCTCTGTTGAAATCCCAAGATTTCACCAAATTGCGAATCAATATCGGAGGGGACCGTGCCTGTATCCCCGAACCGTCCCTGCGCTTTGCGATTGTGTTGTATTACCTTCTCTGGGATTATGCTCCAGAAGGGACGCCACAACCGCAGAGGCGGAAGCAATACGTGCCGTAGTACAAAAAAGCATTGAGAAAAATATTGTGAGGATTTCCCCAGTAAATTAAATTAAACCGATATGAGTAATGGAATATTTATTCCTCATAATTATTTGGATCAACCCCGCCACCCCAGACGGGGCACCCCCGCGGCGGATCAGTGCCTGTAAGCATATTTGTAAACACCGCACTGCCCCGCCGTGCCTCGGAGAGGTCCTGAGGCGAAGGAGCCCTCATAAAATTACAGGGTTTAATGATTTTCATGGTTTGGGTGCGAACTCCCGTTCATGCCCGTTTCAACAGAGCCCATTTATCCAAAGTTTTATCGGACTGGTGCAACCGTTCAGGGATATTTTAAGAAGAAAAAAAGCTAAATAGAACCCACCAAAAGCGTAGCGAGGTGACTGAATGCCAACAAGTAAGAAACAACTGGGGAAGCTGAACAAAGTGAAGAAGGCCAAGGCAGAAGAGCTCTCGAAGCAGGCGGCTGCGGGTAGCCAGGACGCCAGGAAGAAGCTCAAGAAGCTCGAGAAAAAGCTCAAGTGAGCTGCGGGTAATCTCTCGCTCATTTTTTAAAAAGGATTTTAAATATTTTTCAGGTAATCGGTGAGAAAATACCTTTATTGTTCGTCTGTGCTTAGACCACGCCAGAATAGTTTCATGCCGATTCGTACGATTTATGAGAGAGTCACCCGCCCGAGGGCCTCTCCGGGCAGGGTGGGTAAGGGAAGTTTTTAGTCGGTTACTGATCCGCATCGGGGGGTCCCATCGCGGGCAGCGGCGTTTATCCTTCATTCGTGATTAAGAGCTGCCAATATCTGATTATATCTGAATAATATGAATTTCCGATCTTCAGAAGCCATCTTTTTGCGCATGTTTTTTTCGGAAAATATTCACTATTTATGAGGATTACCCGCCGCAGGGCCGCTCCGAGGCACGGCGGGCATGGACGTATCTGGACCTTCTTTGTTACTGATCCGCCGCGGGGGCGTCCCATCGGAGGCAGCGGCATTCTTCATAGAACGAGATAGGGAGATATGCATTTTCATACATTTTCCGAATTTACTATCCTCTCAGCTCCGGTGACACTGATTATCTGCGTTTCTTCGGATCTGTGAGAAATAAAAAAAAGGAAAAGGATACTACCTTAATTTTTCATTTTCTTCCACAGGTATATCTCATAGGCAGCGAGGACAAGGATCACCAAGACTCCGCCAAGGAAAAATGCCAGGGCGGGATCCGGTATTGCCGGGGCCGGAGGTGCACCGTAACCCATGGGGACTGGCGCCAGCGTGGCAGGCGGGGATTGTACGAGGGTTGTGAGGGGAGATGGTACCGGAGTAAGGTTTGCGGCAGCTGAATCAGGGATCCCTTTCGATACAGCAACGGTGACTCCGGGAGTCAGGGTTGCATTTATCTGGTAACCCTCAGATACTGCCTGTGTTGTAATAATCCCTGCCCCCCGGTCCAGCTGAATGGATGAAGGAGCATTCATGCCGGTTCCCGTACCGGCAATGAGGGGGGATGCGAGGGATAATGCCAGCGTGCCGAGAATGACGATACAGAACAATGATGCATACTTCAGCAGCAGCGAACGCACATTGGACGTTCGGGGAGCAACGATCAGGAGCTGGTTTGTCAGGGAGTAGATCTTTATTTCCCGTCCCTTGACGCTGTACTTTGTCTCGGCAACAGATATCAGCCCGGCATCAAGCAGGTTTTCTATATGGTATTTTGCCGTGGTGAGCGGGATGGCAAGACGTTCCGTGATCTCGGTTAAACTCTTCTTGTTTTCTGCGAGGAGCTGCAGGATATCGCTTGCGGTCTGGCTCCCCATCGCTTTGGAGATCTTCTGCGCCCGCTCATCGCCAGGTTCAAGGATTACAACATCGTCAGCCATGCAGTGCGGCAATTATCCGTTCGCGTCCTACCTTCAGGGCAAGGTCAAGCTGGGCGGCATCGGGTCCGCCGCCCTGGGCCATCGAGGGTTTGCCTCCTCCCTTGCCCCCGAGAAGGCTGCATACCTGACTGATGATCTCACCGGCATTTACCCGGGGGTCGCCGGATGCGAGCACTACCCGCACGGTATCGCCGATTCCGGCGATCAGGGCAACCCCTCCCTCGCCTGATATGGAGGTCGCAAGTGCAGCGAGCTCTTTTGCCGGGAGGTCGATACGTTTAATGACCACACCGACACCCCCGACAGATTCTGCGGTGAGCGCCTTTATTTCAAGCTCTGTCAGCCGGGCACTCATCCGATCGATGTCCTTTCTCTGTTCTTTCCATTCCAAAAAAAACCTCTGGACAGTCGACGGGAGATTCTCCGGCTGGACTGACAGGATTTCTGCAGAAGATGCGACAATCTGTTCAAGGTGCTGCATATAAAAAATCGCGGCGACCCCGGCGGCAAATTCGATCCGTTCAATACCGTCCTGTATATGCTCGACCCGTATGATCTTGATGACGCCCACTTCACCGGTGTTGCGGCAGTGGGTGCCGGCACAGGCCTCGATGTCGCCGGCAACCTTCACCACCCGGATATCCCTGCCCGGAGGTACTCCTCCCTGGTACAGGGAAAAACCATATTTCTGCTCGGCTTTCGTGCGGTCCTCAACCGAGATCTCAACCGGAAGGCTCTCCATGATCATACGGTTTGCCTTCGTTTCGATGTTCCGGAGTTCCTCTGCGGTGATATGCTTGAAATGCCGGATATCAATCCGTGAACTTTCACTTCCTTTCTGTGCTCCTGCCTGGTGAATGTGTGCTCCCAGAACATCTTTGGCGGCATGGAGGAGGATATGGGTCGCGGTGTGGTGGCGCATCAGGGACCATCTCCGCTCTTCATCAACCATCCCCTTTACCCGTTCACCCCGGCGGAGAATACCCCCGGTAATATGGTGGAGGATCACTTCACCGATCTTTATCACACCATCGACCCTGACCATGCTGTCGGAACTTACGAGGGTTCCGGTATCAGCCGGCTGACCGCCACCGTCCGGGTAAAACAGTGTCTGATCAATAACCGCATATCCGTCAAAGAAATCCAGCACGACCGCTTCAAATTCAATATCGGATGACTGCTCGTAGTAGAGTTTTCTTGTCGGCGGAAGCCCTGCGATCCGCCCGGAATAACCCGAGGTCTTGTCTTCTGCAACCTCCTTTTTCGATTCGGAATGCATATCTGCAACCATTGAATAGAAATTGTCGGGCAGGTCTATGACGGCACCTTCCTTTGACGCGATATCCCTGACCATCTCCGGCTGGATGCCGTGGGAGTCGTAGAGGGTCATGATCTCAGAGAGCGGGACACGCTGGCTTTTTGCCTTGTATGACTTTGCCATCTTCTGGACAATCCTCGTCCCGCGTTCGAGGGTCGAGGCGAATTTCACGGTTTCGCGGTCAACGATCTCCCGGACAACGGAAATATCCTGTTCAAATGAGGTCATGCCGATGATCTTCGTCTGTTCCTCGACCAGATCGGCAAGGGGCTCCTGTATGTTCAGCTCGTTCATCATCCGCAGGGTTCTCCGGATGACAAGACGTGCAAGGTAGCCTTCCCGGACATTGGAGGGAACGATACAGTCACCGAGCATATAGGCAAGACAGCGGGTATGATCGACGACGGCATAGACCTTCTCGATGGGCGTGATCATCTTGTCGAGTTTTTCCGGTGATATATCGATCGCCGCAGCCACCTTCTTACGGAGCTGGTAAAGGTTCGTGCCGGAGATATCCATGAGCCCGGCAAATTTTGCATTCAGCGCAAGGATCTTTGTATATTCCTTGTTGTCGAGGATGTGCAGGAGGCCGGCAGAACGCATGACCCTGCTGACCATCTCGGGGAACACTGCATCGTAGATCGTCGGGGAACCTTTGGATGCCCAGACAAGCCGTTCAAGCCCATACCCGGTGTCGACAATCCGAAGGTTCATGGGATAGTACATCTCGCCGTTCAGCTCGTATCCCGGTTCCTGAGTCTTCTGCCTCCCGAGGCTCATGAAGACAAGGGTCGCGATCTCCAGCCCGCCGATGAGCACCTCAACACTGGGGCCTGCATTGCCGCCGCCAATCCAGGGATGCTCCTTGTACGTGACGTCATTGATATTTCCCCCGATGGACGCAATGAACTGGTCACAAAGTTCGACGGTCCGGTCTTTCCAGTAGATCTCTTCAGTGGGTGTGTTGAAGGCATGGTGGGCCATCATCTCGAACGTGGTGAGATGACGCCCGGACCTGCCGACGGAGTCGAGATCATTGAGCCGGATACACGGCTGGGATATGGTGAGCGGGTTTGCCGGCGGTGGTACGATCCCGCCGGTGACAAACGGCTGGAAATCTGCGATCGAGGCGATGGTCAGGTAGATGTCGTCCCGCCAGCGTGCAACAACCGGATACCGTCCCACCCGGGTGTGGCCATGGTTTTCAAAAAAGGAAAGGTATGCCTCCCGCATGCTGTCGAGAGTATGTGTCCTGAAGACCGGTTTTCCGATAAATGAATAGGGTTCACAGGGGGCGTCCCCGCAGATTTCACGCGATTTGTCGCGCGTCCAGAATGCTGAGCCGCACTTTTTACAGATCCTGCGTGTCAGCCCCTGTGTCTTAAAATATTCGAGCTGGTATTCTTCTTCAAGCATGCAAAATCACTTAATCGTCAGTACAGTTTGATTACGAACGGTAATTAGTGTATGGTTGTCAGGTTACTTTTTCCACCGGTCCTGGTACCAGGTATCCATGCTTTCAAATATCCCGGTCACCTGCGCTATCCTCACTGCCAGCAGGTGCCAGCAGGTCCGGTTCCTGAACATGAAATCCCCGCAGGTACAGAAATCCTCGTCGACTACATATTCTGCCGTCCTCCCGGTAACAACAAAAAAATCCAGGTATCTCGTTATCTTTCCTGCATCAAGGGCAACAAGTGCTTTTTTCCCCCGGTTGCCAAATGTCTCTTCGATCTCGCAGCGGAGATCAGCATCAAGGGCCTTTTTTTTACCAAGACGTTGCCAGAGATCGCTCATGGAATAATCTGCAGGAGAGGAGGGTCATCGATATACAACCAGCCTTTTTTCACGGCGAGGCGCTGCATTGCCGGTGCTTCAAGGGCATAATGGGATGCCTCAATACACGGGAGAGGAGACGCCCGGGCAACCGAGTGTTTGATCTCGGACGACAGGAAGGCATCCGCCCCCCTGCGATATGCTTCGTCGAGGAGTAAAGGATCAAAACCGCTGCCGGCGACAATCGCGAGCCGGTTACATCTTGTTATTTTTCCCCACAGACGGATATTCCCTCCGAGTCGCCGGGAGATCTCTGCAGGAGACAGGATGCAGGTACCGATTAATCCTGATGCCATGGGTTCGGTGTCCGTGACCAGAAGCAGCTCTGCGAGAGCATCATTGACACCTTCCTGTGCCCGGTCGAAGTTTGTGTGCATCACATAGAGATTCATATGAGCAGAGAGCAGGGCACGCATAAGCCCGGCAGTCCGACCGGTCAGGGCAGTGACAGGTGTCCACAGAGGTGTGTGGTGCACGACCAGCATATCGGCTGAGGCCTTAACCGCCTGCTGTACGACAAATGGTGTGGCATCCAGCGCACAGCATACCCTTGCGATATCCTCCCTGCCTTCAACCACGAGTCCGATTTTTCCCGCATCAAAATCCTCGGCAAGGTCAGGAGGAGCGAGCCGCTCCATCTCTTCAATGAAGGCACGCACATGCATAGAAATGTATAGTCATCCGGCCTTAAAATATCATATATTACTAATAGTAATAACAATTAATTTAAATATTCATAAAAGCGTATTTCTGGTCATGCATAAGACCATCGATCAGATCAACGAGCGGATCCGTGACGGTACTGCACGCGTGGTCACCGCCGAGGAGATGCCCGTGATCGTTGCCGAGCTGGGTGAGGAGGGGGCGCTTAAGGAAGTGGACGTGGTTACCACCGGGACCTTCGGGGCGATGTGCTCTTCAGGCGCATTCATCAATTTCGGGCATGCTGAACCGCCTATCCGTATGGAACGGATCTGGCTGAACAACGTGGAAGCATACGGGGGGCTGGCGGCAGTCGACACCTACATCGGTGCGACCCAGCAGTCGGATACCCGCGAAGAGGAATATGGCGGGGCGCATGTGATCGAGGATCTTGTGTCGGGAAAATCTGTAGAGCTCCGTGCAAGTTCCCGGGGGACCGACTGTTACCCGCGAAGGACGATAACGACCGATCTCCTGCTGGAGAACCTGAACCAGGCGATTATGTGCAACCCGCGCAATGCCTACCAGCGCTATAACGCCGCCACCAACTCGACCGATCGCGTGCTGCATACCTATATGGGAGTGCTCCTGCCGAACTACACCAACGTCTCCTATTCCGGTGCCGGCGTACTTAACCCGCTCTCCAATGACCCGAAGCTCCGCCTGATCGGGAGTGGTGTCCCCATCTTTTTATGCGGGGCGCAGGGCATGGTTATTGGCGAAGGCACCCAGCACTCACCTGCAGGGGGATACGGGACCCTGATGGTAACCGGGGATTTAAAAGAGATGTCCCAGGACTATCTCAGGGCAGCGACCATGACCGGATACGGCGTCACGCTCAATGTCGGCCTCGGCATCCCCCTCCCGGTGCTCGATATTGATGTAGTGCGGGCAACGGCTGTCCGCGATGAAGATATCGCGGTTGATCTCCTCGATTACGGCGTGCCAAGCCGGAGCCGCCCGGCAGTCAGGAAGGTGACCTATGCAGAGCTGCGGAGCGGGACTGTCGTGATTAATGGTGAAGAAGTCAGGACATCGTCCCTCTCCAGCTTCCGGAAAGCACGGGAGGTTGCTGAAGAGCTGAAACACCGGGTCGAGCGCGGATGTATGCAACTCACCCTCCCAACCCGTCCAATCGATGCGAAAAAGCAGGCAAAGCCGATGTATGAAAGTATCAAGAGCCCACGGGTGCTGGATATCATGGACCGGCAATTTGTGAGTATCGGCCAGGACGTGGAGATCATCACCGCGGCAAAGAAACTCCTGAAAGGCGAGACCAACCACCTGCCGGTGATAGACAGCGAAGGTGTGCTTGTCGGCATTGTTACGACATTTGACATATCCAAGGCGGTTGCAAACCCGGGAAAGGCGCATCTGGTGAAAGATATCATGAAAAAGAAGGTGGTTACGACCACACCGGATGAAGCGGTGGATATCGCCGTGCAGAAACTGGAACGGAACAACATCAGCGCACTGCCGGTGGTTGACGGCGGACACCACGTGATCGCCATGCTCACGGCAATGAATCTCGGGAAACTCTTCGGGGGGAGGTGGCTGAAATGAAACTGCTGGTGACCTTCTCGCGCAAGAAAGGGAGAAAACCGATCATCGCGCAGGCGGTGCGTGACACTGGCGTCCTGATCAATGTTGAACGGGCTGTGATCGATTCGTCCGAGGGGGAGGCGCTGATCGATGTCCCGGATGAGCAGTGCAAGCTTGTCAGCGACACGATGATCCGTCTCGGTGCGACCGTGCACATGCTCGAACATGGTATCAGTGTGAACGAAAGCGAATGCGTGGACTGCGGGGCATGCATCAGCATCTGCCC
>Ga0105097_10001357_pt1 | contig 11699 bp, 10 predicted proteins | sample PPLLak12cMay2015_FD_87035 | JGI IMG/M metagenome (GOLD analysis project Ga0105097, IMG submission 87035) | Freshwater sediment microbial communities from Prairie Pothole Lake near Jamestown, North Dakota, USA - PPLs Lake P7 Core (1) Depth... | ecosystem: Environmental > Aquatic > Freshwater >... | reverse complement strand
CGAGACTGCCTGCGGCGAGCGAGATGCCCATCAGCAGCGCGCCGGGCCACAGCAGCGCCGGCCACCCGGTCAGGACCGACGCGGCGAGCAGCATCGCGCCCGCGACTGCGATCCAGGCGTGTACCGAGCGGTACACGATGACGTGGTGCCGGTCGAGGAATCGCGCCCACGGCTGGATCGCCACGGGCATCACCAGGATCGGGACGGCCGCGGTGATGGCGACCTGCACCGTCTCCGATGCATGCAGCACGTCGTCGATGCACACCACGAGCAGGGGCGTCAGCATCAGATGCCCGGCGCCGAAGACCGACATGGCGAGCATGTAGCGGCGGAAGGTCGCATCGCGCGCCAGGAGGTGGCCGATGCCGGCGAGGTCGAAGCGCGCGCCTTCGCGCAGCCTCGCCATCTCGTCCGACAGCAGTCGCCGCTCCTGGCGGACCCGGAAGCGACCGAACGCGACGCTGCCGGCGAGACCCGCCGCGGCGGCCACGAGGATCGCGGCCCGGTACCACGGGTCGTCGTGCTCCAGCAGCCAGCCGAGCAGCAGTCCCGATGCGGCCAGCGCGACCGAGCCATTGACCATGATCCGGCCGGTGATTCGCGCGCGCAGGTGACGGGGGTAGTTCACGCTCCAGATGACGGAGCGCACCGTGTCAACGCCCGCCCAGAGCAGGCGCGCGGCGCCGTACAGCAGCAGGAACCCGAGCAGCCCGGCCCCGCCCACGGGCAGCAGGGCGAGACCGGCGACGCACACTGCAATTGCAACCAGCAGCGGGCGCAGGAACCCGACCTTGGGGCGTCCTTGTGCGCGGCGGGCGTACGCAAGGCTCACCACGTTGGCCCACGCCGGCGCTGCGCTCACCACCGCGACCACGAGGTCCACGGCCAGCCCGCCGACCGCGCTGCCGAACAGCGAGCGGACCATGACGGCAGCCGTGCCGCCCTCGATCACGCCGAGGCACAGGTACACCAGCGTCCAGGTGCGACGCTCGTAGCGCAGGTCCATGCGGGTGCGGCGTGGCCAGTCGGTCAGCCGTAGCGTTCGACCAGAAGCGCGTGCAGCGCCCGCACCGCCTGCGGCTCGGCGCCCACGGGCCGTCCGGGCCGCTCCTTCGGGTTCCAGCAGTACACGTCGAGGTGCAACCAGTCCGGGGTCGCGGTGACGAACCGCCGCAGGAACAGGCCACCGATGATCGCACCGGCGAAGGTCGAACCGGAGACGTTGTTCAGGTCCGCGATGCGGCTCGAGATCTCGTCGTCATAGCCGTTCCACAGGGGCATCGGCCAGACCGGGTCGGCCAGCCTGCGGCCGTGACACCGAACCGCCTCGACCGTCTCGTCGCGCGTGCCGAACAGGGCCGGCAGCTCCGCACCGAGTGCGATGCGTGCGGCGCCGGTCAGGGTCGCGAAATCCAGGAGCAGGTCGGGCCGCTCGGCGTCGGCGGCTGCCAGGGCATCCGCCAGCACCAGTCGGCCCTCGGCATCGGTGTTGCCGACCTCGACCGTGATGCCCTTGCGAGTCCGCAGCACGTCGCCGGGACGGTAGGCATTTCCCGCGATGGCATTCTCGACGGCGGGGACCAGGACGCGCAGCCGCACCGGCAACCGGCTCTCCATCACGACGCGCGCGAGCGCGAGCACGCAGGCTGCGCCGCCCATGTCCTTTTTCATGAGCAGCATGCCTGCGGCGGGCTTGATGTCGAGTCCCCCGGAATCGAAGCACACGCCCTTTCCGACCAGCGTGACCTTCGGAGCGTCCGCATCGCCCCAGCTGAAATCGAGCAGGCGCGGGGCCGAGGTCGCAGCCTGTCCGACGGCATGCACCGCCGGGAAGCCTTCGCGCAGGGCGTCACCCGTGATGATCCTGCCGCGCGCGCCGAGCCGCTGCGCCATGGCGAGCCCCTCGTCGGCGAGGCGTTCAGGACTGAGGTCCGCGGCCGGAGTATTGATCAGGTCGCGAGCCATCGCGAGCGCGGCTGCCATGCGCCGCACTCCGGCCATGTCCGCAAGCTGCGGCGGCACGAGCACGGCGCCGGGCGTCGGCCTCGGCTTGCTTCGGTATCGCTCGAAGCGATAGCTGCCCTGCGCCCAGCCGAGCGCGGCGGCAGTCGCGGGGTGCATCGAAAGCGGGGTCTCGATGCGCCACACTCCAGCGGGCAGCCGGTCGACGGCGCCCGCAAGGTGCCAGGGCTCGAGGTCCTCGATCGATCCGAGTGAACCGAGGCCCAGCACGGCGGCCCGCACCCCTCCGCCCGCATCGGCCAGGCATGCGACCTGATGGCGCTCCGCACGGAAGCCGAGGGCCGCGAGCCAGTCTCGCTCCGCTGCGCTCCGGTCACTTAGCCAGGAGTCGAGGTCGCCCTCGGCGACCAGCCAGAGCGGCCGAGCGGCCGCGGCATCACGTTCTTCGTACATGGTCGTCACAGCTTAGCGGAAGTGCATTTTGCAGTGCGGTTGACAATGGGTTTGGCGCTATGGTGCTATCGCCCGGTCATGCCGACCGTATCAAGCAGGCTCCCGATGGCGTTCGAGGCCCCGATGGCTACCCGTGTTTGCACCGCCGCCCTCCCCGCGGGCCTGCTGCTCGACCTGCTCTCGCTGCTTGCGCCCCGGAGGTGCGGGGCCCCGGGCTGAAGGCGCCAAGGCGCAGACGGACACCAGGAACCCCGCACCGGACGAGCGCCGGGCGGGGTTCTTCGTTTCTGAAGGACCCATCATCGTTGACCGACTCGAGGAGTTTCCAACCCATGCGTGCCTACTCGAAGAAAGACGTGGACAAGAAGGCCCTGAAGGGCGCCCGGATCGCGGTGCTCGGCTACGGCAGCCAGGGTCGCGCCCACGCGTTGAACCTGCGGGACTCCGGCTTCGACGTGGTCGTGGGCAATCGCCGCGGCGGCCAGGGCTGGAAGAAGGCGAAGAAAGACGGCTTCGCCGTTGCCGAGGCCGCCAAGGCCGTCGAAGGCGCCACCCTGGTCGCGCTGCTCGCGCCGGATCTCGCGCAGCCGGGCCTGTACAAGGAAATCGAGAAGATACTGCCGAAAGGGGCGGCGATCCTGTTTGCGCACGGCTTCAACATCCACTTCGGGCAGATCAAGCCCCGCAAGGACCTCGACGTCGTCCTGATCGCGCCGAAGGGCCCGGGCGACCTGGTGCGCCGCCAGTACGAGCAGGGCCGCGGAGTGCCTTGCCTGATCGCGGTCGCGCAGGACGCCACCGGCAAGGCCAAGGCACGCGCCCTCGCCTATGCCGACGGCATCGGCGGTACCCGCGCCGGAGTCATCGAGACGACCTTCGCCGAGGAGACCGAGACCGACCTGTTCGGCGAGCAGGCCGTGCTGTGCGGCGGCGCCACCGAACTGGTCCTGAAGGGTTTCGAAACCCTGGTCGAGGCGGGCTACCAGCCGGAGGTCGCCTACTACGAGTGCCTGCACGAGCTGAAGCTGATCGTCGACCTGCTGCACGAGGGCGGCATCGCCAAGATGCACCGGTTCATCTCGGAGACCGCCAAGTACGGCGACCTGACCCGCGGCCCACGGGTCGTGAACGCCGGGACCAAGAAGGAAATGAAGAAGATCCTCGCGGAGGTGCAGGACGGCACCTTCGCGCGCCAGTGGATCCGCGAGAACAAGGCCGGCCGCAAGAAGTACGACAAGCTGATGGCGAAGGACCTCGCGCACCCCATCGAAAAGGTGGGCACGGAGCTCCGCGCCCGCATGCCGTGGTTGAACGAAGGCCGTTGAGCCACACGAGGTGACGCCGATGTCCACGTCCGACCCGAATCGCGTCCTGATCTTCGACACGACGCTGCGCGACGGCGAGCAGTCGCCCGGCTGCAGCATGACGCAGCCGGAGAAGCTGCGGGTCGCCCGTGCGCTGGCCGAGCTCGGCGTGGACATCATCGAGGCGGGCTTCCCGGCTGCCTCGCGCGGCGACTGGGAAGCAGTCCGGGAGATCGCCCGCGAGGTCCGTGGCCCCGTCATCGCGGGCCTCGCGCGCTGCAACCGCGAGGACATCGACAAGGCCTGGAGCGCAGTGCGCGAGGCCGAGCGGCCGCGGCTGCACGTGTTCCTCGCCACCAGCGCCATCCACCGCGAGCACAAGCTGGGCATGGCCAAGGAGCAGATCATCCACACCGCCACGGAAGGCGTGCGTTACGCGCGCAGCCTGTGCGCCGACGTGGAGTTCTCGCCCGAGGACGCCTCGCGGACCGAGCTCGACTTCCTCCGCGAAGTGGTCGAGGCGGTGATCGACGCCGGGGCCACCACCATCAACGTTCCCGACACCGTCGGCTACACCGTGCCGGAGGAGTTCCACGAGGTGTTCGATTACCTCAGGAAGAACGTGCGGGGCGCCGACCGCGTCACCTTCAGCGTCCATTGCCACGACGATCTCGGCCTGGCGGTCGCCAACAGCCTCGCGGCCGTCCGTGCCGGCGCCCGACAGGTCGAGTGCACCATCAACGGCATCGGCGAGCGCGCGGGCAACTGCTCGCTCGAGGAGATCGTCATGGCGCTCAGGACCCGCGAAGGGCTGTTCGGCCTGCACACCGGCGTCGACACGAGGCGCCTGTTTCCCACCAGCCGCCTGTTGTCGAGCATCACGGGCCTGCCGATCCCGCGCAACAAGGCCGTGGTCGGCGAGAACGCCTTCGCGCACGAGTCGGGCATCCACCAGCACGGCATGCTCAAGCACCACTCGACCTACGAGATCATGCGTCCCGAGGACGTGGGCGTCTCCCGCACCCACCTGGTGCTCGGCAAGCACAGTGGCCGCGCGGCGCTGCGCGACCGCATCAAGGAGCTCGGCTTCGAGCTCTCCGACGCCGAGCTCGCGCGCGTGTTCGAGGAGTTCAAGGCGCTCGCGGACAAGAAAAAGGAGATGTTCGACGGCGATATCGAGGCGCTGGTGCTGAAGGCCGAGTTCGGCGCGAGCGGACCGTGGCACCTCGAGAGCCTGCACGCCGTCAGCGACTCGGCCGCCACCGCCACGGCCCGCGTCGGCTTGCGCCACGCCGACGGCCGCATGGTGGTGCAGGAAGCCACCGGCGACGGCCCGGTGGACGCGGCCTTCAAGGCGATCGAGGCCGCCACGGGCGTGCCGGTCACCCTGCGCAAGTTCGAGGTCCGCAGCGTCACCATGGGCGAGGACGCACAGGGCGAGGCAGTGGTCACAGTCGAGTGGAACGCCCGCACCTACCGAGGCTCGAGCGTGACGACCGACATCGTCGAGTCGGGCGTGCGTGCCTTCCTCGAGGTCGTGAACCAGATCGAGTCCATGCGCGCGACGATCGCCCGGGTCGACCAGCGCAACCCGGAGGCGGAAGAAACCGCCTCGGTCATTTGAGCAATCACAGCAGCGACGGAGCGCGAATGACCGCGAAGACCCTGTTCGAAAAGGTCTGGGAACGGCACGTCGTCGTGCCGGAGACCACGGAGACGCCCGCCGTCCTCTACATCGACCTGCACCTCACCCACGAGGTCACCTCGCCACAGGCGTTCTCGGTGCTGCGCGAGCGCGGGCTGAAGGTCCGACGGCCGGACCGCACCCTCGTGACCATGGACCACTCCACGCCCACGGACACGGCGCAGGTGTTCGGTGGCGCGCCGATCGCGCTCGAGTCAGCGGCGCGGCAGATCCGGCAGCTCGAGACGAACTGCCAGGAGTTCGGCCTCGAACTCATCGGCCTGCGGGACGGCCGTCGCGGCATCGTGCACATCATCGGCCCGGAATCGGGTGCGACGCAGCCCGGCAAGACCATCGTCTGTGGCGACAGTCACACCAGCACCCACGGCGCCTTCGGCGCCCTCGCCTTCGGCATCGGCACGACCGAGGTCGGCTACGTGCTCGCCACCCAGTGCCTGCTGCAGCGCAAGCCCAGGACGCTCGCCATCGAGGTGGACGGCAGGCTCGCGGCCGGCGTGTCGGCCAAGGATCTCGTGCTCGCCATCATCGGCCGCATCGGCGTCAACGGCGGCACCGGGCACGTGATCGAGTACCGCGGTTCCGCCATCGAGGCCCTGTCCATGGACGGCCGCATGACGGTCTGCAACATGTCCATCGAGGCGGGGGCGCGGGCCGGCATGGTCGCGCCCGACGACACCACCTTCACTTACCTGCAGGGCCGCCCGCGCGTCCCGCAGGGCGAAGCCTGGCAGCGTGCCGTGGCCGACTGGCGCGGCCTCACGTCGGACCCGGGAGCGGCGTTCGACCGGACGGTGTCGCTCGACGCGGCGGCGGTCGAGCCGATGATCACCTACGGCACGAACCCCGGCATGGTCGCACCGGTGTCGGGACGTGTTCCGGAGCGTCCGGGCGATGCGGTCTTCGCTCGCTCGCTCGAGTACATGGGCCTGGCGCCCGGCGAGCGGCTCAGCGATCGAGCGGTGCAGGTGGTGTTCGTCGGCAGCTGCACCAACGCCCGCCTCTCGGACCTCGAGGTCGCGGCGCGGGTGCTGGCCGGTCGCAGGATCGCGCCGGGCGTGCGCATGCTGGTGGTACCGGGCTCGCAGCAGATCAAGCGGCAGGCCGAGGAACTCGGGTACGCGCGTGTCTTCATCGAGGCCGGCGCCGAGTGGCGCGAGTCCGGCTGCTCGATGTGCCTCGGCATGAACGGCGACACCGTCCCGCCCGGCCACTACTGCCTGAGCACCAGCAACCGCAATTTCGAGGGCCGGCAGGGCGCCGGCGCGCGCACCCTGCTTGCCAGTCCTGCCACGGCCGCAGCATCCGCCGTGCGTGGGCGCGTCACCGATCCCCGCGAATTCCTGAGCTGAGGGTCCCATGGAGCCGATCACCCACATCCGTTCCCGAACGGTGGTCCTGCCGTCCGACAACATCGACACCGACCAGATCATTCCGGCGCGCTTCCTGACCACCACCACGCGCGAGGGACTCGGCGCCGCGCTGTTTGCGGACTGGCGTTACGGCCCAGACGGGGCGCCGCGCAGCGACTTCGTGCTGAACCGCCCCGAGGCGCGGGGCTGCGCGATCCTCGTGGCCGGCCGCAACATCGGCTGCGGATCGTCGCGCGAGCACGCGCCCTGGGCGCTGCTCGACCACGGGTTCCGCGCCGTGATCAGCACCGAGATCGCCGACATCTTCCGCAGCAACAGCCTCAAGAACGGCCTGCTGCCGGTGGTGGTGGACGAGGCAACGCACCGTTGGCTCGTCGCCAACCCGGGCGCGGAGGTCGAGGTAGACCTGCCCTCGGCCACGGTCCGGCTGCCGGACGGACGGGCAGTCCCCTACCCCATCGAGTCGTTCGCACGCTACTGTCTGATGAACGGCGTCGATGAGCTCGGGTACCTCCTGAGCCAGGCGGACGCCATCGACGCCTACGAACGGCGCCTCGCATGAAGGCGCGGATCGCCGTGCTCGGGGGCGACGGCATCGGCCCCGAGGTCACCGCCGAGGCGGTGCGGACGCTCGAGTTGGTGGCGTCGCTCTTCGGCCACGAATTCGAGTTCGTCGAAGCGCTGATCGGCGGGACCGCGATCGATGCCACCGGGTCCCCCCTGCCACCGCGCACCATCGACGCCTGCCGCGGCAGCGACGCCGTGCTCCTCGGTGCCGTGGGTGGTCCGCGGTGGTCGGATCCCGCGGCCCGCGTCCGCCCCGAGCAGGGACTGCTCGAGCTGCGGCGCGTGCTCGGCGTGTTCGCGAACCTGCGGCCGGTGCGCACCATGGCCGGCATGCTCGAGGCCTCGCCGCTGCGCCCGGAGGTGATTGCGGGCGTGGACATCATGGTCGTGCGCGAGCTGACCGGCGGCATCTACTTCGGCCGCAAGTCCCGCACGGCACACGAGGCCGAGGACGTCTGCAGCTACTCGGCGCAGGAGATCGAGCGCGTGACGCGCGTGGCCGGACGGCTCGCGATGGCGCGCCGTCGCCACATCGTCTCGGTGGACAAGGCGAACGTGCTCGAGACCTCGCGGCTTTGGCGCACGGTGGTCGAGCGCGTGCTCGGCGCGGAGTTTCCGGACGTGCGCTTCGAGCACATGCTGGTGGATGCGGCTGCGATGCACCTGCTCAAGCGCCCCACGAGCTTCGACGTGCTGCTCACGGAGAACATGTTCGGCGACATCCTCACCGACGAGGCCTCCATGCTGGTCGGCTCGCTGGGACTGTTGCCCTCCGCGTCGCTCGGCGTGGAGCGCGCGGGTCTATACGAGCCCATCCACGGATCCGCTCCCGACATCGCCGGTCGCGGGATCGCCAATCCCATCGGCACGATCCTGAGCGGAGCAATGCTGCTGAGGCATTCCCTCGGGCTCGAGCAGGAAGCTGGGGCGCTGGAGGCCGCCGTCGCCACAGCCCTGGCCGATGGGCTCCGGACTGCCGACATCGCTCCGCCGGGTCACCCGTCGGTGGGCAGCCGAGCCGCCACCGACGCCGTAATTGCTTGTCTAGGCTCGGGAAAATAGTTTTTGTATTTCAATTAGATAAAGCACTATCAAGCTGAGACTTATAAAGACTACGAATGCGGACACCGCGCGGTGCGTCCCGCCCGAAAAGGTGCTTTCAACCCGCGGAAACCCGGCGCTATACTCCTCCCCCCTTCGGATCGCAGTCGGCTCAAATTTCAGCCAGCGGCCCGGACAGATCAGCGTAGAGCGATGAGGACTTGAGTCGGGTTAGTCTTTGCCTCACGGACTGAGGCAACTCGGGTCCCGTCCCGGAAGGCCGGCTTAACAGCCGGCCTTCTTTTTTTGTTTCCAGACATGAAGCCGAGCGAATGAACTCGACGACCCTCCTCGTCGAACGCCATGGGCGCAGCCGCGGCCGTCTTGCCCGGCCCCTGGGGTCAAGCGCCGGCGTCTCCGCCGATCACGCCGAAGTGCGCCGTCGTGCGTGCATAGAACAGCCGCAAATCCTGCCGTGAGGCGAGATCGAGGAGATGGCGGGCCTCGTCGTCGGTGACGATGAACTCGACCTCGACGGTCACGCTGCCGGCGAGTTCGAAGAAGCGCTCTTCGTGCAGCATGCGATGACGACCGAATCCCGCCATCGCGCGGAAAGCCGTACCGCCGCGGATTCCAAGCTGGTTGGCCTGCGCCAGCAACCACTCCCAGGCGGGCTGGCCATGCAGCCGATCGTTCTCGTGCACGTAGAAACGCAGGAAGGATCCGTCCATAGGAGTAACCCTCAGTTCGGGGGGCGCAGCCAGAGCATCGTGGCGATTCCGGCGAAGGTCATGAGCACGGACCCCGCCAGGTGCGCGGCCGCCGCGGCCAGCGCCCAGGCGGCGCGGCCCTGCTGCAACAGACCCACGAGCTCGGCCGAGAACGTCGAGAACGTGGTGAGCCCGCCGCAGAAGCCCGTGATGACCAGCAACCGCCACTCGGGTGCGATGGCCGTGTAGGTGGCGAAGAAGGCGATGGCGAGCCCGACGAGGTAGCCGCCCACGAGGTTTGCGGCCAGCGTCCCGGGCGGGATGCTGGGGAACAGTCCGTTCAGGACCAGGCCCAGCCACCAGCGCAACAGCGCGCCCAGGCTCGCGCCGACGCAGATCGCCAGGACCGACTTCAGCATGGCTGCATGGTGTCGCGCATTACCGACTGCGACGATGCGCGGCGTCGAGCGCCCGTGCAAGGTCGCGGACGAGATCCGAGCCCTCCTCGATGCCGACGGACAGCCGGACGAGGCTGTCGGAGATGCCGGCGCGGGCCCTCGCATCGGCGTCCATCGCGGCATGGGTCATGCTGGCCGGATGGGCGACCAGGCTCTCGACCCCGCCCAGCGATTCGGCGAGCGAGAAGAGCCTGAGCGCGGACAGAAAGACGCGCACCTCATCCGTGCCGCCACGCAGATCGAAGGCGACCATGGCGCCGAACCCCTGCTGCTGTGCGCACGCCAGAGCGTGGCCCGGATGCGACTCGAGGCCCGGGTAGTACACCCGTGCCACCGCCGGATGCCCGTCCAGGAGGCGCACGACCTCGGCCGCATTCTCGCCGTGGGCGCGCATGCGGGCATGCAGCGTGCGCAGGCCGCGCAGCGTCAGGTAGCTGTCGAACGGCGCGCCCGTCACGCCGATGCAATTCGCCCACCAGGCGAGACGCTCGTGCAACGGCCGGTCGGCCGCAATCACCGCGCCCCCGACCACGTCGCTGTGCCCGTTGAGGTATTTGGTGGTCGAGTGGATCACGACGTCGGCGCCGAGAGCGAGCGGCCGCTGCCAGACCGGCGAGAGGAAGGTATTGTCGGCCACGACCAGCGCGCCGGCCGAGCGCGCCTCGCGAGCGACGGCGGCCACGTCCACGATGCGCAGCAGCGGGTTGCTCGGCGTCTCGATCCACAGCAGGGCCGGCCCGCGGCGCAGCGCCTCGGCGAGCGCCGCGGTGTCCTGGAAATCGACGAACGCGACGTCGAGCGAGCCGCGCTCGCGCAGCGAGTTGAACAGTCGGTAGGTACCGCCGTAGCAATCGTGCGGGACCACCGCGAGCTGTCCGGGCCGGAACAACTGGGTGACGAGACTCACCGCCGCCATGCCCGAGGCGGTGACCACCGCGCCGGCACCGCCCTCCAGCGCTGCCAGCGCACCGGCCAGGGTCTCGCGGGTCGGGTTGCCGGATCGCGAGTAGTCGTACGCCCGCTTCTCGCCGTAGCCGGCAAACGAGAAAGTCGATGTGAGGTGGATGGGCGGCACGACCGCGCCGTACTGCGTGTCAGTGTCGAGCCCGGCGCGCACTGCGCGGGTCTTGGGTGTGACGGGATCGCTCATGCTCAGTCCAGTGCGCGCGCCAGCAGGTCGCGCAGCACCTCGGTCTCCTTCAGGAATGCGTCGTGGCCAAACAGGGAGCTGATTTCCACCAGGCTGCAGTTGCCGCCGTGCCGATCGCGCAGTTCGCGCATGTCGGCGAGCGGGACGAGCTGGTCCTCCTGCACGGCGAGCAGCGTGGTGGGAACTTGGATGCGCGAGGGCTCGACACGGTGCAGGTCGATGGACTCGGACAGGCAGACGAAGGCCTCGGGCCGGTAGTGCGCCGCATAGCTCGCGCCGCGCGCCATCAGGTAGGACTCCACCGGAAACCGGAAGCCCTCGGGCCCGGCCTCGGCGGGCCCCGGGAAGCGCTCCTCGAACTCGCGCGCCGAGCGGTAAGTGGCCATGGCGAGGGCGCGTGCCAGCGTCAGGCCGCGCGCACCCTCGCCATGGCCGAGGGCGTAGCGGACGATGGCGCGCTGCACGCTGCGCCACGCCGTGGACATCGGGTGGGTTCGATGGGCGGCGCTCAGGACCACCGCGTGCCGCAGGCGCCCGGGGTGCGCTTCGGCGAGCGCGAGCGTCACCATGCCGCCGTACGAGGCGCCGACGCTGGCGTGCAGGCGTTCGAGTCCGAGGTGATCGAGCAAAGCCACGAGCATCCGGGCCTGGTCGAAGGCGCTGATGGACGGAAAAGTCGCGCCATCCACCGGTCCGGTCGTGCGGTGGCTGCCCCCAAGGAAATCGAGCCCGAGCACCCGGAAGCGGTCGGTGTCCAGGGCCCGGCCAGGACCGACTGCGTCCTGCCACCAGCCCGGGGCGCTCCCCTCGAGCGCGAAAACCTCGCGCCCCGCCGAGATGCCGCCGAGCACGGCCACGACCGGCTCCCCGCGCGCTCCGGCCAGTCGAAACGCGACTTCCACGCGGTCGAGGCGCCCGCCGAAATGCAGGCCGAGTTCACCGGGCAGCCTGTGAACTTCGTCGCGCCACTCGTAGGCGG